>Ga0182792_1002907_pt1 | contig 11565 bp, 10 predicted proteins | sample Passage237B_FD_130497 | JGI IMG/M metagenome (GOLD analysis project Ga0182792, IMG submission 130497) | Cellulose adapted compost microbial communities from Newby Island Compost Facility, Milpitas, CA, USA - Passage2 37B (version 2) (version 2) ...
CTATTGGTTGCATGCGCAGTTGATGCCGACCATGATCGACAAAGCGCACAAGAAAGATCTGACCGCTTTTTTGACGGTTGACCAACGTCGGGATACGCTGCTCATCAAGGGGACACGCAGCGGCAACCACCTGCTGGACTACCCACTGCCTGCCGGTGCCGCACTGGTCACCTTGACGATCGAGACACAAAACGGCACCCGGTTCACGCGGACAGTTTCGGTAAAACCGGATGGTCTCGAGGTCCGTTTTTTTGCCGAAAGCGGACAGCTCGTGCAGGGTATCCGGAGCCGCACGGGCATCCGCATCCGCGATGCTGCCGGAAAAGGGGTTGCCGCCTCGGGAGCCGTTGTAGATAGCCGGGGATACACGGTTGCACCGTTCCGCACGAATCACTTGGGCATTGGCAGCATCGTGTTTGCACCGGTAAAGGGGCTTACTTACCATGCCGTGCTTGATCCGGCCATTGCCGGCAATGGCCGCCCCGTACACTACCCGCTTCCGGCCGCAGCCGACACGGGGCTGGTACTGGCTGTCGAACCGCGTGACACGGCCGCCCACCTTGAGGTGCGTACCAACGGCCTGCGGGCCGACACGCTGCAGGTCGAAGTCAGCTGCCGGGGGGCGCTGTATTACCAGATCAAAGGCGTAGTCAAAAACGGCTTGCTTGCGACAGACCTGCCGCTGGCCGGTTTGCCGGAAGGCATCATCGCGTTCCGGGCGTTGGATACCCATCGGCACCCGGTGGCCATGCGGTTGTTCTTCAACCGCCCTTACGGAAACCCGTTGCAGGTCGATATATCGATGGACAGCCCGAGCTACCACAAGCGGGAAAAAGCCCAGTTATCCCTACGGGTTTCGGACAATGCCGGGCAGCCGGTCCATGCTGCGCTGACCGTCCGGGTCATGAATAAAGATCAATTTGGCCGTGTCCGCACGGGCCGGCAGACCATCCTAAGCCGTCTGCTGCTGGATGCCGAATTACAGGGAGTGGATGAACCGGGTTACTATTTCCTGCCGGGGACCCCGTATGACGACCTGGATGCGCTGCTGCTTACCCAAGCATCGGGGTATCGCTACAATACGCCGCTCCAAGAGACGTTCCGCCATGCCAACGAACCGGAGCCATATGTCAGCGGCCGGGTCTCCGGCGTATTTTCCAAGAAAGAACGGGAGGATGTTGGGATTACGCTGCTGACCTTCGGCCAAACCAAGAACATGGCTGTCCAGCAGACCGACAGCCTCGGCCGGTTTGCATTCGGCTTGGGCGAGGAATATGTCGACTCGTTGGCTATCCTTCTCCAAACCACCAACAAAAAAGGGAAAAACCAAAACTATACGATTTCGCTGGATGAACGCAAGCCCCCCGAAATCCATATTGACCAACGCCTACTGATCGACCGGGTAGACAGCGTGGTCGCCTATGTGGCCAAGCAGCGACAAGCACGTGCGCAGCAGGAACTTTCCTATAAATTAGCTTCCGGCGAAATCCTCCTAGCGGAAGTGGAAGTCGTCCGGAAGGCCCTGAGCCCGCAACAGCAACAGGTGCAAGACCGATATGGCGAGGCCGATGTGGTAATCCCCGGTAAGGCCATCCAAGACAAGGAAGAAAAATGGTCGTACGGATTGTACAGCGTACTGCTGTTCAATTTCCCCGAAGAGCTCCGCATCCAGCGTGTCGGCGACAATGGCGGATACCTGCGGGCTGAAATTGTCGGCAACGAGCCGACGCTCGTTGTCGTCGATGGCATACCGGTGCCGGGGTATAGTTACAGCATCATCCCAGACATTCCGCCAAGTGAAGTCAAAAGTGTAGAGCTGATCAAGTTTGCCAAAAATTTCAGTTCATTATATATGGAAACGTACCCTGATGCCTCCCCCCTGTCCGTTCCCATGACAGGGAGCGTGATAGCCATCTATACCCACGCCGGGAATGGGGTATATGCGGCACGCAAACCGGTAGGCCTGTTGCAGGCTACCGTGCCCGTGTATTCGCCGGTCACGGCCTTTCAGGCGACCAGCTACGAGCAGCCCACAGCAGGCGATGATGGCCGACCAGATCTGCGGACACTGCTCCATTGGGCGGACCACCTGGATACGGACGAACAGGGCACATGTTCCACGTCATTTTACCACTCCGATGCCATCGGCCAAACCATCGTTGTGGTAGAGGCCGTAGCCGACGATGGCCGGATCGGCTACGCGGAACTGGTTTATGACGTGCTCGCCGAAAACGACTGATCGGCCTGTTTGTCACGCGCCAATGCTGTGGCGGTCATTGATCATCCACGTTCCAACCGCTGGCCGAAGGACCCAATCAATCGCACTACGAAAACCGGGCTTCACCTACGTTTCAAAAACCCTTACCTTTGCGGTATGCTCCACCTCCCCACCACGCCGCAGCGCTCCTATATCATGAGCCGCATCCGGGCCAAGAACACCAAGCCCGAGCTGCTGCTGCGCAGGGCCCTTTGGGCAAAGGGCATCCGGTACCGCACACATGCCAAGGACCTGCCCGGCAGGCCGGATATCGTCATCCGCAAATACCGGCTGGCCATTTTCGTTGACGGCGAATTCTGGCACGGCCACCAGTGGGAGAAGACCAAGGGCCTCATCAAGAGCAACCGTGATTTTTGGATACCGAAAATCGAGCGCAACATCCAGCGCGACAAAGAAAACAACGCCGCGCTCATCGGCATGGGGTATACCGTATTCCGCTTTTGGGGCGAGGACGTGCGGAAGAACCTCCATAAATGCGTCAACCAGATACAGTTGTATATCGAAACGGCTGGCGAGGGCCGCGTACCCTATCCGGCCGACTACTAGCATCGGTCGCGAGAAAATTGGCATTGGTAAATACCTCCCAAATGTTAACTTTGCAAGGGCTGTGATTCAACACCGATGGATGTAGTAGAACTGTTTGCAGGAGTAGGAGGCTTCCGTGTAGGCCTCGAGCGCGCCGATCGAGCGCGTTTTCGCGTGGTATGGAGCAACCAGTGGGAACCCGCCACCAGGGCCCAGCCGGCCTCGCACATCTACACGTTGCGCTTCGGCGCCGAAAACCACAGCAATGTAGACATCGCCCAAGTACCCACCCATGAGATTCCCGACCACGATTTGCTGGTCGGCGGATTCCCGTGCCAAGACTATTCCGTGGCCAGTACCCTCAACCGCTCCGGCGGCATCCAGGGGAAAAAAGGCGTGCTGTGGTGGGAGATACACCGCATCCTTTCGGAAAAGCAGAACAAACCCGGCTACGTGTTCCTGGAAAACGTGGACCGCCTGCTCAAGTCGCCCGCCAAGCAACGCGGCCGCGACTTTGCCATCATGCTTGCGTCGCTGGCAGACTTGGGGTATATTGTCGAGTGGCGCGTCATCAATGCCGCCGACTACGGCATGCCCCAGCGCAGGCGCAGGACATTCATCCTCGCCTACCGGGAAGGCACCCCTCTCCACCGTGCAGCCACCGCATTGGAAGATCCGATAGCCTGGGTGTTGAACGATGGCATCATCGCGACGGCGTTTCCCGTAGAGGGCAATACCGCTCCGGCACGCACCTTCGAAATCGAGGGCTCATTGGAGCACATCACCCAGGCCTTCAACACGGAGCGCCCTTCGTGGGCCCCTTTCCATAATAGTGGCATCATCGTCGGTCGGCGGGTCCATACGGCCGAAACCACGCCGCCATACGACGGCCCATTCGAGACCCTCGGCAGCAAGATCCTGCTCAACGGCGCTGTCCCCCCGGATTATTATATCCCCGAAGGGGAACTGGACAAATGGTACTACCTCAAGGGAGCCAAGAAAGAAAAGCGCGTCAATAAAGCCACCGGCTTCGAATACCACTACAGCGAGGGCGCCATGGTGTTTCCCGATCCGCTTGACAAACCCTCGCGCACCATCATCACGGGGGAGGGCGGATCCGCACCATCGCGGTTCAAGCATGTCATCCAGACGGCGGAAGGCCGGTTGCGAAGGCTCACGCCCATCGAGCTTGAGCGGCTCAACATGTTCCCCGACGACCATACGGCCGGTGCCACCGATCCCCAGCGGGCTTTTTTCATGGGCAATGCGTTGGTGGTGGGCATCATCGAGCGAATTGGCCGGGAGCTTTCCCACCGCATACCCCGTTGACGGCACCCTATCGATAGAAAGACGGGTGTTCCATCCGCTCGATGATCAACAAGGGCGGCCTTATCATATTGTGGTTATTCGTCCGTCTCACCACTTCCTCGATATCCACATGGCCCAACCGCGCCAGCACCGCTTCGTAAAACCGTTGGAATGGCAGCTTCCTCCCTGAATAGCTTTCGTGCTGGGGGTAGTTGATTTCTTCTTGGAGGGTAATCCAGAACAATAATTCCTTGAATTCCAAGCTAAACAGCGAATCCGTGCTTTTCAGGCCAGCGACGTATAGGTCGTCCAGCGCATAGACGACGTCAGGCGCTTTTTCGCTGGTGGTCTTTTTATAGATATGGTGCGCAATCTCGGCATGGGTAAGTACCTTCCCATTCCTCGTAATCCGGTAGTCCCCTATCCGTTTCTTGCCCGGATATTCGATTAAGAGTTTGCCGACACTGAACGATTGGGGGCCTAGCCCCTTTTCCTGCTGCTCCTCGCAAAGCCCTATCATGTAGGCCACCCCTTCCTCGTAGTCCATGCGCATCGCGTGTTGCCTTTTCATCCCCTTTGATGGTTTTCATGCGATAACCTACTAAGGTACACATTTTTTCCGATTTTTTGCTTACCTTGCGGGGCAAGTATCCCATTCCGTTTGAATCCAGCTATGCCAGGCAATTTACCCTATGACCCTGCAGACGCGCAGTCCATCTACCGGTATGCGTTGGGCCTGCAGCAGAAAAGCCTGCGCCAGGTGCTTGGCGATGGGGTGGAGCAAGCCGTTGCGGCCATGAATGAAAGGGACAAGGGCGATTTCGGAAAGTTGGTGGAGAAGCTGTATTTCCTCTACGAAAACAATTCCAACGCCGAGCCCGACTTCCCCCTAGCTGGCTTGGAGGTCAAGACCGCACCGCTCAAGCAAATCAAAAAGGGTTTGGTATCCAAGGAGCGGTTGGTGTTCAATATCATCAACTACGAGGAAGAAGCCGAGCAGGCCTTCCGCACAGGCAGTTTTTGGAAGAAAAACCGGTTCCTGCTGCTCCTGTTTTTCCGCCATGAACCCGGTGTACCCAACGTAGACTATGTGTTCGAGATTATCCGGCTATGGCGCTTTCCCGACACGGACCTCAAGATCATCAAGGACGATTGGGAAAAAATCGTCACCAAGATTCGGGAAGGCCGCGCGCACGAGCTTTCCGAGGGCGATACGCTCTATCTCGGCGCGTGCACCAAGGGCGCCAACAAGGCAAGCCTGCGCACGCAGCCCTTTTCGGCCCAACTTGCTATGCAGCGGGCATTTTCGCTCAAGTCCAGGTACCTCAACTTCATCATCGAACAAACCCGGCAGGGCATCGAACAGGCGATAGACGAAGGCGCTTACGAGCGCATCCTGCATGAAGGGGCCATCGCCCCCAGCGTGCGGCCACCGGACCGACAGCTCCAACTGTTCGAATCCGTGGTCAAATCCGTAGACGACTACGCTCCCGGACAAACCTTCGAGGAACTCGTCATCGAGCGCTTCCAGCCGTATATCGGCCTATCGAAAGACGACCTCCTGCAACACCTCGGCTTTGAAGAAATCCGGCAGCGGCTATCGATGGGAGTGAAACCACCTAAAAATTTGTATCACCTCATCGCCAAGGCCATTATGGGTGTGTCCGAGGAAAAAATCGCGGAGTTTGAGAAGGGCGAGGTGACGATGAAGGCCATCCGGCTGAAACGCAACGGCATGCCCAAGGAAAGCATGTCTTTCCCCCAAATCCAATACAAGGAGATTATCCATGAAACCTGGGAAGAGTCCTCTTGGTACGACACCCTCACCAAGCGGTTCTTTTTCGTGGTATTCCGATACGATGACGCCGACATCTTGCGCCTGCACAAGGTTATGTTCTGGACCATGCCGTCGGCGGACTTGGAAGTAGCCCGGCAGTTTTGGGAAGACACCAAGACCAAAATCCAAGCCGACGACTACGCGCATTTCATCAGCATCAGCGATGGCATGATCTGCCATGTGCGCCCCAAGGGAGCCAATGCCCAGGATCTGATGGAAACCCCCAGCGGCCGTATGGAGAAGAAGAAGTGCTATTGGCTGAATGCCTCGTATATCCGCGATATCGTAAGGTAGCAGCGCGCCAAAAAATTCATGGTCAATCCACGCAGAAATACGAGCGTGCGGCGCAGGGGTAATCCGGCCAGTAAAACAGGTCGGGCTGCCACCGGCGCTCACTGAGCCAACCTATGAATTGCTCCGCATCCCCGGTACCATCCTCATGGATCAGCGGATGTTCCATGCGCAGCGTGGCCGGGTTGAACACAAAAGACACCACCGTCTTTCCCCCCGCTTGGTTCCTCACTTCCTCCAGCCGCACCCACTTACCTTGGTAGGTATCCGGCAAAACCTTGGAGATGCGCGGTTCATTGTCATATCGCCATCTATTGCCCGCTAGCTTGCCCGACAAGGCTATCCCCCTGTCAATCCCGATGCGGACCATCACATTCATCAATCGTCCGTGGTATATACCGGGGTCCCAACGGATGCGCAACGCGCTATCCAGGTATTGGTCCAGTGGGCTATTGTTTATGGGCGTTACGGCCCCTGTGGTGTCGACCAGCCAAGTAAGCCCCGAAAACCACTCGCCGATGAACAAGGAGTCTAGCCGCTCCCTTTGCCGATAAAAGTCGGCGTATATCGTATTCAGCAGGTGCCGCATTCCGCCCTTTGGGCTTGGGTGGATGTCGTCAAAATTCACAAACACGCCTTCCCCGAAAACCGGCGGCTTGTAAAAAGCCGTATACACCTTATCCGAGTACCCATCGAAATAAATCCAGCTATGGTATCGTTCGCCACCCCGGGATAGGCTATCCTCGTATTGGGCTAGCACCTGGTTCAATACCACCCTTCTCACGCTATCCTTGTCTCCCGATTCCAGTTGGATTTTTCCGTCGCTTACCGAAACCGTATACATCACCCGACTTCCACGGAGTCGACTCCCTTCAAGCCTCCCGTTGATTTCCAATGCGATGCGGTTTAACAAGGTGTCCGATTGCGCAGCCGCAAGTTCCACCCCAAGAAACAATACCAGCAGTATATACCTGTTCATTCCGGGCAATGATTTGTCGTCGCTTCAACTTATCGATGCTTCACAAGCACAGATTCCACAAAGCTAGTTTATCAACGCCCGTATTCGAATCAATCATTTCCGCGGAATAAAAGCGCCGCTGATCAATGAAAAAACAATCAACAACGCTCCCCCGACAGATTGATGGTATATATTCAAGATATTTTCCCCGAAAATGCCACCTCCCCCATCTATGGCGTATGACCACACCAAAAAAGCGATGCTGGAGATAACCACTTGGTAGTTCAGCGAAGGCTCATCCTCCGGCTTGGCAATGAGTTTGAAATAAAATGGGGTGAGTACCAGACAAAGCACAAAACATACGAAGTAGGCGTAATATCGAATCGAATCCGGAAACGTGACAAGCAAGGCGTTTAGGCCGGTATAAGCGGCGATAATCTCGCTGGGCACGTATTTTCCGATGCGTTCTAAATATTGGTCCGCTGGCTTGTCTTCCTCGCCATCCAGTCTTGCTTTTACGTTGTCCGGACCTGTACGGACAGCTGTTACGAATCTGCTCATGGTTGCTAAACTATTGCTGATTTAATGGACATGAATGATAACCTCGTGCGTCCTGGGACATTCCCCCCGATGCGCCGTCTGGACGCATCGACACGCCTAGCATAAAGCCCTGGGCTTTGCCATCCGTGTATTTACATACCGCTTTGTGAAAAAACATCATTTATTTTTTGTTATTAAGTTTACGGTTATTGTGAAATCGAAATGGAATTACATTAAAAATAGGTTGCCCTAAACAAGCTCCAATTAGCTCAGGTCCAGATCACATTAGCTGGAGTAAAGTTAATCAACCGTTTTTTTATTTCGTGCCCTTTTTAATTTTTTTTTATTTCAGGTTACCCGACAATATTAGGTGATTGATGCCGCAGATTTTCATTCGGCCCTTCCGGCTATATCTTGAATTTCAAAGTTACATCACCGATATTTCAAAATTTGATTGCCGAAATTTCAAAATTTACGCAGATGTATGTATCGGGGGCGGTTATCCAGCCATCTATCACCGGGAAAAGAAGTGTAGTATAATGCACTTTTTGGCAATATCTATCGTTGTTATTTTTTATTTGCAAGGAAAAGTGCGCTATAGCGCACTTTTAAGACGTACGCACCTTCATTAATTGCTTTAATCTGCCTTGATAAGCCTGTAAATAGTTTCCTTTTGCCTTATCGTCCAGGAAAGATACAGACACCATTTTCTCTACCACCTCGGACTTTGAAGTCATGAGGGCCATCATGTCGGAGAAAGATTTTTCACTAATCCCTGCCCGCTCCGCCAAAATCGCAAATTGCTGTTTAATCTTTCCCTTGGCGAGCGCCTTGGGTAGCAACCCGTCATCAAGGGCGAAATCCCTGTCTTGTATATGAATACGGCTATTCAATAAATCATATGCCGGACTTAAGCGATAGTCTCCCATCGGGGTTTCCAGTATGGAGAAATTCTTGATATGCGCGTCTCCGTTTGAAAACAGATAATTGAATACAAGTATTTTCAGAAGCTTCGGCGCTTCTGCCTTATACGCTGGAAGTTTTGACTCCATAATCTGGAAGAGTTCCAAGTAGTTGCCCAAATACTTGTAATGCTCGCCGTGCGTTTGGGGTGTTCTGCCCGCCAATGATGCAAAATCCTCCTGTGCCCACTTACTGCCATCATCTTTTATGTCAAAACGTTTCGTAATGTAGGCGGGCGCACCATCTTTAAAAAAAATCAGTGCGTTCTCCGCCGTCTCTATCCCATAAGCCTGACGGGCAAGCTGCATGGTTAGCTGTTCGTTTGCCGGCATTTGATCAGGCCGCTTACCCACTCCGGGAATGGGTTTCAGGATATAGTTGCCACGTTCGCCTTCATTGATGAGCCTAAGCTTGTTCTTATCGAGCAATACGGGAAACTTTTCCTGCACCCCGGAAATAGATAGGTACTTACGGCTTTCCTCAAACAGCTCATCTGCATCGGAGTCTGTCGCTGGCGAATCATAAGGCAGGACATGGTATACTTTCCTGCCGTAGAACATCCGGTTCAAACAGGTTTTGCTGTACGTATCGAAGCCCTCAGCGAGTGTTCCTGGACAATGTGTTAGTTTTGGCAAACTCATCTCTTCGCTATCTTATTTACTGTCACGGCGCCAATGCTGTCGTACTTTGCGGTAGTTATCAACAAGGCAAAATAATCATCGCGGTCTATTCGGTTGTATTTACAAACGATTTGTTTATTCGAACCTTCCGGTAGCATATTATAGAAAAACGGAAACAGGTGTTTCGAGTGGTATTCCTGCTGCGTTTTTGGAAGGGAAAGGCTTATGCCCGGTTTGGTTTTATCATCCATCCACGCATCATTGTAGCGGAACGTGAACGAACCGTCGTCATGTTGTGTCAGGATTCCCGCTTCTTCATCCTTGTATCGTATGCTGGCCTGCCTCATCTCCTATTCGATATATCCTTCACGTTTAAGCTAACCTCCAACCCCAAAACATCTGCGATTTTCTGAAGTGTAAGGAGCGTAGGGTTGCCCTTCCCGCTCTCAAACTCCTTGATTGTCCTGAGACCTACGCCGGACAATTCGGCGAGCCCTTCTTGGGTCAATCTCAACATTTCTCTGCGTTCTTTTATTGTTGCTATCAATCTCCGAAAGTGCATTATGACGCTCTATTTTGTGTAAAAATAAGAATATTTTTGGAAATGCACAATTATAGTGCTGCATAGCGCACTTTTTCATGCTAAAGAAAAGCACTACGAATGGATGTCCGGCACGACAAAGCAAACATGGCAAGATATTTAGTGTAAAAACCCGGTTTTCCCGTTTTGACTACAACACCGCTCGATTTGGCTACGTACCCGGATCAGTGCCAGCCGAACTTTGTGCCATCGTTCATTTAAAAGATTTTGAATATGGTACAACAACATGCAAATGCAGCAAATGCTGTGCAGGCAGAAAAAGTATGGTTCATCACGGGAGCTTCCCGCGGTTTCGGCCGGGTGTGGGCCGAAGCAGCTCTTCAACGCGGTGACAAGGTAGCCGCCACCGCCCGTAAATTGGAAAGCATTGCCGATCTGAAAGAAAAATACGCTACAAACGTTTTGACATTGGCCGTAGACGTTACCAACCCCACCCAGGTAAAAACGGCCGTGAATGCCGCCCATGCCCATTTCGGTCGATTGGATATCGTCTTAAACAATGCAGGTTATTCCCTCGTGGCAACTATTGAAGAAGCCAGTGCCGATGATATCCGGCATTTGTACGACACCAATGTACTTGGAGCCGTTTCTGTGATACAGGCCGCATTGCCCCTGCTGCGAAAACAGGGACGGGGACACCTCCTGGGCACGTCCAGTTCGCTGGGGCACCTGTCGCACCCGGTTATCGGATATTACTGTTCATCCAAATGGGCATTTGAAGCCATTTATGAGAGCTTGGCCGCCGAGGTAAACCAATTTGGCATCGATGTAACCATTATCGAGCCGGGCGCTTATGCTACCACGTTCGGTAGCCAGGAATCACTGAAGTTTGCAGATAGCCAGCCTGTTTATGACGAATTGAAAGCCGAAGTATTCGGAAACATCCAGCGCTTGGAAAAAGGCGATCCCGAAGCGACACTGGAGGCGCTTTTTGCCGTGGTCGACGCTCCAAACCCACCCCTGCGTTTGTTTCTGGGCAAACATAACCTGCCCGAGGTGCGTGAAGCTTATTCCAGCCGGCTAAAGACCTGGGAAGCATGGGAAGCCATTTCAAATGCTGCACAGGGATAAATCATCAACAGCCGGTATCCGATATCGGATACCGGCTGGTATTTCACTAACTTTGTAGCCATGAACAAAAGCGAACATGCCCCTCAGCAGTTCGGATCACTATCGGAAGCCATGAAAGCTTCTGGTTTTCCAGCGCCCCAGCATCCGCTGATTGGACTGATCAATGGCGTAGATAAGCCGTTTGCCGCGCAGCCGCCCCAACATCGCCACGTATTGAATTTCTATAAAATATCTTTCCGCCCCGATCTGGGCGGCACGTTGCGGTACGGCCAAACGTATTTCGATTTCAGTGAGGGCGGGTTGTTTTTTGCCGCTCCGCATCAGATCATCGGCAATAACGACCAGGTTGGTGGCCGCCCTGTCGAAAACCAATGTATCAATCAGCAGATTACCCTGTTGATGCACCCCGATTTTCTGCTGAATTACCCACTGGCCAAAATGATTAAACGTTACCATTATTTCTCCTATTCCATCAACGAGGCGCTGCATTTGTCTGACAAGGAAAAAGAAGTCATTCTTTCCATTTTCCGAAACATAGAAGACGAACTAAACAGCCGCATCGATGATGTCAGC
>Ga0182792_1002908_pt1 | contig 11564 bp, 9 predicted proteins | sample Passage237B_FD_130497 | JGI IMG/M metagenome (GOLD analysis project Ga0182792, IMG submission 130497) | Cellulose adapted compost microbial communities from Newby Island Compost Facility, Milpitas, CA, USA - Passage2 37B (version 2) (version 2) ...
CTGATCGGTAGCCGGGCAGCCACTCTCAAGGCGCTGCGCGGCGCCAAGCCGTGACTAGTCGATGACGTACCCCACTATTGGAATGACTTCCAGTCCGTGATCGCCATGATGATCCGGCGAGATCCGCGCTTCGCCGCGTAGAAGATAAACGCAAAGGTTGTGGGACCTCTTGATGACGGATTGGCGACATTCTGCGGAACGCCGGGTGGACGAGGAAGGAAAAGCCATACGCGTCGTCTTGATCGACGGTCGTGCCGACGGGCAAATCCCTGGAGCGGAATGGCCGGGCGCTGGCTTGATGGTGCTGCAGGCGTTCGCGGACGAGCAGGCGCTGCTCGACAGGCCGGAGGCGCTTCGCCACGCGGATCTCATCGTGCTTGGGACGCGCCGGTCATTTTCCGCGATTCTCTCCCTTTCGGCCCGGCTCAAGGATGCCGGCATCACGGCACCGATCGTGAACGTGGCAGGCGTTCCGCGGTCCCTGGACGGTGCCTCCGATCGCCTCCCAGGCTTGCAAATCGACGGCATGCTGGATGAGTTGAGACATTTGGCCCTGGGGATCGCGCAGAACGGCCGACACTCCGGGCATTTGGCGAGCGAAGATCTGGAGCTGCAGCACGGGCGGTGCGCCCGATGGAAAAACGTCGATGTGGCGTTGACGGCACGGGAATCCAGGATTGTTCGGCTTCTCGCCAGCAATGCCGGCCAGTACGTTTCGTACGACGCCATCTATGGCGCGGGTCATGCTCCGCTGGCGGGCCGCCCTGGCAAACGCCAGCGCAGATCTCTTGTTCGGCTGACTATTCGGCACATCAGGAAAAAGTTCTGCGAGTGCGATCCGGAGTTTTCCAGGATCGAAGGTCACGCGGACCTCGGCTACCGGTGGCTGCGAAGTACGACCACCGCAAAGATGAGCGGCAAGGTCATCCAATGGCCGCGGGAGCGCCGCCGCTAACTTCGACCGAGCGAAGACCCGCAACGAACGCCTGCGAGGAAAGTCCCAAGGACCAAAGCCACGGGCATCGATCCGAGGATCCGCGGCGCGCCAGGCGCATCAAGACGCAAGGCACAATATCACTGAATGGCCCCGGCAGTGCGGCAGACAACATTGGATGCCAGTTGCAGGGATCGACGTGCCAGTGCCGCCGGCGGGCCATGCGAAGCTTTCTGATGTGCACGAAAAGATATTTGCTCAGAGCGTCCTGACGGCTCATCTTGATAGTGAAAGAAAAGGACTACGTCTTTGTCAAACGTGAGGACTCGCGGAAAAATACCCAAGGGGGAATGGCCCAAGATCGCTGCGCGCTTTAGGAACGGCGAGACGTTCACTCAGATTGCCCGCAGCTACGGCTGCACCCCTCCCGCCATTCGATATATCGTCGAACGCGCTTCCGGAGGAGACGACCGCCGGAAGGCCGAGCGCGAGGCGCATGGCAAGGTTGCCTTGCTCGAGGCGGCGGGTACACCCCGCCGGTCGGGCCGGCTCGCGGGCGCCGCTTCCCAAAGCAAAGAGAATAGAGGCAACTTCCCCGCCGCCTCGCCCGTCCGGGAGATCTGGAGTCGCATCAACATCGACATAGCGACCTTTCTGGCGGCGATGGAAGCACTGTCGGCGGAGGACAGCATCGAACACTATCAGAACCTGCTCGACGCGACGGATCGTCTTCTCTGGGGCAGTGCACGAACTCGCCTGGAACTCGAGCGCCTCCTGAGCGGTGCCCGCAACGGGCCGGGAAAGCGCCGCGTCTCGGGTTGATACCTTTCCCTAGGCATCGGTCAGTAGGCGTTGGTACCCCGTAGAATCGTCGGAACGGTCATCAGCAGGATCTTGATGTCCAGCAGCAGTGACCAGTTGGCGATGTAGAAGCGGTCGTACTCGAGGCGCCGCTTCATTTCCTCGATGCTTTCGATCCCGCCGCGCATGCCATTCACCTGCGCCCACCCCGTGATTCCCGGCTTGATGCGGTGCCGACCGAGATAACCCTCTATCAGCACGGCATACTTCTCGTTGTGCACGGAGGCGTGTGGCCTCGGGCCCACCAGAGACATCTCTCCGCGCAGCACGTTCAGCAGCTGGGGCAGTTCGTCCAGACTGCTCCGCCTGAGAAAGCCGCCAAGTTGAGTTACTCGCGGATCATTGCGACGTGCTTGCGGGACGTTCGGATCGGGACTCGGTTCATGGTGCATGCTTCGAAACTTGAAAACCCGAATGCGCCGGTTGTCGAAGCCGGATCGTTCCTGGCGGAATAGAACAGGCCCGCGGCTGTCGATCTTGATCAGGAACGCAATGGCGAAGAGCAGCGGCGCCAGGAAGACAATGAGGATTGATGCCAGGACGACATCCTCCAGCCGCTTCAGGATGGCTCCCCAGCCGGCCAGCGGACGGCCCTGCACCGTCAGCGTCGGAACCCCAGCCAACAACGTCAGATGGGTCGGCGCGAAATCGATCTCGGGTATGCCGGGATCGATTTTGACCTCCACTTGGAACGGGGCGAACTTCGCCAGTATATGGTTTAGCGCTCCCGGTGAATTCCAGGGCAAGGCGACAACGACTTCGTCCACCTTTCGCGCCTTCGCAAGCGCCACCAGGTGCTCGCTGTCGCCAGCGGCGTCGAAGATCCCAGCCAGCCGATCGCCTTCGATGAACACCCCCAGAACGCGCACTCTGGCCGCCTGCTCGTTCAGGCGCCGCGCCAGCGCGACCGCCTGGTTGCCGGTTCCCAGCACAGCGATGTTTCTGATCGATCTACCCTCGCTGCGCCATCGCTGGAGCCGGTTGCTCGCGAACCATCTCGCCACCGCCAGGACAAGCAGGCTGGAGCCGAACCACGACGCCGCCCATCGCGCGTCGAAGGCCTCGGCCTCGGCGACAGCGACACTCAAAGCCAGCACGCCGCAGCAGGCCGCGGACCAGCCTATTGCAAGCTTGGTCAGCTGAACCGGAAAACGCCCGATGCTCTCCATTGAATATGCCCGAGCCAGCTGCAGGACATTCACCATCGCCGTTGCGCCAAGCACGATCGCGAGCGCACAGGACAGCGAAACGTCTTTCGTAGGCGGCAGAAACCATGCGGTCACGAGGCCCAACGCCGTGATGCTCGCCAGGTCCACGACGCGCAGCAGTCCCGGCAGCTGTGATTCAATATCGACCGAGAGCGTCCTGACCTTCGAACGCGTCGCGTCGCGGCTTCCCGGCAAGGGCGTCGGAAACGTCGCAGTTTGGCAGCCCATCTGGCTGGTGTCTGTGAGCATAAGCCCCCCGCTGCGTGTGCTCGTCCCTCCCATAGAATCCAAGAAAAGAAAAGAAAAAAGATAAGAAATTGATGGAGCGCAATGAAGAATGATTAAAGTGCGACCTGTGCTTGTTCAGCGCCGTTGCGACTGTCGCGCCGTCGTCACGGCGTTGGCGCGAATGCCATCTCAGATGGCACTCGTCCGCTCGCCACCAGCGAACGGTAGATGGCGACATATGCCTCGGCCATGTCGTCCGGAGTTGGCCAAGCCTCGCCCGCGAGGATCGCGCCTTCCGTTATCCGCTGCAGCCTTTCGGGTTGCTCGCACAACAATGTCATGGCCCCCGCGAGGGAAGCGGCGTTGCCGACGTCGAAGAGCAAGCCGTTGGTGCCGTGTTCGACGAACTCCGGAATGGCGCCGATACGGCTGCCGATGACCGGCAATCCGTAGCGGAACGCCTCCGCGATGGACATCGGGGCGTTCTCGACCCAGATCGACGGAAACAGCAGCACGTCGGCGTTCGAAAGAAGCTGATCCTTGTGTGGCCCCTCGACGAAGCCATGGAATCGAACCCGGGAGTCCGAACTGGCGAGCGCCTTCAGACTGGCTTCCCCCTCGCCGCGGCCGGCGACGTCGACGATGAAAGCTGCGCGGGTGCGTCGAATTGCATCGGTCAGGATGTCTATGCCTTTATGGCCGGCAAGCTGTCCCAGGAACAGGTAGCGGACGGGTGAGTTCCGGTCGCCGCCGCGGCCCCATCGTGGCTGCCGCACGCGCGCGATGCCGTTGGGTACGCGCGCGGTGCGCTTTGGAACGACCCCGGCCTCGGCATGCGCTTTCAGCAGGAAATCCGACGGACTGCAGAAAACATCGATCGCTTCCGCCTGTGCCCGATACCAGGCACTGTGGACGTGGCAGCCGAAGCAGCGTGCTCGCGGTGCGCAAGCCCTGCCATTGCGGCCGAGCAGCGCGCCGCCGGCGCAGATCAATTCGTAGCTGTGGCCGGTATGCACGACCGGAATGCCGCGCCGCTGTGCAAGGCGCCAGACGGCCGGCGAAAAGCCCTTGATGTTATGCGTGTGCACGACGTCGGGCCCGACCCGGTCCAGGATCGCGCCGAACTTCCTGGCCGCGTCTTGGTTCCAGGCGTCGGTGATGCGCCAGCGAAGCCTGTCGACTGCCGACCTCCGGTCCCCGGGAGCGAAACGTTCATGGAGCCACCACAGGTTCTTGGGAAAGAAGCGGTAGACGGTGACGCCGTCCATCTGGTCGACACCATGGTCGCGCTCGCGCGAGCAGCTTGCGACGACGGAGACGCGGTGGCCATGCGCAGCGAGCCTGGTGGCAAGCATCTCGGCCACCACTTCCGCCCCCCCAACCACATGAGGCGAGTAAAGGCTGTTCACGATAAGAACGGACAGCTGCCGCGATCGGGCCCGCGACGTCGATGCCCGTCGCGCGAGATGTTCCATGCTCACTCACGCCTCCCCGATCCGCAACATGCAAGCCTCGTGAACGGCCAGTCGCTCTACGGGCACCGATACATGATCGTCGACGACCTCCAACGTCTGGTCGCTGATCCTGGAAAGCGTTGTCACGGGACGCGCACCCGCATCCGGAATCCGCATTGCCTCCACTCGAAGCCGGCGGCTTTTGGTGAGGGATGAAAGCCCCGAGAGCCGGATGTCGACGGACACGTGCCGCGCGGTGGCGCCCTCATGCCCATAGTAGCCGACGAGCACGTGGCCCTGATCGGCACCGGGCGGCAGGGCCTGCCCAATGACGACGACATGTCCGAAATCGGACCCGGAGCGGACGCGATGCTCGCAGCCGGCGGCGTAGAGTGCATGAATCCACCACGGCGCCCGCGGCGCGCGAGTGACTGGATCGATGATGCCGTCGATCGAGTTGTCCTCGCAGTGGCGCGCCCAGCACGATCGTGATGCGTAGTCTGCCTGTCCGTGTTCGAGGTGGAAAAGAAACCCCAGCAGCTCCCCCGGGCGATACTGATCGACCTCTCCGACGTACTCGTTGATGTGGATTTCGCGGAGCTTCAGCCTTTCGAACCGGGGATTTTGCAGGTAGTTGGTGCGGGCATGGCGGAGGTTTCGCTCGACCAGGGCAATGTCCGACCATGGTTCGAGCTCGTGCCAGCAAAGGAAGTTCACCTCGCATCCGGCCTCTAGGCAGCTCGACAGGAAGGCGTCGAAGAACTTCGGCTGGAACGACGAGGTGCTCGGCCCGCCGATCCAGGTGGCCGGCCCCAGGACCTGACGAAGTATCTCGGCCGCCCTTATCCAAGTGGCAAAGAACGCCTCGCGCGAGCCGCCCCAACTGCCCGCCGTGTCAGGCTCGTTCCAGATGTCCCAATAGATCTCCTTGCCGCGCGTTACCTCGGCGATTCGGCGGACGAAAGCCTCCCACTCCGGCATGTTGCCATGCGGCGATTTCCAGCTGCCGTTGAGCGGGTAGCCCCACCCGTCGGACAGCACGCCCTCGAACTTCGCGCCCCACGATTCGATCGCACCATGCAGCCTGATCTCATTTGACCGCCAGAGCTTTGGCCGCAAGGGCCGAATGCGTTCGACTGGCGGGTTCCCTGGATGGATGCTGTTGAGGAATCCATTCATCGAACGACAGGCTATCGGAGAGGCAAACTCGACGAAGGCGGCCACGCGACTGCCCGTGGCCGACGCCGGCCGCCCCGGCAGGAGCATCGTGGCCGCGGCCGCAAGCGAGATGGCTCGCCTCCCCGATGGTGCGGGTCGACGGACACTCCCATCCATCGGCGCCTTCCTCCCTGCCAAGATGAACAAGCTCTACGACTTTCATCCGTCGTTGCGCCAAGGGAATCCCGCCCTGTCACGGTGATCTCACGGACGAAGACGCGATAAGATTCTGGATGTTTTTTCGCGAGGCGGCGACAACGGCGTTGCGATGAAAAAAGAAATCGCGATAAACGGACGTTTTCTTTCTCAGCCCCTTTCGGGCGTTCAGAGATATGCTCGCGAGCTCATCGGAGCGCTCGACGGCGTGCTGTCCCGCGCCGGCGCGGAGGTACGTCCGTCCGTCACACTCTGCGTGCCGCCGAACGTACAGCCCACCGCGTTGCCGGACGGATTGAAGATTGTGAAGATCAGGCAAGCGGGACGCCTCACGGGCCATCTGTGGGAACAGCTGGAGCTTCCGCGGCTGGCCCGCGACGCCGTTCTCGTGAGCCTGACGAACTCGGCGCCGTTCCTCCACACGCGTCAGCTGGTCGTGATCCACGATGCCGCGATCAGGGCACATCCGTCCGACTACCGGTGGGCCTATCGCACATGGTACCGGATCCTCTACGCGACGCTGCGCCGGACCTCGGCACGGTTCGTCAGCGTGTCGGCCTTCTCGGCAGCGGAAGTAACTCATCACTTCGGCGTCGCCGCCGACCGGATCGCCGTCGTGCCCAATGCCGCCGAGCAGTTCGAGCGCCTGCCGCCGGACTGCAGCATCCTGCGTCGGCTGCATCTGCCGAAACGCGGCTACATCCTGGTGGTCGGTGGTCGGTCCGGGCGGAAGAATCTGGCTCTCGTCGGACAGGCGCTCGCGCACCTTGAGAGGTGCCCGCCTCTCGTGGTTGCCGGAGGGGGGGCATCGCGCGCATTTGCAGCGAAGGTATCCGGGATGCCTGGCTCCGTCTTTCTGGATCACGTCTCCGACGGGGCGATAAAGGCGTTATACGAGCACGCCCTCTGCCTGGTGTTTCCGTCCCGCTATGAAGGCTTCGGACTGCCGCCGCTGGAGGCGATGGCGTGCGGCTGCCCGGCCATCGTGTCTCGCGCGGCATCGATGCCCGAGGTTTGCGGAGACGCGGCGTTGTACTGCGACCCCGATCGCCCTGACATGCTCGCGGCCAACATCCGCCTGCTCGCGACCGACCCGGCGCTTCGCGCCCGGCTGATCGAACGCGGTGCAAGAAGGGCGCGGCTGTTCTCCTGGGAAAGCAGCGCCCGCAAGCTGCTCGAAGCGGCCAGCGCCCGCGCCTAGGCCGATCGGGACCGAAAGGGCAGGTAGCGGCTCCGGCCGGCGGCCATCCGCCTCATGCGGCGCAGCAGTCTCACCAGGATCGGCTTCAGACCGATCGCATCGAGTCTCACATCGATCACCATCATGCCGCCGGCGAAGCAGAGCGTGTGCACGCCCTTGCAGGACTTCGACACCGCCGCCGGTCCTATGGCGGCGACGACGGTCTCCTGGAAGCCATCCACGGCCAAACGATCGATGCGGTTTATCGAAACGCCGTATCCGTACGACTTCGAGCAATCCTGTGCGGGACGAAACAACACACCTTCGTGGAGAACTATCGGCCCGGCCGGCCGAGCGGACCGGACATCGGTCTTTACCGGGTTCAAGGGGTGGGCCGACCAGGGCCCATGCAGCGTCCTGGAAAAGAAAAGATGCAGATTGGTGTGGTCGTTATCGTCCTCGAGGCCGCAGAACAGCCAGTAGAGACCATCGTGGAACACGACCGTGCCGTCGGTCACTCTCGCGCCGGGGACCAGATCGGCCACCGGCGTGAGTCTGCCGTCGTCATAGCGGTAGAGAAGCGCCCCGCCGCTCTGGTGGCATTCCGGAAGGCAGTATGTCACGCCATCCTCGCGGAACAGGAAGGGATAGGAGAGATGGTGCGGTGACTGGAGGCGGACGATGACGTCGATTTGGGGGGTCTCCAAGGGATCGTCAACGGCGATCTCCACGATCCGCCCTACGCCGAAGTCGCTGTACTCCTCCGCGAGAAGCGTGAGCTTGGGCGTCGTGGAAAGCACGAAAGGATCAGCGAGATAGTGCCCCAGCCTAAGCGGCGGCAGCAGGGCCACCTTTGGAAAGCGGGCTCCCGCCAGGACGGTGCCGAAGTCCATTTTGGCCAGCCCGACGTTCCAGGTCTCGAGGACGAGGTACGACTTCAGCCTGTGTTGCACGCGCTGAAGAATCTCACGACGAAGCAGGCCGAGCAGGAGCAGGATGACCTGCGGGGCGGCGCCAGGTCGGAATCTGCCCTCCTGCTCGCGCGGCAGATTGCCGTTGAGCAGAAAGTCTCGCAGGACCAGCAACGGCCACCGGCTGCCCTGCGCGAGCACCTGGGCAGCGACGGCGCGCGCGGGTTCGCCGCGCGCCCGGAAGTATCCGTTCCTCAAGGAGCGACGATGGCCGTCCACCGCGATCTGCTCCAATGCGAACGCAACCACATCCGCACCACGCCGCAAAGCCTCGACGAAAGGGTACCCCCAAGCCGCTTTCGATGAACGCGGGAAGTGCCAGACTCCGAGTTCAGCGCAATCCGCCAGTCCTTCCGGAGCTTCTCCCTCGCCGAAGAACAGGATGAACGTCAGCCGGTGGTCCCGGAGAGAGTTCTGCTGTCCGTCGGCGAGGACGGGCCTGTTGCCGGCCCTGTGCTCGACGGCGCATGCGACCGCAGGTCGATACCGTCCGGCATCGTCGCCGGCACGCGGGGATGTGCGGCGGTGCGGCAAGCTGCAGACCCACAGAACAAGGGCATCGAGTGCGCGGGCCGGCGCCGCGCGACGCTCCTCCGGACCCGACGATCCGAGGATGAAAACGCATGAGGCGCCCGCCTTCCGCAGAAGGTCGATCGACTCCCATTCCCAGTCGTAAAGGCTACGGCCGTGCAGGAACACGCCGAAGCGGACAGTGCCGATCGGCCGTGCGCTCATTCGGCGATCAGAGAGGGTATCATCGCGTCGTCGCCGCGCAGGAAGGTCATGTCGACCGGTCCCGCCGGGATGGCGATTTCCTTGAACCCTGCCATTACCGCCTCACTCGACCTGCGGCGGAATCCCAGCGATGCCAGCGCGCTATTAATGATCGGGCAGGACGATCTGCAATGGAAGCTCTCCGCCGCGAGTCCATCCGCCAACGCCACATTCTCCGCGATCATCCATTGGAGCTTCCGGACGTCCGGCTCGAGCGCCTGCAGATGGATCAGCCTCGCCTTATGCCCGACCTTGCTCGCTTCAATGCGGCAGATCGATAGTCCGACGAGTGCGCCTTCCACTCGGAATGCAAGGCAGATCAATCTCCCGAGCGAAGCCGGTGCGGACGCCAGCCACTGGACATAGCTTCGGGTGACCACGGGGGTCACGGCATAGCCGCCGTCACCGCGCACCGCATCCCAATCCTCTCCAGGCCAACGCTCCGGCGCGACTTCCTCCACTTGGCTATCGGTCACGCGATGCTGCGTCCACGTCGATTTCGATCGCAGCCGGATGCTGCGCGGCATGTACTTCGTGACTGATCCGTCCCCAAGCCCGACCTTGCGAAGGCCCGCGGCCGCCAGGCGACGGGCGGTGATCGGCAAGACGAAATCGTGCGTGTCGAGCAAGTGCCTCCACTTGAGCCGGGGCGCGATGGCAATCGCGGCCTCCGGAAGCCCCACGCCCAGCAGCGGCTCGTTCTGTGCGATGAGCCACTTCATCAACCGCATGCCCACCCCGCGGAAGCCCGGCGTGCAGTACCAGTCGCATGGTTCCCGAACCAGCACCCGCCGGCCGCCGACGCGGTACGGGCGAATGAAGGTGTCTATGAGCGCTATGCACTTCGATCCGGAGAGGGCAACCAGCGTCTCGCCATCGGTCCGACGGGCATACCGCCAGTCCAGGAAGTCCTGCTGGAAATCCCGCTCCCAGCGCTGGTCCCAGAAGGTCAGCAATGTCTCGTAGAAGGCTTGCCTGCTCGCAGGCTCCACTTTCGCGTACTCAATGGACATGCCCCCTCCGCCGGCTGGACTGCGGATCACTATAGCGGCAGCGGGGGCGGGCGGCGGCGCGCGTCTTCGTGATAAACCTGTGCTCGCTTCTTATTGCGCCTGCTTTCTCCTTTTCTTTCTTTCCTTTTCTTTCCACGCGGATCATCTTCGGCCGAGCCGAGCGCCTTTGAATCAACCTTGGGGATCAAGATGCCGCTGTCGCGCGTGGCCATCGTCCATGACTGGTTCGACAAGCCCGGTGGGGCGGAGCGCGTCGTTGGTGAACTTATCGAATGCTTCCCCGATGCCGACCTGTTCGCTCTCGTGGACATGCTCTCTGATGCGGACCGATCCTTTATCCAGGGGAAGGTGGTCAAGACGTCCTTCATTCAGAAGCTGCCGGGCGCCCGCCGATATTTCCGGCGCTACCTTCCGCTGATGCCACTGGCCATCGAGCAGATGGACGTGTCCGAGTACGATTTGGTGATATCGAGCAGCTGGGCGGTGGCCAAAGGCGTGATAACGGGGCCGGACCAGCTGCATGTCGCCTACGTCCACACGCCCATACGCTACGCGTGGGACCAGCAACACGACTATCTCAAGCTCGAGCAGCTCGACCGCGGCCTCAAGGGTGCCTTGGCGCGCCTGATTTTGCATTGGCTTCGCCTGTGGGACATCCGAACGGCGAACAATGTCGATGTCTGGCTCGCCAACTCGGGCAATGTGGCGCGCCGAATTCGGAAGACCTACGGCAAGCAGGCCGAAGTGCTTCACCCGCCGGTGCGGATAGAGGACTTTGCCTGCACCACCACGAAGGCAGGCTTCTATTTCACCTGTTCTCGGATCGTCCAGTACAAGCGGATCGACCTGCTGGTCGATGCCTTCCTGGCCCGGCCGCAAAGCGAGCTCGTCGTGGCAGGCGACGGTCCCGAGCTCCCTGCCCTGAAGAAGCGCGCGCGGCAGGCATCCAACATCCGCTTTTTGGGCCGCCGTCCCGATGCCGAGATTCGCGATCTGCTGGGGAATGCCCGGGCATTCCTGTTCGCCGCGAACGAGGACTTCGGAATCGCGCCCATCGAGGCCCAGGCTTGCGGCACGCCGGTGATCGCTTTCAGTCGAGGCGGTGTCCTCGAAACGGTTCGAGGGCTCGGTACCGATCGGCCCACAGGCTGCTTCTTCGAAGAGCAGACGCCAGCCGCAATCCTGCAGGCGATCGACCGCTTTGAAAACCTCGCCGTCCCCATCGATTCCCATGACTGCCGTGCAAACGCCAACCGGTTCCGGGCCGAGCTCTTCCGCTCTCGCTTCCGGGAGATCGTGAACCGTCACTGGACCGGCTTTCACGCGGCAGGTGCATCCGCTTCCCAGTCCGATGCCGCGCCCGTACCGGAATACCGTTCTCGCCGTCCCATCGCCGAAGCCGCCGCATCACGTCCTTAACACAGATGCGGGGCTGAGAAGTGCCGTAGAACATTCCCGCCAGCTCTTATCGGGAGATTTTTCTTTTCGACAGCAATCAGCATCGGAGGCGAACCTGCCGCCGCAGGTGCGGAATCCTCGGGAGCGACAGCATCGTGATCACTTTCGA
>Ga0182792_1002909_pt1 | contig 11562 bp, 9 predicted proteins | sample Passage237B_FD_130497 | JGI IMG/M metagenome (GOLD analysis project Ga0182792, IMG submission 130497) | Cellulose adapted compost microbial communities from Newby Island Compost Facility, Milpitas, CA, USA - Passage2 37B (version 2) (version 2) ...
CCGACCATGGCCGGATTGAACGGGTTATAACCAAGGCCACCGTACAAGTGTTTGGCGACCACAACTGCAAAGAATATGCCTACCACTACCACCCACCATGGGCAGTAGGGCGGGAGCGCCAGTCCCAGTAACACCGCAGTCACCAGGGCGCTGTAATCGCGCAGATAAAACATCACCGGCCGTTGCCGCAATTTCAACACCGCTGCTTCAAACGCCACAGCGGTTGTGCAGGCAAGCAACAGATTCATCAGCGTGCCGGGACCAAAATACAGGGTCAGCGCTACCACGCCGGGAAGAGTGGCGAGCAGCACTTGGCGCATAACGCCTGCAGTGGTGTTGGCGCTGTGAGCATGGGGGGAAGTGACGCGGATAAACGACATGATTAGGCCCGCGAATGGAGAGTAAGGTTGGTCATTATTTTCCCTGCTGTTCCAGGTCGGCCAATTTGGCTTCCAGCTTTTCCAAACCGGTGCGCAGAGCGGCTACGTGTTCGCTGCCACTGGTCTCGGCTTCCGCCAGCTTGGCGCGGGCTTTTTCCACCCGGTCGCGCAGCGATCGCAATTGCTCCGCATGTTTTTCCTCGGGCGACATAGTTGCGGCGGCGGCCGCTTTGGCTTGTGCCCGGGCGATGGCTGCTGCGGCGGCATCGTTTTGCGGATCGGCAGCGGTGTCGGCGGGGGATTGTGGCTGCTTTTCCAACTCGGCGAGTTCCGCCTGAGCTTCAGCCAGTTTTGCGCGGAGTTTTTCCACGCCTTGGGTGAAGGCAGCGAGGGTGGGTTTGCCTTCTCGCCCGGCCTCTTCCATCTTTTCTATCGCAACCGCTAGGCGTTTTTCGATGGTCGCCACCGCGTTTCTTTGGGTGTCGAGTGGTGAGGCTTGAACCTTCTGGGCGACATTCTGCAAGCGCTGTTCAAGGGGCAGGCTGACGCCGCGCTCCAGGTCATCCAGCTTTTTGCGCGTTTCCTCGAGCTTCAACTCCGCTTGGCGTAGTTGTGCAGTGAGGGCGTCGCGGCGTGTGGCATCGTCACATTCGGCAATTTGTTGTTGCAGGTGTTGCACCCGGATTTGCGCACTTTCCAGCTGGCGCGCCAGCTTTTTGTGTTGCGAATCCGCGTCCTCGGGCGCTGTCTGCGCTTTTTCCTGGGCGCTCGCCACCGGATCTACGGTGACGACAACGGGTTTCGGTTCTTCCAGACGGGATTTCACTTCTTCCGCGGCTTTTTTGCGGGCTAAGCGTTTGGCTTCTTTTTCCGCCTCTGCTTTAGCAATGCGCTCTTTGCGCTGCTCAAAACGCTCGCGGGCGCGATCGGCTTTTTGTTTTTCTGCATCGATACGGCGAATAGTGGTTTTCGCCGCGCGGTAGTACTGCACCAGGGGAATTGCACTGGGGCAGACGAAGGAGCAGGCACCGCATTCGATACAGTCGAACAGGTTGTGATTCTGCAGACGCTGGTGATCCTCCGCCTGGGCGTACCAATACAACTGTTGCGGCAGCAAGCTCGCCGGACAGGCCTCCGCACACATGCCACGGCGATGACAGGCCTGAGCTGGTGGTGCGGGCGGCATTTCCTCGATGCTGGGCGCCATGATGCAGTTGGTGGTTTTCACTACCGGCACCTGAGGGTCTTCGATGCTGTAACCCATCATCGGCCCGCCGATAATGATGCGGGCGCAGCGGCTGGCGGCGAAGCCGTGCTGTTCCAGTACATGGGCAACCGGGGTGCCGATGGGAACGTGAATATTGCGCTGCACGCCCAGGGCCTCACCGACCACAGTGGTAATGCGTTCGATCAAGGGTTCGCCGTAGCGCACAGCGCGCCAGGCGGCGTAGGCCGTGCCGACGTTTTGCACCAGCACGCCGATCTGCGCGGGAATCTTGCCGCTCGGGACTTCTTTGCCGGTGAGAATCTGGATCAGCTGCTTCTCGCCGCCGGACGGGTATTTGGTTGGGAAGACCACCACTTCCACCGGCGTGCCCTGGGCAGCTTTCTGCATGGCCGCTATGGCTTCGGGTTTGTTGTCCTCGATGCCCACCAGAATTTCTTTGGGGGTGCCGACGATGCGCGCCAGCAGCAGCGCGCCCTGAATGATTTCGTCAGCGTATACCCGCATCAGCACATCGTCGGCGGTGATATAGGGCTCGCACTCGGTGCCGTTGAGAATCAGTGTTTCCACCCGGTCGGTGGAGCGGGGGTTGAGTTTGACTGCAGTAGGGAAACCGGCGCCGCCCATACCTGCCAAGCCGGCTGCGCGGATTTTTTCCACCAGAGCGACATGATCGAGGCTAGCCGGATCTTCACAAGGCTGTAATGCAGTCCAGCGGTCCTCACCATCCGGGCGCAGCACAATACAAGGCGCGCTCAAACCGGAAGGGTGAGCGATGGGGCGGTCTTCGATTGCGATGATTTCGCCAGAGGTCGGCGCGTGAATGCAGGCGCTAAAAATTCCCTGGGCGTCGGCGATCAATTGGCCCTTTAAGACCTTCTGACCGATCTGCACAGCAGGCACGGCTGGATTGCCGATATGCTGGTTGAGGGGCAGCACCAACTCGGGCGCTAAAGGAATCGTCGCCAATGGTCTGCGCAGCGATTGATGTTTGTTTTCCGGCGGATGCACGCCGCCGTGGATGTCCCAGATCTGTCTCATGCGGCGTGATCCTGCGGGACCGATTTGTCGGTGGCGATGATATGCGGGCCTTTGGCGGGCTTGGGCATTTGCCAGCCCCAATCCTTGACTGTGGTAGCGACGGGAAGCATATCGATACAGTCGACGGGGCAGGGCTCGACGCAGAGATCGCAGCCAGTGCACTCATCCGCAATCACCGTGTGCATCTGCTTGGCGGCGCCGACGATGGCGTCCACCGGACAGGCCTGCAGGCATTTGGTGCAGCCGATACATTCGTCTTCGCGAATGAAAGCCACTTTTTTTACGTCGGTGTCCGCACCTTCCTCGGCGTCGAGTGTGGGAGCGGAGACGCCGAGAAGATCGGCGAGATTGTTTACCGTCGCTTGGCCGCCCGGCGGGCACTTATTAATCGCATCGCCATTGGCTATGGCCTCGGCGTAGGGGCGGCAACCGGGATAACCGCACTGGCCACACTGGGTTTGCGGCAGCAGTTCGTCGATGCGTTCCACTAAGGGGTCGCCTTCAACTTTGAATTTCACGGCGGCAAAACCGAGCACTGCGCCGAAAAATACAGATAGCCCGCCGAGAGCGACGAGCGCGGAGATGATGGGGTAGGTCAACAGCAAGTCGATCATTGGCTTACACCAGTCCAGCAAAGCCCATAAAGGCGAGGGACATAAGGCCGGCAGTAATCATGCCCACGGCGGCACCTTTGAATGGCACCGGCACATCCGCCGCCGCCAAGCGCTCGCGCAGGGCGGAAAACAGCACCAGCACCAGACTGAAACCCACCGCCGCGCCAAAACCGTAGAGAGCAGACTGGGTGAAACTGTGGGCTTTGTTGGTGTTCTGCAGGGCGACACCGAGCACCGCGCAATTGGTGGTGATCAGCGGCAGAAACACGCCGAGGACGCGATACAGGAGGGGGCTGGTCTTTTCGATAAACATTTTGGCGAACTGCACCACCGCGGCGATCACCAGAATAAAGGAGATGGTGCGCAGAAACGTCAGCCCGAGAGGGGTAAGTAGCCAAGCATGCACCATATAGCTGCAGATGCTGGCGAGGGTCAGAACGAAAGTGGTGGCCGCTCCCATGCCTATGGCGGTCTCCAACTTATTAGAGACACCCATGAACGGGCACAGGCCCAAAAATTGGACCAGCACAAAATTGTTCACCAGTACGGTGCTGAGCAGAATAACGAAGAATTCCATAGACCTTTACACAGGTGGTGCGCTTGCAAGCGGGCGCAGTTAACCGCATTCGAAGGAAAAATAAAAGCTGTCTTTATGAATAAGGCCTACCGGTTTTGCCGTTGACTGATATTGGGGGAAGTTGTTTTTTAAAACTTCTGGCTATAAGTTCAAAACTAATAAGCATTTGAAAACCCCGCCGCAACGCTGCTAGCCTGCGCGACCTGTTGAAATTTCAACATTTCGACAGACTTTTTGTGGTGATTTCAACAGCTGGCGGGTTTATGGATCTGGAAATAGGCTACGTGGTGGCCGGATTAGTCGTGGGGTTTGTGGTGGGCATGACCGGCGTAGGCGGCGGCTCACTGATGACACCGATTCTGCTGTACTTCGGCGTTTCCCCAGCCAGTGCTGTGGGCACAGATTTGCTCTACGCCGCCGTAACCAAAGCGGGCGGCGTCCACGTACATCATAAGAAGGGCAATATTGATTGGCGTATTACTGGCGCCCTTGCTCTGGGAAGCCTGCCTGCCGCTGCTCTGACGCTGTGGTTGTTGCACAGCATGAGCATGGAAACCGATCGCATGAACGCGCTGATCCGCACTACCTTGGGTTACGCACTGATCTTCACCGCTGTGGCCATTCTCTTCAAAAGCCAGCTAATGGACTACGGCCGTCGCAACGACAGCTGGTTTACCCGTATGAACCCTAAGCAACAGCTCTATGCCACAGTCGCGACGGGTGTTGTGCTCGGTGCTGTGGTGACCATCACCTCGATCGGCGCAGGCGCTCTCGGCACGGTCGCATTGTTTCTGCTTTATCCATTGCTGCCGACGGTACGCTTGGTCGGCACTGAGATCGCCCACGCTGTGCCGTTGACCCTCGTCGCGGGTATGGGCCACGCTGGCCTCGGCAATGTCGACTGGTCGCTGCTGCTCAATCTGCTGATCGGCTCGCTGCCCGGTATTTACATCGGCAGCCATCTCGCCCACCGTGTTGCCGATCATTATCTGCGGCCGGCTCTCGCCATCATGCTGATTTTTGTGGGGACGAAATTGGTGTTGTAACACCTCGCGTGAGAACGGAGATAAAAAAGGGGCTGAGGCCCCTTTTTTTATTTTTACTCAGCCAGCCTGCATATAAATGTCGATGGCCGCGCTGGAGTAACGATCATTCCAGAAACCCAGCGGGCGATTTGATACTGCATCCATAAATGCCTGGAAGCGGTTGGATTTGATTTCTGTGGTGATGAAATTGTCTTGTGTGATCGCACCCGGAAACAACTGCGCCTCCCGGCTCGAGCTGCCCACGATAATATTGCCGCGCAGAATCGCGGTGGCATTGAGGTTGGATATGCTCAGCGCGCGTGGGCGTATATCTTCATTGCGCTCATTTTTGCCAGCACCGTAATTAAAGACATTTTCCTCGATCAAAAGACCGTTGGTTGCTTCGATATGTAGTTTGGCGAGGCTGGCAACGGCAGAGTCATCAACCCAGATATTGCGGCGTAGGCGAATATTTTCGGGCTTGGCGTTATTGCGAGCTTTGATGACGACCGTCATGCGAGAAAATTTATTGTCTTCAAAAAGAATGTTCTGATTGGCGCCCCACAGGACGATATCCGCACGAGATGGGTTATCAGTGGTTTTTTCAGCAGAAAATTCCAAGCCCATGATCTGCACATTCGCGAGTTTGTCCTGAAAAATATGCAGGGCGCTGCCGGAGCTGATGAGTTTGGGGCGCGCACCGTTGATGCCATAGTAGGCGAGCACGGCCGGCTCCTCAGCACTGCGGCCGGAATTCAAGCCGAGCAGAGTTTCATTGCGCCAGATATCGCCGCGTTTGAGATAAATATGGTCCGGATAGCCCGCACGCATTTTTTCCATGCCGGCTTTGATGGTTTTGCAGGGCGACGCTTCGTTCAGGCAGGAGTTCTGGTCATCGCCCTGCGAGCTGCTGACATAAATCAGCTTGGAGTCAATGGAGGGGCGAATAGCCGTAAAGCCGCTGGTTGTTTTTACTGTGGCAGATGAATCGTTTACCCGGGGCTCGGTTGCAATGACGGTTTCTTCTGCTTGATCATCTTCACCAATGGTGAAATTAATCATCAACGGCACACCGGCTTCGCCTTGAGCATCGGCTTCGGCAAACGGCGTAATAATCAGGGTGTAATCCCCCTCCGGCAAACCGCCTTCGGATGGTTGCAAATGTTCGGATTTGTCGGCCAGTGTGAAAGTTTGTTCGTTTTCGTAATGGCTTATTTTTATTGGGCCATCAAGGTCGAATAACACGCTGCCGGTTTTACTTGGATTTTGGCTGATAGCAACGATATTGACCTGGTCGAAATTCAAGTCGCTCGTTTTGATAATGCTGCCATCGGTAATGCGTTGAAATGTGTTCAGCATGCCAGTTGCTTCATCCACAACGACAAGTTCCGCTGCGGATATAGGCGGAACCGCTGGCGCAATGGTTTTGCTATCGACGACAGCAAACGTAACTGTTTTCGCCGCGCCTTTTTGACCTTCCATATCTGGCAATTCATAAGGCGTTGCGGTGAGCGTGTAATTTCCGACGGGAAGTTCCTGTCGCTGAATGTCCAGATTGCTGCTCTCCATGGTGTACATGCCGTTGTTTTCCCAACGGTCAACAGTAACAGGTCCGCTCAGTGCGAAATGCACGCTGCCGGTTTTTTCCTCATCCGCAACATCGGCCATAACATTCAGCTTGTCCACGCTGAATTGGGCGAGATCGAGGGTTTGTCCGCTCGCCAAATTCTGCAGTTCGACAACATCCTGCCCTTCGTTAATACCAACCAGTTTCAACGATGTTATCGCCACTTCTTCCGCGGGAGCAGTTGCGAGATTTTGGCTGTGTGCGATAACTGAAATAAATAGAAAAAACGCTGCGCAGAATTGGGAGGGCTTCATTAATAACGACACCGTAGGTATTCACATTGATCACATCGCGTGAATGCCGGATCTACGATCCCTCTTGGCAATCACTAAAGGCAGCGGCGCTGCATTTGTGAATCAGTCTGGTTGTTCAGGTGGTTATCGTGTCGTCTTCTGCGCCATTTTTATAAGAAATAAGAATTTAAATTTATCGCGATGTGGCGAAAATAAAAATTATGGAATAAGGGCGGGGCTAGGTCGAGAATTCGTGCAGTGCGAGGTTTATGAGGGGTGATAAGGAAGAGTAAATAAAAAAATGCGACATCCATGTCGCATTTAGATAATTAAAGCGTGAATTTAATTTATTTGCCGAAGCCTGCGCGAATGTAGTTGTTAATCGCAGCTGCAGTGTAACGTGTATCCCAGGTGCCGACTTGACGGCTTTTTACAGTGTTCATAAAAGCATCGAAATCTTTTTTGCCTGTCAGCGATTTGTTGTAATCCGCAAGAGTGCGACCAGCTGCGGGGTATTTGGTGTTAGTGCCTTCTGTATCGCTAGCCCATTTCCAAGCAATGTTATTCTCATATTTGAACTGAGATCCTGACAAAGAGCTGATGCTGGTTCTTTGGAGTTTTGAATATCTTTTGCTCCATTGTGTATCAACGGGCGACAGGCTATGTACGATGTTGTTTCTTAAAAGAAACTCACCTTTGCCAGGCTCATTGATAATCAGGCCCCATAATGCTTGTGAACATATTTTGATGGTCGCGCAAGAATCATGTCCTTTCACCATGCTATTTCCTTCTGTAATGACATTGTTGATCGCCTGAGCTTTCGTTCCAGAAGCCAACGGAGTGCCGTTGTACCCCATTTGCAGGCTGACAGCGTTTCTAGCGAAGAAGTTATTCTCAAACAAGCCACCAGGACGGCCGTGGACACCATGGCTGGAAGCACGAGTGATGATGTTGTTTCTTACAACCAACTTGTTACCCACAGTAGTGGTCTGGATATACAGGTTGTGGTTATACATATTTCCACCAGCGCCAGCTACCCGGGGGTTCCAGCCGCCATAATCGAACACGTTCTCTTCAATCGTCAGGCCGTTCACGCTCTCGGCATAAAGATTCGAAGGTCTGTCAGTTTGATTGTAGGATGATTCGTTGTAATAAACTCCAGTCCAGATATTTCGACGCAGGGTAATGTTAGTGGGGCTGCCGCTATCCCACTTTTGGACGACGAGTTCAACAAAATTAAATTTGTTGTCTTCGTAAAGAATATTTGTATTCCCGCCGAGCATTACAAGATTTGCATGGTCTTTGCCGTTAAACTCGCGATGATCCGGGTCCAGCTTATAGGCGTAGAACTCGAGCCCAATAATGGATAGATTTTTTGTCGCGCCTTTATGTATGTGTAATGAATTGGAGGTGTTCTCCAGCTTCGGGCGAGCGCCTGATTTCCCATAGTAGGTGATTACAGCAGGTTCTTTTGCGCTGCGGCCTGATACTAAGTTAATGAACCGCTCGCCTCTCCAGGTATCGCCTCGTTTGAGGTAAAGATGATCGGGATAACCGTTGCGCATTTTTTTCACGCCGGCTGTGATAGTTTTGCATGGAGCAGCTTCGGTTAGGCAAGTGTTTTTGTCATTCCCGCTAGAGCTGGAAACATAAATAAGCTTCGAGTCTTTGGACGGTTTAATAACGGTAAAACCGTTATCGTTATAACTTTGACTGTGGCCCAAAATTGGGGTGAAAAGAAAAACCGAGAGCGGGAAAATGAACTTTCCGATGTTTTTCTTGAAAAGCCGATAAGACATAGTTGAGCCTCTGGAAATTGAACGGTATTGCCGTCCGTGATGAAAACGGATCGTCTATCGCATCTTGCAATGTTTTGAGTGTAGAGTCGGGTCTTTTTAGTGAGTTGATCTACATGCCAAAAATTAAAAAAATCGATTTTTTAGGAAAATTTTTCTCTATCTATTTCGAAAAAAAATCCGTTGGCGTCGCTTTTGTTAAACTTTGCGATAACCAGAGGCATTTGCGGGAAATATTGCGGGGCGAGGATGTGCGTTAGCGAACTTTGTGCTCTTCAAGCTCGCTAGCGCAGCGTAGGGATTGTCTTACATCACCTTCATACCGGGTTCCGCCCCGGTATCTGGTTCCAACAAAAACAAATCCTTTCCGCCAGGTCCCGCGGCTAATACCATTCCCTCCGACATGCCGAATTTCATTTTTCGCGGCTTCAGGTTGGCGACCATCACCGTATGTTTGCCTACAAGAGTTGCTGGATCATAGGCACTTTTGATGCCAGCAAAAACATTTCGCGTCTCACCGCCGAGATTCAAGGTAAGCTGGAGCAATTTATCGGCGCCTGCTACGGGTTCTGCCGCGACAATTTTGGCTACGCGCAGATCCACTTTGGCGAAATCCGCATATTCGATTTCCGCTGCCAATGGGTCCTTCGCCAGCCAGCCTGTTGGGCTTGGGGCTGGTGCGGGGGATGCGGCTTTGCCTGCTTCGATCATTTGATTGACCTTGTCCATCTCCACGCGCTGCATCAACGGCTTGAATGCGTTGATTTTATGCCCACCGAGATAGACCGTAGCGTTGCGCCAGGTCAGTTCGGTGTCAAGGAACTGCTCCGCAGCTTCGGCTGTTTTCGGCAGCACTGGCTTCAGCCAAGTCATCAAGGCAGCAAACATATTGATGCCGAGGGTGCAGACGGCGAGGACTTCTTTTTCCCGTCCCGGTTCTTTTGCCATGCTCCAGGGAGCCTGTGCAGCTATATATTCATTGGCAGCATCGGCGAGGGCCATGATGTCGCGCATGGCTCGGCCGAACTCTCGTGCTTCATATAATTGGGCGATGCTTTCGCTGGTATCGACGAATCTTTGCCACAGCGCCGTGTCCGCAATTTCTGGCGCGAGCACACCGCCTTGTTGCTGCACAAATTTGGCGGTGCGACTGGCGATATTGACGACTTTGCCGACCAAGTCGGAATTCACCCGTGCAACAAAATCTTCGAGATTCAAATCCAGATCGTCCACGCCTGCTGTGAGTTTGCTGGCGTAGTAATAACGCAGATATTCCGGATCCAAATGCTCCAGGTAAGTGCGCGCATTAATAAAGGTGCCGCGAGACTTCGACATCTTTTTGCCATTAACGGTGAGAAAGCCGTGGGCGCAGACCTTGGTTGGAGTGCGGTACTGAGCGGAGCTGAGCATTGCCGGCCAGAAGAGCGCGTGGAAATTGATGATGTCCTTGCCGATAAAGTGATAGAGCTCCGCTTTGGAATCCTGCGCCCAGTAGGCATTAAAATCCTTACCTTCGCGCTCACAATATTGCAGATGGCTCGCCATATAGCCGATAGGTGCATCCAGCCAGACATAAAAGTACTTGTCTTTTTCACCCGGTATTTCAAAGCCGAAATAAGGTGCGTCGCGGGAGATATCCCACTCCTGCAAGCCGCCGTCCAGCCACTCCGCCAATTTGTTCGCCACTTCTTCTTGCAGATGGCCAGCGCGGGTCCAGTCGCGCAGATAGTCGGTGAACTCCGGCAATTTGAAAAACAGGTGCTTGGATTCTTTCGCCACCGGCGTCGCGCCGGAAATGGCGGATTTGGGATCGATCAGATCCATCGGGGAATAGGTCGCGCCGCAGGCTTCGCAGTTATCGCCGTACTGGTCTGGCGTTTTGCATTTGGGACAGGTGCCTTTTATATAGCGGTCGGCGAGGAACAGACCCTTCTCTGGGTCGTATGCCTGGGTGATCATGCGCTCGGCGATATGGCCATTGGCTTTGAGGCTGTTATAAATCTGCTCTGACAGGGTTTTGTTTTCTGCCGAGTGGGTGCTGTGGTAATTGTCGAAGCCGATCAGGAAGTCCGCGAAATCTCTTTGATGTTCCGCCTGCATATTGGCGATCTGTTGTTCCGGTGTGATGCCCAGCTTTTCCGCAGTCAACATGATCGCAGTGCCGTGGGCGTCATCGGCGCAGACGTAGACGCAATCGTGACCGCGCATTTTCTGAAAACGTACCCAGATGTCGGTTTGCACGGTTTCCACCATGTGGCCGAGATGAATTGAGCCGTTGGCGTAAGGCAGGGCGCTGGTAACGAGAATTTTGCGTTGTTCGGTCATAGATGAGGCTGATATGGCAGGTGAGTGGATTACACGCCAGATGCGTGCGGGTAAAGGCCGCGATCATACCAGTTCAGGCCCGGCCTTGCATGGCGCCGCCGGCCGGTACTTCTGGGCACTGACGGCATTCGCGGGTAGAATGCCGCCCTTATTTCAGGTAGCTGGGGGCAGAGATGACAGAGGCTAATTCACTCCGGGAAACCGTGCGGGCGCGCCTGCAGCAAGTGCCAATCCCCGATTTGCCCGAACTGACCTGTGCCCATGCGCTGGTTGACGCTCAGGCCGTTGGTACAGCCTTACAGGTACAGCTGGATTTCGGCTACCCCTGCGGCGAACGAACCGAGGCCATCACCGCGCAAATCCGCGAGCTGTTCCGCGCCGAATACCCAATTGTTGATGTGCAGATACACTGGCATGCGGCAAAAGTGGCCACCATCAACAACCAGAACACCGTTGCCGGGGTGCGCAATATAGTGGCAGTCGCCTCCGGCAAAGGCGGCGTCGGCAAATCGACCACTGCAGTTAATATCGCGCTCTCCCTTGCCGCTACCGGGGCCCGGGTGGGCATTCTGGATGCGGACATCTATGGGCCAAGCCAAGCGCTGATGCTGGGTGTCGCCGACCGCCGCCCCGAGATGCACAGTCCAAATAAAATGAAACCGATCCAGGCCCACGGCGTGCAGATGATCAGCATGGGCAACCTGGTGACGGAAAACACC
>Ga0182792_1002910_pt1 | contig 11557 bp, 8 predicted proteins | sample Passage237B_FD_130497 | JGI IMG/M metagenome (GOLD analysis project Ga0182792, IMG submission 130497) | Cellulose adapted compost microbial communities from Newby Island Compost Facility, Milpitas, CA, USA - Passage2 37B (version 2) (version 2) ...
AAGATGCCTTGAAATGGGCCAGCACCTTGGATACTTGGGTGCCTCCAAGTATCTGGCCCGTCTGGCCAAGAAGACGGAGAGGTGGTGCGGTCGCCAAAAGATAGAACTGTATAGATTATACGCCCATTTTTCCTAACAGCAATAAAATAACATTACGGAAACAGCTTTAGAAATTTTTTCCGATCCACTTTATAAAGACGTGCAGCACGATAGGACACACCTGTCTGGCATTCGTCCAGTTCCTTCAGATATCCCAAGTTGATTATTTTTTTCCTAAAATTCCGCTTGTCCAAAGGCTCACCTAAGATAGCCTCGTACACCTGCTGCAACTGCGTCAGTGTAAATTTTTCGGAGAGCAACTCAAATGGCGTCAATGTATAAGAAAGATTCTTTTTCAGTTTTTTCAGCGCCAACCGAAGGATCTCGTTATGGTCAAAAGCCAGTTCGGGCAAATCAGTTGTTGCAAACCATTTGGCCTGTCTCATATAATTGGTCACGGGTTTGACCTTGTTTTTCACCTCATCATACCGTACAAATGCCATGTAAGCTACCGTGAGGATACGTCCTTCAGGATGTCGCTTTACCCCTGCAAATGCCGCCAATTGCTCCAGATAAATATCTTTCAATCCGGTCATTTCGTAAGTGATACGTTTCACCGCATCTTCCATTTCTTCGCCCTTCTCCACAAAAAAACCTGGCAACGCCCACCAATCCTTGTAAGGATATTCGTTCCTTTCGGTAAGTAACACTTTAAGATGACCTTCGTGAAAGGTGAAAATCACACAGTCAATGGTAAAATACGATAGCAAAACCTTGGTATTAAAGTTATTATTTCTGTAAAAACTAAGCAATAATGGGCAAAATTAGTAAAAGAAGCAAAAAAAATGATCAAAAAATTTAATAGTGTAAAAAATACACACTATATTCGTATTCCACAATTTGAACGAATCTTGAAAAGTATAAGGAAAATAGGTGTTTTTACTTCAGGAGGAGACGCTCCTGGAATGAACGCGGCCATACGGGCCGTCGTTCGTACAGCGGTATACGAAGGCTTACAAGTGACAGGTATCTATAGAGGGTACCAAGGCATGATAGAGGCTGACTTTGTTGAGATGAATCGTAGATCCGTCAGCTCTATCATTCAAAAGGGCGGTACCATATTGAAATCTGCACGGTGTCCCGAGTTTAGGACCAAAGAAGGCCGACAACAGGCCTACGACAATATACTCCGCCAAGGGATTGATGCCCTAGTGGCTATAGGCGGCGACGGAACCTTTACCGGAGCAGATCTTTTCTCCACAGAGTTTGACGTTCCCGTCATGTGTATCCCTGGCACGATCGACAATGATCTGTATGGATCGGACTATACATTGGGATATGATACAGCCAACAATACAGTCATCGAAGCCATCGACAAGATCAGGGATACAGCTTCTTCTCACAGCCGGGTATTTTTTGTCGAGGTCATGGGGCGAGACTCAGGTTGTATCGCACTGAATGCCGGTGTGGGAGGTGGAGCCGAATCCATCTTGCTACCCGAAATAGATTCGGGCATAGAAGGACTGATCGAAGAACTTTCTTTGGCCAGAGAGAGACAGAAAAGCTCGATGATCGTCATCGTGGCCGAAGGCGACAAAAACGGGGGTGCATACAACGTCGCCAAGGCTGTGAAAGAAAAATTTGAGTATTTTGACGTAAAAGTTAGTATATTAGGACATTTGCAGCGCGGAGGCGCCCCCAGTAGCTTTGATCGGGTACTTGCGACCAGAATGGGCTACAAAGCTGTCAAAGAATTGCTAAAAGGCAATAACCGCTCTACTGTAGGTCTCCGTGGGACGGAGATCATAACTACTCCGCTGGAAGAAGCGCTCTCCAACAAGGAATTCAAATTGGATGAAGAATTATTGGAAATTGCCAATATAATGAACAAGTAACAGATGATTTTAGTTATTTTCACAGGATCTCGATACGCCGACTGGCGGTTGGCCGAAAAAGGAAGGGTACTGCACGGTTTCAGGACTGCCGGTATCAATTCGTATATCCAGGATGAAAATTTCATCAATCAGTTATTAAATAAAAACACGGAATTGCTCTACAATGCCGAAAAGATCAAACGTATCTTTTTCTTCGGTGCGGGAGCTTCTTCCAAAGAAAGACAAGAAAAAATAGCCAAGGTATTCTCTTCGTTTTTCAAAAATGCCAGAGTCAAGATTTCCCACGATCTGGTAGCCTCAGCACTCTCTACTTTTGGAGATGAGAAAGGCATAATAGGTATTATAGGGTCTGGATCCAATGCTGCCTATTACACAGGCAGAAAGATCGTCGACAACAATTACGGATTGGGCTATATCCTGGCCGACGAGGGTTCTACCAATTGGCTGGCCCGAATGATGCTGAAAGATCTGCTCACGGACACCATGCCCTCCGGCATCAAGGAAAAACTACTGGAAAAGCACCCTATCGATAGAAAACTCATTCTCGAACGTGTGTACAATAGCCCTAACCCCAATATCTTTTTGACCTCTCTGGCCGATTTTATTTTCGACAACAAAAGCGACCCTTACATTGCAGCATTGGTCAAGAGAGGGCTTAATCTGTTTGTAGACACGTACCTTCTCCCCTTGGCAGATCAATACCCCGATTCAACCATAAACTTTACCGGATCGGTAGCCCACAATTTTCCCGATTATTTGAGAGAGATCGGAAGCGAAAATGGTCTGCACATCGAGACAATCATCCGAGAACCCATACAGAACTTAATAAAATATTATATAAATAAAAATTAGTAAAATGAAAATTGGAATTAATGGATTTGGTCGTATTGGCCGACTAGCATTTAGAGCAGCAGTAAAACGTCAGGACATCGAAGTTGTCGGGATCAACGACTTGGTAGAGCCGGATTATATGGCATACATGTTAAAATATGACTCTACACATGGTCAATTTGACGGTACTGTCGAAGTAAAAGACGGCAATCTCGTCGTCAATGGAAAAACAATCCGTGTCACAGCCGAAAAAGATCCTGCAAACTTGAAGTGGAATGAAGTAGGTGCTGAGGTGATCATCGAATCAACAGGCCTTTTCTTGACACAAGAAACCGCACAGAAACACATTGAAGCCGGTGCAAAAAAAGTCATCATGTCTGCACCGGCAAAAGACGACACCCCTACTTTTGTCATCGGTGTCAACCACAACGAACTAAAAGCTGACCAACATATCGTGTCCAACGCTTCATGTACGACAAACTGCCTAGCACCTATAGCTAAAGTATTGAACGATAAATTTGGTATCGTCGAAGGACTGATGACTACCGTACACGCTGTGACAGCTACACAAAAAACAGTAGATGGCCCTTCCGTAAAGGATTGGAGAGGTGGACGCGGTGCTTACCAAAATATCATTCCATCATCTACAGGAGCAGCCAAAGCTGTAGGATTGGTATTGCCGGCACTAAAAGGAAAATTGACAGGTATGTCTTTCCGTGTACCGACAGCCGACGTATCTGTAGTAGACCTGACGGTACGTTTGGAAAAAAGTGCTTCGTACGAAACCATCAAAGCCGCGATGAAAGAAGCTTCGGAAGGCGAGCTGAAAGGTATATTGGGCTATACAGAGGATGATGTCGTATCGACAGATTTCTTAGGCGACGCGCGCACTTCTATCTTTGATGCCAAAGCCGGAATCTCATTGAATGACAACTTTGCCAAAGTGGTTTCTTGGTATGACAACGAATGGGGTTATTCCAACAAAATCATTGACCTTGCACAAGCAGTAGGCAAGTTTATTTAATAAACAAAGAGTCCCGAAAATTCGGGACTCTTTGTTTATTAATAATTCTGATGTATATACGTGACGATACGTGCCAATTCACGACGTACCACCGAAGCAGGTAGCACGAAATTATTGTTCAGAAAAGAAAATGCAAACCGCCGTCCCGACTTGGTGAGCAGACATCCCGATTGGCAATAGACTGAACTTAGTGTACCTGTCTTTGCCCATACATAAGGACCACTTTTATCTACTGTATAGGTCCGTTTGAGCGTTCCATCCACACCCCCTGCCGGAAAGAACATCCGCAATAGATACTCATCCCCAATTTCCTTTTCCAGCGTAAGCAATAGCGAGATCATACTATTTGGGGTGACCTTATTGTAAGTAGATAGACCACTGCCGTCAAAGAGACGGATCGAATCATTAAATTGGGCATAATACTGCTCATTCATTTCGTAGCGTAGCGAATCCGTCAAAAACGCATGAAATCGTTGGTGAGCAGCAACCATCGTCAGATGTTCGGCCAAAAAATTATCACTCGGCAACATCATCTCCCGAAGGACCCTATTTTTGGGGACAGAATATAAGGTCTTCACATCATCGGGTCGCAGATAGGGAGGCAACAGGACCACTTCCCTACCCAACGTGTCCGAAAGCAACTGTACAAACAGTGAATCTGACCAAAGGAAAGGCTTACGCGTTCTATAACTTTTGGGTATATTGGCATTGGATAGCTCAAATACATTGCTCCCTATCTGCCTGTCGATCGCAAAATGCCGGGTTGAAAACTTCCGCATAGCAAGAGCATGTTCGAAATAGCTTGGCATGGCCTTTATGCGACCTTCATCACTCCTAAAATACACCAGGTTACCATATATTGGAAAAGGAACGATATCCGTCTGATAATCATACTTGTAGTCCTCTATCGCCCAACCATTCCTGTAGCTCCCATCCACATTATCTTGTGGTACATAGTAGAGTGTTTTATCCGAATATTTCAAGAAATCATACACACGGCGATTGTCTAGCTTGGGGTGTAGGAATGTAGGATCTCCTGTTCCCCAAAATATCAGTGAGTCTCCCCTTTCCACGTATTCGATTCCCGGAATAGAATCACCAATATGCTTGAGCGCCGTAAACAAAGTAAAGACCTTCGTATTCGATGCCGGAGTAAAGTATCTATCGGCATTTCGCCCATAGACCATGCGGTTACTATCCAGGTCATAGAGATTGAATCCGTAATAATGTTTGTTGAGGATAGAAGACTGTACAAGCTCCTTGTCCAAAGCTTCAAACTCCTGTCCAAAAGAATTCCCTGACCATAAAGACAGAAAAGCCAATAAGACGATATAAGGAATACGTAACATCCGACCAAAGTAAGAAAATAATTAAATAAACCTATAAGGTTTTTGAAACGTCATAGCCTTCAGCTTTGCCATTGAAAAGCTAAACACGCTAAAGCTAATAACCCCAATGGCGTCACGCTACTTATCCCAAAACGTACCTGTAACTTTGATTTCCTCCTTCTTATCGTTGATCAATTGCGTCAATTCCCTAACCAAAGCTCCGTGTTTTGCTGCCACATTGTACTTCTCTGAGGGATCCGTATCCAAATCAAAAAGCAAAGGTAATGTCCCGTTAAAGTAATCTATAGCCAACTGGCTATAGGTTTTGACATGCAGTTTCCATTTCCCTTTACGCACGGCAAACAATTCATGGTTCACGCCAAAATAAAAGAACACTTCCCTTCCCTTGCCTTTATTCACAAACAAATTATCCAAAGGTTGTCCGTCAATAGGGTTTTCATACGATGTAGTACCGACGATGGACAGTACAGAAGGCAACATATCCAAAGCCGTCAACACTTCATTGACAACCATCCCTTTAGGCAAGGATCGATGCCCCCATACGATAAAAGGTTCACGCATACCGCCTTCCCAAGTACTTCCCTTACCGTCTCTGAGCAATCCCGCCGAACCTCCCTGTTCATTTTTCCTAAGCCAAGGCCCATTATCCGAAGTAAAGATCAAATATGTATTCTTATCCAACTTTTCCTTCTTCAAAAAAGACATCAGCTCACCTACATAATGATCCAGTTCTTCGATCACATCTCCATATTTCCCCCTTTTGGATTTACCTTCAAATTCCTTCCCCGGAAATAAGGGTGTATGAGGCATGGCATAAGGTAAGTACACGAAAAAAGGAGATTTTTTATTACGTTTGATATAGTCTATGGCCTTTTCCGTATACAACTTAGTCAACTTGGCCTGATCCGGGTCCAGCTCCAATGTATCCGTTCCATGCAATAGGGCAATGGATGGATGTCTCGGTGGAATCATATCATTGCTGTAGGGCAGACCAAGATACTCATCAAACCCATTAGCAAGAGGGAGATAAGAAGTTTTGGTAGAGCCCAAATGCCATTTTCCAAATATAGCAGTCTTATAACCAAGCGCTTTAAGGTATTCAGGCAATAGTTTTTCTTTAGCATGTACACCTCTATGGTCCTTAGGCGAAAGCACCCATTTAAAACCGGCACGTGGCGGATATTTTCCGGTCAACAGTGCATATCTGCTAGCTGTACAAGCAGGAGATGCCGAATAGTAATTTGTAAAGCGTACCCCCTCATTCGCCATCCTGTCTAAATTTGGTGTCCGAATATTTGGATGCCCATGGATACTCAGATCCCCATACCCCATATCATCTACATAGACGATAATGAAGTTAGGCTTACTCTGTGCAAAAAGGCTTACCGCCAAAAACTGCAACAAGAAAATATACAGGTATGGTTTCATAACGTTGACAAAACAATAAAGGTCATAAAGCTAACCGAAAATAGCACAATATACCGAAAAATCAAAATAAACAGTCACTTGCAAAAACTATTGAGTGAAGCGTTTGTTACATTCCACATCTCGACAATAAACCGTATCTTTGCGCCATGATTAATGTATCCAATCTATCGCTTCGTTTCGGTAAACGTGTACTGTTCGAAGATGTCAATCTGAAATTTACGCCCGGCAATTGTTATGGTATCATCGGAGCCAACGGTGCAGGCAAATCTACATTTTTGAAAATTGTCTCTGGAGAAATAGACCCCAGTACCGGTTCGGTATCCTTCACACCAGGAGAACGCATGTCCGTATTGAAACAAAACCACTACGAATTTGATGAGTTCTCGGTTATTGAAACCGTCATGATGGGCAATCAGGATCTGTACAAAGTCATGAAAGAAAAAGACGCCATCTATATGAAGGAAGATTTTTCCGATGCAGATGGTGAACGTGCAGGAGAGCTGGAAAGTATTTTTGCCGAAATGGATGGATGGAATGCGGAGAGCAATGCCGCTACTCTATTGAGCAACCTAGGTATACAGGAAGAACTGCATTACAAGTTGGTCCAAGAATTGGACGGTAACGAGAAAGTCCGTGTCCTCTTGGCACAAGCTCTTTTCGGAAATCCCGACATCCTTATTCTCGATGAGCCTACCAACGATTTGGATATAAACACGATTGCCTGGCTGGAAGATTTCCTGGCCAGCTACGAAGCCATTGTATTGGTCGTCTCCCACGACCGTCATTTCTTGGACTCGGTCTGTACACATATCGTAGACATAGACTTCAGTAAGATGACCATATACACCGGAAACTATACTTTCTGGTATGAGTCATCCCAACTGGCGTTGAAACAACGTACCGACCAGAACAAAAAGATGGAGGACAAGGTCAAGGAGTTGCAAGAATTTATCCGCCGCTTCTCGGCCAATGCTTCCAAGTCCAAACAGGCTACATCTCGAAAGAAAGCCCTCGACAAGATCAACATTGAAGAAATCAAACCATCCAACCGTAAATATCCAGCCATCATGTTCAATCAGATGGATCGGGAACCGGGTGATCAGATTTTACATGTAGAAGGTCTGGGCAAAACGGTAAACGGCGAGGTTTATTTCAAGGATATTACCTTTATGATCAACAAAGGGGATAAGATCGCTGTACTTGCACCCAATAACCTGGTCACCACAGCTTTTTATGATATCATCACAGGACGTGATACAGATTATTCGGGCAACTACAAGTGGGGAATCACGATCACGCCAACCGATATGCCGATCGACAACTCTTCTTATTTCGAAGGCAACAGCGAAAATCTCGTGGACTGGTTGAGAAATTACACGTCCAAACCGGAAGCAGATGAGCAGTTCATTCGTGGATTTTTGGGAAAAATGTTATTTTCGGGTGAAGAAGTCATGAAAAAAGTATCTGTACTATCCGGTGGAGAAAAGATGCGTTGTATGTTTTCAAAAATGATGTTGCAAGGAGCCAACTTCTTGATTTTTGACGAACCGACCAACCACTTGGATCTGGAATCCATCACCGCTTTGAACAACGGCATGAAAGATTTCCGCGGTTCTATCCTGTTTACCTCGCGTGACCACGAGTTGACCGAAACCGTTGCCAATCGCATTATTGAATTGACACCAAACGGTATCATCGATAAGCTGATGACCTACGACGAGTATATCAATTCAGATGTTGTCACGGCACAACGTGAAGAGATGTACAGGACAAAGTAATACAATTCAAACCTATAAGGTTCTTGAAAACCTTATAGGTTTATTATACGGAATACCATGAAATTCGGAAAAGTAGACGATCCTTCGCAGATTGATTTCAGCATACCGCCGACCGCACCGGAAACGCTAGCTCTGCTGCGCAAGCACAAGAGCGACAGGCCTATGGAAGTCTATGTGGGCTGCGCCAAATGGAACAAAACCGATCTCAAAGGTTTCTATCCCAGAGGTACCAAGGACGAATTGGCTTACTATTCCCGACAATTCAATGCCATTGAGCTGAATGCCACATTCTACAATTCGCCCTCCAAACAACAGGTAGAAACATGGAAATCGAAAACACCGGCAGATTTCAAGTTTTTCCCCAAGATACCACAATCCATCAGCCACTATAGCCGATTGCTGAATACAGAGGAACGGGTCAAGGAATTCGTGGACGCCACTTCCTTGTTTGACGAACAGTTGGGTATGGCCTTTCTGCAAATGATCGACAATTTCAAACCGAACAATTTTGATCGCCTGGAAAATTTCCTAACAGCCTTCCCCAAAGGTTATCCATTGGCCGTAGAGGTACGCAACGAAGAATGGTTTTCCAATATCGAAATTGCTGAAAAGTACTATAAATTACTAGAAGACACCGATAAAACCAATGTACTCGTAGACACCGCCGGACGTAGGGATATGATGCACATGCGGTTGACGACACCCAAAGCCTTCATCCGCTACGTCGGTGCAAACCACCCTTCGGACTATACACGGCTCGAAGAGTGGATAGATACAATTATCGAGTGGAAAGAAGCCGGATTGCAACAACTATATTTCTTCATCCATCAAAATGTAGAAGTCGAATCTCCTCTCCTCGCCGCTTACTTTATCGAGCGGCTGAACAAAGCTATCGGCACCAATCTGCACATTCCGCAGAAACCCGATTCAGGAAAAGCACCTACATTGTTTTAATAAGATATATCCGTAGAGACGCAATGCATTGTGTCTCTACCAAAACTGTTCCCCCTTCCTAATCCCACAAAAACAAAACCTTTTCCCACTTTCTTTGTTTTATACATACCTAGCAAAATATACAGTAAACAGCTATCTAAACCGTTTACTTATCTTGTATTTTCAAACTGTATGCGTAATAAAAGAACAATAATAATCTCAAACCGACTCCCTGTCCGTATTGAACGGCACGAACAAGAACTACATTTTATCCCAAGCGAAGGAGGTCTGGCCACCGGCCTCGGTTCCATCTACCAGCAAGAAGGCAACATATGGATAGGCTGGCCGGGCTTCGTGGCCCAAAACGAACAAGAAGAGGCTCTCGTCCATCAAAAACTAAGCGAACTCAATCTGGTCCCTGTATTTCTCACCGAAGAGGAAATTCAAGGGTACTATGAGGGTTTTTCCAATGAAGTGTTGTGGCCTATCTTTCACTATCAACCCTCCTATGCCGTCTACGACAAGGACAATTGGATAGCCTATCAAAAAGTCAACGAAAAATTTGCACACGTACTTTCAAACCAACACCCTGAAGATAAAGATGAAGTGTGGATACACGATTACCAATTGATGCTATTGCCCCAACTCGTTCGCAAAACCCACACCCGTCTGGCTATAGGCTATTTTCAGCATATTCCCTTCCCTCCCGACGAGGTTTTTCGAAGCATCCCGTGGCGGGACGAATTGCTCAAAGGCCTGTTGGGAGCCGATCTGATTGCTTTCCATACCTACAACGACACCCAACATTTTCTCAATGCCTGTACACACATCTTAGGACTGTCCATACAAAACAACTGCCTGCACAGCAATGGCCGTAGCGTGTTCGTCGAAGTCTATCCCATGGGCATAGACTTTGACAGATTCAATGATCTGGCCCAGAGTGAAGCTGTACAGATGCGGGCCAGGGAAATCAAGGAATTCTACCGAAACCGAAAATTTATCCTGAGCATAGACCGATTGGACTACAGCAAGGGTATCATCGAACGCCTGCAAGCCTACGAAAGTCTATTGCAGGAATATCCGGACCTGCATGAACAGGTCATGCTCTATATGCTGGTCGTCCCTTCGCGTGATACTGTACCTCAGTACAAATTGCTGCGCGACGATATAGATCGTATGGTCGGACATATCAACGCTGTCTATGGAACCAATACATGGATTCCCATCGCCTATTTCTACAATTCTTTTCCGGTCGAGGAACTTTCCGCCCTCTATGTTGCCGCCGACATCTGTCTGGTCACATCGCTCCGCGACGGCATGAACCTGGTCAGCAAAGAATACATCGCCAGCAAGGCGCATAGCGCCGGCGTACTCGTCCTCAGCGAATTGGCGGGAGCATCCAAAGAGTTGTTAGGGCCTCTACTCGTCAATCCCCATTCCATTGAGCAGATCAGGGAAGCATTGAAAACAGCCATAGAAATGCCCGAAGAGGAACAGTGTACACGCTTGAAGGATAGCCTGGATATTGTCCAAAAATTCAATATCCGACATTGGGTCAAGATATTTTTCAACCGTCTCCGAGAAATCAAAGGCATACAAAAGCAGGAAATGGCCCGACAGGTTAGAGCCGAAGTCCGCGAATCCATTCTCCAACATTATAAGGAATCCAAAAAACGACTGTTTTTCCTTGATTATGATGGCACATTGATCGGTTTTCACAACGATGCCGAAGCGGCCTCACCTACGGCAAACCTGTATCATACCCTCGATCTGCTGCAAGCAGATCCGGCCAATCAAATCGTCATCATCAGCGGTCGTCCACATGAGACCCTCCAACGTTGGTTTGGAGACAGGGATTATTACCTGGTGGCCGAACACGGAGCATGGACCAACTATCCCGATTTTTGCTGGCATACCAAAGACCATATCTCCACCCGTTGGAAAATCCCCGTACAGCATATCATGAACAAGTTTGCCAACCGCACCGCCGGAGCCTTTGTCGAAGAGAAAAACTATTCTCTGGCATGGCATTACCGTAAAGTACAGACCGGACTTGGACAGTCCCGATCGCAGGAGCTTATGGATAGCTTACGCTACCTCATACCCCATCATGGCCTTCAACTATTGATGGGCAATAGAGTCATCGAAGTCAAAAACAGCGAACTCAACAAAGGCAGGGCAGCGATGGAAATCGTCAACAGCTACCATGCCGACTTCATTTTTGCCATAGGTGACGATGCGACCGACGAAGATATGTTTCAAGAACTCCCCGACACAGCC
>Ga0182792_1002912_pt1 | contig 11551 bp, 13 predicted proteins | sample Passage237B_FD_130497 | JGI IMG/M metagenome (GOLD analysis project Ga0182792, IMG submission 130497) | Cellulose adapted compost microbial communities from Newby Island Compost Facility, Milpitas, CA, USA - Passage2 37B (version 2) (version 2) ...
CAGCGCCAGCTTCGCCTTGAATTCCGCCGAGAACCGCCTGCGTGTCCTGCCCATCGGATTCGTCTCCTGTTCGGGAACGAACCCACCTTAACCGAGCGCCCAGAAAGTGGGGAGTATTACAGTATACTGTTGCGCATGACGCAGCGGCTTGATTTCGGGCGAATCTGGGGCGGGGTGGTCAACTACCCGGCCGGGACCACCTTTGGCCCGCGCGAACTGAGCAGCTACGAACTGGTCTGGATCATCCAGGGCCAGTCCACCTACTTCGTCAATGGCCAGTCGTACGATGCGCCGCCCGGGAGCATCATCCTTGCCCGGCCGGGCTTTCGCGAAGCGTATCGCTGGGACCCGCTCAAGCCCACGCGTCACGCCTACTTCCATCTGGACGAGGTGACGTTTCCCGACACCTGGGGCGATCAGGCCCACTGGCCCATCGTGAAGGTGATGCCCGAGCAGGACATCATCCGCCCGCTGTTCCGCTTTGTCATGGCGCAGCTCTCGGCCAGTCGGACGGCGACGCCGATTATGGTGAGCAGCGTCCAGACACTGATGGAGGCCTTTCTCTGGGGCCCGCTGAGCCAGCAGGATGAATCTGATCCGCAGCTGCCCGTGGCGGTGTCGCGCACGCTCGAGTTCATCCGCCGCACGCTAGATGAACAGCCGGCTGCGACCGTCACGCTCAAGCAGATGGCCAAAGCCGCGTCGGTGAGCCCGGAGCATCTGTGTCGCGTCTTTCGTGAGCATCTGGACATGGGGCCGATGGAGACGCTGCGCAGCTTCAGGCTTGATCGCGCCCTGGGGCTGATTGCCCGCAGTAACCTGACGATCAAGGAGATTGCCCACCGCAGCGGCTTTGCCAGTGCGTACCATTTCTCGCGTCGGTTCCAGCAGGCGTATCGCTATTCGCCGACGCAGATGCGCAAGCGCATTGCCCAGGGCCTTCCGCCGCCGATCCATCCGCTGGCCCTGCGATCCACCACGCTTGTTCGACTGGCCAGAGCAGGCTCGCCGAGCTGATTTGGGCTCAGGCAGTCGATGCGTTATCCTTGATGTTTTGAAACCCAACCTTTATTTGGAATGAATGCGATGGACCAGCCCAGCAACGTCAAGCCTGTGATCACCTACGACGACTTCGCCAAGATCGACCTGCGTGTGGCCACGATCCTGCACGCCGAGCCTCACCCCAACGCCGACCGCCTGCTCAAGCTGCAGATCGATCTGGGCTTTGAGAAGCGTCAGATCTGCGCCGGCGTCAAGCAGTATTACGATCCGGCTTCGCTCGTGGGCAGGCAGATCATCGTGGTGGCCAACCTGGCCCCGCGCGCGATCCGCGGCGAACAGTCCAACGGCATGCTCCTGGCGGCCACGGCCATGGAACTCGAAACCGTGACCGATGTCGTCCTCCTCGCCCCGGGCAAGCCCGTTCCCCCCGGTTCGACCGTGGGTTGATTCGATCGACAATGTGAGTATGAAACAAGCCCAGGTATGCAATACCTGGGCTTTGTTGTTGACAGGGGATGCAACGCAATACGCACTTATCCGCGCATAAAAAAGCCCAGGCATTGCCATGCCTGGGGCTTTGATTTGAACTTGTTTTCTGTAGGTGAATCGAACGCGTGATGCCCGCTAAGCATCGCCGCACGTCAGATTCACTTACTTCGTAAGCTTCTTGAACTTCCTGCCACGGCGGCTGACGAAGCGCTTGTTCGCCGCCAGGTGTTCGAGGATATGGTAGATCGTCTCGGCTTTGTCCGACAGGCCCATCGCGTCGGCGATCTGTGCTGCCGAGAGCGAATCGCTCTGCTTGCTGATGAACGCCACGACCTGCTGCTGCAGTTCGAGCACCGCAGTGGCGGCTTTCTTGCCCGCTTCCACGCCGGGCTGGTGGTAGGCGTTCACGTTGATCAGCGTGGCGTACAGGCCCACCGCGCGTTCATACAGCGCGATGATGGCGCCCAGGCTGTGGGCGTCGAGCGTGTCGAGCGTGATGGTCAGCGACATGCGGCCTTTCTCGTAGAGGGCCTGACGCGTTCCCTGCCAGAAGCCGTTGAGGTAGTCGCCGCTGGAGATGCCCGGTTCCACTTCGAGTACGGGCTTCTTATTGGAGCGGTCCTGCAGGACCACCAGGAAGTTCACGAAGAAGTTGTTCACACCATCGCGCAGCTGCTGAACGAAAGCGTGCTGGTCGGTCGAGCCCTTGTTGCCATAGACCGAGATGCCCTGTTCGACCTTCTGGCCGTCGAGGTCATATTCCTTGCCCAGCGATTCCATGATCAGCTGCTGGAGGTAGCGGGACAGGAGCAGCAGGCGATCCTTATAGGGGAGGATGACCATGTCCTTGCGACCCTGGCCGCCGGTGGCGTGATACCACATCAGCGCCAGGCGTGCGGCCGGGTTGCTGGCGGTGTCATGCAGACGGGTGACCTTGTCCATATCCGAAGCGCCTTCGAGGAACGCGCGGATATCCAGACCCTGCAGCGCCATGGGCAGCAGGCCCACGGCCGACATCAGGCTGGTGCGGCCGCCCACCCAGTCCCACATGGGGAAACGCTTGAGCCAGGCTTTACCGATGGCGTGCTTGTCCAGCTCGCTGCCCTTGCCCGTGACGGCCACGGCGTGTTTGGTGAAGTCGAGTCCCTTGGCGGCGAAGGCCTTCTCGATCTCGATCATGCCATTGCGGGTTTCCTTGGTTCCGCCTGACTTGGAGATGACCACCACCAGGGTGCTCTTAAGCTTGGTGCCCAGGTTGAGGATGGCGCGGTCGATGCCATCGGGATCGGTGTTGTCCACGAAGTGGATGTTGAGCTTGTCCTTCTTCCCGCCGAGCTGGCCCAGCGCGTCGGAGACAAGCTGCGGGCCCAGGGCGCTTCCGCCGATGCCCACGATCAGCACATCGGTGAAGGCCGCGGCCTGGCTGCTGGCCGGCGGGGTGATGGTCTTGTCGTGCACCTGCGAGGCGAACTGGATGATCTCCTGCACGGTGGCTTCGATGGCGGTGCGGATAGAGGTTTCCGGGGCCAGGTGAGGCGCGCGCAGCCAGTAGTGGCCGACCATGCGGTTCTCATCGGGGTTGGCGATCTCGCCGGCTTCGAGCTTGTCCATCGCGTCATAGGCGCGCTGGATGAAGGGCTCCATGCCATCGAAGAATGCCGCATCCACATCCATGCGGGAGATGTCCAGCGTCAGTCCAACCGAGGGGACGACGCAGAGCAGTTCCTCATAACGACGCCAGAGTGAAAGTGAATCCATCACGACTGCGAACTCCGTATTTGATAGCGATGTTTGTGTGACAGCATGCATGCCCCCCAGGGCATGCTGTTGGGGGGTAGAACGAAAAAATCAGCGATTGTGAACCAGCAGATGATGACGCAGGCCGGTGGCGGGGTCGAACAGTTCGGCCACCAGCAGCTGCATGTTCTTCTCGGGTGTCAGGAAGCTGCCGATGGGGTAGGGCTCGGCATGCCTGTTGAAGAACGAAGCCAGGTTGTAGTCCGAGTTCTGGCTGGTCTGCCCGATGTCGATGCGGCTGACAGTCTGAACGTACTGCTGGTTCAGCCAGATTTCGACGTTGTTGTACACGCGAGGCGTACGGTTGACGAAGGTCAGCGAGGCGCCCTTGCGGATGACCAGAATGTCCAGATCCTGGCCACGCTCGGAATCCTTGGGATAGACCAGCTTCGAGAGCTGTTCAATGCGGTCCTGATCGGGTGAATGGCCCAGGCCCAGGGTGTTGCAGGCCGGCAGGCTCAGCAGGGTGCCAGTCAGCAGCAGGAGTGTGATCATCCGTTTCATCATGGGCAGCTCGATCCTGACAACCATCCGTGGTTCTTTGGCAGACGACGATCCCGCCATCATACAACAGAACTGCTTATAATGGCGACATGATGCGGATCGGTAAACTGCAATTCGATGCTCCGTTTTTTCAGGCGGGGCTGGCGGGCTATTCCGATGCCGCCATGCGCCTGGTCGCCCGTCGACATGGCGCGCCTTATGCCATCACTGAAGCCATGCTGGATATGTTCCTCATCAATGGCGGGAAGGGGCTCGAAGCCGCCCGCCTGCAGAATGAGGACCATCCCATCGCCGGCCAGCTCATGGGCTCGCACCCCGAGGAAATCGCCCAGGGGGCGAAGATTCTCGTGGAGCTGGGCTATGACGTCATCGACGTGAACCTGGCGTGCCCGGTGAAGAAGATCAAGAAGAAGTGTCGAGGCGGACACCTCATGCAGGTGCCCGATGAAGCCGCCGCGATTCTCGATGCGGTCAGACAGGCCGTGCCTGCGGAGATTCCCACGACGGTCAAGCTCCGGCGCGGGACCGATGACTCGCCCGAGGCCCTGGAAAACTTCCACCAGATTTTCCAGAACGTGATCAGGCTGGGCTACGCCGCGGCGACCGTTCATGGACGCACGGTGGAGCAGAAGTACATCGGCCCATCGAACTGGGATTTCCTCAAGTCCATCGTCTCGGACTATGGGAAGGACATCAGCATCTTCGGGTCGGGTGACATCTGGGAGGCGGCGGATATCTTCCGCATGATCGATTACACCGGCGTGCAGGGCGTGAGCGTGGCGCGAGGGTGCATCGGGAACCCGTGGATCTTCACCCAGGCGCGGGCCATTCTCAATGGCGATGTGGAGGGGGGAACCCGTCCGCCGACGCTGTCGCAGCAGCGGGAAGTGCTTCTGGAGCATTTCGAGCTGTCGGTGGCTGAGCATGGTCAGGATGTGGCCGGTCGATTGATGAGGAAGTTCGGGATCAAATTCTCCCGCCATCATCCGCAGGGGGAAGAGGTCGCCCGGGCGTTCATCGGGGTGCATAACCTTGAGGACTGGCGTCAGGTGCTCGACCGTTTCTACCCCCAGCAGGAACCTGCCGCGGTGGCCTGAAGACTGTCCTGGCAGGAGGGGCGGCACGCGAGGGGCGGCCGAGGTAATAAAACGGGCGGGGCTGAGTTGACGATCCCTCTGGATTAAGCCATAATGTGCGGCTCGTTTGCGATCCCGAAGTGGGCGCATGCGCCATGGTGGGTGTGAAAACGCTCGCCCGATTGAATAACCAGCGATTGTAGAGAGTGTTAAACATGAGCGACATCAAGCCCGGCAGCAAGATCAGCGTGAAGGTTCTCAAGCGTCCCGCCAGCGCCGCTGCCGTCAAGACGGTGGTCCGCCTGCTCTCCAAGGATGTGACCGTCAAGCACGAAAACGCCCGCCTTAAGCAGGCTCGTGAAAACCACTTCCGCCAGAAGCGTCGTGGTGGTCGATTCTGGGACATCCTGGTTCCCAAGCAGCACCCGGTCAAGGGTGAGCCCGGCGAATCCGGCGTCATCACCGCCAGCCTCGATGTGCTGACCGACCTCAAGAGCGTCGCCAAGTACGTCGAAGTCAAGGCCGTCTGAGGCCAGCCGACGCCTGCGGGATACTTCCCGTAACGCTCCTGAATCCAAGGGTTTATAAAACCTCCGGGATTCGGAAAGCTTAAATAGATTCAAACGCCGCTGTCACAGCCTGCTGTCGACAGCGGTTTTTGTTTTCAGGAAAGAGGGTATGAGCTAAGGGTATTTACGCTCCCTTACGGATTATTCTTATAGTCAGCCCTGAAGAAATGACGATGCTGAAAGTACACCTGCGACCTGTCGATAACCAACAGCGCCCGGGGCCGATTACAAGGCAACCCATACTGGCACAAAAAGACAGCGGATCGCAGGTTTTTTCATGCGCCCACCTCGTGCAGCTGCCCGCCAGGCTGCCTTATCTCCGCAGCAGTCTCTGAGCATTGCCCGACAGCAGCTTGTCAAGAACTGCAGCGGGCAGATCCAGTGTCTGCAGAAACGCATACAAGTCATGGCCATACTGATCCCTGCCATAAAGCAGGCGATCAGCATACTTTAATATGAATGACCGGGCATGGGACACATCCCGGCTCAGGGCTGTCAGACCCGAGCCTGCGGAGAGGTCGGCGTAGAGATTGGGATAGGTGTCCAGCAATTCAATGACCTTCCCGTCTGGCGTCACAGGGCCCGGGGGACGCAGGGCCGATGTGTGGGGTTCATCGCCACTGAGATACCGCCAGAAGCCCGGGGCGTGGCCAATGATGGTCGTCTGCGGACAGGCCTGCAGGGCTCGTTCCAGGGCATCGATCGAACCAGCGTACCACTGCGGGTCATACACCCGGCTTCCCCGACCGTCAGGCCGCCAGGGGGCGTCCATATGCAGCACCACCGGACAGCCCAGTTCGCCTGCTTTACGCAGCAGATTCAGCGATCGGGGATCATCTAGTGGCGTACGATAACTCCATTCCCCGCAGATACGTATACCATGCATTCTGCAGGCGGCTTCGAGCAGAGCCGGCGCCTGAGGCAGACGCGGATCGGGACAGTACCCGGGAATGAATCGATCAGGATAGCGCCTGCAGGCTTCAATCACCCCCGATAAAGGCATAGCGGCATGGGTGCCATCGGGACGCATGTAGCGTGGATCGCTGCCTGAGTGATAGTCGGGTGAGTCTTCGTTGGAGGGGAGGTGCCAGGTGAGAATCCATGCCTGGTCGATGCCCAGACGGTCCATTTCATCAATCACTGCAGAGGCATCATGGTTGATATACCCCACGTGCTGATGTGAATCGATGAGCATGCCCGCATTATAGAAAATATCGCCCCCGATACGTTGTTATCATGTAATGGGTTGGGGCCAGATGCGGGGTGCATCGGCGGATTCATCGATACAGACGGCCCATGATGTGTGAATACGGCCATCTGAACCCGGCCAACGTAACGCGGGGTGCTTCAAATGACGATGAATCATGCGATGGCGGGCAGGATACTGGTTGCATGTCTGATGTTCCTGACGCTGGGGGGCTGTCAGGCCTCATCACACGATCGGCCGACCGATACCGGGCGGCTGATGCAGACAAGTCTTTGCGCTGCCGAAACAGGGGATCACTCGCAGATTCCGACGCTTGTCTCTGCGCTGGACCATGATGACGCGGTGGTGCGTATGATGGCGATTCAGGCGCTGGAACGATTGACCGGGACCAGACTCGGCTATCATCCTTACGGGTCGGCAGTGAAGCGACATCAGGCAGTGGAACGATGGCGACAGGCCGTTGCTTCCGGGACATTTGAGAACCAGACGGCGATGGAGACATCGGGGCATTGATCAGGCTGGTGGGAGTCAGAAAATACAGCCCACAGCGCATTTACTGGAATCAATACGGTGGATCATCAGAACTTCGATTTTCAGATTACCCTCAAGAGCCAGCCGACGTTTCTGCCTGCAGCTCGCGAGGCCATCCAGGCTGCAGCGAAAAATATCGGGCTTGATGACAAGGCCTGCGGGCACATCATCCTGGCGCTGACCGAAGCGATGATCAACATCATCAAGCATGGCTATTCAAACCAGCCGGATCGACCCATCTGGATCGGTCTGCAGCAGGTGGAGAAGAATGGCCGCAAGGGCGTACGCATCATTCTCGAAGATGAATGCCCTCAGATTGATCTGGAAAAAATCCGCAGCCGACCGCTTGATGAAATTCGCCCCGGTGGATTAGGGGTTCACATCATCAAAGAAATCATGGAAGATGTATCCTATGCCCATCGTGAATGTGGCAAAGGTCTGCGATTGACGATGTACAAGTTCGTCAACGCGCCTGCGGAGTCTCCCACCGCCGCTGCTGGCTGAGTGTGTGCCTGCCTTAGTTTGAAAGCAAACGACGATGGCCTCTACCGACACGCTTGTGTGTCAGACGCAGACGCTGGCCGACGGCTGGCTGCTTATTCTTCAGGGGGATGTGAATTTCACTTCTTCGCCGAAGCTCCGTGTCTCCATTCTGGAACTCATCAACCACAAGCCCGACAGACTGGTCATTGATCTGGCAGGGGTGCCATACATGGACAGCTCGGGCGTGGCCACGATCGTGGAAGCGCTTCAACTCCAGCGACGCGCCAACCGTAAGCTGGTGCTCAGTGCGCTTCAGCCCAAGGTGATGGGCATCTTTGAAATTGCGCGTCTGCATACCATGTTCAACATCGTGCCAGACACCCAGGCGGCGCTTCTCGCATGACTTCAATGCATGACCAGTCCGGGCCCGCATCGGATGCGTCGAGTGATGCTGTGAATCACTCATGGCGTGACAGGCTGTATCAGCGCATTGCTGGCATTGGTCGGCCGGTGGTGGCGGGTATTGAATACATGGGCGGCGTGAGCCTGATGCTCCATCAGACGCTGCTTTGGCTCTGGCGTGCAGCCACGATCAGCAGCTGTCGTCTGGGCAGGCCGGCGATCTACGCTCAGATCTGTCGCCTGGGCGTCCGCTCCATTGGCGTGATTGCCCTGGTAAGCAGTTGTATCGGTCTGATCCTGGCGCTGCAGATGGCGCCGCCTCTGGATGACTTCGGCCAGACCGACAAGGTGGCCAACATTATCGCCGTGGCCATCCTGCGCGAGCTGGGTCCGCTGATCAGTGCCATTGTTATGACAGGCTTCGCCGGTGCTTCCATCGCCGCTGAGCTGGGAACGATGGTCGTCGGGGAAGAAGTGGAAGCGCTCGAAGCTCATGCCCTGAACCCCATCCGTTTCCTGGTGGTTCCCCGCGTGGTGGCGACGGTGGTGGCCATGCTCGTGCTGACGGTGATGGGGGAGATGGTGGCCGTGTTCAGTGGTTACGCCATCGGCGTGACGCTGCTGGAAATTCCCTCGGGCATCTACATCAGCAACACCCTTGAGCAGCTCAAGCTTTCAGACTTCCTGACGGGCATGTGGAAGGCAGGGGTATTCGGGCTGATTCTCAGTTCCATCGCCTGCTACAACGGCTTGTCCGTCACGGGTGGGGCAGCGGGCGTGGGTAGAGCCACCACCTACACGGTGGTTCACTCGGTAGTGGCCATCATCTTCGCGGACATGATCTTCACGGCCATCTTCTACCGCATGGGCTGGAACTGATTGGCCAACAAAAAAAACCCGCAGGTCATGCGGGGTTAAGAAGTCGTAGAAATCAATCAGGTATCTGACGCAGGATTGTCCTGCATCGATCCGAGCCTTACGAGGCTTCCGGTTCGATGGTGACCGTCAGGTTGGCGCTCTGGAACTGCAGCTGGAACAGCTCGGCGCGTTCCAGGTGCGTGGTCAGCAACAGGCTCTGGCCGGCTTCGTGGGCTTCAAGAGCCTTCTTGAGGGCCAGACCTTCTTCCAATGTGGTCAGCGACATGATCGTCTTGACGACGTATTCCATCTCGTTGACGTCATCGTTGTGCAGCAGCACCTTCCAGCGAGGCAGCGGCTTCGTCTGAGGCGGTGCGGGCTGGCTGCGGGTGTCAGTCGAGGACTGAGGATCATCCGGCTTGGGGTTCATATTTTTTTCGCTCATGGCTCTTTTCCTCTCTCTTGACCTACGTCATTTAATGCTGCATGTTCCCCAGTTGCAACCCTGAATAAGAAAAAACCCTGCCTGATGGGCAGGGTTTTGTGTTCTATACCAGACAGCAGGCCTGTAACGACTCTTGCAGGCATTACTTAGGCTGGTTGATCTGGCGCTTGCGCGGGTCCAGTTCCAGCTGGCCGTAGGTCTGCTCGTAACGCTGGATGGCCTGGCCCAGAGCCACGACCAGGCGCTTGGCGGCCCAGGGGTTGAGGATGATGCGCTGTTCGATCTTCAGCGTGGCGGCTTTGGGGCCGGTGGGGCGGATGGCGCCGGCGAAGTCCAGGTTGATTTCCTCTGCAGTGCCCGAGACACGCACGGTGCTGCTGTAGGTCGTCGTGGCCTGCGAATCGTCAATCTGAAGCTGAACCTGCTGATCGGCGGAAGCGCTGATGGTTTCAATCGACTCGTTACCAAATTCCTTGCTCACGGTTTGCTCCGTTAAGTGGTGATGGGTTGCCCCGGCCTGATCTGAAGCAGATCACCCGCACACCGCACGGGATGAGGGGGGCTGTCAGACTCTGAATCTATACCACAATCGCTCTGGACAGGCCAATGAATGACCGGCGCATCAATGTGTATTGATCCTGTCGCTTTATTGACCCTTTCTCGTTACAACTGAGCGATCACCACACATCTCCGGGAGGCTTGTCATGAAGCGATGGACCTTGACCCTGCTGGTACTCTGCCATGGGCTGCTGATGGCGTGGATGGTTCAAGCGGTGCATGCTGCAGATGTCCCTGCAGGGACCGCCGTGATAAAGGTCGAAGCTGCGGGGCTGGTGGCGTTCAAAAAAGATTTCTATGGCACGCTGGATGTCATCCCCTACAGCGCGGATCCCACCGGCATCGAGGAAGGGGCTGGCCACAGCCGCGTTGTCATCGCACAGGGCCAGGGCATCTTCGACAAATCATGGGTCGAACAAGGCGTTGAATTCGTCGCGTTCCGCATTCACAAGAACCCCAATGTGATTGCAAAGGAAGCCTATTTCCCGGGCATCCTGGGCAGCAGATACGCGAAAGTAGTGCGCGTGATCGATGCGTCTCAGCTGATCGTCAACTTCGAATACAACGGCGGATCGCCCGACAAACCTGCCTCATCTCGTCAGGTGTCAGGCTATTTCTTCATCGATAACACTGCGGCCCTGAAGCGCATGGTGGCCCAGCAGTCCCAGTCCACGGTGTATCTTTTCCAGCCAGGCGAAGCGTATGTCATCAAAGGCATGCCCAACATTGTCTACGCCGACAAACCCGGCGCGGGCGATATGTGGTGGCTCTCAGCCGACGACAATAAGCGAGCCAATCTCAAAATCTCCGCAGAAGACGCTTATGCAACCCGAGGCGGAGCCATCCCCGGCGGCAGCTTCTTTCAACTCGGGAAGTACGATCGAAGCATCTATCTGGATCGCATCAACATCCTGGGACCCACGTTTGTCGTCCCGGTTCTCCAGCTTCAGTGGGAAGGGACTTTCTTCACCTACACCCAGGGCCAGGTGGCACGCACCCTGGAGATCCGAAACTGCAATACGCTGGCGGAAAAGCTCGAGGCGGGTGACAAGGTGAATCTCCTGCCTGCGGGCGCATCCTGGCTGGCGCCGGATTTTGTCTACAGCGCCGGTGGTGGCAGGCGTGGTGATCGTGGTGATGGCGTTATTGACATGGTCGGCTATCAGCGCTTCCACCTGCTGCGATCCACCTGGATTTCCTGGGGCATTGCGTCACTCAAGAACAATGACGGCGCGGGGAACTGGCTTGTCATCGATGGGGAAGAAGTCGATGAGCAGGGCCAGCCCATTCACATGGTGTATGAGGCAAAGTTCATCAAACGCAATCAATTCGACAACGTCTCTCTCTCATTTCACGATGGCAAAGAGGGCGATGCCCGTCGCGTGGTGAGAGTGGAGTCCAATGATTTCTCCTGGCCGATGGTGGAGAACCTGTATTGGAACACCGGCCTGTCCACTGCCGCTGCAGATTTCCTTCAGATCGAAGTCGAAGGCTTCAAGCTTCGATTTGCCAACAATGGCAGCTTGTAATACTCCCCACTTTCTGGGCGCTCGGTTAAGGTGGGTTCGTTCCCGAACAGGAGACGAATCCGATGGGCAGGACACGCAGGCGGTTCTCGGCGGAATTCAAG
>Ga0182792_1002918_pt1 | contig 11526 bp, 6 predicted proteins | sample Passage237B_FD_130497 | JGI IMG/M metagenome (GOLD analysis project Ga0182792, IMG submission 130497) | Cellulose adapted compost microbial communities from Newby Island Compost Facility, Milpitas, CA, USA - Passage2 37B (version 2) (version 2) ...
CGGCCGGCTACAGCTTCAACCTGAAAGCCGCCAACGGCCAGGTGATCGGCACCAGCGAGGTGTACAAGTCCGAAGCAAGCCGCGAAAGCGGGATCGAGAGCGTGAAGAGGAACGCGCCGGAGGCGGGGGAGGTGGAGGTGTAAGGCCCCGAGCCCCGACGAACTGTAGTTACACCAACGCATGACTGCGACACCCGAAGCGAACAAACCCGCCCCCGCCAAGCGCGGCCGCAAGGCCAAACCCGAGGCCGCCGAACCCATCGAAAAGCAACTCTGGAAGGCGGCCGACAAGCTCCGCAAGAACATCGACGCCGCCGAGTACAAGCACATCGTGCTCGGGCTGGTTTTCCTCAAGTACATCAGCGAAGCCTTCGAGGAGCTGCACGCCAAGCTGGTGGCCGGCGAGGGCGCCTACGCCGGGGCCGATCCCGAGGACCGGGACGAGTACAAGGCCGAGAACGTCTTCTTCGTGCCGCCCGCCGCGCGGTGGAGCTTTCTGCAAAGCCACGCCAAGCAGCCCACCATCGGCAAGACGGTGGATGAGGCGATGGACGCCATCGAGCGGGAGAACCCCTCGCTGAAAGGTGTGCTGCCCAAGGTGTACGCCCGGCAGAACCTGGACCCCACAAGCCTCGGCGGCCTCATCGACCTTATCGGCAACATCGCCCTGGGCGATGCCAAGAGCCGCAGCGCCGATGTGCTGGGCCATGTGTTCGAGTACTTCCTGGGCGAGTTCGCGCTGGCCGAAGGCAAGAAGGGCGGCCAGTTCTACACCCCGCGCAGCGTGGTGGAACTGCTGGTGGCCATGCTGGAGCCCTACAAGGGCCGCGTATTCGACCCCTGCTGCGGCAGCGGCGGCATGTTCGTGCAGAGCGAGAAGTTCGTCACCGAGCACCAGGGCAAGGTCAACGACATCAGCATCTACGGGCAGATGGCGATGGTTTCGGCGTGCCCCGCCTCAAATGCAGGCGGGTCGGGCTTTCCCCTCCAAGTCCTCGCCGGATTACCGGCTCCGGGTTTTCCGGTACAATCCCTCACGCGAAATGCGGAAGCCGCTTTTCAACTTTGATCATAAGTGACAACTTAGGCGGTATTCAGCATGTCCAACGCCTTCTTCGAGCGCCCCATCCTCAACTCGCCGTACGAGAAGCCCAGCCAGCACTGGGAGCTCGATGCGAACGGGCAGCCTACGCAGCAGATCGTACCTCATCGCCGCAAGGCCGAGTTCATCACGCCCATCCCCAAGCCTAAGAAACGGCGGGCGAAGGAGCAGGCGGAAATGGTGTTCGATGAGGGCAAAGGGCTTTCTGACAAGAAGCAAGCCTACGACCCCACGTCCATCATCAACGAGCTGCGGCAGCATGTGGACCAGTGGAGGGCACTGCATCCGAACCAGTGGCAGGTAACTCCGGAGACGGCACGGTTGCTCCAGCATTGGCGCCACCATGCGTACAGCGATGTGCGCCCCTTCTTCTGTCAGGTGGAGGCGGTGGAAACGCTGATCTGGCTCACGGAGGTTGCCCCCAACAGCAAGACGGGCAAGCGCTTCCTGGAGATCCTGGACGCTGCGAACAAGGATGCGAACCCGGAACTGAGCCGCCTGGCCTTGAAGCTGGCCACTGGTGCCGGCAAGACCACTGTGATGGCCATGATCATCGCGTGGCAGACCATCAACGCGGTGCGCAGACCTGGTAGCAAGAATTTCACGCGAGGCTTCCTGATCGTGGCGCCGGGACTCACCATCAAGGACCGACTGCGCGTACTACAACCCGGCGACCCGGACGGCTACTACGCCAAGCGCGAGCTGGTGCCGAACGACATGCTGGAGGATGTGAAGCGCGCCAAGATCGTGATCACCAACTACCATGCGTTCAAGCTGCGCGAGCGGATGGAGCTGAGCAAGGGCGGACGTGCGCTCTTGCAAGGGCACGGTCCCGCCTTACAGACCTTGGAGACCGAAGGCCAGATGCTCCAGCGCGTGATGCCCGACCTGATGGGCATGAGGAACGTGATGGTGCTGAACGACGAGGCGCACCATTGCTACAGGGAGCGACCTATGCGCGATGATGAGTTCCTGGATGCGGAGGGCAACCCATTGAGCGGCCAAGACTTGAAGGATGCCAAAGCTGAAGCCAAGGAGAACAGCGAAGCCGCACGCCTATGGATCAGCGGACTCGAAGCGTTGAACCGTAAGTTGGGTATCCACCGTGTGGTTGACCTTTCGGCTACGCCCTTCTTCCTACGCGGCTCAGGCTATGTGGAGGGCACGCTGTTCCCGTGGACCATGAGCGACTTCTCGCTGATGGATGCCATCGAATGTGGCATCGTGAAGTTGCCGCGCGTGCCCATCGCGGACAACATCCCCGGCCAGGAAATGCCGATGTTCCGCAACCTGTGGGAGCGCATCCGAACCAAGATGCCGAAGAAGAAGCGGGGCGAAACAGAACTGGATCCGCTCAGCCTGCCGCCCCAGTTGCAAACGGCATTGGAAGCGCTCTATGGGCACTATGAGAAGACGTACGACCTCTGGCAAAAGGAAGGTATCAAAGTGCCACCCTGCTTCATCGTCGTGTGCCAGAACACGGCTATCTCCAAGCTGGTCTACGACTTCGTTTCCGGCTTCCACCGGCAGAACGAGGATGGCAGTTCCAGCTTCGTGCCGGGGCGCCTGGACCTTTTCAGCAACTATGACGAGCACGGCAACGCGTTAGCGCGGCCGCGTACCTTGCTCATTGACAGCGCCCAGCTTGAGTCAGGTGAAGCGCTGGATGACAACTTCCGGAAGATGGCGGCCGATGAGATCGACCGCTTCCGGCGCGAGATCGTGGAACGTACCGGCGATGCCCGTGCGGCCGACAACCTCACCGACCAGGACCTGCTGCGGGAAGTGATGAACACCGTGGGCCGTGAAGGGCGCCTTGGTGGTGCCACCCGCTGCGTGGTGTCCGTATCCATGCTCACCGAGGGCTGGGATGCGAACACGGTTACGCACGTGCTTGGAGTGCGCGCGTTCGGCACGCAGTTGCTGTGCGAACAGGTCATCGGCCGTGCGTTGCGCAGGCAGAGCTACGAGTTGAACGAGAGCGGCCTGTTCAACGTGGAGTATGCGGATGTGCTGGGCATTCCCTTCGACTTCACCGCCAAGCCGGTGATCGCACCGCCGCAGCCACCGCGCGAGACCATCCATGTGCATGCCATGCGGCCCGAGCGCGATGCGCTGGAGATCCGCTTCCCCCGGGTGGAGGGCTACCGCGTGGAGCTTCCCGAGGAGCGGCTTATGGCCACGTTCGATGAGGATTCCATCCTGGAACTGACCCCCGAACTGGTCGGCGCCACGGAGACCAAGAACTCCGGCATCATCGGGGAGCAGGCCGATCTGAACCTGGTGCATACCGGCGACGTGCGGCCTTCCACCGTGCTCTACGAGCTCACCTCGCACCTGATGCTCACTAAGTGGCGCGACACCGGGGAGGAGGTGAAGTTCCACCTCTTCGGGCAGCTGAAGCGCATCGCGAAGCAGTGGTTGGACAACTACCTCGTATGCCGGGGCGGCACCTATCCGGCGCAATTGCGCTACAAGGTGCTGGCCGATATGGCGTGCGAGCGCATCACGGCCGGCATCACCACCGCATTCGTGGGCGAGCGCCCCGTGAAGGCCGTGCTGGACCCGTACAACCCCACGGGCAGCACCCGGCATGTGAACTTCCGCACCAGCAAAACTCTGCGGTGGGAGACCGATGCCCGCAAGTGCCACGTGAATTGGGCGATCCTGGACAGTGAGTGGGAGGGTGAATTCTGCCGCGTGGCCGAAAGCCACCCGAAGGTGGTGAGCTATGTGAAGAACCAGAACCTGGGGCTGGAGGTGCCCTACCGCTGGCAGAGCGAGATGCGCAAGTACCTGCCCGACTACATCGTGCGCATTGACGACGGACGCGGGCCGGATGACCTCTTGAACCTGATCGTGGAGATCAAGGGCTACCGGCGCGAGGATGCCAAGGAGAAGGCCAACACCATGAAGACCTATTGGGTGCCGGGTGTGAACCATGGCGGAACCCATGGGCGATGGGCCTTTGCGGAGTTCAAGCAGGTGTACGAGATCGGGGATGGCCTCCAAGCCATCGTGGAGAAGCAGTTTGAACAAATGGTGAACAAGGCCTCTACCCAGGCCTTTCAGGAAGCTGGAGTGTGATGGGGACAGGATGGCAGGAAGAACAGGATGATGAAATGGCCGAAATGGAACATGCAGAACTGACCGAAGCGATCATCGGCGCTGCGATGAACGTTCATCGGGCATTGGGGCCTGGTTTCCTGGAGTCCGTCTACCAGAATGCGCTGGCTCATGAGCTGCGCAAACAGGGCCTGCAGGTTTCCTGTGAGGAGCCGATCAAAGTGTCCTACGATTCGATTGTAGTCGGCGATTTCTTCGCCGACATGGTGGTGGAGGATAATGTCCTGATCGAGAACAAGGCTGTGCAGTCCCTGAACCCTGCACACGAAGTCCAGTTGGTGAATTACCTGACCGCGACCGGCATCGAGGTGGGCTTGCTGCTCAACTTCGGCGCTGAACGGTTACAGTTCAAACGGAAACATCGAACATATCGGCCACGACGGGTTGGACAGGATGAGCAGGATGGACAGGATAACCCCAGCCCATCCCCCATCCTGTAGATCCTGTTCATCCAGTTAAACAACCCACTCATAGAGCAGTATCCTGTAGATCCTGTTCATCCTGTCAAAAGACATGGCGAAGAAGACAAACACCAACAGCGCCGACAAGGCCGTGGAAGCCATCCAGCACAAGGAGGCCAAGCGCAAGCACATCCCCACAGCGGAGTATGAGAGCGTGCTGAAGGATGAGGACAAGCAGCCCAAGGTGCTGAAGTATCCCCGCAACACGGACCTGGACCCGCAACTGGTGTGGCGCGGCAAGGACGAGCAGGATTGGAGCGACCTGGTGGTGCAGGCGCCGCCTCTGTACATCCAAGAGAAGGTGCACCCCAAGGTGCTCATCAACGACCTGCTGAGGGAGACGAAGGCCCGCAAGGATGAAGCTGCACACGCGGCACCGGACCTCTTCAGCGACTTCAACGGCCTGCCCAAGGAAGCGGACAAGACCGAGTTCTACCAGCACGACCAGAACTGGACCAACCGCATGATTTTGGGCGACAGCCTGCACGTGATGGCCAGCTTGGCCGAACGCGAAGGCCTACGCGGTAAGGTGCAATGCATCTACTTCGACCCGCCCTATGGCATCAAGTTCAACAGCAACTTCCAGTGGAGCACCACCAGCCGGGATGTCAAGGACGGGAAGGCTGAGCACATCACCCGCGAACCGGAGATGGTAAAGGCCTTTCGCGATACTTGGCGCGACGGCATCCACAGTTACCTCACCTACCTGCGTGATCGCCTAACCGTCGCGCGGGACCTCCTTACAGATTCAGGCTCCATATTCGTACAGATCGGCGATGAGAACGTCCACCGCGTCAGGGCGGTAATGGACGAAGTTTTTGGTGCTGATAACTGTGTCAATCAGATTTCTTTTCAAAAGACAAGCAGCAGCACGTCAGACTTTCTTGGTAACGTCTGCGATTACTTGCTGTGGTATGCAAAGCAGAAGGAAACGCTCAAATTTCGTGAGCCTTTCTATGCTAAGGAGCTTGGCTCGGGCTCTTTCGAAGCATATAACAAGGTACGGTATCCGGACGGCACGTTTAGGTCGCTCGCGGACGTGGCCGAAGCCGAGCGCGCCAATGCCGACATCGTGAGGTACGACAACATCACGTCACAGAGCATTGGTCGAGACAAAGGAGAGGGAGCAGCATCTTGGTTCCCTGTGAAGATTGATGGCCGTGAAATCTATCCGAGCCTTAAGGTTCGCTGGAAGACCAATGAGCAGGGAATGGATAGACTCCATAAGGCCGGGCGCCTATACGCCTCAAAGAATAGCCTTAGTTATGTTAGGCGCCTGCATGACTTTATTGCAGCCAGCTTTCATCACATTTGGACTGATACAGTCATCTCTGGTTCGTCGCTAGAGAAGAACTACGTCGTGGAGACCCTGCCCCTCGTTGTTCAACGATGCATTCTCATGACTACCGATCCCGGCGAATTAGTGCTTGACCCCACCTGCGGATCGGGTACCACCGCTACTGTCGCCGAGCAATGGGGCCGCCGCTGGATCACGATCGACACCTCGCGGGTTGCATTGGCGCTTGCCCGTGCACGGATCATGGGCGCACGATATCCCTACTATCTGCTCAGCGATTCACCCGAAGGCCAGTTGAAGGAAGCGGAAGTGACACGCACGGCGCCGAGCACGCAACCTACGCACGGCAACATCCGCCACGGTTTCGTGTACGAACGTGTGCCGCACATTACCCTCAAGTCAATCGCCAACAATACCGAGATCGATGTGATCTGGGACAAGTGGCAGGAGGCGCTGGAGCCGTTACGCACCAAGCTGAACGCTGCGCTGAAGAAGGACTGGCAGGAATGGGAGATCCCGCGGGAGGCGGACGCCAAGTGGCCCGACGCCACCAAGAAGCTCCACGAAGAATGGTGGCAGGCGAGGATCGCGCGGCAGAAGGAGATCGATGCCTCCATCGCCGCCAAGGCAGAGTTCGAGTTCCTCTACGATAAGCCCTACGAGGACAAGAAGAAGGTCCGCGTGGCCGGCCCCTTCACCGTTGAGAGCCTAAGTCCGCACCGCACCCTGGCCGTTGGCGCCGACGATGAGCTGATCGATACCCTGGCCGACGTAAAGTTGGGCTATGGTGCGAAGAAGGACTTCACACAGATAATCCTGGAGAACCTGCGCATGGCCGGTGTGCAACAGGCCCACAAGGAAGACCGCATCACGTTCACGGGCCTAAGCCCTTGGCCCGGCGATCTGGTGTGCGCCGATGGTCGCTACATGGAGGGCAACAAGGAGCGGCGCGCCGCCATCTTCATTGGCCCCGAGTTCGGCACCGTGCAGCGCACCGATCTGGTGGCCGCAGCGCGGGAAGCCGCCGATGCTGGCTTCGATGTGCTCATCGCCTGCGCATTCAACTACGAGGCCCACACCACCGAGTTCGAGAAGCTCGGCAAAGTACCCGTGCTGAAAGCCCGCATGAACGCGGACCTGCATATGGCCGCCGACCTGAAGAACACCGGCAAGGGCAACCTCTTCGTGATCTTCGGCGAACCGGACATCGATATCATCCCAGAGAAGAATGGCCAGTATCGCGTAAAGGTGAACGGCGTGGACGTGTTCCACCCCAGCACCGGCAAAGTGGAAAGCTCAGGTCCCGACGGCATCGCCTGCTGGTTCATCGACACGGACTACAACGAAGAGAGCTTCTTCGTGCGCCATGCCTACTTCCTCGGCGCGAACGACCCCTACAAGGCGCTCAAGACCACCCTCAAGGCCGAGATCGACCAGGAGGCCTGGTCCACGCTCAACAGCGATACCTCTCGGCCCTTCGACAAGCCCAAGAGCGGCCGCATCGCGGTGAAGGTGATCAACCACTTGGGGGATGAGGTGATGAAGGTTTTTAAGATGTAAGGGACAACTTATTGGGTCATGGGAAAAACCAAGAAGACAGCGGCACACGTTAGCCCCATCGCGATGCATCGCGCGACAACGAAAGCCCTCGCAACATCGCTTGTTCCGACTGACGTGCAGAAGTGGCTTTTAAGTGAAGGCTATTTCCCAGAGGCCTATGTGCTACCTCCTTGCTTTCATGTTCTCAAATATCCGGCAGGAAGAGCACCATACCATGCTGTCACCGCTGCTGGGAAGTTCCGGCCTACTCGAACTGAATGCACTAATGTGCACTATCCAAAATCTGAACTAACGGACCGAACATTTGGAATTATACATCCAGAGATTCACTATGACATAGTATACCACCTTACCCAGAACTGGAGTGACATAGTGGATGCAATGATTCCAGACGATAGCATCGTTGCGTCTTATTCCTTTCCAATTCCGGTCAATAGTCGTACCCCAGGCCGGATGGGCTATTTAAGGAGTGGCCGTATGATCTATGAGTTCATTTCCATGACCGATGCGGACATCGCATCGGTGGCTTATCGCTTCACACATCTTGTCAAAGCGGACATAAAGAACTTCTATCCCTCGATCTACACGCATAGCCTGTCTTGGGCATTACATGGAAAGGCTTTCATTCGGATTCCAGCGAACATGCACAACTTCGGCCTACTTGGGAATCGCTTGGACAAGCTCTTTCAGAATGCAAATGACGGATGTACCAACGGCCTGCCTATTGGACCAGTAGTTTCTGATGTGGCAGCTGAAATCATGGCTTCAGCTGTGGATCGGCAATTCACCAAGTTGATCAAGGAAAAAGGGATTCATTGCGAGGCTATCCGGTTTAAGGATGACTACAGAATATTGGTCAGAAGCGAGACGGATGCGAAAGCAGTAGTGAAGCTCCTTCAAACAGCACTAAAGGAGTACAATCTTGAGCTGAGCGATGACAAGACCAAAGTCACCCTACTACCTGACGGTTTATTCAGGGAATGGGTATCCATGTATCATGCCGTGCATCCGGAGAAGAGGACCTCTTTCACATGGAAGCAGTTCAGGGAACTGTATCTGGCAGTCATTAACATTGATAGAGCGTGTCCCAACACTGGTTGTGTAGATCGTTTCCTTGCCGACATCACCTCAGAGAGCGGGGATCTGAAAGTTCCGCTCGATGCAGCCAACCTTGGCAAGGCAATAAGCATGTTGTTGATGCTGGCAACATTGCGTGTGAAGGCATTTCCTAAGATCATTGCGATAATCGAAGGCGTTGTTCGAAGTCCCTTTGGAATTGCCCACCGCGACGAGATAGTACAATACTTGGAAGAGTACCTCTCAAAGCTTGCCGTAGAGGAAAGTCGGAACAAGTACCTGATTACCTGGATCAGCTACTTCCTGGTGAGCAATAACCTTGTCGGTTTGCTTTCTTATAAGCCTCAGTTCAAAGATCCTATCACGCGATCAATCATCAGTAACAGAAGCTTGGTATTTAAGGACTGCGTGGACTTCAAGATATTCGAAGGGTGCAGGAGTGCTGGAAAGAGGGTCTCCATGTACGAGCACTTGGATGTATTCAACCCACCGCAGAGCTAGGGGTGGTTCACCAGCGCTCAGTTCCATCCGCCGTCCATGGAGTTCCGCATTGCCGACACCTTTACTGATAGTCTTGCCCGTCTCACCGGAGACGAACAGAAAGCCGTAAAGACCACGGCCTTCGACCTGCAGATGAACCCGGCCAGTCCAGGCCTGCAGTTCCATAAGCTGGACAAAGCGAAGGACAAGAACTTCTGGAGCGTCCGCGTGAATGCGGACATCCGATTGATCGTCCATAAGACACAGAGCAGTTTGCTGCTGTGCTACGTGGACCACCACGACAAAGCCTACGATTGGGCCGAGCGCCGCAAATTGGAGACGCACCCCAAGACCGGTGCGGCACAGTTGGTGGAGATACGCGAAACGGTCAAGGAGATCTTCGTTCCGCGCTATGTGGAGGAGGAGGTCAAGCGACCGGCTAAGCCTCAACCCTTGCTCTTTGCTCACTTGAAGGACGAAGACCTGTTGGGCTATGGAGTGCCACCAGAGTGGCTGAAGGATGTCCGCGAAGCGAATGAGGACACTTTGCTCGCCTTGGCGGACCATCTGCCTGCCGAAGCCTCGGAGGCTTTGTTGGAGGTAGCCACCGGTGGCAAGCCCGTGGTTCCGCAGCCCGTGCCCGTGGATGTGGATCCGTTCGAGCACCCGGATGCACAGCGCCGCTTCCGCACCATGGCCAATGTGGACGAGCTGGAGCGCGCGTTCGCTTTCCCTTGGGACAAGTGGATGATCTTCCTCCACCCCGATCAGCAACACTTGGTGGATCGCGATTACAATGGTCCGGCGCGTGTTACGGGTTCGGCTGGCACGGGCAAGACCATCGTGGCCTTGCACAGGGCTGTCCACTTAGCTCGCGCGCACGCCGATTCGCGGGTCTTGCTGGCCACCTTCACCGATGCCTTGGCCAACGCGTTGGACACGCGCATGAAGCGCTTGGTCCGCAGCGAACCCCGCCTCGCCGACCGCATCGAGGTCCGTTCCCTGCATGCGCTAGCGGAACGCCTTTACAAGGCGCGGATCGGTGCACCGAACGTGGCGAGCGCTGCGCAGGTGGCAGATGCCATCCGCACGGCAGCCAAGGAAGTTGAAGGCCACAAGTTCAGCCAGTCGTTCCTGGTCGCTGAATGGGAACAGGTAGTTGATGCCTGGCAATTGCCCACTTGGGAGGACTATCGGGAAGTACCACGGCTGGGGCGCAAGACCCGCCTGCCGGAAGCACAACGGGCGTTGCTCTGGAGCATCTACACCAAAGTGCGTGCTTCCTTGGCAGCGCAAGGGCTCATCACTACTTCGCAGCTCTTCACCGAACTGGCTGCACACCTGCGCAAGGGCGGCCCCATGCCCTACGATTTCGCCGTGGTGGATGAGGCACAGGACCTTTCCGTGGCCCAACTGCGCTTCTTCGCCGCACTGGGCAGTGAGCGTCCGAATGCGCTGTTCTTCGCAGGGGACATCGGTCAACGCATCTTCCAACAGGCCTTCTCCTGGCGCGCCATCGGCGTGGACATTCGCGGTCGGTCGCGCACGCTTCGCGTCAACTACCGCACCTCTCACCAGATCCGCCAACAAGCCGACAAGCTGCTAGCCCCTGAACTGACCGATGCCGATGGCAATGCCGAGGAACGGAGCGATACCGTTTCCATCTTCAATGGCCCACCTCCATCCATAGAGGCCTACCAAAGCGAGGCAGAAGAGTTATCCGCAATTGCCAAGCACATCCAGGGTCTTGTAAAGAGCGGCGTGCAGCCCCATGAGATCGGCGTCATCGTGCGCTCAGCGGACCAATTGGACCGTGCGAAAGGAGCCGTGAAGGCAAGCGGTCTTCCTTTCCGCATCCTCGATGAGCGCGTGGAGCCGGTGGAAGGCGAAGTGTCCGTAAGCACCATGCACTTGGCGAAAGGCCTAGAGTTCCGCGCCGTGATCGTCATGGCCTGCGATGACGAGGTCATCCCGCTCCAAGAGCGCATTGATTCCGTCGGTGACGAGTCGGACCTGAAGGAGATCTATGATACCGAGCGGCACTTGCTCTACGTGGCCTGCACCCGCGCACGGGAGCAGTTGCTGGTATCGTGCGTTGAGCCGGGCTCGGAGTTCTTGGATGATCTGGGGTATTGAAGGCTGCAGTTAATGGCCAACAAGTTGAAAAGATCAATGTGCCTCTCTAGCTACATCAACGTGGTCACCGCGCTCAGCAAGACCTTCGCCATCGCCATCCCCCACGACCAGGCCATGGACGTGAAGGACGAGGTGGGCTTCTTCCAGGCGGTGAAGGCGCGGCTGGTGAAGTTCGACGCCACGGGCAACGGGCGCACGGACCAGGAGCTGGAGACGACCATCCGTCAGGTGATCGACCGGGCCTTGGTGAGCGAGCAGGTGATCGACATCTACGACGCGGCGGGCATC
>Ga0182792_1002931_pt1 | contig 11491 bp, 9 predicted proteins | sample Passage237B_FD_130497 | JGI IMG/M metagenome (GOLD analysis project Ga0182792, IMG submission 130497) | Cellulose adapted compost microbial communities from Newby Island Compost Facility, Milpitas, CA, USA - Passage2 37B (version 2) (version 2) ...
CGCCCGGCTGCGCCCGCAGGTCCGGCGCCGGCACGGCGACGGCCGCCGGCACCCAGGGGACGGATGCCGGGGGCGCGGGTGGATCGGGCGGCAGATCGTGGCTCATCGACCTCATGGATGCCCGGGACGGCGAAAGCGTCGCACGCGGGGGCGCCGCGAGGGGACGCGGCGGTGCCGGGCCCGGCCGTGCCTATACTGGAAACCGGACAATCAGGGCCTGGATGGCCACGGGAGGAAGGGGATGTCTTCGGGTTTCGTCGCCGCGGTGCTGGCGCTGGCCGGCATCATCGTGTTGTTCAAGACCGTGCGCATGGTGCCGCAGGGTTACGAATGGACGGTCGAGCGCTTCGGCCGCTACACGCACACGCTCGAGCCGGGCCTGCACTTCCTGATCCCGATCATCTACGGCGTCGGCCGCAAGGTGAACATGATGGAGCAGGTGCTGGACGTGCCCAGCCAGGACGTCATCACCAAGGACAACGCCGTGGTCCGGGTGGACGGGGTGGTGTTCTTCCAGGTGCTGGACGCGGCCAAGGCCGCCTACGAGGTCGCCAACCTGGAGGTGGCGATGATCGCCCTGGTGCAGACCAACATCCGCACCGTGATCGGCTCGATGGACCTGGACGAGTCGCTGAGCCAGCGCGAGGCGATCAATGCCCAGCTGCTGGGCGTGGTCGACCACGCCACCAACCCGTGGGGGGTGAAGGTCACCCGCATCGAGATCCGCGACATCCAGCCGCCGCGCGACCTGGTCGACGCCATGGCCCGGCAGATGAAGGCCGAGCGCGAGAAGCGCGCCCAGATCCTGGAGGCCGAGGGCCTGCGCCAGTCCGAGATCCTGCGCGCCGAAGGCGAGAAGCAGGCCGCGGTGCTCGAGGCCGAGGGGCGCAAGGAAGCCGCTTTCCGCGACGCCGAGGCGCGCGAGCGCCTGGCCGAGGCCGAGGCGCGCGCCACCACGATGGTGTCCGAGGCCATCGCCAAGGGCGACGTGCAGGCGATCAACTACTTCGTGGCGCAGAAGTACGTGGAGGCCTTTGAAAAGCTGGCCACCGCGCCCAACCAGAAGTTCGTGCTGATGCCGATGGAGGCCAGCGGGGTGATCGGCTCGATCGCCGGCATCGCCGAACTGGCCAAGGGGGCCCTGGCCGGCCAGCAGCAGGGCAATGCGTCGCGCCGCCCGGCGCCGCCGCGGCTGGGGGACTGAGCCATGCGCTGGGACGTGACCGCGTGGGCCGCCGTGGCCCTGCTGTTGATCGCCGCCGAGACCCTGGCCCCGGGCGCCTTCCTGATGTGGATGGGCTTTGCCGCCGCGGCGGTGTTCCTGGTGGTGCTGCTGGTGCCAGGGATTCCCCTGCTGGCCCAGGTGGCGGCGTTCGTGGTGCTCAGTTTCGTCTCCATCCAGATCTACCGCCGCTGGTTCCGCGGGCGCGAACCGCAGAGCGACCGTCCCCTGCTCAACCGCCGCGCGGCGCAGGCCATCGGCGCGGTCGCGCCGCTGGAACAGGCCATCGTCGCCGGCCGCGGCCGGATCAAGCTGGGCGATGCGTTCTGGACGGTGGAAGGGCCGGACCTTCCGGCCGGCACCCCGGTGCGGGTGGTGGCCGTGGACGGCATGGTGCTGAAAGTGCAGCCGGCCTGAGTCCGGCTGCGCACGCCGCGCCGGGGGCGCTGGGCGATAATGGCGCTTTCCCCCGCAGAGAGCGCCATGAGCCTCAAGACCGTACTTAATGACCGCCATCGCACCCTGGGCGCCAAGATGGTCGACTTCGGCGGCTGGGACATGCCGATCCACTACGGCTCCCAGATCGACGAGCACCACCTGGTCCGGCGCGAGGCCGGCATGTTCGACGTCAGCCACATGACCGTGGTCGACCTGCATGGACCGCGCACCCGCGAGTTCCTGCGCTACCTGCTGGCCAATTCGGTGGACAAGCTCAAGGCCCCGGGCAAGGCCCTGTACAGCTGCATGCTCAACGAGCAGGGCGGGGTGATCGACGACCTGATCACCTATTACATGTCCGCGGACTTCTTCCGCCTGGTGGTCAACGCCGCCACCCGCGAGAAGGACCTGGCCTGGATCGCCCGCCAGGCCGCCCCGTTCCAGGTGGAGGTGCGCGAGCGCGCCGACTTCGCCATGGTCGCGGTGCAGGGGCCGCAGGCGCGGGCCAGGGTGATCGGCCTGCTGGCCGAGGCCGACCGCGAGGCCGCCACCCGCCTGGGCCGCTTCGCCGCGCTGGAGGCGCACTCGGCCAGCGGCGTGCCGCTGTTCCTGGCGCGCACCGGCTATACCGGCGAGGACGGCTTCGAGGTCGTCCTGCCGCAGGAGCAGGCGGTGGCGTTCTGGGACGCGCTGCTGGCGGCCGGGGTGAGGCCGGCGGGCCTGGGTGCGCGCGATACCCTGCGCCTGGAGGCGGGCATGAACCTGTATGGCCAGGACATGGACGAGTCCACCACGCCCTGGGAAGCCGGGCTGGGCTGGACCGTGGCCCTGGACACCGGGCGCGGGTTCATCGGCCGCGCCGCGCTGGAGGCGCAGCAGCGGGCGGGGGTGCCGCGCCAGCTGGTCGGCCTGGTGATGGACGACAAGGGTGTGCTGCGCCATGGCCAGAAGGTGCTCACCGCCCAGGGCGAGGGCGAGATCCTCAGCGGTACCTTCTCCCCGACCCTGGGCAAGGCGATCGCCTTCGCCAGGATCCCGGCCGGCGAACCGGGCCAGGTGCGGGTGGACATCCGCGGCCGCGAGGTGCCGGTGCGGGTGGTGCGCTTCCCGTTCGTGCGCGAAGGCCAGGTGCAGCCCGGCGTCCTGGCCTGAACGCGCGCCATTCCCGCCGCGGGGCGTCCCCGGTAAACTGGAGTCCCCCCATTTACATAGCGTGATCGGAGTACGCGATGAGCGAGATTCCTGGCGACCTCAAGTTCCTCAAGTCCCATGAGTGGGCGCGTGTGGAAGGCAATGGGCGCGTCACCGTGGGTATCTCCGACCACGCCCAGGGCCTGCTGGGCGACCTGGTCTACGTCGAGCTGCCCAACGTGGGCGACACCGTCGAGGCCGGTGCCGCGGTGGCCGTGGTCGAGTCGGTGAAGGCCGCCTCGGACGTCTATGCCCCGGTCAGCGGCACCGTGGTCGAGGTCAACACCGCCCTGGCCGACAAGCCGGAGACCATCAACGAGGACGCCTACGGCGAGGGCTGGCTGTTCGTGCTCGAACTCAGCGACGCCGACCAGCTGGCCGACCTGCTGTCGCCGGACGACTACGCCGACCTGATCGAGGGCGACGAGGACTGAGTCCTCGCGCCGCCGCCAGGCCACCAACGCCCGCCGCAAGGCGGGCGTTTTCGTTTCAGCCGCACCGGATGCGCGTGCCGGTTCCAGGCGCGGCGGTCGTCCGCACCGGTGGCTCCGGGCGGCATCATCGAACCAGCGGGTGATGCGCGGTGCGGGTGGCTGCGCGGCGCGCGCGTACTCATCGCCGGACGACCACGCAGCCGGTGCCGATGCGCGGGCGCGGCTGCGTTACGGACGCGTGGAGGCAGGCGCCGCGCGAGGGTCGGAAACACCGTCCGGGGTCCGCGCAGTTCTGCGCAAATCGGCTTTTGCGACCCGAAACCTGGCCACCTCCGGGCAACTTTTTTTGCGACCGTCGCGCGCCCGCCGGAGGGGCGCGGTGGCGTCCCGCGCGCCACTTCCGGAATCTGGTGGAAAAATCACCAGCGAAAAAAAACAGCTTGTTTTCCGCATCGGTTTGCACGGCGTTGGCGCGCGTGGTGATCGTGCCCGCCCGCGTTGGCGGAGCGGGCCTGGCGCCGGCGCGCGCGCCGGCGGCGAAGCGGCGGGGAAAAAATCCCGCGCGGGTGTTGACAGTAAAAAAAACCGTGATTAGGTTTCGCCCAGCAGACGCTGCCTGCCGAAGCGAGTGAGTCGAATCAACACCACAACGCGAAGCACAACCCGGGTATCCACCTTGAACCTTCAGCCGGTGGATCAGGCACGCTTCCCTCCAAAAAAAGCAGCGACTCCCCGATCCGACTCCCGCGCCCTCGCAAGGTGCGGGAGTACCTGTATCCGTATCGACGTGCGTATCGCGCCGACGGACTCTCCCCGGCGGTCATCGCCGCGGGTTTTCGCGACTGGGCGTTACCCATCCGTAATCCACTGACGAGGAGCTACACCATGGCCGTTAAGAAAGCTGCCGCCAAGAAGAAACCCGCTGCCAAGAAGGTCGCCAAGAAGGCTGCCGCCAAGAAGACCGTGAAGAAGGTCGCCAAGAAGGCCGCCGCCAAGAAGGCCGCCGCCAAGAAGCCGGTCGCCAAGAAGGCCGCTGCCAAGAAGACCGTGAAGAAGGCGGCCGCCAAGAAGGCCACCAAGAAGGTCGCCAAGAAGGCCGCTGCCAAGAAGACCGTGAAGAAGGCTGCCGCCAAGAAGGCCACCAAGAAGGTCGCCAAGAAGGCCGCCGCCAAGAAGACCGTGAAGAAGGCTGCCGCCAAGAAGGCCACCAAGAAGGTTGCCAAGAAGGCCGCCGCCAAGAAGCCGGCCGCGAAGAAGGCCGCCAAGAAGCCGGCCGCGAAGAAGCCGGCTGCCAAGAAGGCCGCCAAGAAGAAGCCGGCCCCGGTCGCGCTGCCGGCCACCCCGGCTCCGCTGATCTAAGAAACACCCCGATAACCGTACGACCATAGGCTCCCTCCCCGATGCCCAGCGGGGAGGGAGTTTTTTATTGCGCGGCCGGCAGGGACGGACGGCCGCGGCGCGCGCGGCCGGCCAGGGCCTCAGTGCGGGGAGGGCGCGGCCACCGAGGAGGAGGCGGCGCTGCCGGAGCGCGACGGCGCCTCGGGGGCGCGCTCGCCGGCCATCAGGTTGTCGCTGCCAAAGTCGGTGTCGACATCCAGCCAGCGCTGGGCGGGCAGGCCGATGGCCTGGTCCAGGATGGTCGGCAGCAGCCCGGAGGGCAGCGGGCTTTCGCTGTTCCAGAGGATGGCCACGCCGAAGTCACGGCCGGGCAGCAGCGCGGTCAGGCCGCGGTAACCCTGGACCGCGCCGGCATGGAACACCACTTCCTCGCCGGCGTAGTCGAACACGCGCCAGCCCAGCGCGTAGCTGGCCGAGTTCACCCGTTCGCGGCGCCAGCCCGAGCGCATCTCGCCCGGGGTGCTGACCACCGGCGCGTGCAGGGTGGCCAGCAGCGGCGCCGGCAACACGTCGGGACGGTGGCCGGTGTGGGCCAGCAGCCACTGCGCCATGTCGCTGATGCTGGCGTTGACCCCGGCCGCGGGCGGCAGGCGGTAGTAGGTCGGCTTGGGATGGAGCGCGGCCCAGCCGTTGCGGCTGCGCACGTGCGGGCGTGCCCAGCGCTGCGCGCCCTGGATCCCGGCCAGGCCCAGGCTGGCGTCGTACATGCCCAGCGGCTCGAAGATCCGCCGCTGCACTTCCTGCTCGTAGAAATTGCCGGTGGTGGCGAACACCACGTCACCGATCAGGCTGAAAGCCACGTTCTGGTAGGCGTAGCACTCGCCCGGGGCGCAGCCCAGCGGCGCGGTCGCCAGCTTCTGCGCCACCTGGTAGTACTCGGCATTGACCTCGATGTCGCGGTCGAAGGCGTTGTGCGCTTTCAGCCCGACCCGGTGCGAGAGCAGGTCGGTGACGGTGACCTGGCGCGCGTATTCGGGTTCGGCCAGCTGGAAGCCGGGGATGTAATCGGCGACCTTGCTGTCCCAGCGCAGGCTGCCGTCGTTGACCAGCAGGCCGGCCAGGGTACCGGCGAAGGCCTTGGACAGCGAGGCCAGGCGGAAGACGGTGTGCGCGTCCACCGGCTCGGGGCGGCTGACGTCGGTGACGCCGTAGCCGCGCGCGCTGAGCACGCGCCCGTTGTGGACGATGGCCATGGCCAGGCCCGGCACCCGCTGGCCCTGGACCAGCTGCTCGGCCAGGTATTCGAAGCGGGCCACGTCGAAGCCCTCGGCCAGCGGCGCCGGCGGGGCATCGGGCAGGGTGCGGTAGGGCTGGGGCTGGGCAGGTGGCAGCTCGCCGCCCAGGGTGGGCGTCTGCGCGGTGGAAGGCAGCGCGGTGGCCAGCAGGATGGCCAGTGAGGCGGCCTTCAACGTCCGCGACCGGGTGGCCGAAGGCTGGGGCCGAGCCGGGCGGCGTACGCGCGCGTCATTCATCGCTGCTGGTGCCTGTAATCTACTGCTGCAACCGATTCTAGCGCCGCTTTTCCGGATTGCACAAACAAGGAGAAGATGAATGGGCAGTTTGTTGATCCTGTTGGTATTTCTGGGGATCGTGGTGGTCTTGGCCCTGTGGGTGGTCGGGATTTACAACGGCCTGGTCACCAGCCGTAACGCCTGGAAGAACGCCTTTGCCCAGATCGACGTGCAGCTGCAGCGGCGCTTCGACCTGATCCCCAACCTGGTGGAGACCGCCAAGGCCTACATGGCCCACGAGCGCCAGACCCTGGAGGCGGTCATCGCCGCGCGTTCGGCTGCCCAGTCCGGCCTGGCCGCGGCCAAGGCCCATCCGGGAGACGCGGCGGCCATGGCCCAGCTCGGCGCCGGCCAGGCCCAGCTGGATGGCGTGCTGGGGCGGCTGCTGGCCGTGTCCGAGGCCTATCCGGACCTGAAGGCCAACCAGAACATGATGCAGCTCACCGAGGAACTGTCCTCCACCGAGAACCGGGTGGCCTTCGCTCGCCAGGCCTACAACGACGCGGTGATGGCCTACAACAACAAGCGCGAGATGTTCCCCTCCAGCGTGGTGGCGGGGATGTTCAACTTCGCCCCGGCGGCGCTGTTCGAGGTGCCGCAGGACAAGGCCGCGCAGGTGCGCGAAGCGCCCAGGGTGCAGTTCTGAGCCGGGCCGGGGCCGGTGGACCCGGCCCCGGCCAGGGAGACGACGGGCGTGACGGGGACGCGCGATGAACTTCTTTGAGCGGCAGGTGCAGGCCCGCAAGGGCTCGGGACGGCTGATCGTGCTGATGGGCCTGGCGGTGCTGTGCATCGTCGCGGCGGTGGACGTGGTGGTGCTGCTGTTCACCGGCAGTGCCGGCGCTACCCTGGCGGCGACCGTGGTGACCGTGGCCATCATCGGCCTGGGCTCGATGTACCGGATCGCCAGCCTGCGTGCCGGCGGCGCGGCCGTGGCCGCGCAGATGGGCGGCACCTGGGTGCCGGAGGACACCCGCGACCCGGCCCTGCGCCGGCTGCGCAACGTGGTCGAGGAGATCGCCATCGCCTCGGGCGTGCCGGTGCCGCGCCTGTTCGTGCTCGAGGACGAGGACGGCATCAATGCCTTCGCCGCCGGCTACAGCCCGTCGGACGCGGCCATCGCCGTCACCCGCGGCGCGCTGGACCGGCTCAACCGCGACGAGCTGCAGGGCGTGATCGCGCACGAGTTCAGCCACATCCTCAACGGCGACATGCGCCTGAACATCCGCCTGGTCGGGATCCTGTTCGGGATCCTGATGCTGTCGCTGATCGGCCAGCGGATCCTGCTGTACGGACGCGGCGGGCGTTCGCGCAACGGCAATGCCCTGCTCATGGCCGGCCTGGTGGCGCTGGTGGTGGGCAGCATCGGCGTGTTCTTCGGCCGCCTGATCAAGGCCGGAGTCAGCCGCCAGCGCGAATACCTGGCCGATGCCTCGGCGGTGCAGTTCACCCGCCAGACCCGCGGCCTGGCCGGGGCGCTGAAGAAGATCGCCGGATTGCCGGCCGGTTCGGTGCTGAACGAGCGCGCCGACGCCGAGGAGATCGGACACATGCTGTTTGGCCCGGGCCTGCACCTGTCCTCGTGGATGGCCACCCATCCGCCGCTGCTGGAGCGCATCCGCCGCCTGGAGCCGGGCTTCGACCCGGCCCAGCTGCGCGCCCTGCAGGCGCGCTGGCAGCACGCCGCGCCCGATGGCCTGGCCGAGGACCGCGCCCTGGGTCTGGCCGCTGCCGGCGGACCGCCGCCGCTGCCATCGGCCGATGCGCGCATCCCGGTCAGCCCGCCGCAGGTGGCCGGCCAGGTGGCGGCCCCGGCCGAGGACGACTATGCCCGCGCCCACGACCTGGTCGAGGGCATGGACGGGGAGCTGCGCGCGCTGGCGGTGGATCGCGGGCAGGTGATGCCGCTGCTGGCGGCGCTGCTGCTGGACCGCGACCCCGGCCTGGCCGGACGCCAGCACGCGCTGCTGGCGGCGCGATGCGGCGAGGAGCTGGCGGCGCGGGCGATGGCGTTGCGGGCCGGGGTGCTGGCGCGGCTGCACCCGGCCCTGCGCCTGCCACTGGCGCAGCTGGCCTTCCCGGCGCTGCGCCGGCATCCGCGTCCGGAGCTGGAGCGCTTCCTCCAGGCGATCGACGCCATGGTCCACGCCGACGGCCAGGTGTCGGTGTTCGAGTACTGCCTGTCTCGGCTGCTGCAGGTGCAGGTGCGCGAGGCGCTGGACCCGGCGCGCCATGTGCGCTTCGGGCGCAGCCGCGCCCCGGGCGTGCGCCAGGAGTTCGCCACCTTGCTGGCGGTGCTGGCCCAGGCCGGGCATCCGGGCCAGCCGGAGCAGGCGCGGCGCGCCTACGCCGCCGGCCTGCGCCGGATCCTGCAGCGCGACCACCTGCCGTATGCCCCGCCGGCCGAGGGCGTTATTGCCCTGGACCCGGTGTGGGCGCCGCTGGACGGGCTGGCGCCGGCGGCCAAGCAGGTGCTGGTGGAGGCGCTGGTGGACGCGGTGTCCCACGACGGCCAGGTCAACGTGGCCGAGGCCGAGCTGCTGCGCACGGTCTGCGCCATCCTGCACTGCCCGCTGCCGGCGCTGCTGTCGCGCTGAGGCTGCAGCCGGGCCGCGACGCTCAGGCCGCGGCCAGGGCCTGCCAGCGCAGCAGTTCGGCGGCGCGCTCGGCAATCATGATGGTCGGGGCATTGGTATTGCCCCCCGGCAGCTGTGGCATCACCGAGGCATCGACCACGCGCAGGCGCTCGATCCCGTGCACCCGCAGCTGCGGGTCCACCACCGCGCCGGCATCGCGGCCCATGCGGCAGGTGCCGGCCGGGTGGTAGATGGTTTCGGCCTTGGCGCGGACGAATTCGGCCAGCTCCGCGTCGGACAGGTCGGTGCGCGCCGGGTGGATGGGCGCGCCCAGGTAGCGCGCCAGCGCCGGCTGCGCCAGCAGCTGGCGCGAGAGCCTGGCGCACTCGACCATCATCCGCAGGTCGAACCCCTCCGGGTCGGAGAGGTAGTTGGCCAGGATCCGCGCCGGGCTGCGCGGATCGGCATCGCGCAGGGTGATGCGGCCGCGGCTGCGCGGGCGCAGGAAGCAGGCGTGCACGGTCAGCCCGTCGCCGGGCAGGCGGTTGCGGCCATGGTCGTCAAGCATGGCCGGGACGAAATGGAACTGCACGTCCGGGCGCTCGTCGCCGGCCAGGGCCGAGCGCACGAAGCCGCCGGCCTCGGCGATGTTGCTGGTGCCGGCGCCGCGGCGGCCGCGCAGGAAGTAATCCAGGGCGATCTTCAGCTCGCTGGCGCGGTCGTAGCTCAGCCCCGGTGGGCAGTGGTGCAGGGTGCAGATGTCCAGGTGGTCCTGCAGGTTGGCGCCGACCCCGGGCAGGTCGGCCACCACCGGGATGCCGTGCCCGCGCAGCTCGTCGGCCGGGCCGATGCCGGAAAGCATCAGCAGCTGTGGGGAGTTGATCGCCCCGGCGCTGAGCAACACCTCGCAGCCGGCCTGCGCGCGGCGGCGCTGGCCGCCGCTGGCGTATTCCACCGCGCGGGCGCGGCCGCCCTCGATGACGATGCGCAGCACCTGGGCGCCGGTGACGAGGTCCAGGTTGGGACGGTGCCGCGCCGGGGCCAGGTAGGCGGCCGCGGCCGAGCAGCGGGCCCCGTCGCGCTGGGTGACCTGGTAGAAGCCGAAGCCTTCCTGCGAAGTTCCGTTGAAATCGTCGTTGCGCGGCCAGCCGGCCTGCACCCCGGCCTCGACGAAGGCTTCCGACAGGCGGTTGCGGTGGCGCAGGTCCGACACCGCCAGTGGGCCGTTGGCGCCGTGCAGCGGCCCGGCGCCACGGCTGTTGCCCTCAGCGCGCAGGAACCAGGGCAGCACCGCCTCCCAGTGCCAGCCCTCGGCGCCGGCGCGCGCCCAGGCGTCGTAGTCGCCCGGCACCCCGCGGGTGTAGCACATGGCGTTGATCGAGCTGCAGCCGCCCAGCACCTTGCCGCGCGGCCACCACAGCCGGCGCCCGTGCAGCTGCGGCTCCGGCTCGGTGCTGTAATCCCAGTTGATGCGGCGCTGGTTGACCAGGAGGCCCAGCCCGGCCGGCATATGGATGAACGGGTGCCAGTCGCGCGGACCGGCCTCCAGCAGCAGCACCCGGCAGGCCGGGTCCTCGCTCAGCCGCGCCGCCAGTACGCAGCCGGCCGAGCCGGCGCCAATGATCACGAAGTCGTACATGCGTCCCCCTGGTGGCCCGACGGCCAGCCCCCGATGCTGGCCGGGCTGGCGGCCGCCACGCAAGGCCCGCTGGACGGGGGGTGCTGGCGATGTTGCAGTGCATCGGATACCGTGCGCGCCTGACCGCCCGCCAGCCGTGGCTGGACGGGCATGCGCCTCCCCCAGGAAGTCCCCCCATGAACCCAGCAGACGCAGCGTCTTCCCGGCTTGGCCGGTTCCGCCAGGCGCTGTCCGAATCGCCGCCCCTGCTGTGGGCCTTCGTCTATTTCTTCTGTCTGCTCAGCGGCTATTACGTGCTGCGCCCGGTGCGCGAGGCCATGGCCGCCTCCAGCGACATCGAGGCCGTGTTCCCGCACGCCATGGTGGCGTTCTTCGCCGACCGCGGGGTGGCCCTGGGCGAGTTCACCCTGCAGGTGATCTTCACCTCGGTGTTCCTGATCATGCTGCTGCTGCAGCCGGTGTACGGCTGGCTGGTCAGCCGCTTCCCGCGGCGGGTGTTCCTGCCGGTGATCTATGGCTTCTTCATTGCCACCCTGCTGGTGTTCTACGCCATGTTCGACAGCGGGGTGGCCGGGCGGGGCCTGGCCTTCATCCTCTGGATCACGGTGTTCAACCTGTTCGCGGTGGCCGTGTTCTGGAGCTTCATGGCCGATGTGTTCGACAACGTCCAGGCCCGCGCCTGCTATGGCTACATCGGCGCCGCCGGTACCGTGGGCGCCTTCCTCGGCCCGCTGCTGACCAAGGCCCTGGTCACCCGGGTCGGCGTGGCCAACATGATGCTGGTCTCGGCGGTGCTGCTGAGCCTGTGCGTGGTGTGCATCCTGCGCCTGCGCCGCTGGGCGGTGCTGCGCGAGCAGACCCGGAAGCTGGCCAGCGGCGAGCGGCCGATGGGCGGCGAGGTCCTGGCCGGACTGAAGCTGATCGCGCGCGAGCCGCTGCTGCGCTGGCTGGCCCTGCTCACCGTGGCCGGGGTCGGGGTGGGCACCCTGCTGTACAACGAGCAGAACGCCATCGCCCGCACCGCCTTCAGCAGCGCCGAGCAGCGCGCCGATTTCTTCGCCACCCTGGACCTGGCGGTCAAC
>Ga0182792_1002934_pt1 | contig 11477 bp, 10 predicted proteins | sample Passage237B_FD_130497 | JGI IMG/M metagenome (GOLD analysis project Ga0182792, IMG submission 130497) | Cellulose adapted compost microbial communities from Newby Island Compost Facility, Milpitas, CA, USA - Passage2 37B (version 2) (version 2) ...
CTGGCCGCAGGCACGACGGAACAGACGACGCCGATCAGCCAGTGAGCGCGGGGATTCCTACGGCACCACAAGGCGTCGTGGCCGGCGCGCGACGCACGGCGGATCCGGTCAGCCCGTGAAGGCCGCCGCCACGCCGAACAGGACGGGGTCGACGATGACGCCGTTGGCTGCGCCGTCGTCGTCGAGCGGGCCGCCGTCGACGAGGGTGTAGGTGACCGTGGTGCCTGAGAACGTCGCGCCGGTCACGGCGGTCCACTCCCCGCCCACGAGCTTCCACACGGCGTTGACGGGCTGAGCGAGCGTCACGGTCACCGTGACGGCATCGCCGGCCTGCGGCACGCGCACCGTGAAGCCGATGACGCCGACCGGGGCCGCGACGCCGGCCGGGGCCGCCGGGGTCACATCGGCCGCGCTCGTCCACGTCACGTCGCTGAACGCCCACGCGCCGTCGATCTCGAACTCGGCCACGACGGCCGCATCGGCGTCGTGCACCTCGAAGGACACGTGCGTGGGCACGGTGAAGGCGAGGAGCAGGGGCAGGTGGGCATCGACCGCGCCGGCGTCGTCGAGCGATCCGCCGTCGGTGGCCTTGAACGCGACGGCCGTGCCGTCGACCGCGTCCTCGATCTCGACCCACTCCCCATCGATGCGCGCGTATGCGCCCACGGCAGGATCCGCGAGCTCGCCGATGACGTCGGCGGTGGCACCGTTGCCGACCAGGTCGAGGTCGAAGCTGATCACGCCGGGTGCGTAGCCCGCCGGGAAGGGCAGCAGCGACGGGTCGACGGGCGTCCACGCGGGCGTGTGCACCGCGGTTGCGTCGTACACCGTGAACTGGGCGACCTGGTGGTCGTCATCGTCCTTGACGACGAAGTGCACCGATGAGCGGTCGAACTCCGTCGCGCCGATGTCGAAGCCGCTGCCCACCGTGCGGCTCACGCCGCGCTGGTCCGTGGCCGGGGCGTACTCGTCGTCCGGGATGGCGTCGATGAGCGGGCTTCCGGGCTTCGGAAGCATGGTGGGCGTGGGGCCGCCGTAGTCGCCCAGCGGCTCGAGCTGCGGGTCGCCCTGAGCGATCTTGTCCGTTGCGGTGCCGCTGAAGCAGGAGTCGTCCGTGACCCAGTTGTAGCCGTGCGACTCGACGGTGGCGAATGCCCCGATCGTGCAGAGGTCCACCCCGCTCGTGCCGGAGAGGACGCTGCCGAACAGTTGGATCGGACCGCCCATCGCCTGGATCGCGGATGACGGGCCGCCTGTGCTGTCCACGATCGTGACGTACTCCAAGCTGGCGGGGTCAAAGCCGTCCTCGATGCTGACCGCGAGAACGGAGCCGAACGTCGCCTTGTTGTCGACGAAGGTCGAGTTCACGACATGCAGCCGGCGACCGCCATTCAAGCGGATCGCGCCGCCGGTGTTCGCCTCGTTCTCGGTGAACGTGCTGTTCTCGATCACCACCCAGCCTTGGTGCGAATAGAGCACCCCGCCGGTGCCGAGCAGAGCCGTGTTGCCCGTGAAGACCGAGTTGCGGATCGTGACGTAGTGCTCGGTGGCGTAGAACACGCCGTATGCGGCGGGCCCGTCCATGTGGTTGTCAGCGACGATCGAGTTCTCGACGGTCAGCGGAGCGGTGAAGACGGTGATGAGGCCTGTTTCGCTATCGGCACCCCCGCCCACGTTGTTGGAGACGAGGGTCACGTTGCGCAGCGTCAGTCCGACGCTGTCGATGAGCATGAGCGGCGACTCATTGCCCGAGAATCCTGTGAGGGTGAGGTTCTCGATCGTCACGTCGCCGTTGGCGTTGACGCTGTGCAAGAAGCGCACATCCCCGTCCACCGCCTCGATCACGATGTCCTCGCCCTCGGCGCCGCGAATGGTGAGGGCGTTGCCCTGATGCAGGGGGTGGCCGCCGCTCGCGGAGATGGTGAACGACTCCACGATCTCGATCTCACAGTCCTCAAGCGGGTAGTGAGCGTGACAGTGGTCGAGAGCGTCGCGGAACTCCTGCTCGTCGGCCACGGAGATCGTCACGGCGCGGGCCGGCATGGCGAGCGGGCCTGCCACCAGCAGGGCCGCCACCAGGGACACGATGCCCGCCGCGGCGAGCACAGCACGACGAATGCGGACGCGGACGTCTACTGCGTTCGCGGTCATTCCTCAACCCCCAAGATCCACGCGGCAGTGCGCTCGCGCATGCGCGATCGCACCAGCGTGAATGCGTTTCCGACAAGGTGCCGGTCCGTGCGTCTTCGTCATCCCGTGAAGGCGGCCGCGACGGCGAACAGGACCGGGTCCACGATGACGCCGTCCGCAGCGCCGTCAGCATCCAGCGGGCCGCCGTCCTGGAGCACGTAGGTCACCGTGGTGCCGCTGATCACGGCATCGGCCACCCTCGCCCACTCACCGCCCACGAGCTTCCAAGCCTGGGTCACCGTCCGCCTGGATCTGCGCGACCGTCGTCGAGCCGTTGCTCACCGAGAACTCTACGCTCGTGGGGACGGTGAACGCCAGGTAGCATGAGGTCGTCATAGGTGACGGTGGGCGTGGGCGTCGGGTTGGCCGACGCCGCGCTCAGGCGAGGGCGAACTCCCGGACACGCCCGGTAGCCGCGTCCTCGCCCAGCAGGCGGCGAACGTAGGCATCGAGCGTCAGGGCCCGCTCCTCATTGCTCGGGGACTGGATGCCCACGGCCTTGAAGTCCTCGCCGTAGGGGAACACGGCGACTACGGGCTCGCCAGCGGTCTCGGCATCGGCGATGTCGCCCACGCGATCCGTGCCGAGCGCGGCGACAAGCACGACGTCGCCCAGCGCGTTGTGTGGCCAGTCCGCGCGGAAGTCGGGGGCGCCGTGGAGCTCGGCCACGAGCGCCTCGGCAATGCGGGCGCGGTGGTTGGTCCCGTAGTCCTGGCGGCACCGCACAATGAACGTCTGGTCCCCGAACTGGACTAGACGCTCGACGTGGACCACAAAGCCATCGATGCTCGCATCGACGTCTCGCGCGAGGCGCAACAGGTAGGTCGCGGTCGCCTCCTGGAGCGACGCGACGCCGGCGATGAGGCCCGGCAATTGCGGGCTGGAGATGCCGATGCCGTGCTCGCCGTGGTCGGTGAGGACGAAGTTCACCTCAGCCACGTTCGATCACCTCCTTGGCCTCTTCCAGGGTCAGACCTACATCTTTGACCAGAATCTTGCGGACCTCAACGGGTGCGAGGTCACGTTTGCCTAACGCCCACGTCAATTGGGGCCTTCCCGGTGACCTGAGGATCTGGTGCGAGCCCTTCCCGCGCCCCTTGACAACCACGTATCCGAGCTCGCGCTCGAGCAACGCAAGCATGTCCTTGCCGGACATGGCACGGAAGCCGGGGACCTGGACCATGGGTGGACGCTACAGCGAGCGTGCGACGCTCCCCCGGTTATCCACATGCAACTCAGATCCGCGGCGGTCCTGCCGATACATGGGGCATGGACGATTCCGGGTTGTTTGAGGGTTTGCTCGCGGGTTCATTCATCGCGTTGGTGATCTTCCTTCTAGTCACCGTCTTGCCACTGTTTCTCCTGATCGCAGTGCTGGTCCGCTACTTCCAGGCGACGGGTGACATCCGAAAACTACTGCGCGAGGTACAAGAGCTGAAGCTCATGGCCGAAGAGGACTACCGCGCCAAGCGGAGTGTCCCGGGTCCGCCTGCTCCGCCGCAGTTGCCCTCTGCCTAGTACACGCGTTCGGGTCTACGCTCAACGAGCATGACCACGGACTTCGCGGTAGCCGCCGCTCGCATCGAGGCCAATCCCTTGGGGCGCATCATGTATGGCCAGCGCGAGCTGTTCCACAGCAATCTTCTCGGCTGGTTCTTCGACGTCCTGCCCGAGCCAGCCGACGCCGTCTTCAAGCCCTTCGCGGCAATTGGCACGGGTGCCGAAAGACGAGTGGAGCGGGAGCGCGCGAACCTTGACCTGGTCATGCACTGGCCCGACCGCGCGCCAGTGGTCATCGAGAACAAGGTGTTCTCGCTGCCGCGTGCAGACCAACTCGAGGAGTATCACGCCGCGACGTCCGGCTGGAATCCGCAACCCTCGCACGTTCTTCTGTCCGTCAGCCCGCCGCACTTCGCTGCGCCCGCGTGGCGCTACCTCTCGTATGACGAGCTCGCGGCGCGCATCGACGACGCCCTGCCCGCGTCATCGGACTACGACGTCGAGACGATGCGCCGGTACGCCCAGCTCGCCCGCGACCTCCACACGCTGATGAGCGCGGTGGACGTGCGGTCCGACGACGAGACCGTGTGGCTGTCGCCGGAGTTCCTCAGCGCCGTGTCGAGTTCGCAGACCAGGCAAGCGCTGCTCAAGGCGCGTTCGCAGCGCGTGGCGCGCGCGGTCAACGAGCTCATCCCCGACCTGGAGACCCCGGCCAACAGCGGACTCACGCGGGCGACGCCGTTCGTGGAGGCACTCGAGTACGCGTATGTGGACGGCATGCACGCGCACCTAGGCTGGCAGCTGCAGGGGAACCAGTTCCGACGCGTGGTCGTGTATCACGACGATGCGCTCAAGGGCCGGGGCTCCGACGCGCGGGCAGCGCGAGAGGAGCTGAGCCGGGCGCATCCCGAGTTCTTCACGATGCCACGGTCGCTGCCGGCATCGAGCGGGGGCCGCCGGGAGTTCAACCACTTCGCTCCGAGCTTTGTGTATGTGTACTCAAACCAGCCGGGGATCACGGTGGGTGGGCTGAAGCGAGCAGCGATGGAGGTGCACGCCGAGATCGTGGCGTTGCGCGAGGCGTAGAGCGGAATGCGGCGACATTTGCCGGACTGGGGAGGACGGTGCCCCAGGGCGCCAGCGTGGCTCCCCTACGCGACGACGACAAGATGGGCGTGGCAGGTGCGCGGAAAAGTTCGACGTTTACGTGATCGGCCATGAAGAGCTCGCCGAGATGGTGAGCCGTTACGACGCCGCGCACGCCCGACGCGCACTAACTCAGCCCAGCGAACCGCTCGAAAAACTCCTCCAGCCGCGCGATCACGCGTTGCCTCTTCGCGGAGTGCGCCCCATCCGCTGAGAACCGCGAGATGGGCGGCAACACTTCGGTAATCGCGGTGCCGGTCACACTCACTCCGCCGTCGCGGAACGCCGCAGCCATGAACGCTCGCGCTTTCTCGGCCCGCAAGTTTTCCGCCGCGATGATCGCCTCGAGCTCCTCTGTACGGCGGGCCTCAATGTAGGCGCGCCACTGCTCGTCGACCTCGCCCGTGGCGGACACAGACTCGACGAATGCCTCGATGAGGTCCTTCTTGTTGCGCAGCGTGGGGCTCGCGTCCACGGCGCGCGAGATCTGGGCGCGAATCTCACGGTCGTCTCCGTCGCCGCGCTGCTTCCGGTACTGCTCAACGAGCATCAGGATGTAGTCGACATTGATCTCGACCTGCTTGACGAGCTCGATCTCGAACACGAGGTCGTCGAGAATGGACTCGCGGTCGGCTTCCTTGTCCTTGCGGTGCTCGGCGTGGAGGTCCAGGTATACCGAGCGGTAGTCCTGTCCCTGGCGATCCGTCAGAATCGCATCGCCAGCGAACTCGTCGAACGACGTGAGGATGTTCTCCAAGCGCAGGATCTGACCGAACATCTGGATGAAGTCTCGCTGATCCTGCTCGCTCGTCGGGCGGACGCCGGGCGCAAAGCGGGTCAGCATCTCCTCAACCAGCTGCGCGTACTCCGCGTAGTACTCCGCATAGGGCTTGAGGATCGCGATGCCGCGGGCTTCCTTGTTGCCGAACAGCGCGAGCGCGTCGTTCGTCTCTTGCTCGAGGTCCCGGAATGTGACGATGTTGCCGTACGTCTTGACCGAGTTGAGGATGCGGTTGGTCCGAGAGTAGGCCTGCAAGAGCCCGTGGGCCCGCAGGTTCTTGTCGACGAACAAGGTGTTCAGCGTCGTGGCATCGAAGCCCGTCAAGAACATGTTGACGACGATGACGAGGTCAACCTCGCGGTTCTTGAGCCGCTGCGACAGGTCACGGTAGTAGTTCTGGAAACCCTCGCCGTTCGTGTCGAACGAGGTCCCGAACATCTCGTTGTAGTCCTGGATGGCATCGTCAAGCGCGGAGCGTGAATCCCACGTAAGGCTCGCGGGATCGAAGTCTTCTTCGGGGAGCATGCCCTCGATGTCATCGACAGCCTCGTTGGCAGCGAAGGAGTAGATCATCGCCACCTTGAGACGCTTGTCAGGCGCGACGCCGGTCTGCTGAAGGTCGAATTGGTTGTAGTAGATGCGCGCGGCTTCGATGGAGGCGGTGGCGAACAGCGCATTGAAGCCACGGAGGCGCCGCTCCCCCACTGCGTAGGAGGCGTTCCGCTTGGTCTTCTGGTCGAAGTGCTCGAGGATGTATGCCACCACCTGCCGCACGCGTTCCGGCGCCAGGAAGGCCTTCTCCGTGTCGATACCCGAAACCTTCTTGTCCGCCACCGCGTCGGGCAACTTGATGGTGTTGACGAAGTCCACGCGGAACGGCAGCACGTTCTTATCGGCGATGGCGTCGACGATCGTGTAGGTGTGGAGCCTCTCTCCAAAGGCCTGCTCGGTCGTCTTGAGCAACGGGTCGCCGCCAGACGCCATGTTGGCGGTAAAGATGGGCGTGCCGGTGAAGCCGAAGAGGTGGTACCGCTTGAACGAACGCGTGATCGACTGGTGCATCTTGCCGAACTGGGAGCGGTGGCACTCGTCGAAGATGATCACGACGTGCTTGTCATAGACCGGGTGGCCCCTGTTGGTCGTCGAGTCCACGAAGTTCGACAGCTTCTGGATGGTCGTGATGATGATGCGGGCCTGCGGGTCCTCAAGTTGCCGCTTCAACACCGCAGTGGAGGTGTTGGAGTTGGCGGCGCCCTTCTCGAACCGGTCGTACTCGCGCATGGTCTGGTAGTCCAAGTCCTTGCGGTCCACGACGAACAGCACTTTGTCGATGCCCGGCATGCGCGACGCGAGTTGCGCGGTCTTGAACGACGTGAGGGTCTTGCCGGAACCGGTGGTGTGCCACACGTAGCCGCCGGCCTCGACGGTGCCGAACTTCTTGTACGTGGTGGCGATCTGGATCTTCTGCAGAATCCGCTCGGTGGCGACGATCTGGTAGGGCCGCATCACCAGGAGCATGCGGTCGGCGGTGAGCACGCAGTACTTGGTGAGGATGTTCAGCAGCGTGTGCTTGGCGAAGAAGGTGCGTGCGAAGGCGGTGAGCTCTTGGATGGGCTTGTTGTTGGCGTCGGCCCACCAGGAGGTGAATTCGAAGGAGTGGGAGGTCTTGCGTGCGCGGACGGCGCTGTTGGCGTCTGCGAGGTGCTGGCGGCGGGTGGTGTTGGAGTAGTACTTGGTGAGCGTGCCGTTGCTGATGACAAACAGCTGCACGTATTCGAAGAGGCCGGAGCCCGCCCAGAAGCTGTCTCGCTGGTATCGATCGATCTGGTTGAAGGCTTCGCGGATGTCGACGCCGCGGCGCTTGAGTTCGATGTGCACGAGCGGCAGGCCGTTGACCAGGATCGTCACGTCGTAGCGGTTGCTGCGGGCCGCGCCCCCGTCGCCTTGGCTGATCTCGTACTGGTTGATCACCTGCAGGCGGTTGGCGTGGATGTTCTGCCGGTCGATGAGCTTGATGTTCTTGGTGGTGCCGTCGTCGCGGGTGAGAAGCTGTACGGGGTCTTCGTGGATCCGGATGGTCTTCTCCACGATGCCGTCGTTTTTGCCGGCGACGCGGGTGGTGAAGAAGGTCTCCCATTCCTTGTCGGAGAAGACGATGCCGTTGAGGACTTCGAGCTGGGCACGCAAGTTGGCGATCAGTTGGGCTTCGCTGGTGAGCGGGAGGTACTCGTAGGCCTGTGACTGGAGGATATGGATCAGTTCACGCTCCAGTTCGGCCTCGGACTGGTAGCCGGTGGCTGCGTTGGGCTCGGGAACGTACTCGGCGACAACGGTGCTTTCGGCGCTGACGACCACCGGTTCGTATCGTGGAGGGGGTGCCTCAGTCACTCTTCGAGCTCCTTGAAGGTCAGCAGCTTGTCCCTGTAGTACTCGTACTGCTTGCGACGAGCAGCAAGCTCAGCAGGCAGTCCTACACTGAGATCGTTCACGAGAGCATCAAAGCGATCGAGTATTTCGACAACTCTGTCCTGAAAATCACGCGCAATCACAGGCACAGGGATCGAATTCAGATTCTTCTGATTAATCTTCGGCTGCGTTCCGCCGGTGACGTAGGCGGTCACGTCGACAGTGGATAAGTAGTAATACAAGTAGCGCAAACTGAACTGCTCACTCGACGCAGTCAACACATGAGCGTGATTATTCACCCATATCTTTCCCGAGGCCCAGTTGAGTACGGGCGTTCCGTCTGCATTCTTAACGCTTCCGTCCTCACCGACGAGCAAAAAGGTTCCGTCAAAGATGAAGTCGTGAACGTAGTCTTGTATCCCGTTAGCTCCGTAATACGGAAATTCGCCCTCCTTACGGTCGGAACGAGTCACGGGTTTTCGCCTGCGATCGTGATTAGTTGTCGCATCGCCGAGCGTCGTCCACTCCAGATCACCGTCAGGAAGAACCACGGCGTGCAAGTAATGTTCATACTGGCGGCGGCGGGCTTCCAGCTCCGCTTCCAGCTCCGCTTCCAGCTGAGTGAACTGATCCAATACTCGCACGATCTCCCGCTGCACTTCGAGAGGCGGCACGGGGATAAGCAACGCATCCGTGTCTTTCACTCCAAGTTGAGGTAGTTTGACCGATGTTGCACGCGCCAACTCTTGGAGCTTGCTTACCTGAGTTAGTAAGTAGTAATAGACGAACTTCTGATCGACGCCAGGCTGATCTATCGAGTACGACCACAATTCAGCCTTGTGCGTGAAGGGACGCTCATAGAAGGTAAACCCGATGTGGCCACGCGACTTTACGATGATGCTTGGTTTGCGAACTACGTCCTTGGCAGGTACTGCGTCTTCGGCAACGTCTGCGATCGTGTTGCCAGCTGCGAAAACGCGAATCGGTCCGCCGCCACCGATCGTCTTCATCTTTGCGGCAGTCATTGCCGTGCCCTTATTTCGTGACCCGAGCGAACTCAGTGGCATGCGAGGAACACCATCGGGGCACAATTCCCTGATGAGTTCGTCGATGCGGCTCACTTCGTGCCCTCCAGATCAGCGACGATCTCGTCGATGGAGGCGCGGAGTTCTTGCTGGCGGGCGACGATGCGGGCGATCTCCGCGTTCAGTTCCGTGATGTCGACTGTCTCGCGGGTGTCTTTCTGTTCGACGTAGGAGGAGACGGCGATGTTGTAGTCGTTCGTCGCAATGTCCTCGTTCGACACGAGTGCGGCGACATGGTCGACGCCCTCCCGGGCGGTGAGGGTGTCGAGGATGTGCTGCTGGTTGGCTTCGGTGAGCTTGTTCTTGTTGCCGACACGTTTGAATTCGGCGGATGCGTCGATGAACAGCACCGCGTTGTCGGTCTTCGACTTCTTGAGCACGATGATGCAGGTTGCGATCGTGGTGCCGAAGAACAGGTCGGGTGGGAGCTGGATAACCGCGTCGACGTAGTTGTTGTCGATGAGGTACTTACGGATCTTCCGTTCCGCGCCGCCGCGGTAGAGCACGCCGGGGAACTCGACAATCGCGGCAGTGCCGTTGACGGCAAGCCACGACAGGATGTGCATCGTGAACGCCAGGTCAGCCTTCGACTTCGGTGCGAGCACTCCCGCCGGTGCAAAGCGTGGGTCGTTGATCAGGAGCGGGTTGGCGTCACCGTCCCACTTGATCGAGTACGGCGGGTTGGAGACGATCGCTTCGAAGGGCTCATCGTCCCAGTGAGCGGGGTCGGTCAGGGTGTCGCCGTGGGCGATGTTGAACTTCTCGTAGTTCACGTCGTGCAGGAACATGTTGATCCTGGCGAGGTTGTAGGTGGTCAGGTTGATCTCCTGACCATAGAAGCCCTGACGCACGTTCTCTTTGCCGAGCACCTTGGCGAACTTCAGCAGCAGAGACCCCGAGCCGCACGCCGGGTCATACACCTTGTTCACCTCGGACTTGCCCATGACCGTGATCCGCGCAAGAAGCTCACTCACCTCTTGCGGCGTGTAATACTCGCCGCCGGACTTGCCTGCATTCGCGGCATACATCTGCATGAGGTATTCGTAGGCGTCACCGAACAAGTCGATGCTGTTGTCCTCGAAGTTGCCCAGCGGCAGGTCGCCGATCGCGTCGAGCAGCTTCACGAGCTTCTCGTTGCGCTTCGCCACCGTAGGGCCGAGCTTGGGCGAGTTGACGTCGAGGTCGTGGAAGAGACCCTTCACGTCATCCTCGGAGGGCGTGCCGAGGGCCGAGCCTTCAATGTTCTTGAAGACACGCTCCAGCGTCTCGTTGAGGTTCTCATCGTGGGGCGCACGCCTGCGGACGTTGACGAAGAGCTCACTGGGGAGGATGAAGTAGCCCTTGTCGCGGACGGTGTCGGCCCGGCCGAACTCGGCATCGGCATCAGCGAGCGACGCGTAGTCGAACGTGGGGTTGCCAGCTTCCCGCTCAAGGCGGTTGAGGAATGCCGTCAGGTTCTCTGAGATGAAGCGGTAGAAGAGCACGCCGAGCACGTAAGACTTGAAGTCCCAACCGTCGACGCTGCCACGAAGGTCGTTGGCGATGCGCCAGATGGTCTTGTGAAGCTCGGCGCGCTGCGCTTCGCTGGTCGTGGGGGTCATGCCGCGTACTCCTCAAGGGCCCAGGTATCTAGGGTCTTCACTGCTGCACCCATCATGGAGCGAGACTAGCCGTGTGAGCCGACATCCGGAGTGCAAGAGCACACCCGCCGCTCACCGATTGGCGCACTAATGCTCATCCGACATAATGGCGCCATGAACTGGCAATGGACCGACTGGGCCACCCTCATCGTTGATGCGCTGACGGGCGCCGCGATCATCTTCGCTGTTTGGCAGCTCATGTTCCACTCGCGCCAGATGCATCGCGACCTGGAGTCGCTCTACGTCCAGCGGTACTGGGAGCTCATGGACCGACGCTCGATCGGCTGGGTCACCGAGGACAAGACCGCTCCGGAGGACCTGCCCGTGATCCGGGCTTACCTGCAGCTCTGCGAAGACGAGATCGAACTGCGCAAGCGTGGTCGCGTGACCGACTCGACGTGGGCTTTCTGGGCTGTCGCCATCCGAGACCAGTGCTCACAGGAGCCGTACGCGGCAGCTCTGAGTGACTTGCCCGAGGAGGACCTTCCGAGCCTCCGCGGACTGCTGGCCGGCGAGGCCGAGCCGTTGACCTGGAGCAAGGCACGGCGCAAGTTGCACGGGCTGTAGCGATCCGACGTCAGATCGGTCCGAGTCCCGTGGACTCCGCCCTCAGCCGCGCAACAACCGCTCCCAGCTCCTCCGCATACGCATTGAGGTTCTGCACGGTCCCGCCATATCGCAACGTATTGCGCATCTTCTCGCCGAGGTCATCGTGCTCGATCTCGATCC
>Ga0182792_1002935_pt1 | contig 11477 bp, 13 predicted proteins | sample Passage237B_FD_130497 | JGI IMG/M metagenome (GOLD analysis project Ga0182792, IMG submission 130497) | Cellulose adapted compost microbial communities from Newby Island Compost Facility, Milpitas, CA, USA - Passage2 37B (version 2) (version 2) ...
AGGAGTGTTAGACTGTATGCCTCCGGCTGGCCCCGGTCAAACCGATAGATGCAACAGTGGCGACGAAGAAGCAGGACAAGCGAGCGATCAAGGACGCCGTCTATGAGCAGATCGCCCGGGTCTCAAAGGCGCTGGCGAGCCCCAAGCGGCTTGAGCTGGTGGCCCTGCTGACGCAGAGCCCGAAGTCCGTGGAGGAGCTGGTCGAAGAGACCGGCGTCAGCATGAAGCTCGCGAGCGCCCATCTGCGGGCGCTAAGGCTGGCCTGCCTGGTCGAGACCGAGCGGCAGGGCAAGCGGATCATCTACCGCCTCGCCAGTAGTGAGGTCGCCGCTGTCTGGGTGCGGTTGCACCAGCTCGCCGAGGCCCGCTTGGCCGAGCTACAGAGCGTCGTGACCTCGCTCGGTGAGTCGGACGGGGAGTGGCGGAGCGAAACCCGGGGCGACCTCATCAAGAAGGCCAAGGAGGGAGACGTGATCCTGCTGGACGTGCGCCCCGAGTCCGAGTTCGCTTACGGTCATCTTCCCCACGCTCGGTCTATTCCCTACGACGAGCTCAAGACTCGGCTTGGAGAGCTCCCGTCCGACCGGCCGATCGTCGCCTACTGCCGCGGTCCGTACTGTCTTTTCGCAAAAGACGCGGTCGACCTGCTCAACCGTCGCGGCTACAAGGCCACCCAGCTTCGAGAGGGGACCGCGGAGTGGGCCGCGTGAGGTTCTGGGCTGCGTCGGCGGGCTAGCGGATGCGTACGCCGTCCAGCGTGGTGACCTGATGATCACGATGGGTGGGTTAAGGCACTAGCCTTTGAAGGACGGAGCAGACAAGCCGACCCGCGACCCGGATGTCCGCTTTGGGTCGAAAGCGGAACGCAAAGACCTGACCAATCACGCCCGGTGCGCGCTGGCCAGATATTCGGCGCTCTGCATCTCGATCAGGCGCGAGGCGGTGCGCTCGAACGCGCCCTGCAGCCGCGTGCCCGAATACAGCGATGTCGGCTGCGCCGCCGCGGTGCAGACCAGGTTGACGTGGCGGTCGTAGGCTTCGTCGACGAAGTTGACGAAGCGGCGCGCGGCGTCCTCGTTGTTCGCGTCGAACTTCGGGATGCCGCCGAGCAGCACGGTATTGAACTCGCGCGAGATCTCGATGTAATCGGTGGTGCCGCGGGGGCCTTCGCACAGCGTGGCGAAGTCGAACCAGACGATGCTCTTGCCGCGACCGCGCACCGGGATCTTGCGCGCGTCGATCTCGATGTTGCCCGGATGCGCGTCCTCGCCGCCGGACAGTTCGCGCCAGCGCTGCGCCAGCCACGCGTCGTCGTCCGCATCGGAAAGGCGATAGACGGGCGAACGGGTCAGCGCGCGCAGGCGGTAGTCTTCCTGGCCGTCGCTGCGCAGCACGGTGCAGTGCTTCTGCAGCAGCGCAATCGCGGGCAGGAAACTCTCCCGCTGCAGGCCGTCCTTGTACAGGTTCTCCGGCGCCGTGTTCGACGTGGTCACCAGCGCGACGCCCTCTGCGAACAGGCGCTCCAGCAGCCTCGCCAGCAGCATCGCGTCGCCGATGTCGGTGACGAAGAACTCGTCCAGCACCAGCACGCGCAGCTTGCCGCGCGCCTCGCGCACGATCTTCGCCAGCGGGTCGGCCTCGCCCGCATGTGCGCGCAGGCGCTCGTGGACCATACGCATGAAGCGGTGGAAGTGGGTGCGGTACTTCTCGGTGATCGGCAGGTTTTCGTAGAACAGGTCGACGAGGAAGGTCTTGCCGCGGCCCACGTCGCCCCAGTAGTACAGCCCGCGCACCGGCTCGACGGGCTTGTTCAACAGCCTGTCGAGGAAGCCCTGCCTCGGCGGGTCGAGCAGCGCCGCATGGATGCGGTCCAGTTCGCGCAACGCGGGGTGCTGCGCCGGATCGTCGCGCCAGCCTTCGTTCGCCACGCCCTGGGCGTAGCGTTGCGAGGGAAGCCGCACGGTGCTCACGCCTGCGGCAGCCACGCCTTGACTTCGTTCTGGATGGCGCCGCGCAGGTCGATCAGCCTGCGGTGGAAGAAGTGGCTGGTGTCCTGCATGCGCACCAGCTGCGGCTGCCGCGGCAGGGTCTCCAGCCAGGCGTACACCGCCTGCGGGTCGACGATCTCGTCGGCCTCGCCCTGCACCACCAGCCACGGGCAGTCGGGCACCTGGATGGCGGAGAAGTCCCAGCCGCGGCCGGCGGCCGGCGGCGCGATGGAGATCAGCGCGTCGGGGCGCAACCCGGCGGCGGCCTGCAGGCTCACGTAGGCGCCGAAGCTGAAGCCGGCCAGCCACAGCGCGTGCCCGGGCCGCGCCGTGCGCGCCCACTCGACCACCGTGCGCAGGTCGTCCTGCTCGCCGCGGCCGTGGTCGAACTCGCCGGCCGACTGGCCGGTGCCGCGGAAGTTGAAGCGCACCGTGGTGGCGCCCAGTTCGCGCAGCGCGCGGGCGACCATGGTCACGACCTTGTTGTGCATGGTGCCGCCCTCGGTGGGCAGCGGGTGGCAGACCACGGCCAGCAGCGGCAGCGCGGCCTCCGCCTCGGGCGGATCGACCGCGGTTTCGAGCGCGCCGGCCGGGCCGTCGAGCAGCAGGGTTGCGGCGGTGGGGGGGAAGGGAGGCTGGGCCATGGCGGCAATGATAGTCGCTGGGCCGTGCATGGCGCGCCGCGGACGGGCCGCCCCTACAATGGCGCCCCGCCCGGGTACCCGCGCCCATGCACTACCTGATCGCCAGCGTCGCCTGCAGCGTGCTGGTCTCCGTGTTGCTCAAGCTCGCCCCGCGCCGCGGCTGGGACGTGGCGCACATGGTCACCTGGAACTACCTGGCCGCGGTGCTGCTGTGCGCCGCGCTGCTGCGCCCGCCGCTGGAGGCGCTGCGCGCGCCCGGCGCGCCATGGCCGGCGCTGCTGACCCTGGCGGCGGTGCTGCCCTCGCTGTTCCTGGTGCTGGCCGCCTCGGTGCGGCATGCCGGCATCGTGCGCACCGACGTGGCCCAGCGGCTGTCGCTGCTGCTGTCGCTGGGCGCGGCCTTCCTGCTGTTCGGCGAGCGGGCGGGCGCCCTGAAGCTGGGCGGGCTGGGCGTGGGGCTGCTGGCGGTGGCGTGCATCCTGGCACGGCCGGAGCCCCAGGCCGCGCCCGACCGCCGCGGCTGGATGCTGCTGCTGGCGGTGTGGGCCGGCTTCGCCCTGGTGGACGTGATGCTCAAGCGCCTGGCCCTGGCCGGCACTCCGGCCACGGCCGCGCTGCTGGCGGCCTTCGCGCTGGCCTTCGCCGGCATGCTGGCCGCACAGCTGTGGCGCCTCGGCCGCGGCGTGCGCTTCGGGGCGGCCAGCCTCGGCGCCGGGCTGCTGCTGGGCCTGCTGAACTTCGGCAACATCCTGTTCTACGTGCGCGCGCACCAGGCGCTGCCCGACAGCCCGGCGGTGGTGTTCGCCACCATGAACATCGGCGTGGTGGTGCTGGGCACGCTGGTCGGCGTACTGGCCTTCGGCGAGCGCACCTCGCGCCTGAACCGCGCGGGCATCGCCCTGGCGGTGGCGGCCATCGCCGCGATCGCCGTCGCGCCGCGCTGCCCGCGTGCGGCCGCCGTTCGGGCCGGCCCGCCTAGAATGTGGCGATGAACACCCCGCACGATTCCAGCCTCGGCCGCGAGGTCGCCTACCCGACCCGCTACGACCCGACGCTGCTGTTCCCCATTCCGCGGGCCGGCGCCCGCGCGCAGCTGGGCCTGGACCCGGGCTCGCCGCTGCCCTTCATCGGCCACGACCGCTGGCACGCCTACGAGCTGGGCTGGCTGGACCTGCGCGGCAAGCCGCAGGTGGCCACCGCCACGCTGCAGGTGCCGTGCGGCTCGCCGCAGCTGGTCGAGTCCAAGTCGCTCAAGCTCTACCTCAACTCGCTCAACGGCACCCGCTTCGACGACGCCGAAGCGGTGCGCGCGCGCATCGCGCACGATCTCTCGCGCAGCGCCGGCGCGGAGGTGGCCGTGGCCTTCGGCCTGCCGCCGCTGGCGGCGGGAGACGCGGGCGAGGACATCGACGCCGTCGAGACCGACATCGACCGCTACGGCCCGCCCGAACCGGGGTTCCTGCAGGCCGACGCCGCCACGCAGGTGGAAGAGACCCTGTGCTCGCGCCTGCTCAAGTCCAACTGCCCGGTCACCGGCCAGCCGGACTGGGCCAGCGTGCACCTGCGCTACCGCGGCCCCCGCATCGACCGCGCCGGGCTGCTGCGTTACCTGGTCAGCTTCCGCGACCATTGCGAGTTCCACGAGCAGTGCGTGGAGCGCATCTTCCTGGACGTGTTGCGGCACTGCCGCCCGGCGGCGCTCTCGGTGGAAGCGCGCTACACCCGCCGCGGCGGACTGGACATCAATCCCTGGCGCGCCACCCCCGGCATGCCGGCACCCGCCGCGATCCGTGACGTGCGTCAATGAAGCGCCGCTGAGTGCAATAAAGACTTCACGGGCAGCAGATGAATTGTTAACGGCGCCTGTGCCACCGTGGCCCTGCCATCCTCCAGGGACCAGGATCATGAGCACCGGCAGCAAGCCCGACTTCTCCAACGTCCAGGGCGGCGTGCGCAGCACCGAGGCCGAGCGCCCGGACTTCTCCAACGTGCAGGGCGGCGTGCGCTCGACCGAGGAGATGGTCAACCCGCCCGAGCAGACCTACGAGGTGCAGAAGGGCGACAGCCTCTCGAAGATCGCCAAGCGCCACTACGGCGACGCCAACGCCTGGCCGCGCATCTTCGAGGCCAACCGCGACCAGCTGGACGATCCCGACCTGATCAGGCCGGGCCAGGTCCTGCGCATCCCGCCGGCGGAGTGAGCCGCCGCGCTCCCGCACCCCCCGAACGAGAAGGACTTCCCATGAGCCGCCATCGCATCCTCCATCCGCTTTCGGTCGCCCTGCTCGCCGCGCTGGCGCTGGCGGCCTGCAAGCGCGACAACACCGACACCGCCGCCACCCCGGCCACCGACCCGGCACCGCCGGCGCCGATGACCGCGCCCACCGCCCCGGCCACCCCCGACACCGCGCCGGCGGCCACGACCGCCGCGGCGTCCGTGGCCTCGGTCGAGCTGGGCACCGCGGTGGGCGCCGACAACCGCGTGACCGCCGCATCCACCGCGTTCTCGCCGCGCGACACCATCTACGCCTCGGTGACCACCCGCACCAGCGACCCGGCCGCGAGCGTGCCCGGGCGGCTGACCGCGCGCTGGACCTACCAGGACGGCCAGACCGTGCACGAGGAAAGCCGCGACCTGACCCTCGCCGGCGACGGCACGACCAGCTTCCAGATCAGCAAGCCCGATGGCCTGCCGGCGGGCCGCTACAAGGTGGAGATCGCCCTCGACGGCACGGTGGTGCAGAGCCGCGACTTCGAGGTCCGGTAACCCGTTCTCTCTCCTGCTCTCTCTCCCAGCAGGGTGAGCACGCTTGGGCGCGGCGCCTGCCGCGCCCTCTTTTTTGCGCGCCGGGCGCTTGATTCCGGCGGCCACCGGCGCCATGCAGTGGCGATGGACGCTCCCTCGCATACCGCCCCGGACGACGGGGACGCCGGCCGCGACCGCCGCCGGCTGCTGCGCGCCTTCAACGCCAGCCTGGCCTTCGTGCTCCTGCTGCTGGCCGTGTTCGCCGCGCAACCCGGCCTGGACACGGGCGCGCTGGCCGTCTCGCCGCGCGACGCGCAGGCCTGGCTGGGGCTGCTCACCGCGCCGCTGCTGCACGGCTCGCTGCAACACCTGGCGGCCAACGCCGGCGCGATCCTGATCCTGGGCACCCTCGCCGGCGCGGTGTACCCGCGCACCACGCTGGCGGCGCTGCCGCTGCTGTGGCTGGGCTCGGGGCTGGGCGCCTGGGCCCTGGGCGAGCCCGGCAGCCGCCACCTGGGCGCCAGCGGCCTGACCCACGGCCTGATGTTCATGGTCTTCGTGCTGGGCCTGCTGCGGCGCGACCGCAGCTCGATCGCCGCGGGCATGATCGGTTTCCTGTTCTACGGCGGCATGCTGCTGACCGTGCTGCCGAACGAGCCGGGCATTTCCTGGCAGTCGCACCTGGGCGGCGCCGTGGGCGGCGCACTCGCGGGCCTGCTGTTCCGCCGCCGGGACCCGCTGCCGCCGCGCCCGCGCTACAGCTGGGAGGACGAGGAGGACGCGGCGCCGGAGGAAGCCGAGCTGGAACCGCCCGCGCCGCGGGAAGTCCCGGTGCTGTGGCGCCGCGAGCCGCCGGTGCGCGGCGTGGTGCTGCGCTTCCCGCCGCGGCCGCCGCAACCGCCGCGCTGACCCGTGCGGTCGCCGCGCGCGCATCGCGGCGCCGGCGCGGCCATGGGGCGGCCAGCGGCATGCGTCTGCAGGACCGGTCCGGGACCGGATGCGCGTCCGCGCGGCATGCGTCCGCCGCGCCGGTGGCATGCCGCTGGCGCCTGCGGCGGCCGCATGCGGTCAAGCGCCGGGACATGCGTGATCGATCTGCGTCCGACGCCTTCCCTGGCCGCCGCGCGCGCCTATAGTGGCCGCCTCGCAACTCGCCACGGGAACCGCATGATCCGCATCCGACACCTGGGCGCGCGCCTGCTGCGCGCGCTGGCCATGGCCGCCTGCCTGCTCGCCGCGCAGGCGCACGCGGCGGCGTCCGACGCGCCCGCGCGGCTGAAGGTGATCGGCTACGTGATGGACGGACCGACGCTGCCGCCGATCAGCGCGCGCAAGCTGGACGCGATCAATTTCGCCTTCGCCCTGGTGGATCCGCAGGGTGCGGTGTACCTGCCCGGCGCGACCGCGCCGCGCTCGCTGGCCGGGCTGGTGGCGCTGCGCCGCGAGAACCCCGGGTTGAAGGTGCTGCTGTCGATCGGCGGCTGGGGCGCGGACCACTTCTCCGAGGCCGCGCTCACGCCGCAGGCGCGCGCCCGCTTCGCCGACAGCGCCGCGCGCCTGGCGCGCGAGCACGACCTGGACGGCATCGACATCGACTGGGAATACCCCACGCTGCCCGGCCCCGGCATCAGCCACCGCCCCGAGGACCGCGACAACTTCAGCCTGCTGCTGGAAACCGTGCGCGCGCGGCTGGACGAACTCGGACGCGAGCGCGGCCGCCACTACCTGCTGACGATCGCCGCCGCCGACGGCGAGGCCGCGCGTGGCCTGGACCTGCCGCGCATCGTGCGCGTGCTGGACTGGATCAACCTGATGACCTACGACTTCTACGGCAGCCTCAGCCCGACCACCGGCCACCACGCCGGCCTGGACCGCTCGGCGCACGCGCCGGCCGGCAGCCGCACCACGGTGCAGGCGGTGGACGAGTTCCTCGCCGCGGGCGTGCCGCCGCGCAAGCTGCACGTGGGCGTGGCGTTCTACGGCCGCATGTTCGCCGAGGTCGAACCCGCGCACGAAGGCGTCAACCAGCGCTATGGCCGCTACGTGGACGCGCTGCCGTGGCGGGAACTGCGCGGCCTGGCCGGGCGGGATGGCTACGTGCGCGGCTGGGACGCGCAGGCGCAGGCACCGTACCTGTGGAACGCGGCCACGCGCACCTTCGTCACTTACGACGACCCGCAGTCGCTGGCGGCCAAGGCTGCCTTCGTGCGGGCGCGCGGACTGGGCGGGGTGATGTACTGGGAGCACCGCCAGGACGCCGACGACGAACTCCTGGATGCGCTGCGCGCCGGCATGGACGCGACGCCGTGAGCCGCTGCCGGCGGGCCTGGGCCGCGGCCGCGGCGCTGCTGCTGGCCGCGTGCGCCAGCCATCCGGCCGGGGGGCCGGCGGCGGCGGCGGGCGACGCCGGCTACCTTGCCGCCGGTGCGCGGCCCGACGGCCTGGCGCTGGTGCCGCCGCCACCGGCGCCGGGCAGCCCGGCCGCGGCGCACGACCGCGAGGCGATGCGTGCCGCGCTGGCGCTGCAGGGCACGCCGCGCTTCGCCCGGGCGCGACACGACGCGGACCTGCGCTTCCCGGGCGCGGCCGGCATCTTCGATTGCGCGCTCGGCGTGGCCGTCGATCCCGATGCCATGCCGGCCACGGTGCGCCTGCTGCGGCGCAGCCTGGTCGACGCCGCCGGCGCCACCCGCGCTGCCAAGGAACGCTACCGCCGGCCGCGGCCGTTCCTGGAGAACGGCGCACCGACCTGCACGCCGGAAGAGGAACCGGCCCTGCGCGGCAGCGGCGCCTATCCGTCCGGCCATGCCGCGGTGGGCTGGACCTGGGCGCTGGCCCTGGCCAGCGCCGTTCCCGCCCGCGCCGAGGCCGTGCTCGCGCGCGGCCGCGACTACGGGTACAGCCGCCAGGCCTGCAACGTGCACTGGCACAGCGACGTGGAGCAGGGCCAGCTGCTGGGCACCGCCACCTTCGTGCGCCTGCTGGCCGACCCGGCCTTCCGTGCCGACCTGGAGGCCGCCGCCGCCGAACTGGACGCGGCGCGCGCCGCCGGTGCGGCGGCTCCGCCCGGCTGCGCCAGCGGCGAACCGGCGCCGGCGGCGCGATAGCGCCGCAACGCCGCCACCGGCGCGCGCTAGACTCGCGTGCCCATCCACCGACGCGAAGGACGCCGCCATGAGCCAGTGGTACCTGCACGACCCCGCCAGCAACCGCCGCCTGGGCCCGATGGACCTGGACGCCGCCCGTGCCGAGGCCGCGCGCAACCCGGCGCTGCTGGCCTGGCGCGAGGGCATGGGCGACTGGCTGCCGGTGCGCAACCTCGCCGAGCTGGTCGACGGCGTCCCCGGCGATCCGGGCCCGGTGCCGCCCCCGCCGCCGCGCAACGGCGGCCGCGGCCGCGCCGACGACATCGAGTTCCGCATCCACGGCCAGGAAATGCAGTTCGTGGAGGTGGAGCTGGACCCGGGCGAGAGCGCCATCGCCGAAGCCGGCTCGCTGATGTTCAAGGACGCCAGCGTGCAGATGGACACCGTGTTCGGCGACGGCTCGCACAGCGGCCAGGGCGGCGGCCTGATGGACAAGCTGTTCAGCGCCGGCAAGCGCGTGCTCACCGGCGAGAGCCTGTTCACCACCGTGTTCACCCACACCGGCGGCGGCGGCAAGGCCCGGGTCGCCTTCGCCGCGCCCTACCCCGGCACGGTGCTGGCGATGAAGCTCGACGAACACGGCGGCCGCATCATCTGCCAGAAGGACAGCTTCCTGGCCGGCGCGCGCGGCGTGCAGGTGGGCGTGCACTTCCAGCGCAAGATCCTCACCGGCCTGTTCGGCGGCGAGGGCTTCATCATGCAGAAGCTCGAGGGCGACGGCTGGGTGTTCATCCATGCCGGCGGCTGCGTGGTGGAGCGCGAGCTGGCCGCCGGCGAGCGCATCGACGTGGATACCGGCTGCGTGGTCGGCTACCACGCCAGCGTGAGCATGGACGTGCGCCCGGTGGGCGGCATCAAGAGCATGTTCTTCGGCGGCGAAGGCGTGTTCCTGGCCACGCTCACCGGACCGGGCAAGGTGTGGCTGCAGTCGCTGCCGTTCTCGCGCCTGGCCGGGCGCATGCTCGCCGCCGCGCCGCAGGGCGGCGGCCAGGCCCGCGGCGAGGGCTCGGTGCTCGGCGGGCTGGGCCGCATCCTCGACGGCGACAACAACTTCTGAGCGCGGCCGGGCCGGGGCGGCGCGCAAGCGCGCGAAGCCCGCGGCCCGTCCTGCCGTTCCTGGCGGCGCCCGTTCCCGCGGACGCGCGCAGCGCGCGGTGCGTGCGGCCGCGGCAGCCGGCCGGGCTCCGCTCGTCGCGGAGGGCAACCGGCGTCGCGGCGCCGGCTCAGCCGCGCGGCAGCGGCAGGCCGGCGAACGCCTTGACCGTGCGCAGCACGAAGCTGGAGTTCACGTCGGCCACGCCGGAGGCGTTGAGCAGGCGGTCGAGCAGGAAGCGGGAGAAATGCTCCAGGTCCTGCACGTAGACGTGCAGCAGGTAGTCCATGTCGCCGGTGAGCGCGTGGCAGGCCACCACCTCGTCCCACTCCTGCACGCCGGCCACGAAACGCTCGATGCCCGGCGCGCCGTGCTTCTCCAGCTGCACCCGCACGAACGCCTGCAGGCCCAGGCCCAGCGCCTGCGGGTCCAGCCGCGCGGCGTAGCCGGCGACCACGCCGGCCGCCTCCAGGCGCTGGATGCGGCGCAGGCAGGCCGAGGGCGACAGGTTCACCTGCGCGGCCAGGTCGGCGTTGCTGGCGCGGCCGTCGCGCTGCAGCAGGGCCAGCAGGCGCAGGTCGGTGCGATCGAAACTCGGGGAGACGGCCATCTGTTGCCTCGCAGCACGGGTCAACGCAACAAGATTGCGCGATCGGTCCCCGAATGCGCAACTTTGCAACCCCGTTGCGCGGCGTCCGTCCTACGCTGGGCCTGCCCGCCTTCCGAAGGATTGCCGCCATGGCCGACGCCGCCCCCCCGCGCCGCGTGGAGCACCAGCAGACCGACAAGGGGTACGTGCCGGTGTACGCCACTGCGGTGGTCGAGCAGCCCTGGGACGGCTACACCGATGCCGACCACGAGACCTGGGGCACGCTGTACCGGCGCCAGCGCGAGCTGCTGGCCGGCCGCGCCTGCGGGGAATTCCTGCGCGCGCAGGACGCGATGGGCATGACCGCGCACCGGATCCCCAGGTTCGCCGAACTCAACCAGGCGCTGGGCGCGGCCACCGGCTGGACCCTGGTGGGCGTGGAGGGCCTGCTGCCGGAACTGGATTTCTTCGACCACCTGGCCCACCGCCGCTTCCCGGTGACCTGGTGGATCCGGCGCCCGGACCAGATCGACTACATCGCCGAGCCGGACCTGTTCCACGACCTGTTCGGCCACGTGCCGCTGCTGATGGACCCGGTGTTCGCCGACTACATGCAGGCCTACGGCCGCGGGGGGGTGAAGGCGCACGGCATCGGCCCCGAGGCGCTGCAGAACCTGACCCGGCTGTACTGGTACACGGTGGAGTTCGGCCTGATCCGCCAGGACGGCGGCCTGCGCATCTACGGCGCGGGCATCGTCTCCTCGCGCGGCGAGTCGCTGTACGCCCTGGAATCGGACGCGCCCAACCGCCTGGGCTTCGACCTGGAGCGGATCATGCGCACCCGCTACCGCATCGACACCTACCAGAAGACCTACTTCGTGATCGACGGCTTCGAGCAGCTGATGCGCGCGACCGAGCCGGACTTCACCCCGATCTACGCCAGGCTGGCGGCACTGGACGCGATCCCGGCCGGCGAGGTGCGCGCGGGCGACCGGGTGCTCCACCGCGGCAGCGGCGAGGGCTGGTCCGACGGCGGCGACGTGTGACGCCGTTGCCCCGGGCGGCCACGGCGCGGGCCGCAGCGCGCCCGCGTGCGACCTTGCGGGACGGCCGCGCTATGAGGCCCGCACCGCGCGCGGCGGCGGCTCGCGGGCCACGCGCGGCGACGCGGCAGGGGCCGCCAGAAGCTGCCCCCCCAGCCGCCGCGCGGCCCCCCCCCAACCCGGCACGGCGGGGGGCTCCCCCAGGCGGGCCCGCAGCCAGCGGCCCCC
>Ga0182792_1002936_pt1 | contig 11477 bp, 14 predicted proteins | sample Passage237B_FD_130497 | JGI IMG/M metagenome (GOLD analysis project Ga0182792, IMG submission 130497) | Cellulose adapted compost microbial communities from Newby Island Compost Facility, Milpitas, CA, USA - Passage2 37B (version 2) (version 2) ...
ACCTAGTCTGGTACCAGATCTAGTACCACATAGGAGCAGCCATGTCCCTCACCGCGTCAGAGGCGCGCACGCGCCTCTTCCCTCTCATAGAGCAAGTGAACGCCGACCACAACGCCGTGAGCATCACCTCCCGCAACGGCGACGCGGTGCTCTTGTCGCGTGACGAGTACGACGCACTAGTCGAGACCGCCTACCTCTTCCGCTCCCCTGTCAACGCGCAGCGACTGCTCGATGCCGACTCCGCGCTGCGCGCCGGCCTGGGCACCGCCCAGGAGCTCGACCGCGAGTGAACATCGTCTTCTCTCCTCAAGCGTGGGAGGACTACACGTACTGGCAAACGCAAGACCGCAAGACGCTGCAACGAATCAACACCCTCATCGACGCAATATGCCGCGAGCCGTACACCGGCATCGGCAAGCCCGAACGCTTGCGTCACGGAATCGAGGCCTGGTCACGCCGCATCGACTCACAGCATCGCCTCGTCTACCGAGTCTCAGGCGAGAACGTGCTGATACTCCAGGCGCGCTACCACTACTAGCGAGCCGCCTCACACCTCACCAAACGGATACCGCACGTCAACGAACGGCCAATCCCGCGACAGCCACGCCGGAACAAACTCAGCCACAGCGTCGGCCACACCCGCGGGCGCGTCCGGCACTACCCACCACGAGACGTCGGCGACCAGACCCTCTCCCGCATCCTCAGGCGGGTCCACATAAATGCATCCAAACAAGCGGCTCTCGTCGCTCGGCAGGATCGCGTAGTTGAAGGACTCGTTGCGCTCCATCTCGTCGGCGTGGCGAGCAAGATCCTCGCGATCTCCCTCCGCGCTCATGTCCACCGGCGGCCAGCCCCAAGCCTCGCCGTACTTGTCCCACAGCATCTGCCGATTGCCCATCACGGCGGGCATGTCAATGTCGAGGTCGTCGGCGCTGATGGGGCGGATGTGCACGCCGGGCGCCACCTCCACGCGCAGCGGGCGAGCAAAACTCAGGGGCAGCCAGTCAGCAGTCATTCCGCGAGCGTACCTCTAGCTCCCCGACACCTCATCGGCATTGAGCCCGGCCTCCCAGCCGTCGTACTCGCCGCCGTGCTGCTCGGCGACGTCAGCGCACAGGTCCGTGGTCTCGCGCAAGAAGTCGGGGATGAGCGCGCGCCCAAACGACCTCGCGATCACGGGCCACTGCCGCGGCTGCTCGGGGTGCTCGGCGTAGTACTCCTCGTTGGGGCCCGGCAGGTCCACGTCCAAACCGGCGTCTCGCAAAGGCGCGGCCGCGCGCTCAGCCGAGTCAGCGTCGGGCAAATACAGGTAGAAGATCACCTCTCGCGGCGCGCGCAGGTCCGCGCCGTGCTGCATGAGCGCGCCAACCACCTCAAGATCGCGGTACTTGATGCCGTCCACCTTGGAGCGCTCTTCGAGCTCGGCGGCGGTCATGGCCCGGCCCTTGCGGAACCTGTCGAGGAAACCCATGCGCACAGGCTAGTGGTGCGCGCTTCGCAATGCGTCCCGCGCGAACAAGCGAACCAGCACCACGGCAGAGACCACTTGCAACGCCGCCACCGCGCTGAGCAGCACCCACGGCACCACGTAACCACCGGAGACATCACGGAGCCAGCCGAACGCAAACGGCCCGCACGCTCCCGCGACCTGCGAGTAGAACATCATCATGGCGCCGAACGTGACGGCGCTGCGAGCGTCCGGCGCTTTGTGCGCCACCACGAACGTCGCGAGCGCGAACGAGCCGCCGTGACCAAACGCCAAGAGCGTCACGCCCACCCAGCTCCACGCGAGGGCGCTGCCAGTCACGACCGCAACGAACGCGACTGACCCCACCAGCACGGCCCCCGCGGCCGCGAGCATGAGGACTGGCGCCTTACCCGTGCGCTGCGCCACGAGCGGCAACGCGAGTCCCGTCACCACTTGCAGGCCGGATACCAGGCCTAATGCGACCGACGCTGTGCTCAGTGAGGCTCCAGCCTCCACCAACGTAGGCGCCGTCCAGGCAATGACCGCGAACACAGAGATGGACTGCACACACAGGTAGACGATCACCACCACGACCCACGAGGGCAAGCGCGCGAACATCGACAAGCGCGCCGCGCCCGCCGCGTCGTCAGTCCCGACGTCGCTCGCACTCCCGCTCGCCCGCCGCGCGTACGGCGACACCGCCCACACGGCGACACTCAGCGCAGCGAGCGACGCGAGCACCACCGCAACGTGAGTCCACGAACCGCCGCGATCGAGTGCCCACGGCACCGCGATCGACGCCGCATAGAAGCCAACAGACGCGCCAACCATGAACACGCCAACACCAAGACCGACATGATGCGGGAGCAGTCGTGCCACGAGGGACGGCGTGAGCGCGCCGATCATTCCCGCGCCAAGCCCCGCAAACAGCGAAGCGACGAAAACCACTTGCGTGCCGCCAAGGCCCAGCCCCAGCTGTGCCGCGGCAAGCAGTGCGAGCGACAGTCCCGTCACGAGCCACACGCTTGAGCGCCGCACCGCCACCAGCGCAAGCGGTGCCGCGATCGCGGCGGCAAACACGAGGATTGTGGAGATAGAGCCGGTTACCGCCCCGCCATCGTCCAGTTCCTTTTCAATGGTGCCCGACGCTGCCCCCACCACCGCGAGCAGCGTTCGCACATTCCACGCCACCACAACGACGAGCGCGAGCGCCCGGACCAGGGACTCTCGCTGGCCGCGTAAGGAGGCTGATGTCACCGGGTCACCGGTCGCACCGTCCGCAAGCGAACGGAGCGTCGTTCGCGATCCACGCATCGCCGCCGCCAGGAGTGGACATGTCCCCGCGTGCGCCAATGGCCTCGCAGGCACGAGCGGCGGATTCGCCCCCTGCCCGGAGCGCGAGCTCCATGACTTCGTTTGCGGCCGGTGTCCCGCGCGCAGCGTCTTCGATGCCTCCGGAGGCGACAAGCTCACGCAACACACCTGCGGTGAAGGCGTCGCCGGCACCGATGGTGTCCACGGCCTCCACTCCTGCAACGGCGGGAACGTGCTGCCACGACTCGCCGCGCAGTCGCCAGTTGACTCCCTCCGCTCCGCACGTCACAACGTCCCATCGTCTTCCTGGCGCAGCGGCTGGCCCCGCGTCACAGCCAAGGGCGTCCGCGTAGAAGTCGGCATCTTCGTCGGATACCTTGACGACGTTGGCGACGAGCGCCGTCTGCGTCATGTCCGCCGAGGTCGCCTCGCGCAGACTCGCCTCGTACCACGCGATGTCGCGTGCGTGCTCGAGCAAACGCGTTCCGCTGCCTCCGGCAATGTCGGTGACCACAGCGTCGGCCCGCGAAGCGCGCTCCCACACGACCGCGGGAATCTCATCAGGCGTTGGCAGCTCCAACAGATGCCCGCGTGGCCGAGAGCACCGCGGGCACGAGGACGAGAGCGACTCAGCGCCAGAGCCGTCGCCAGCGGTCACTTGATAGACCACCGGCGTCGCGTAGCCCGGTCGCACCACAACGCCGTCCGTGGCGACTCCCCAGCGTTCGAGGTCCGCGAGCACCAGCTCGCCGTGGCGATCGTCGCCAATGAGGCACACGAAGCTCACGTCGAAGCCCGCCGCGGCGAGGCGCACGGCGATGTTCGCACCGCTGTTTCCCACGGCCGCTCGCGCGGTGGTCGCGTCGGCTCGCGAGGTCACCAGGTCCAGAGACACCGTTCCCGCGACGACCGCCCTGGGGGTGTCAGCCATTCGCGCTCCTGCTCGGTTCAGGTGTGTACTTGCGGCGCAAGATGGTCTCGAGCGCGCCAAGCACCGAGTACAGCAGCACCGACGCGATCAGCGTCGCGGAGATGCCAGCCCACATCTGGTTGAAGGCGAAGTTGGCACGGCCGCTGTTGATGTAGTTGCCGATGCCCGTTCCCGTCGCTACGAACTCTGTGAGGATCACACCACTGAGCGCGGCAGGCAACGCGAGCTTGCTCGCGGAAATGAGCCCGGGAACTGCGCTGGGCATGCGCACCTTGAGCAGTGTGATCCACCCCGAGGCGCCGAGCGCACGGGTGAGGTCGATCATCTGCCGCGCAGGCGAGCGCATACCAGCAATGATGTTGATGAGGCACGGGAAGAAGGTGACGATGGTGCACACGATCACTGCGGTGCCGGTGCCACGACCCGCGAGCATGAGCACGACGGGAGTGATCACGATGATGGGGATAGAGCCCACGATCACCGCGAGAGGCATCGCGATGCTCTCCGCAACGCGGCTCACCACCATGGCGGAGGCAAGCGCGAGCGACAGCACTGTCGCGACAACGTATCCGAGCACCACGAGCCACAGCGAAGAGCCCAGAGCGGCTATCAGTCGCGTGAACTCCCCCGGCTCTGTGAGGTACTGCGCGACTTGGATGGGGCTCTTGAGGAACGTGTTCGAGGGCATGAGGAGGAACAGCACCCACCATGCGAGCGCGAGCGTAAGCAACGGCCACACGCCGTTGAGCACCTCGCGGCCAACAAGGGCGAAGTTGCCTACTCGTGAGGGCCGACGCTGGGCGATCGTAAGAGTCTGGGCGTCAGTGGTCATTGCCTAGCTCCTCAGTCCAAGGGAAGAAACGCCGGTTGATGAAACCGACGAGCAAGAAGGCGCCCGACGACAACAGGGTGATGACGACACCCAGCGCGTAGGCGCGAGGGGCGTTGAGTTGGGCGAGCGCGTTGATCATCACAACGCCAAGTCCCTTTGTGCCGCCAAAGTACTCAGCAAGCGTTGCGCCGAGCACGGCGGCAGGACCGGCGATGCGTGCGGCAGTGAAAAACTCTCTGGTCGAAGCTGGCATCTGGACGCTGCGGAAGTACCGGCCGCGACCGCCGCCGAGACTCGTCACGAGGTCCTCCCATTTGGCGTGATGAGCACCGAGCCCCTGGACCAGCGCGATGAACACGGGGAACAGCACCGAGAGCGCAGCCATGATCACTTGGGGTGTGCGCCCGGACGCGAGCAGGTACAGCAAAGGAGCGATCGTCACCAACGGAAGGCAATAGAAGATCGTCATCTGCCGCACCACGAACGCTCGCGTCCGGGGCACAAGAACGGTGGGCAGCGCAAGAACTATCGCGATGAGCGAGCCCAGCAGCAGTCCCAAGCCCGCAGTGATGAGGGTGGACCCCACTGCGGAAAGAATGATGTCGCGATCCCTCACAAGCGCTTGCGCCACTTGCACCGGCGTGGGCAGAAGCAGGCCGTCCTTGCCTACCGCGAGCGCGAGCACTTGCCACACCACAAGGAAGCCGCCAACGGAAGCGAGCGAAATCCAGCTCACCTTGGCGCGAGCGCCCTTCGGCCCCGGCCGCGCAGACTGCCGGGTGCGCATGATCTCGACCGTCGCCATGTCAGCGACCGCCGGGGTTCGAGTTCTGTACGGCCTCGTTCGCGTGCGACGCCTTGAGCATCGCGGTGACGCTCGCACACAGTTCAAAGAACTCAGGGGACGTGAGGAGTTCCGGGGAACGCGGCCGCTCAAAGGGCACGTCAACGAGTGCGAGTACGGTGGCCGGCCGTGCCGACATCACGACGATGGTGTCCGAAAGGAACACTGCCTCACTGATCGAGTGGGTCACCATCACCGTAGTGATGGCCTCGTGCATCCAGATGCGCTGCAATTCGAGGTTGAGCGCGTCGCGCGTGAACTCGTCGAGAGCGCCGAACGGCTCATCGAGCAAGAGCAGTCGCGGTTCGAGCACCAGCGCGCGAGCAAGTGACACGCGTTGGCGCATGCCTCCGGAAAGTTGAGCGGGGCGCGCGGTCGCAAAGCCAGGCAGTCCCACGAGGTCAAGGAGCTCCTCGACCAGTTCCGGCCGTGGCGGCAAGCCGGCGACCTCTCTCGCGAAGTCGATGTTGCGGCGCACATTGCGCCACGGCAAAAGGGCAGAGTCTTGGAAGCCCATTCCCACCTCGTGGGCGCGGACGCGCTCGCGAGGCGACTTGCCACCGAGTGACACCGTCCCGCTCGTGGGGACCTCCAGGTCGGCAAGCATCCGCAGCAGCGTGGACTTGCCGGAGCCTGAAGGCCCCACGAGCGTGGCGAACCCGCCCGCCGGAAGGGTGAAACTGATGTCTTGGATTGCCTCAAGGGGTGCGCCGTCAACGACGAACTCCTTCGAGACGTTGTCGACCACAATCTCCACGGTTGACTTCTCTTCTGACATGTCTACATTTCTCCGATCAGACGGTGCGGGTGCCCTGGCTTACTTCTGGGCGGGAAGCTTGCCGAAGGAGGGGTCTTCGGCGCGGATCTCGTCAAGCAGCGACATGTCCACGATGCCCTCCCCGTTCAGCGGCAGGTTGGTGCCAAGAATCGAGTTCATGGTCTTCATGGCGACTTCCAACTCCTCGCCGCCCATGTAGCCGATGCCCTTTTCGAGCGTCGTGGCGGAGTAGAACAGCTGGGCTGCGGAGCGAGCCGTCGCGATCTCGGTGTCGAGGTCCAGGCCGAGCTCGTTGCCATAGCGGTCAACAGTCACCTTGCCGGCGAGTTCGGGGTCGTTGATCATGTCGAGCTGACCCTGGAGGTCTGCCTTGAGCAGTCGCTTGATGAGGTCACGCTTCGTGGGGTCGTCAAGGTCCTGCTTGCGCACCGCATAGACGTTCACGAAGTAGCCGTAGCCGTAGTCCTGCAACAGGAAGTACGCGGGCTCAAGGCCCTTGGCCTCAAGTGCGATGGGCGCCTCGGTGACGTAACCCATCATCGCGTCGACATCACCCGCAACGAGGGTGTCAACGCCAAACTGAATGGGCACGATCTCCACCTTGGAGGTGTCCACACCAGCCACCTGAGCGAACTGCTCCCACAGGGACTGGGACGTGGTGCTGAGTCCAAGACGCTTGCCCTCAAGGTCCTTGGGGCCGGTGATGCCGGTGGACTTGAGCGACACGATCGAGATGGGGCTCTTCTGGTACATGGTGCCCACAAGTCGGAAGTCCGCGCCGTCCGCGTTGAGCGTCATCGGCTCGGTCATGCCAGCGAAGGACACGAGAACCTCACCCGTGCTGAGCGGAGCCATGAAGTCGACATTCGGTCCGCCAGAGCGAAGTTCGACGTTCAGGTTTGCGTCCTCGTAGTGGCCGTTCTCATCGGCAAGGTAGCTGCCGGACCAGGTCGCGTTGGTGATCCAGTTGAACTGCAGTGCCACATTGTCGGGAGCAGAGGAGCTGGGGTCGTCAGTGGTTGAGGAGCACGCGCTGAGTGCGAGCGCTGCGGCGGCCGTAGCGGCTACCACGGCTCCTAGTAGGGACTTTCGTGCAGACTTCATTGTCGTTCCTCTCGTGTTCCAGTATCAGGTGAGGTCTAGCTGCCGATTGCCTGCCGCAATCGGACGGGGAAGTAGTCGTCGAGCGTGAATTCGTAGAGCACGTCGCCAAACGTGCCCCGGCTGCCCCATCCGGGCCGAATTCCTCGCACGCGAGCGAGCGCGCCCACAACAAACAGCTGCGTCAGCAGCGCGGACACCTGCTCCGCCGCTCCTGAGAGCGTGGGCAAAGTCACACCCGCGGAGGCGATCTCGGACGGGATCTCCGCGAGCGTTGCTACCGCGATCTTCTCTTCGTACGGGGTCACGAAGGCTACGACGCCGTACTTGTCAGGATCCGGAAGCAGCTCTTGGTAGCGACCGTGAGCGAAGTTGCGGTACTCGGAGAGCACCAACTTGCCCAGTCCGGACTCGGCGAACTTTGAATCAAGATCCAGCGCCGCCGCCTTGGTGTCCGGTCCGTAGAGGAAGACCAGTCGCTCTCGAGAGAGTGCGGAGCCAAGGGACTCAACCAAGGCGTCCAGAGCGTCGGACAGCGAATCCACGCCCTCCGGCAAGAGGGCTCCGATGTCCTGCGGGAGCGCGTCAAAGTGCTCGGGATATGCCTCGATGAACGCGCGCGCAAGCACTACCGCTTGGCCCAGCAGCGCGTTGACCGCGATCCAACCGTGGACGTCTGGCAGCAGCTCGTACGCAAAGACGGGAGTCTGGGAGCCGGCGAGCAGACCCTCACCAGCGGAGTTCTCCTTGCCACAGAACACGGCCCAGGAACCGCCAAGGTCCATGCCGAGTCGCTTGCACGAGGCCAGAGAGTCGCTGTGCCCACCGCTCGCCGTCACGAGCAGGCCAGCGAAGCCCTGGGCGCGCGGATTGAGATTGAACAGCTCGATGGGCTCTGAGGACTTTCCGATGCGACCCGTGGCCAGGTAGTGCAACCGCACGGCCATCTCGGCAATGGGCAGTGAGCCTCCAGCGCCGATCGCGAGCATGGGCTCGTCCCGGTGCTCGCGGAGCCAAGCGGCGAACGCGGAGACGTCGTATCCCATCGCCTGCTCGTACGTGTGCGCCAGCTGAGCAAGCTCCTCGTCGTAATCGAGCACGTAGTAGGGGTTGTGTTCCAACCGCTTCTCCTTCCAGTCTCGCGCGGCCGTGGCCGAGCGCCTAGTTCGCTTGTGGTCAGTGGCCCGCGCGCTGTGGCACGCGAGCGAGGATCGTGTCGTTGTTGGGGTCTGATGGCGCGCGATGGGTCGTGATGTCCTCGAAGCCGGCGTCACTGAGCGCGGCGACGTAGCGCTCTCGCCCCCACATGCCGCCCGGCGCGATGCCATGGCGTCGCTTAGCAAGAGGCAGGCAGTGGTACAGCGAGAACGCGAGGATGCCTAGCGCGTGCGGATCCTTCGCGTTGACCCGCATGTCCGTGGTCGCGGAAAGCTCATGCAGGTACAAGAGCCCGCCCGGCGAGAGGATTGAGCGCACGCGCTCGAAGAACCTCTGGGGCGAAGAGAGGTCGTGCACCGTGTTCGCGGCGATCACCAGGTCCTGCTCGCCAATCTCGAACTCGCCTTCCAGCTCACCCCACTCAAATGTGACGTTCGTGAGTCCCTGAGCGTCGCGTCGGGCCTCCGCAGTGCCTAGGGCCGAGCGGGACTGGTCTACGCCGATGAACGTCGAGTTGGGGAAGCGCTTCGCGAGGATCAGCAGGGCGGACCCGGTGCCGCAACCGAGATCGGCCACTCGAATGCCCGCCTCGAGCTGCTCGACCCGTCCGGTGAGCGGCAGCACTTCCGTGAGGAGCGCGCGCTCAAAGATGGGGCCGCTCTCCCCCGCGAGCACCTCCGCGACGCGTCCTTCGTAGTGATCGGCGGCGAGGCCATCTCCCGTGCGGAACGCGTCGACAAGCGGGTCCTCGAGCGATGCGAGCGCGGTGATCTGAGTGGTGATTCGTGACCAGTGGAGCGGGCCGCCGGAAGGCGTGAGCGCGGGAACGTACTCGGTTCGCAGCGTGAACGTCGGCTCGCTCGCATCGGACGCAGTGACGAGCCCAGAGGCCACCATTCCCCACAGCCACTCTTCGAGGTAGCGCGTGTCGCAACCTGCGCGCTCCGCGATCTCGCTCGCCGTGGTCTCGCCTGCTTCCGCGAGCGCAACATGCAGGCCAAGTCGCTCGCCAACGGCCAACAGCATGCACAGCCAGCCGTTGTTCATGACCGTTGCGATGTGCTCGATCGCGGCGGCTGTCGGCTCCTGCACGCCCTCGTTGGCGGTGGCGACTTCGTTCATGGCGTCACCATATGGCATTCAGTTCCAGTCCGCAAGTCTTGTGTTGGAATTGAGTTCCAGAGGGTCTAGGATGACCGATAGCAGCCAACGAAGGCGAGGACGTGACGAGGGAGGCACAAGTGGTGGAAACACCCGAAGTACCCGCGCAGAAGCAGGTGCTGCCGACAATCAGGGTGCAGCTGGGCTCCCTGTCCCCTGGCGAACGCAAGGTCGCCAAGGTCATCCTTGAGGTCCCCAGCGAGGTCATCCACATGACCGTCGGGGAACTCGCACAGCGAGCAGACACCGCCGAGTCAACGGCCGTGCGTATGTGCCACCGCTTGGGATACGCCGGCTATCAGGACCTCAAGATTCGCCTCGCGCGTGAGCTCGTCAGCACGGAGCCGGCCGTTCGCTCAGAGATCGACGGATCAGCGGAGCCGCACGAGATCCTTCGCACCGTGCTCTCGTTCAACATCGAGGCGCTGAGGGACATCACCTCGTCGATCAGCGCCGAGCAGTTCGACAACGCGGCCAACGCGATCGCGAACGCGCGCAAGGTGCTCCTGCTGGGCTTCGGCTCCTCCTACTTCGTGTGCCAAGAGACCCACGAGCGCCTCGCGTCCGTCGGCATTGACGCCGCGGCCCCCGACTCCCCCAACATGAAGCTCTTGCTCGCGAGCCGCAGCGACAAGCGCGATGTGGTGGTCTGCGTCAGCCACACCGGAGCCACCAAGGAGGTCATCCGGTATGCGCAGGTGGCGCGCGGGTGCGGTGCCACGGTCATCGCCGTGACGAGCTTCGCACGCACGCCGCTCGCGGAGGTCGCGAACATTCCGCTCATCGCGGGGGGACAACAACTGGACTTCCGTTTTGACGCGATGTCAGCTCGCATCGCTCACCTTGCGCTGCTTGACGCGATCTACATCTCCCTGCCGCACAAACTGGGCGAGCGCTCCACTCAGAGCCTCAACACCTTCTACGGCGAAGAGGCTGCCTGGCGGCTCTAGCCCGACGCTGTGGCTGGCTACGGCGTGTCAGGCTCGCCTTCGCAGGGCTCATCGAGGGAGGTCGAGGCCAGGGTCACCGTGGTGTCGATCGACACGCGGACGCCAGCGATCGGGTCTTGGAAGCAGACCTTCCAGTGTTCGTCGTCATCCGGCACGCGGCCAGCGTCAGCGGCATCGACGTGGATCACGGTCAGCAAGCCGGAGTCGTTGAGTGCGGCCTCAGCCTCGAAGGGGCCCATGCCCACGACGTCGATCACGGGCATCAGATCCATCGCCGGATCCGACGCGGCCGGCGACGGCGACGTCTCCCCAACCGCCACCGCGGTGCTCGACGTCGCTTCCGCGGGGGTGCTCGTGACCACGCATCCGGAGAGCGCGGAGCTCAGAGTGACGGCCCCAAGGCACGCAACAAGGGTCTTAAGGGTGTGTGAAGTCATCCTGTCTTTCCTCAGTTTTCCAGGGACGATTCAGGGACTCTAGTACGCCTCACGCGGGACTCGTGACCACTTGCGGGCACCGTTTCCGACGCCACACTCCGGGAACGCTCTCACCCCGCGCGAGTTACCACCTCACGGCTCGACCCAGCCAGTCGCCTTCTCCACCGCCCGGTGCCACTCACGAAGCAGTCGCTCTGCGTCGTCGCGCGAGCACCCCGGCGTCCACCGCGCCCCTTCGTGCCAGTTCTCGCGCAGGTCGTCGAGCGACTCCCAATAGCCAACGGCCAGCCCCGCGGCATACGCGGCTCCCAGCGCCGTGGTCTCTGCAACCTGCGGCCGCACCACGTCCACGCCCAACACGTCGGCCTGGAACTGCATGAGCAGCCCATTCGCCGTCATGCCGCCGTCCACCCTCAGCTCCCCCAACCCCACGCCAAGATCGGCCTCGGCAGCGCGCAGCACGTCCACCGTCTGAAAAGCCGTGGCCTCCAGGACCGCCCTCG
>Ga0182792_1002939_pt1 | contig 11473 bp, 6 predicted proteins | sample Passage237B_FD_130497 | JGI IMG/M metagenome (GOLD analysis project Ga0182792, IMG submission 130497) | Cellulose adapted compost microbial communities from Newby Island Compost Facility, Milpitas, CA, USA - Passage2 37B (version 2) (version 2) ...
CGGTGGCGTTGGGGGCGGCGGGACCGCAAAACCCTGTACGCCGGGGCCTGGAGACACGGAGCCCGCCTCGCCTACCTGCAGGTCGTGGCGACCAACGCGGCAGCCATGCCTCTTTATGCGGCGCAGGGATTTCGCACGCTCTACGAATACGAATACCGCGTGCCGCCGGCCTGACGCCGCGCGGCGGCGCTGACGCCCATCAGGCGAAGAGTGTCAGGCGAAGGGCACCAGCTTCATCACGAGATCGTTGTAGTCGAAGTCGCTGCCCTGGGCCGCGGTCAGGTCCTCGAAGCCGAACGTGTTTTCGCCGAAGATGCGGATGTACTCCTGACCGCCCTCGTTGCCGGTGCCGGGGACGAAGATCTGCCCCGACTGGGTGACCAGCACCGGCGCGTAGAAGCCGGTCCCGGTCGACGCCGTCCAGCTCATGGAATCGCTGAAGCTGCGGCCGCCACCGGTCCAGGCGAAGCCCGGATCCCAGTTCGCCTGCACGGCGTCCCGGAAGGCGTCTGTGTCGCCATAGGCGACGCCGCCCACGCTCCAGTTGCCGGAAGTGTCCATGTCGATGCGAACCATGTGGATCGTGTTCACGTTCTGCGCGCTGCCGGCGATCTGCACTTGCGCCTCCTGGCCCGGCGTCAGGAATACCCACGGCTCGTCGTAGTCTCGCTGCGTGGCGGCCAGCGACGCCGACGCCGACAGCGTGTTGTCGACATGGGCCGTCAGGTTGAGCGTCCCCGACGTGCCGTCGACCTTCACGTTCAGCGTGTCGGTGCCCGTGACGAGCACATTGGGAAGCTGCTGGATCGCGCCGCTGCCGCTCTGAACGGCGAAGTGCAACTGCTGGCCGACGGACAGGAAGACCGATTGTCCGCCCTGGAAGATGACCATGCCCCCATCCGTCGCCACCGAGCCGATCGTGGCCACGATCGCCTCGTCGAAGGTCACGCCGGTCCCCGTCTCGCCGTCGCGGCCGACCAGGTTGCCGGTGAGGTCGGTCAGGTAGGCCAGCAGTGTGCCGTTCAACATCGTCGAGCTGATGGCGTCCAGGCGGATCCAGTTGCCGTCGGCATTGCCGCTGGAGCCATCGAACTGAATGAAGCTGCCGCCGGTATTGGCGAAGGAGAGCTGGGCGATGTCGACGGTGAAGGTCAGCGCCGCGCTCGTGTTGGCGACCGGCGTCGTGAACGAGGTGTCGCTCGCCAGGTACTCCGTCATGGTCGCGGTGTAGGTGCCGTTGCCGAACTGCGACGCCGTCGCCATCACCCATTTGCCGTCGATGTCGGCCTGGACCGAGATCGGATTGTGCGTGGTGCCGGTGAACTTGATCAGGGCGACGTCGAGGCCGCTCACCTTGTTGGTGTAGCCGCTGATCACCTGGATCGGCGTCGACTGGGAGACGTTGTAGCCCACCCAGTCCATGTCGGAGCCCGTCCAGCCCAGGACGAGGCTGCCGGTCGTGACGTCGTTCAACTGGCTGTTGGGCGTGTTGAGCGTCTCCGAGCCGCCCCAGTTCGTGAAGTCGCCGCTGGACAGGGTGCCCAGGACCGGCGCCTGGGGGGCCGGCCAGGTCGCGCTGTTCGACGAATTGCTGATCACCGACCAGTCGGTGATGAGGGTCAGCAGGTCGGGGTCCATCGACAGCGTGCCGCCGCTGAAGGCCGCGATGTTGAGGCTGGTCGTGTACTGCTGCGTGGACGGCAGGGTCGCCGCGGGAATCTGCGCCAAGCCATCGATGGCGAGCGACCCCGTCTGATCGACCCCACCCTGATTGTAGTAGGGATTGAGAAGGCCGCTGCCTGCCTCGGCTTGGGCATACAGATTGAACGTACGGGACACGCCGTTGTTCGAGATCTGGATCTGGTACCAGTTGATGCCGGTGTCGTAGGGAAGGCCGTTCAACTGCAGGATCGACCCGGTCGGGCTGGCCCCTCCCCCCGCGGTGAAGGCCCCGTTGGCATAGACCCAGGTCTGGTACAGGCTCTGCGTGCTGGACGACGGGATCGTCACATACTCGAACTGGGCAACGCCGCGCTCGTGCCGGTGTAGAAGCCGATCTTGACCGTCGAGTCTGGATCAGGCCGCATCTGCCCCAGGCCGAGGCTGACGATCAGGCTGAGATCCGGCGCGCCCGTCGAGTCGAGCGGCGCCACGAAGGGCCCGCTGCTGGTGTCGTAGATCTCGGTCGGCGTGTAGCCTTGGATGTCGGGCAATGTCGGCGGAGGAGAGGGCGCCGTCTCGTTGTCGTCGAACAGCGTAAGCGTGATGTCCTGGACGTTCTTCTGGAAGACGACGCTGCCGCCGCCGCCCGTCATGGTCGCGTTGGCGGTGCCGCTCGCCGTGAAGGTGTAGGTGCCGGCGCCGATGGAGGCAATCGTGAACTGCCCGTTCAGGTTCAATCCGCCGAGCGTGCTGACGTTGCTGAAGGTGACGAGGTCTCCCACCTGATAGTCGCCGGCGTCGGGATCCGTGACCGTCACGACGTTCGAACCGCTGGTGACCGAGAACGGACTGGCGCCCAGGGTGCTGCTGTATCCGGTCGCGACCAGCGGCCCACCCTGCTGGAACAGGCTCATCAGCGCGTCGGAGTAGCCGTTGCCGTAGGAGTTGGTGTGCTGGAAGAAGATCTCGGCATAGGGATCATATGAAACGCCGTTGCCGTAGGTCGTCGTGTTCCAGGTCCACGGAGTCACGGCGCCCGGCTGGCCGGATGCGATCTGGCCGCCGAAGGCGAAGGTCGGGTCGAAGTTCCAGGTCTCGCTCAGGCTGATCAACTGGGAGCCGAGCAGGGAATTCTGCGCCGTCGTCGTGCCGCCGAGATAGCCGCCGATGAAGCCCGTCAGCAGCTTGACGAAGAAGGCGCCCCACTGGTTGTTGGCGCCGGTGTTCATGTCGGAGCTGTAGCTGACGGTGCCGCCGGAGTAGGTGCTGAACTGATACTGGGCGCCGCCGGGCGCAGTGACGGTGGCGTTGCCCAGCGTCGAGTAGATGCTGTTCGCGAGATCGGCCGTCGAGATGCTGATCGTGCCCTGGATCTGGCTGTTCGAATCCGGCGTGAAGACGTAGGTGCCCGCCGTCCCGGTACCGGGCTGGTAGGTCAGCGTGTAGGAATAGAAGCCCGCATTGTGATACTCGAGGTACTGGTACGCCGTGCCGTTGTAGGTGGTCCATTCGACGCTGGGCGCACCGTTGAAGTATCCGGCGGTCCGGATGCTGCTCGCGGCATTCGCGCCGATCGATTCGACATAGGCACTCCAGTCGCTGGCGGCCGGTCCCGGCAGCGATTCCGACACGGCGGTCGCCGGCGACGCCGCCATGCGATTGTCGCCCGCGAGCGGCCCCTGCGAGTAGGTGTACAGCAGCGAACTGCTGGCGTTCGAACCGATGTCGGAGAAGATTGTCGAGCCGTTGACCGCGTAGCCGCGGGTCTGGGTCGTGCCGCCGTTGGGATAGGCCACCTCCACCGACATCGGGATGCCGAAACCGTTGACGTCCGTGAGGTTGCCCGCGTCGCCGGCATAGCCCAGGAGCGAGAACTCGAAGCTGTCGTAGCGGAAGTCCAGGTTGTCGGCGTTCCCCCAGTTCAGGTCGGATTCCTGGGTGATCGTGTTGCCAGCGCCGAACGTCAGGGGATCGATGCCGCCGCTCGGATCGACGCTCTGGATGATCAGGTAGAGCTTGCCCCCGTTGACCGGCTCCGCCAGCGAGATCGGCGTGGAAGGGGTGACGACCTGGGACGTGCCATTCCAGCCGGCGAGCTGATAGGCGTCCTCGAAGGCGCCGGTGGAGCCGTTGAACAGGACGGCCCAGGCGTAGACGCCCTCATGATCAAGCGTGGTCTGCAGCGTCGAGCTGAGATTGACGGTCAACGTCGCCATGTGCGGCCCCCAAAAGACGACGCCGCGAGCGGACCGGCCTCGGCCCGTCCGCAGTCGCAGCAGATGCTCCCCGTGCCTACAATAACGGGCCGAGTACCGGCGTCATCAGGTTTGTCTACCGGCGTTTCGGCCAATGGTCGCAGCGGCCGGACAGGCCGCGTTCGCTTGACCCTCCGGCCTGCGGCCATCAATAGTCCGGACGGGAGGAACGTCGATGGCGAACTATCCGTGGGAAAAGAGCTATCCGCCGGGCGTCAAATGGGAGCTCGAGGTGCCGAGGAAGACCATCCACCAGGTCTTCGAGGAGAGCTGCGCGCAATACGGCGACCGGCCCTTCACGGACTTCCTCGACAAGGTGATGAGCTTCCGTGACTACAAGGAGGCATCCGACCGCGCGGCGGCAGGATTCCAGAAGCTCGGCGTCAAGCCCGGCGTCAATGTCGGCCTCTACCTGCCCAACACGCCGCATTATCTGATCGCCTTCTTCGGCGTCCTCAAGGCCGGCGGCCGCGTCGTGAACTACAGTCCGCTCGACGCCGCCCGCGAGCTCGAATTCAAGATCGGCGATTCGGAGACCGACATCCTGGTGACGCTCGACGTCGCGGCGCTGTACCCGAAAATGGCGGCGATGCGCGGCAAGACGCGGCTCCGCAAGCTGATCGTCGGCTCGATCGCCGACTACCTGCCGTGGCCAAAGAGCTGGCTCTACCCGATCGCCAGGAAGAAGGATATCTCGGCCTGGCCGCGCGACGACTGGCACATGTCCTTCAAGGACCTGCTGGCCAACGATGGCCGGTACACGCCCCACCCGGTCGGCGCGGACCTGTGGGACGAGGTCGCGCTGCTGCAATACACCGGCGGCACGACGGGGGTCCCGAAGGCCGCCATGCTGACCCATGGCTGCGTCATGGCGGCGATGAGCCAGGGCCAGGCCTGGACGACGCCCTACACGACGCCCGGCACCGAGAAGGTCGTGTGCGTGCTGCCGCTGTTCCACATCTACGCCCTGTCCGGGATCATGCTGGGCGCGGTGCGCAACGGCAACCAGCTCATCCTCTACCCGCGGCCCGACATCGACATGATCGTGAACGACCTGGCGAAGAAGAAGCCGACCTTCCTGCCCGGCGTGCCGACGCTCTACACCGCCATCAACAAGCATCCCAAGGCGCAGGGCCTCGACCTGAAGTCGCTCAAGATCTGCATGTCGGGCGGCGCGCCCCTGCCCGTCGAGGTGCAGCAGGCCTTCGAGAAGCTGACCGGCGCGACGCTGATCGAGGGTTATGGCCTGACCGAGACCTCGCCCACCGGCGCGATCTGCCCGGTCGACAGGAGCGTGCGCCGCCTGGGCTCGTGCGGCGTGCCGATGCCCGGCACGATCATCGAGATCCGCGACATGGAGAACGGCGACCGCGTGCTGCCGCCGGGCAAGGAGAATGTGGGCGAGGTCTGCATCATCGGCCCGCAGGTCATGAAGGGCTACTGGAAGAAGCCGGAGGAGACCGAGAAGGTCCTGTTCAGCCATCCGGCCAGCAACTGGAAGGGCCTGCGCACCGGCGACATGGGCTACATGGACGCCGACGGATGGGTCTATCTGGTCGACCGCTCCAAGGACCTGATCCTGTCCTCGGGCTACAATGTCTATCCGCGCATGATCGAGGAGGCGATCTACGAGCATCCCGCCGTCGACGAATGCATCGTCATCGGCATCCCCGATCCCTATCGCCAGGAAGCGCCGAAGGCGTTCGTCAAGCTGAAGCCCGGCGCTTCGCTCACCTTCGAGGAGCTGCTGAAGCATCTCGACGGCAAGATCGGCAAGCACGAGATGCCGGTTGCGCTCGAGATCCGCCCCGAGCTGCCCAAGACGCCGGTCGGCAAGCTCTCCAAGAAGGAGCTCAAGGAAGAGGAGCGCGCCAAGGCCACCCAGGCCAAGGCGGCGTGACCATTCTCTCCTGATCCATGAGCCCATCACGTCGCCTCATCTTTCTCGGCGCCCCCTCCCTCGCCCTCGCCGGCTGCTTCGACAGGCCCTGCGAGGAGCGCAATCCGGCGCAGAAGGCCTTTCTCGACGGGCTGAGGTCCCTGGCGAAGCCGGCGCTCGCGTCGGGCAACCCGCTGCAGGTCGAGGAGGCGGCCCGGCAGAGCCTCTCGCTGGCGGAGAAGGTGGGCGCCTTCTCCGACTGGTGCGGCACCCTCACCCGCATCGAGGGCACCACCGAGAACGTCGCCGTCACCGTGGATGTCGGTCGGCAGGTGTCGCTCTATGCCTTCAACGACTGGACGCTGGCCTTCGCGGGCTCGGTCCTCGACCTCTTCTCCACACGGTCGCGCGAGCCGCCGCCGCCGGGACTTTCCGAGGCCGCCATCGCGGCGCTAAAAACCCTGCGTCTCGGTGAACGTGTGTCGCTGTCGGGCCGAATGGGGCAGATCGCGGGGTCGGGCCTGTTCGACCTGTCCCGCCTCTTCGGCAAGGGCGAGGCCGAGCACCGCCAGTTCCTGCAGGCGCCCCGTTTCGTGGCGCGCATCGAGGCGCTGACGGTCGAGAGAAAGAAATAGAAAGGACCTGTGGTGCCGACCTTCACCTACGATTTCCCCTACGCGAGCCGCAAGCTCCCCATCTTCGCCGAGAACGTCGTCGCCACCTCCCAGCACCTCGCCGCCACCGCCGGCCTGCGCATGCTGGCCAAGGGCGGCAACGCCGTGGATGCCGCGATCGCCACCGCCATCGCCATCACCGTGGTCGAGCCGACCATGAACGGCATCGGCGCCGACGCCTTCTGCATCCTGTGGGACGGCAGCAAGCTGGTCGGCATGAACGCCTCCGGCCATTCGCCGGCGCTGATGACGCCGGACAGGTATGCCGGCCAGGCCGCCATGCCGAGCGTCGGCTGGGGCAGCGTGACCACGCCCGGCGCGGTGTCGCTCTGGATGACGCTGCACGGGCGCTACGGCAAGCTGCCATTCGCCGACCTGTTCGAGCCCGCCATCAAGTACGCCGCCGACGGCTTCCGCGTCTCCTACATGGTGGCGCGGCAATGGGAGCGCGCGATCGACCGCCTGCAGGGCCAGGAGAGCTGGGTCAAGGCGTTCCTGCCGCATGGCCGCGCGCCGAAGCCGGGCGAGATCTGGAAGTTCCCCGACCAGGCGAAGACGCTCGCCAAGATCGCCGAGAGCAAGGGCGAGGCCTTCTATCGCGGCGAGCTGGCCGAGGCGATGGACCGGTTCGCCCGGGAGACCGGCGGCGCGCTGCGCAAGGAGGATCTCGCCGCGCACGAGGCTCACTGGGTCGATCCCATCGGCCTCACCTACCGCGGCACGACGCTGCACGAGATCCCGCCCTCGGGCCAGGGCATCGCTGCCTGCATGGCGCTGGGCATCCTCGAGAACTTCGACGTCGCGGGCCACGAGTGCGACAGCCCCGAGGTCGCGCATCTGCGCATCGAGGCGATGAAGCTCGCCTTCGCCGACATCTGGCGCTACGTCGCCGACCCGCGCTTCATGGACGTGACTCCGGTGCAGCTTCTCGACAAGCACTACCTGAAGAGCCGCGCCCGGCTGATCGACCCGAAGAAGGCCCAGCAGTTCGGCCCGGGCACGCCCAAGGACGGCGGCACGATCTATCTCGGCACGGCCGACGCCTCCGGCATGATGGTGTCGCTGATCCAGTCCAACTACACCGGCTTCGGCTCCGGCATCGTGATCCCGGGAACGGGCATCGCCTTGCAGAACCGCGCGACCGGCTTCGTGACCGCCAAGGGCCATCCCAACGAGGTCGGCCCGGGCAAGCGGCCCTTCCACACCATCATCCCCGCCTTCATCACCAAGGACGGCCGCCCCGTCGCGACCTTCGGCCTGATGGGCGGCGCGATGCAGCCGCAGGGCCACATGCAGGTCTTCTCGCGCATCGTCGACTACGGCCAGAATCCGCAGGCCGCGATCGACGGGCCGCGCTGGCGCGTGCATGAGAGCGACGGCACGGTCTGGACCGAGGAGCACATGCCGGCCGATACGCTCGGCGGCCTCGAGGCGCGCGGCCACAAGCTCACGCGCACGAAATGGCCGAGCTTCGATTTCGGCTCGAGCCAGATCATCTGGCGTCCGGCCGAAGGCGGCCCCTATATCGGAGCCTCCGAAAGCCGCCGCGACGGTGCCGCCGTCGGGTTCTGAGGGACCTCGACTCCTCCCGCCGACGTCAGCCCCGCGCCCGATGCGTCATCGGCGCGGGACGTAGTGCGCACTGCAGGGCAGATCGCAAATAGCAGTCGCGGTGAATTGCGGAGAGCGGCCGGAAATCCCGTGGCGATGGCATAGCACGGAAAGGACACTGGCGCGCCTTCCGTCACAGGCGCCATGCTGCCTGCGTTGTACTTGGGATCGTCCGCGGGCCTGGGAACCCGCGGAAGCCTTGTGGGGCGTCGCATGGAAGCCGTGCGGCTGATGATGCCGCCGAGAAGTGTGGGAAGACATGAAACCTTCGATATCCGTGCTCTTGTGCACGCGAAACCGTGCGGGGAAAGCCCAGCGGGCCGCCGCCAGCATCCTCGCCAATTCATACGCCGACTTCGAGCTGATCGTCGTCGACCAGAGCACCGACGACGCCACCCGTCGGGCGCTCGCGGCCTTCCCGGACCGGCGCGTGCGCTACATTCCGACGAATACCGTGGGAGTCGCCATCTCGCGGAACATCGCCATCCGTGAAGCTGCCGCCGACATCGTGGCCTTCACGGACGACGACTGCATCTGCGACCGCGGCTGGTTGCAGGCCGTCGTCGCCGAGTTCGCCGCCGATCCCCAGGCCCTCGGCGTCTACGGACGGGTGATCCCTTACGGAGCGGGATCGGCGACCCTGGATTGCATCAGCGAAGCAGACGGGATGATCTGCCCGGCGCTGATCCAGTCGACGGCGCGCCGCATCGTCGATCGCCCCGCCATCCCGCATCTGGTGCTGGGCGGCGGCAACAACATGTCGTTCCGCAAGGAGGCCTTCCGCCGCGTCGGCCTGTTCAACGAGATGCTCGGTCCCGGCTCGCGCATCGGTACGGGCGAGGATACCGAGTTCGCCTATCGGCTGCTGCATCGGCACTGCCGTCTGATCTATTCACCGGCGGCCGTGGTCGAGCACGACAACTGGATGGTGCGAGAGCAGTTCGTGCGGCACATGAAGGTGGCCATGCGCGTGCAGGCGGCTGTGTTCACGGCATACGCGCTGCGCCTCGACCGGTTGTCGCTGACGCATCTGTCGCGCACGGCCTGGTATCTCGCCCGCAACCGCATGGGCATCGGCTCGGCGGCGGCCGGGCTCCTCCATTTCGCCAGCGGCTTCCCATGGGGACTGAAGCTGCGCTTGACGCCGCCGCCTCGGCTGGGGGACGTCCGCGCCGGCACCCCTCCTTGCACCGTCCAGCCGGCGCCCGGCTGATTCCAGGGAGCGTGGACCGCCGCGCCGGTGGCGCGGCGGTCGCACGAAGGCTGTCACACGAAGAAGAAGGCGTCCGAATGGGCGCGCAGCAGATCCACCGTCAGCAGCCCCGAACTGTCGTGCAGATGGATCTCCCCGCCGGATGCCGGAACGATATCGACGTCTCCAGCTCCCGTCCCCGCCTGCACCGCATTGCTGTCGAGGAACTGCTGCACGGTCATCCCGGGAAACAGGGCCTGGTCGAGCCCGATCAGGTCATGGTCGGCGCCCGCCACGGAGAACTCGAAGATGTCGGTCGTGGCGAAGCCCTGATGGAAGACGAACGTGTCGCTCGCCGCCTCCGACGTGAAGCTGTTGGGCGCGTCCCTCACGACGATCGTGTCGGAGACCAGGCTGGTCGCCGCGCCCGTCGCGGGATCGATGGCCGCCGCCGTCACGGCGAAGCGGCCTGAGACGGAGCCTGCAGCCAGGGTACCCGCCGGCGTCTCCGCCGGCAGCGCGAGACCCACGCTGGCCGTTCCGTTGGCGCCGATGACGACGTCGACGAATGACGGGTTCTGCAGAACCGTGTTGCCTTCGTGGCTGCCCAGCGGGAGGTCCATGCCCACGCCGCCGATCTCGGCGATGGCCAGCCGTACGGTCTGGCCGGCCGTGCCGGTGACGGTGACCACGACATCGTCGCCGGGACTGCCCGCGAGAGCGTCGAGGCCGGGCAGGTTCGCCTTGACGATGCCGCCCACGGCATCGGTCACCAGCGGCGTGCCGCCCGTCGTCGACATCGAGAGGAGCGGCGCCGCCTGCAGGCCCGGCGTGAGCGTCGCCATGCCGCCGCCGGCGCTGCCCTGGGTGAACACCTCCGCGCCCAGCGACGAGCCATCGACGAAGCCGACGGTCACGGACGCGCCGACATGCTCGAATCCCGAGATCGAGCCGGACTCGTTGGGGCCGGGCGACGGCCCCTCGATGCTGGCAGGATCGGCGTCGAGGCGGAATGCGAAGGTCTCCCCGGCGGCGAGCCCGGCGTCGCCGAACGTGACCACGAGCGTTTTGTAGCCGCCTTCGGTGACGGGGTTGGGGCCGTATGCCCAGGTCGCGCTCACTGGAACGCCGCCGTACGGCGTGAAGTCGAGCGCGGTGGTGTCGCCGAACGTGCCGAACGGATCGAACACCGTGCCGGCGATCAGACTGTGGTGGAGATCGATGGTCAGGGTCCTGACGGCGGTCGTGCCTGTGTTGGTGAACTCGTAGGCCGGTTCCGTATAGGTGCTCGCGTTGAGGCCGGCGCCGGGTGTGATCAGCAGTTGCGCCGACGCGCTGACGCCGCTGCTGTCGTCGTTCAGGATCGTGCTGGTCGCTGCCGCCGTGCCGATGACGGTGCCCGTGCTGGGGTTGGAGAGGGTCACCGTGAAGCTCTCGTCGGCTTCCACGCTGGCATCCCCCGCGACATTCACGGTGATGGTCTTGCTCGTCTCGCCGGCCGCGAAGCTCACGGTGCCACTTGGGAAGGCGCCGCCCGTGAAGTCGGCCGCCGCCGCCGGGTTGGCGCCGCTGCCCGTCACGGCGTAGCTCGCCGTCGACGCCACCGAGGTGTCGCCCGTGCGCGTCACCGTGAAGGTGAAGGCCGTGGCCCCGCTGTTGCCTTCGCTGAGGCTGGCGTTGTTGGCTGCGATTGCCAGGGTGGAGGCTACCGGTACGTCGTCGTTCACAATCGTGCCGGTCGCCGTTGCCGTGCCGATGACCGTGCCGCTGCTGGGATTGAACAGGGTGAGGGTGAAACCTTCGCTCGACTCGACGACCGTATCTCCGGCGACGTTCACCGTGATGGTCTTGCTCGTCTCGCCGGCCGCAAAGGACACGGCCCCGCTCGGGAAGGCGCCGCCCATGAAGTCGGCCGCGGTCGCCGGATTCGCGCCGCTGCCCGTCACGGCATAGTTCGCCGTCGACGCCACCGACGTGTCCCCCGAGCGTGTCACGGTGAAGATGAACGCCGTGCTGCTGCTGTTGCCCTCGCTGTGGCTGACGCTGGGAGTCGCAAGCGAAAGGGTTGGCGATGTCGGACCGGCCAGGCTGTACACGGCGAAGGCATTGAGCTTGGCGTTCTCGACATTGCCCGGCGACGAACTGCCGGGGCCGACCTCGATCGTCAGCGACCCGTCGCTCACCGTCACCTGCTGGCTGA
>Ga0182792_1002940_pt1 | contig 11472 bp, 10 predicted proteins | sample Passage237B_FD_130497 | JGI IMG/M metagenome (GOLD analysis project Ga0182792, IMG submission 130497) | Cellulose adapted compost microbial communities from Newby Island Compost Facility, Milpitas, CA, USA - Passage2 37B (version 2) (version 2) ...
GCCCAGGGCACCGGCGGTCACGGCCACCAGCGCCACGCGCAGTCCCGGCCTCATCGCGCCGCCGCCCGCAGCAGGGCGTCCTCGACGATGGCCGGGGTCAGGACCGGCGGCAGCACCGCCGGCGGGGCGCCGGGCCCGTACACCACGTACAGCGGCACGCCCACCGCCTTGTGCGCCTCGAGGAAGGCGGTGATGCGCGGGTCGGCGTTGGTCCAGTCGCCCTTCATGTAAACCGCGTCGGTGCGCTGCAGCAGTTCGCGGAAGGCGTCGCGCGCCAGCACGTTGCGCTCGTTGGCCTTGCAGGTGACGCACCAGTCGGCGGTCATGTTGACGAAGACCACCCGGTCCTGCGCGCGCAGCCGGTCCAGCGCCTCGGGCGAGTAGGCCACCGCGCCGTCGTCGGGCGCGGCCGCGGCCGTGGGCGGCAGCTGTGTCACCGCCCACACCGGTACCAGCGCCAGCAGCGCCAGCAGCAGCGCCAGCGCCGGCACCGCGCGCGGGCCGCGCCAGCGGCTGCGCTCGAACCACCACAGCGCCAGCGCCAGCAGCGCCGCGCCGGCCAGCACCAGGGCCACCGCGTCCACCCCGCGCTGGCGGCCGAGGATCCACAGCAGCCACACCGCGGTCAGGTACATGGGATAGGCGAGCAACTGCTTGAGCGTCTCCATCCAGCGCCCCGGGCGCGGCAGCCGCCGCGCCAGCGCCGGCACCAGGCCGATCAGCAGGAACGGCAGCGCCAGCCCCAGGCCGAGGACCAGGAACACCAGCAGGCCCGGCACCGGCGGGGCGGCGAAGGCATAGGCCAGGGCCGGGCCCATGAACGGTGCGATGCACGGGCTGGCCACCACGCAGGCCAGCACGCCGGTGAGGAAATCGCCCGCGGGACCGCTGCGCGCGGCCGCCAGCCCGCCGCCGAAGCCGCCGCCGAGCGTGAACACGCCCGACAGGCTGAGGCCCACGGCGAACATCAGGTAGGCCAGCCCGGCCACGAACGCCGGCTGCTGCAACTGGAACCCCCACCCGGCCGCCTGCCCGGCCGCGCGCAGGCCCACCACCAGCCCGCCCACGGCGGCGAAGGCCGTCAGCACGCCGGCGGTGTACCAGAGCGCGTGCGCGCGGGCGCGCTGGCGGCTCTCGCCGCTCTGCGCCAGCCCCAGGGCCTTGAGCGAGAGGATCGGCAGCACGCAGGGCATCAGGTTCAGGACCAGGCCGCCGAGCAGCGCCAGCAGCAGGATCGCGGCCAGGCTGGGCGCCTCGCCGTCCGGCGGCGGCGCGCGGGTGCGCAGGGCGTTGCCGGCCGAGGCGTCGGGACGCTGCAGGCCGGCGGCCGGTGCCGCCGCCGGCGCGGGCGTGGAGCCGGCGCCCGCCCCGTCGGCGGGCGCGTCCGTGATGGTGGCGGCCACCGGCGGGGCGGCCTCGGCCGTGGCTGCCGCGGCGGTCGCGGCGGCCGGTGGATCGACGCGGCCGGCCGGCAGGGCCACCTCCAGCCGGCGGGGCATGGGCGGATAGCAGATGCCGCCGTCCTGGCAGCCCTGGAAGGTCACCGCCAGCGTGGCCTGCACCGGCCGCGCATGCGTGCGTCGCAGCGGCAGCGCCACCTCGACCGGCTGGAAGTAGACGACGACCTCGCCGAAATGCTCGTCGCGGTGGCGGGTGCCGGCCGGCCAGCGCGGTGCCTGCGCCTGCAGCCCCGGCGCGCCCTCCAGCACGAAGCGGCTGCGGTCGCGGTAGATGTAGTAGCCCGGCGCCGGCTGCAGGCGCACCAGCAGGCGACTGCCGCCGTCGGCGATGGCCTCCACGGCGAAGGCCTGGGCCTCGGGCAGGGCCGGCTGGCCGGGCAAGCCGCGCAGCAGGCCGCCGCCGGCGGCCGGCAGGCCTCCCGGCAGTCCCGTCGGCAGCCCGGCGCCCGCGCCGGCGGCCGCGGCGGGCAGGTCCACCCGGACCCGACGCACCTGCGGCGGATAGCAGATGCCGATGTCGGCGCAGCCCTGGTAGCGGACCTCGAGCAGCGCCGGGCCCTCGCCGGTCGCCCGGCCGTCCAGGGTGGCGAGCAACTGCCCGCGGTAGGTCTCCACCGGGCCGAAGAACTCGTCCACGTGGCGCACGCCGGCGGGCATGCGCAGTTCGCCGCCGCTGAAGCCGCCGCTGGCGCGCACGCGGGTCTGGTGGCGGTACAGGTAATAGCCGTCGGCGATCTTCCACTGCAGCTCGATGCGGTCCGGCGCCGGCGCCCGGACCTGCAGGGCGAAGGCCTGGTCGACCGGCAGCAGGTCGGACTCGTCCACTGCGGCGGCCGACGGTGCGGCCAGGAACGCGAACAGCAGCCCCAGGAGGGGAGCCAGGGTCGGGCGGTACTTCGGCATCGGGTCAGTCGCTCCGGCGGGTTTCTTCGGCCACCCAGGCCAGGTAGGCGGGCAGCCCGCCGGCGGCTTGGACCGCGAGCACCTCGGGCAGTTCGTACGGATGCGCCTCGCGGATCCGGTCGGTCAGTTCCGGCACGCGGCTTGCATGAGTCTTGAGGACGAGCAGCACTTCTTCGGCGGTTTCGATGCGGCCTTCCCAGCGGTACACCGAGCGCACCCCCGGCACCAGGCTGGCGCAGGCGGCCAGCCCCGCCCGGACCAGCGATTCGGCCAGCCGTTCGGCGGTGCCGCGGTCCGGACAGCTGCAGAGCACGACGTGGATATCCATGGGTGCGCGCATCTTACCGGGCGGCCCGCGGCCTGGCATGCCGCACGCCGCCGCCCGACCGGCCGCCGGAGACCGGCGGCCGCCGCCGGCGCGCGTCGGGAACATACTGCGAACGTTCACACGGGCGCCGCTACGCTGGCTGCAACCTGAGTGGTGCAGCGTCCGTCGGGACGAGGGAGCACCAGGCATGCGCATCTCCGCACGGCAGCACGGCTTCACGCTGGTCGAACTCGTCATCGTCGTGACGATCGTGGCCATCCTCGTGGCGTTGGCGGTTCCGGCGTACACGGACTACATCGTGCGCAGCAAGATCCGCACCGCGCAGGCCGACCTGCAGGCACTGGCGGCCGCGGTCGAGAACCACCGGCAGCGCACCCTGACCTATCCGTCGGCGGCCGCCGCCGACACCGCGGCAGTCAAGGCGGTCTTCCCGGGCTGGAGCCCGGCATCGAAGGCGGCCGACTTTGGCTTCGCCTACGGCACCGCCGGCGGCTACACGCTCACGGCCACCGGCGTGGGCGGCAGGCTCGCGGGCTGCACCCTCACGCTCACCGCCGACAACGCGCGCAGCAACAGCGGCTGCCCCGACGTGGGAGACATCACGTGGTAGCACGCGCGCCCGTGCCCGGCGGCTTCACCCTGATCGAGCTGATGGTGACGCTGGCGATCATGGCGATGCTGCTCCTGGCGGCGGCGCCCTTCACCCTGGACTGGGCCGACGGCACGCGGCAGATGCGCGCGCGCAGCAACCTGCTGGAAGGCGTGGGGCAGGCGCGGGCGCTGGCCATGCGCGACCCGTACCGCTGCGGGCCCGCCGGCGGCGCGGTCGCCAAGCTCGCCTACGCGGCGGACACGCAGACGCTGCGCGTGTTCATGCGCGCCCGCGCCGGCGGCGAATGCGCGGCGGGCTGGGAGGACGCGCCGGTCTGGCAGGGGCGCATCACCAGCTCCGGCGGCCTGGCGCTGCACGCGGTGGCCACCGCCAGCTGCCCCGCCAGCACGCAGCTGCCGCCGGTGCCCGCCGGCAGCCCGGCGTTCTCGTGCGCGGCCTACGACAGCCGCGGGCGCCAGGTGGCCGAGAGCGGCTGCGCCAGCCAGGACCAGACCTGCGTGGCCATCGCCGTCGGGCGGCAGGAGCCGGTGTATGTGGACCTCCTGTAACCGCCGTGCCGCGCAGCGCGGCGACATGTTGCTCGAGGCGCTGGCCGGGGTGCTGATCACCGCCATCGCCGGCGCCGGCCTGGCCTACGTGGCCTCGCGCATTTCCGTGAGCCAGTACGACGCGCGGATCGAGGGCCTGGCGGTGGAGCAGATGCGCGCCGCCCTGCAGGGCAAGGGCGTTTCCCTGTGCAACGGCACGCCGGACGCGTTCGTCCTGCCCAACGGGCGCACCGTCAGCCCGCAGGCGGTCTGCGGCGACCCGCCCGCCGTCGGCCTCACCATCGGCCAGAAGGCGGGCCAGAGCGCCAGCGTGCAGGCCCCGCGCGAGGTCGCGCTGTGCGTGCCCGTGTCCGCGCTGGGGCTGGACAAGGAACAGGGGCGCGCGCCGTTCTGGGTCGGGACCAACATGACGCCGGGCAGCGCACTGCTGCAGGGCGCTGCCACCGCCGGAGCCTGCCCGTGAGCGCCGTGGCCGCGCGCGCCCGGCGTGGCCGCCAGGGCGGCCAGACCCTGATCGGCATGATGATCGGGCTGCTGATCTCGCTGATGACCATCGCCGCGATGCTGGCGGTCTACAAGGTGGCGGTGGACGTGTCGGGCAACGCGTCGCGCACCGCGGTGCGCGACGGCCAGCTGGCGCTGGCCCTGCTCGCGGCGCAGGTGGAGATGCAGCAGGCGGGTTTCGGCATCGATCCTCCGGCCGCGCCACCGGCCGCGGCCGACACCTCCGTGCTGCACGTCTCCGACGATGGCAGGCGCGTGGTGTGGCGCTACCGGCCCGACGCGACCGGCGCCGATGTCTGCGCCGGCGTCGAGATACAGCGGGCGGCCTCGCAGGAGCGGCCCGCGGGCGTGTACTCGCTGCTGCCGTCGGCCTGCACGGGCGGCGCCGGCGCGTGGACGCCGGGCCAGTCCCGCCTGCTGGCCACCGAAGCGGCGTTCTTCGTGCCCGTGGACCGCTCCGGCGCGCCGCTGGCCGAGGGCGGCGTCAACCTGCTGGCCAATGCGGTGTTCCGGCGGGTCGACGGCTCGGCGGGCGACGGCTGCGGCCTGCCGTACGCCCAGGCGGCCGCGGCCACGTCCGGACAACGGATCCTGCTGCGGGCCGGGAGCGGGGGCGCGTCGCCCACGCTGTTCTCGGTCTGCCTGCCCAACATCGCGGCCGTGGCCGCGGCCGCCCCGGGCGGCGGAGGTTGATGGAATGGACGCTCCAGCACGTCATCGTCGGGCACGCGCGCAACGCGGCGTGGCGACCCTGCTCATCCTGCTGCTGGTCGCCCTGGCGGTGGCGGTCACGGTGCTGGCGGTGGCCTATTCGCTGCGCGGCACCCAGCAGCGGCAGCTGACGGTGCATTCGGCCACGGCGGCGCAGGGCGCCGCCTGGCGCGCGGTGGAGGTGCTGCGCAGCGGCCTGGTGCAGGTGGACGGGGCGACGATGGAAGGATGGTCCCGCGGCGACGCCAGCCTGTGGGACGACCTCGACGGTGCGGTGATCCCGGCCGGCAGCGCCGCCAGCTTCGGTACCGGCGGTTCCGGGGGCAGCGCCGCGCCGCTGTCCAGCGCCAACTGGGACGACCCGGCCATCCCCGGCCTGTGCGGCGCCAGTCCCGCCCGGGGCAGCATCGACGTCGCCGGCCTGGGCGGCCTGGGCGTGGAGTCGGCCCGGCTGGTCGAGGTCTGCCGCAAGGGCGGCGCGCCGGGTACCTACCGCGTCACCGCGCGCGTGACCGGCACGGCCGGCGAGGGCACCGCGCTGACCACGGCCACGGTGGAGGCGGTGTACGAGGTCAATGCGGGCACCGGTTCCTCGGGCGGCACCTGCGCCTCGCTGCCCCCGGCCGGGCTGGTGTTCAACGGCGACGTGAACATCTCCGGCGGGTCGCTGGGCGTGACCGACGGCGGCTCCAGCGACTACGCCAACATCGCCGTGGGCGGCGACCTGACCGTGTCCGGCTCGTCCTCGGCGCGCGTGTCCGGCTGCGCCAAGGGCAACATCACCCTGGGCGGCGGCGGCATCACCGAGAACGGCTACCTGTTCGCGGAAGGCGACATCAGCGTCAGCAACATGTCGCCGCCCAGCGGCACCACCTTCTGGGGCCGTTCCATCACCCTGGACGCCTCGTCCTCCAGCGCGCAGTACAGCGCGCTCAAGGCAGGCGCCTACGCGGCCACGGTCATGGTCGACGGCCAGGTGGTGGGCACCACGCACGTGGGCGGCACGCTGATCGCCTCCACCGCCGGCGGCGGCCTGCCGTGGACGACGGGCACCGTGGTGCCCGGCACGGAATCGGCGACCTTCGTCGTGGAGCTGACCGACGGCAGCCAGTTCCTGCTCGACCCGCGCGAACTGACCATCAACGCGACCACCGGCGTGGTGTCCGGCGCCGCCGAGGTGGCCGAACCGCTGGAGGGCGAGGGCGAGATGCCCGACCGCTTCACCCTGCAGGCCGGGTCCATCTTCGGTGGCGCCATCTCGGCGCAGGGCCTGGCGCGCACCGGCCAGGTCTGGGGCCACCAGGTCACCGTGGGGCTGGCCAACGGCGGGATCACCGGGGGGGTCAACATCGGTCGCCTCTGGTCCAACGGCCACCTGGAGATCGGCACCGGCACCATCGACTCGCTGATCGGCGGCGGCGACCTGTGGGCCCGCGCCGGCGGCCGCTCGTCGCCGGTCAGCCACTGGAACTTCCCGCGCGCCGCCTCCGGCCGCATCGCCGGGCGGGTGTTCTACGACGCATCCAGGACGCAGCTGCCCGCCGACGAGAGCATGGCCGCCATCGGCATCCTCTCCGGGCAGGCGGGCACCTCGCCGGGCCTGCCCGGCATCCCGTACTGCGACGCGCGGGTGAAGGCGGTGGACGTGGCGCCCCTCAAGGGCCAGGCCAACTACGTCTTCGAGATGCAGGGCGGCGTGCCCATGCTGACGATCCAGAACGTGCGCACCGCCAGCGGCGTTTCCCTCGACGGGAGCTACAACCTGGCCACCGGCGACGTGCGCCGCCTGCCCACCGGCACCGGTGCGCCGTTCATGACCTGCAACTGGCAGACCGACCCCAACAGCGCGCAGGCGCACTGCTTCCGCAACACCACCGTCGCCTCGGGCTGGAACATCACCGGCCTGGTGAGCTTCCCGCCCGGCGTGGCCTGGTTCGACGGCCCCGTCACCGTGGACGGCACGCAGAACGGGCGGGACCTGGTCAACACCATCATCGCCACGGGCCGGGTCAACCTCACCGAGGCCGGGCACGGCGACCTGGTGGCGCCGAACTTCTCCACCCCGCAGGTCGTGTGCGGCGGCGACTTCTGGCCCACCAACCTGTGCGACAAGAGCAGCGGCACGCCGCGGTTCGCCACCTGGACCGACGAGGAAGGGCAGGTGCACGTCGGCCTGCCGATCGGCAACGTGGCCGTGGTCACGGAGGGCGCCGCCCGCCTGGCCGGCTGGGAGATCTACGGCCACCTGATCCTGGGCCGCGAGCTGGAGACCGGCGCCAACGTCACCGTGATCCACGGCACCGCGACCGTGGGCGCCAACCAGGCCGGCAGCAGCACCGGCGTCACCCAGGGCGGCGCCCAGATCGTGGTCCCGGACAACTCCGACCAGATGTACCTGCCGAACTGCGACAGCACCCCGCCGGTCCTGCCCGGCGACGCCAGGGTGCTGTGGACGCGGTACCTCTGACCGGGGACGCCCCGGTCCCCGGCTGCGGGCCACGGGTCGGCCGCGGCGGCCGGCCGCCGTCGCGCCGCCTCCACGGGCCGGCGCGGAAGATGCGCCGCCCCCTTGAAAGCCCGCGGCGCGTCCCCCATCTGCCCAGGCATCCGGCCGCAAGCCGGTTTCTGCCGTCCGCGGCGCTGGCACTCGCGAGGGGCGAGTGCTAGACTCGCCGCCCATTTTCCAACACTGTCAATCACTTAAGAGGGATTGAAATGAGCAACATCAAGCCGCTGTACGACCGCGTCGTGATCAAGCGCACCGAGGAGGAGAAGGTCTCCGCCGGTGGCATCGTGATCCCGGATTCGGCCACCGAGAAGCCGATCAAGGGCCAGGTCATCGCCGTCGGCGAGGGCAAGGTGCTGGACAACGGCAACGTGCGCGCTCCGAAGGTCAAGGTCGGCGACCAGGTGCTGTTCGGCAAGTACAGCGGCACCGAGGTCAAGCTCGACGGCGTCGAGTACCTGGTGGTGAAGGAAGACGACATCTTCGCCGTGCTGGGCTGAGCGCCCGCCGCCTCCCGTTTCCCGACTCCAAGCAAATCAACTGAGGTAATACCGCAATGGCTGCCAAGGATATCCGCTTCGGTGAAGACGCCCGCGCCCGCATGGTGCGCGGCGTGAACGTGCTCGCCAACGCCGTCAAGGCGACCCTGGGCCCGAAGGGCCGCAACGTCGTGCTCGAGAAGAGCTTCGGCGCCCCCACGATCACCAAGGACGGCGTGTCCGTCGCCAAGGAGATCGAGCTGTCCGACAAGTTCGAGAACATGGGCGCGCAGATGGTCAAGGAGGTCGCCTCCAAGACCTCCGACAACGCCGGCGACGGCACCACCACCGCCACCGTGCTGGCCCAGGCCCTGATCCGCGAGGGCATGAAGGCCGTGGCCGCCGGCATGAACCCGATGGACCTCAAGCGCGGCATCGACAAGGCCGTCGTGGCCGCCGTCGAGGAGCTGAAGAAGCTCTCCAAGCCCACCGCCGACGACAAGGCCATCGCCCAGGTCGGCACCATCTCGGCCAACTCCGACGAGTCGATCGGCAACATCATCGCCGAGGCGATGAAGAAGGTCGGCAAGGAAGGCGTGATCACGGTCGAGGAAGGCTCGGGCCTGGAGAACGAGCTGGACGTGGTCGAGGGCATGCAGTTCGACCGCGGCTACCTGTCGCCGTACTTCATCAACAACCAGCAGTCGATGCAGGCCGAGCTGGACGACCCGTTCATCCTGCTGCACGACAAGAAGATCTCGTCGGTGCGTGACCTGCTGCCCGTGCTGGAAGGCGTGGCCAAGGCCGGCAAGCCGCTGCTGATCGTGGCCGAGGAAGTCGAGGGCGAGGCCCTGGCGACCCTGGTGGTCAATACCATCCGCGGCATCGTGAAGGTGGTGGCGGTCAAGGCCCCGGGCTTCGGCGACCGCCGCAAGGCGATGCTGGAGGACATGGCCGTGCTGACCGGCGGCACCGTGATCTCCGAGGAAGTCGGCCTGCAGCTGGAGAAGGCCACCATCAAGGACCTGGGCCGCGCCAAGAAGGTCGTGGTCTCCAAGGAGAACACCACCATCATCGACGGCGCCGGCGACGCGTCGGCCATCGAGGCGCGCATCAAGCAGATCAAGGCGCAGATCGAGGAGACCACCTCGGACTACGACCGCGAGAAGCTGCAGGAGCGCGTGGCCAAGCTGGCCGGCGGCGTGGCCGTCATCAAGGTCGGCGCCGCCACCGAGGTCGAGATGAAGGAGAAGAAGGCGCGCGTCGAGGACGCCCTGCACGCGACCCGCGCGGCGGTGGAGGAAGGTGTGGTGCCGGGCGGCGGCGTGGCCCTGCTGCGCGCCAAGGCCGCCATCGAAGGCCTGAAGGGCATCAACGAGGACCAGAACCACGGCATCCAGATCGCCCTGCGCGCGATGGAGGCCCCGCTGCGCGAGATCGTGACCAACGCCGGCGAGGAGCCGTCGGTCATCGTCAACAAGGTCAAGGACGGCGATGGCAACTTCGGCTACAACGCCGCCACCGGCCAGTTCGGCGACATGTTCGAGTTCGGCATCCTGGACCCGACCAAGGTCACCCGCACCGCGCTGCAGAACGCGGCGTCGATCGCCGGCCTGATGATCACCACCGAGGCCATGGTGGCCGAGCTGCCGAAGAAGGAAGAGCCGGCGGCCGCGGGCGGCATGGGCGGCATGGGCGGCATGGACTTCTGATCCAGGCCCCAAGGCCGGTCCACGCAGTACCGGAAGGCCCCGCCGCAAGGCGGGGCCTTTCCTTTGCGCGCATGGCGGATTCCGTGACCGGGTGCGCGCCGCGGGCACGCCGCGACCAAGGAGGGATTAATGCGCGCGCGGTGGCGGTCGCTATCCACCCAGGACCCCGCGTCCCAACCCACCCAACGGAATCCCCCATGACCAAGAACAAACTCGCCGCCCTGGCCCTCGCCCTGCCGGCCGCGCTGCTCGCGCCCGCCGCCATCGCCGCCCCGTTCGAGGACGTCAGCGTCGGCGCCGGCGTGTCCACCCTCGGCTACGGCGTGGACGTCAACGCCAGCCTCAGCAAGCGCTTCTCCGCCACCGTCGGCTACAGCACCTTCCAGTTCGACGGCGACGAGACCACCGACGAGGTGCGCTACGACGGCGAGCTGAAGTCCGACAACGCCCGCGTGCTGCTGAACTGGCATCCGTTCGCCGGTGGCCTGCAGCTGTCGGTCGGCGCCGTGGTCGGCGACATCAAGGCCGCGGTGACCGGCACTCCGCGCGCCGGCGGCGTCTACGAGTTCAACGGCACCGAGTACTCGGCCGAGGACGTGGGCAGCCTGCAGGGCCGCGTCGAGCTGAAGGACAAGGTCGCCCCGTACGCCGGCATCGGCTACCGCTCGCGCGGCGGCTCGGGGCTGGGCTTCTACGCCGAGCTGGGCGTGGTCGCGGCCAAGACCTCGGTCGAGCTGGTCGCCACCGGCCTGGCCGGCGACCCCCAGTTCGCCGCCGACCTGGAAGCCGAGCGCCGCGACCTGGAGGACAGCGTCGACCTGAGCCTGTACCCGGTGCTGGGCGCCGGCCTGGTGTACCGCTTCTGATCCTGCGGATTCCCTGATCCGCCGTCCCGCGCCGTTGCGCGGGCCTGGCAAGGCCGCCGCTCTTCGCGGCGGCCTTCTTTTTTTGCGTTCCGTGACCGCATCCACGCCGCGGACGCGCGGGTTGCGGATGAAACTGTGGCAGCGCACAAGACCGCGTGCTATCAATACGGCCCATGACCGCAACCCGTGCCTGCTTTTACTTTTGGTACTACTTTCCGAAGCCGCTGGCGGAGGAAGGATTGCGCTCACCCTGAAGAAAGCTTCAGACGCATTCCCGAAAGCCGCCAGCGAACCTGGCGGCTTTTTTCATGCCGCCACGCTGGGCAGGCCCCACACCAAGAGATGGAAACGCCATGGCCCCGCATACCGACGACCTCCGCATCCGCAGCCTCGAACCGCTGACTCCCCCGGCCGAGCTGCTGGCCCAGATTCCCTGCGACGAGCAGGCCTCGCAGACGGTGGCCGATGCGCGCCGCGCGCTGTCGGCGATCCTGCACGGCCGCGACGACCGCCTGGCGGTGGTGATCGGCCCGTGCTCGATCCACGACCCGCACGCGGCGATGGAATATGCCCGGCGCCTGCGCCCGCTGCGCGACAGCCTCGGCGACGCGCTGGAGATCGTGATGCGCGTGTACTTCGAGAAACCGCGCACCACCGTCGGCTGGAAGGGCCTGATCAACGACCCGGACCTGGACGGCAGCTTCCGCATCAACAAGGGCCTGCGCATCGCCCGCGGCCTGCTGCGCGACATCAACCACCTGGGCCTGCCGGCCGGTTGCGAGTACCTGGACACGATCTCGCCGCAGTACATCGCCGACCTGGTGGCCTGGGGCGCGATCGGC
>Ga0182792_1002943_pt1 | contig 11471 bp, 12 predicted proteins | sample Passage237B_FD_130497 | JGI IMG/M metagenome (GOLD analysis project Ga0182792, IMG submission 130497) | Cellulose adapted compost microbial communities from Newby Island Compost Facility, Milpitas, CA, USA - Passage2 37B (version 2) (version 2) ...
CGGCCTTCGGCGGCTACAAGAAATCCGGGGTGGGCCGCGAGACCCACAAGATGATGCTCGACCACTACCAGCAGACCAAGAACCTGCTGGTCAGCTACGACATCAACCCGCTGGGCTTCTTCTGATCCCCGGTGGACTGGCGCCCGCCCTCCAGGTCTGGAGGGGGAGGGCTGGGTCGCCAGACCGTGCCCGGTTCGATCCTCGTGCTCGGTACGCCGCCTGCGCGTGCCGGTGAATTTTGCCGACGCACTTCGGTGCGCTCTGCCTGCGGGCTGCAACCCCTACTCCATTGCTTGGGCAGAGCCATGTCGCGACGCGGTCCTCGGACCGCGTTTTTTGTTTGTGCGGCCGCCTGCGCGGAGCTCCGGCGGCGCCGGACGCTGTCCTACCAATGCCAGCCGGAATTCCTCCCAAAGTACCATTCTGCCGCTCTGGTCCTCGGCGCCTAATGGAGCTGCCGGAACGTTCCGGTATTCCAACAACAAGAGGACGCCATCATGTGGACCAAACCTTCCTACACCGACCTGCGCATTGGCTTTGAAGTCACCCTGTACTTCGCCAACCGCTGAAACCGCATGCCCCGGCGCGTCCGGGGCATCCCCACCGGAACGCCGTCATGCTCATCCAGATCCTCGGTTCCGCCGCCGGCGGCGGTTTCCCGCAGTGGAACTGCAACTGCCGCAATTGCGCCGGCGTGCGCAGCGGCCGCCTCAACGCCAGGCCGCGCAGCCAGTCGTCCATCGCCCTCAGCGACGGCAGCGGCAACTGGATACTCTGCAACGCCTCGCCGGACATCCGTAGCCAGATCGAGGCCTTCCCGGCACTTCAGCCTGCCCGCCGACTGCGCGACACGGCCATCGCCGGGATCATCCTGCTGGACAGCCAGATCGACCACACCACTGGCCTGCTGACCCTGCGCGAGGGTTGTCCCCATGAGGTGTGGTGCACCGAGATGGTCCACCAGGATCTGACCAGCGGCTTCCCGCTATTCCACATGCTCGAGCACTGGAACGGTGGCCTGCGTTGGAACCCCATCGGCCTCGACGGCGAGGCCTTCGCCATCCCGGCCTGCCCGGAGCTGCGCATCACTGCCATTCCTCTCTTGAGCAGCGCGCCGCCCTATTCGCCGCATCGTGGCAACCCGCACCCGGGGGACAACATCGGTCTGTTCGTCGAGGACCTGCGCAGCGGCGGCAGGCTTTTCTACGCCCCCGGCCTCGGCCAGGTGGACGACGCCCTGCGCGCCTGGATGCGCCGCGCCGACTGCCTGCTGGTGGACGGCACCCTGTGGCGCGACGACGAGCTGCTGGTCTGTGGTGTGGGCGACAAGCTCGGCAGCGAAATGGGTCACATGCCGCAGAGCGGTCCCGGCGGCATGCTCGAAGAGCTCGCCGACCTGCCGGCCGCGCGCAAGGTGCTCATCCACATCAACAACACCAACCCGATCCTTGACGAGGACTCGCCGCAGCGCGCCGAACTCACCGCGCGCGGCATCGAGGTCGCCTGGGACGGGATGGCCATCGAACTCTAGGAGGTACCGCCCGTGACCGCTCCCATGTCGCTCGCCGAGTTCGAGCAGGCCCTGTGCGCCAAGGGCGCCTACTACCACATCCACCACCCGTTCCACGTCGCCATGTACGAGGGCCGGGCGACCCGCGAACAGATCCAGGGCTGGGTGGCCAACCGCTTCTACTACCAGGTCAACATCCCCATGAAGGACGCGGCGATCCTCGCCAACTGTCCGGACCGCGAGACCCGCCGGCTGTGGATCCAGCGCATCCTCGACCACGACGGCGCGCCCGGCGAGGACGGCGGCATCGAGGCCTGGCTGCGCCTCGCCGAGGCGGTTGGTCTGGACCGCGAGCAGGTGCTCTCCGAAGAGTTGGTGTTGCCCGGGGTGCGTTTCGCGGTGGACGCCTACGTCAACTTCGCCCGCCGTGCCAGCTGGCAGGAAGCGGCCAGCAGCTCGCTGACCGAACTGTTCGCGCCGACCATCCACCAGTCGCGGCTGGACAGCTGGCCGAAGCATTACCCCTGGATCGACCAGGCCGGCTACGACTACTTCCGCATGCGCCTCGGCCAGGCCCGCCGCGACGTGGAGCACGGCTTGCGCATCACGCTCCAGCACTACCGCACCCGCGAGGCCCAGGAGCGCATGCTGGAAATCCTGCAATTCAAGCTGGACGTGCTCTGGAGCATGCTCGACGCCATGAGCATGGCCTACGAGCTGGACCGCCCGCCGTACCACACCGTGACCCGCGAGCGGGTCTGGCACAAGGGGATCGCGCTATGAGCCCGTCCGCCGCCCAGCCCGTCAGCACGGTGACCCCCGACAAGACCCCGCGTCTGCGCCGCGGCTTTCGCCTGCAGTGGGAGCCGGCGCAGAACGGCCACGTGCTGCTCTACCCGGAAGGCATGATCAAGCTCAACGACAGCGCTGCGGAGATTCTCCAGCGCGTCGATGGCCAGCGCAGCGTAGCCGCGATCGTCTCCGATCTGAGCGAGCGCTTCCCCGGCGTGCCGGGCATCGACGAAGACATCCTCGCCTTCCTAGAGGTGGCACATGCACAGTTCTGGATCGAGCTTCAGTAAACCGGGCCACGAGCCAGGTCCGCCGCTCTGGCTGCTCGCCGAGCTGACCTACCGCTGCCCGCTGCAGTGTCCGTACTGCTCCAACCCCCTGGACTTCGCCGCCCAGGGCGAGGAGCTGTCCACCGCCGAATGGATCGAGGTGTTCCGCCAGGCCCGCGAACTGGGCGCCGCGCAGCTGGGCTTCTCCGGCGGCGAGCCGCTGGTTCGTCAGGACCTCGCCGAGCTGATCGCCGCGGCGCGCGGCCTCGGCTACTACACCAACCTGATCACCTCGGGGATCGGCCTGACCGAGCGGCGCATCGCCGAGTTCGCCGAGGCCGGCCTGGACCATATCCAGATCAGCTTCCAGGCCGCCGACGAGGCGGTGAACAACCTGCTGGCCGGCTCGCACAAGGCCTTCGCCCAGAAGCAGGCCATGGCCCGCGCGGTGAAGGCCCATGGTTATCCCATGGTGCTCAACTTCGTCACCCACCGGCACAACATCGACGACATCGACAGGATCATCGAGCTGTGCATCGAGCTGGAGGCTGATTACGTCGAGCTCGCCACCTGCCAGTTCTACGGCTGGGCGCACCTGAACCGCGCCGGCCTGCTGCCGACCCGCGCCCAGCTGGAGCGCGCCGAGCGGATCACCAACGAGTACCGCCGGAAGCTGGCCGCCGCCGGTCACCCGTGCAAGCTGATCTTCGTCACCCCGGACTACTACGAGGAGCGCCCCAAGGCCTGCATGAACGGCTGGGGCAACCTGTTCCTCGACATCACCCCGGACGGCACCGCGTTGCCCTGCCACAGCGCGCGGCAGCTGCCGGTGCGCTTCCCCAACGTGCGCGAGCACGACCTGGAATACATCTGGAAGCACTCCTTCGGCTTCAACCGCTTCCGCGGCGACGACTGGATGCCCGAGCCCTGCCGCTCCTGCGACGAGAAGGATCGCGACTTCGGCGGCTGTCGCTGCCAGGCCTTCATGCTCACCGGGGATGCCGCCAATGCCGACCCTGTGTGTGCCAAGTCCGCCCACCACGGGATGATCCTCGCCGCACGCGAGGAGGCCGAGCAGGTGCCTCTCGGCCTGGACGCCCTGCAGTTCCGCAACGAGCGGGCCTCGCGGCTGATCTGCAAGGCCTGAGATGGCAGGCGCCGCCATGTCCCGGCAGGCGGGGCGGCGTCCTTCCGGCCGGCCGCGCTCAGCGCGCCGGGAGGATCAGCCCGCGGCACTCGCCGAAGCCGATGGAGGGATAGCCCTCGCGCTGGCAGCGGGCGCGGAGGATCACCTCGTCGCCGTCCTCCAGGAAGCTGCGTTGCTCGCCGGAGGGCAAGTCGATCGGCTGCCGGCCGCCGAAGGTGGTCTCCAGCAGGCTACCGAAGCTGTCCGGCTCGGGACCGGAAAGGGTGCCGGTGCCGAACAGGTCGCCGGGCTGCAGCCGGCAGCCGCCGACGCTGTGGTGGGCGACCAACTGGGCCACCGTCCAGTACATGTACAGACTGTTGCTCAGGGTCAGGCGCACCGGCGCCAGGCCCTGCTCGCGCATGGCGGCGCTCTGCAGCAGCACCTCCAGCTGGATGTCGAGGGCCCCGCGGGCCTGATCGGCGGGATCCAGCAGGTAGGGCAGCGGCTGCGGATCGCCGGCCGGGCGCGGCGGCTGCGGACTGCGGAAGGGTTCCAGAGCCTCGGCGGTGACCACCCAGGGCGACACGCTGGTGGCGAAGTTCTTCGCCAGGAAGGGGCCGAGCGGCTGGTACTCCCAGGCCTGGATGTCGCGCGCCGACCAGTCGTTGAGCAGGCAGTAGCCGGCCACGTGGCGTTCCGCCTCGGCGATGGGGATGGGCTCGCCGAGGGGGTTGCCGGGGCCGATCCAGATGCCCAGCTCCAGTTCGTAGTCGAGCCGCCGGCTAGGGCCGAACTGCGGCGCTTCGGCTCCCGGCGGCAGGGTCTGTCCGCAGGGCCGGCGCACCGGGGTGCCGGAGACCACCACGGTGGAGGCGCGGCCGTGGTAGCCGATGGGTACGTGTTTGTAGTTGGGCAGCAGCGGATTGTCCGGGCGGAACAGGCGGCCGACGTTGCAGGCGTGGTGGATGCCTACGTAGAAGTCGGTGTAGTCGCCGACCCGTGCCGGGAGGTGCAGTACGCAGCTGCTCATGGTCGGCAGCAGGGCCTGGCCCATGGCCTGCAGGCGCTCCCGCGCCGGGCTGTCCTCGGCGAGCAGGGCCTGCAGCTGCTCGCGCAGGGCACGGCGCGGGCCGGCGCCGAGGGCGAACAGCTCGTTGAGCTGGCTCGTGCAGGCGGCCAGCGCGGCGTCCGCGGCGGCACCGACGAACAGCCCGGCGTCGCAGGCCACCTTGAGGTCGAAGATGTGCTCGCCGATGGCCACCCCGCCGCGCGGTGTGCCGTCCGGTGGGCTGAACACGCCGAACGGCAGGTTCTGCAGGGGAAAGTCGGGATGGCCGTTGGCGGAGGAGATCCAGCTGCGGCGCAGGTCGGTGTGGGTCATGTCAGTTCCTGCCCTGGTCGAAGGTTTTTCGCAGGCCGGCCCAGCAGGCGTCGTAGTCGCTCTGCAGCTGCGGACAGTCCAGCGCGTAGCGGGTCGGCCGCAGCACGGCGCCGGTCTCGAACATGAAGGCCATGGTGTTCTCCAGCTTGTGCGGCTTCAGCTCGGCGGCGACCGCCTGCGCGGTGGTGGCCTGGTCCGGGCCGTGGGCGCTCATGCAGTTGTGCAGCGAGGCGCCGCCGGGCGCGAAGCCTTCCGCCTTGGCATCGTAGACCCCCTGGATGAGGCCCATGAACTCGTTCATCAGGTTGCGGTGGAACCACGGCGGGCGGAAGCTGTGTTCGGCGACCATCCAGCGCGGCGGGAAGATCACGAAGTCGACGTTGGCCTGGCCGGGCACGGTGCTCGGCGAGGTGAGGACGGTGAAGATCGACGGGTCGGGGTGATCGAAGCTCACCGTGCCGAGGACGTTGAAGCGGCGCAGGTCGTACTTGTAGGGCACGTGGTTGCCGTGCCAGGCCACCACGTCCAGCGGCGAGTGATCGAGCTCGCAGGCCCACAGCTCGCCGAGGAACTTCTGCACCAGCTGCACCGGCGCCTCGACGTCCTCGTAGTGGGCTACCGGGGCGAGGAAGTCGCGTGGGTTGGCCAGGCCGTTGCTGCCGATCGGCCCCAGGTCGGGCAGGCGCAGGACGGCGCCGTGATTCTCGCAGACGTAGCCGCGCGCGCCGGCGTCCAGCAGCTCGACGCGGAACCGGATACCGCGCGGGATCACCGCGATCTCCAGCGGTTCCACCTCCAGCAGGCCCAGCTCGGTGGCCAGGCGCAGGCGGCCCTGTTGCGGGACGATCAGCCATTCGCCGTCGGCGTTGAAGAACACCCGCTGCATGGAGCGGTTGGCGCAATACAGGTAGAGGCTTACCCCGCTGGCCTGCTGTGGCTCGGCGGTGGCCGCCAGGGCCAGCAATCCGTCGAGGAAGTCGGTGGGTTCGGCGGGGATCTCCAGGGGATTCCAGCGCAGCCGGTTGGGGTTCACCGGGCCCAGGCCGCCGCCGGTGATCTGCCGCTCCAGACGCGCGAAGCGCGGATGCAGGGCCGAGGGGCGGATGCGGTACAGCCAGGTGCGCCGGGCCTCGGCGCGCGGCACGGTGAAGGCGGTACCGGAGATCTGCTCGGCGTACAGGCCGTAGGGCACCTGCTGGGGCGAGTTCTGACCGATCGGCAGGGCGCCGGGCAGGGCCTCGCTGCTGAACTGGTTGTTGAAACCGGACTGGTAACGGAGGGCAGACATGGCGCACCTCGATATTTTTGTAATTGAATTACGGTTAACGTAATTTGAGCGCCGGGAGAGGTCAAGCTATAACAGCGCCTCCATTGCAGCCGGACCGACCGATGAGCAACCACGCAGAGACGCCGAAACGCCAGAAGGTGCAGGCCGCCGAGGTGGGCACGGAGATCCTCCGGGGGCTGGCCGACCTGGCGCCAGCCACCTCGCTGTCGCGCCTCGCCGCGCACCTCGGCATGCCCGCGGCCAAGGTACACCGCTACCTGCAGGCGCTGATCGCCAGCGGCTTCGCCGAGCAGGACCCCGCCACCAACCACTACGCCCTAGGCCGCGAGGCGCTCTACGTGGGCCTTGCCGCCATCGGCGGACTGGACGTGGTGCGTGCCGCCATGCCGTCCCTTGCCGAGCTGCGCGACGCCCTCAACGAGACCTGCTTCCTCGCCGTGTGGGGCAACCGCGGGCCGACCGTGGTGCACGTCGAGCAGCCCCTGCGGGCGGTGACCCTGGTCACCCGGGTGGGATCCGTGCTGCCGCTGCTGGGTTCCTCCACCGGACTGGTGTTCAACGCCTTCCTGCCGGAAGCCGAGACCGCGCCGCTGCGCGCGGCCGAGCAGGGCCTGCCGGGTGCGCCGGGTGCGGCGGAGCTGGAGAGCTGGATGGCGGCGATCCGCCGGCGCGGCCTGCAGTCGGTGCACGGCCTGCTGGTGCCGGGGGTGAACGCGCTGTCGGCGCCCCTGTTCTCGGTGGGCGAGCAGCTCGCTGGGGTGCTCACCGTGGTCGGCCCGGGCAGCGTGTTCGCCGCGGACACCGAAGGCGAGGCGGCTGAGCGGCTGTTGGCCGCGGCGCGGGCGATCAGCGCGAAGCTGGCCGGGGGCTGGCCGCTGCCCGCGGGCGACGAGGCATAGGGGGAAGGCCCCGGAGCGGAGGGCGCTCTGGGGCGGGGCGTCAGCGCCGGGTGATCACTACTTCCAGGTATTCGCTGGGCACCACCAGGGAATCCGGCCCGGCGCGGTTGAGGCTTTCCAGCAGTTCGACCATGTCCTGCTCCAGCGCCGGCGCCCATTCCGCGGGCAGCGCGGCGAACGCCTTGTGCACCGGCCCGTACCAGGTGCGGAACACCTCGATGAAGTGCGCCGCCGAGCGGTAGCGGAAGTTGAAGTGCCGGCGGGTCACCTCGATGCGCGCGGCGCTGTCGGCGAACAGCTCGTGGAGGTGCGACTCCACCCCCCAGAGCACCGGCGGCTGTACCCCGGGCGGCGGCGGCAGGTGACGGCCGAGGGTCTTGAACAGCTGGCCGATGAAGCCCTCCGGCGTCCAGTTGGCCAGGCCGATGCGTCCGCCCGGCCGGCAGACCCGCGCCAGCTCGGCGGCGGCCTGGTCCTGGTTGGGGGTGAACATCACCCCGAAGGTGGACAGCACCGCATCGAAGCTGGCTTCGGCGAAGGGCAGGGCTTCGGCGTCCGCGGTGCGGAAGCTGACCGGCAGGCGCTCCGCCCGGGCGCGCTCCTCGCCGCGCTCGAGCAGGGTGCTCACGTAGTCGGTGGAGGTCACCCGGCAGCCGCGACGGGCGGCGGCCAGGGTGGCGTTGCCGTTGCCGGCGGCCACGTCGAGGACTGTCTCATCGCAGCGCAGGTCGCACGCCTCGGCCAGCTGTTCCCCGACGATCTGCAGGGTGGTGCCGATCACGGCGTAGTCCCCGCTCGCCCAGGTGGCCATCTGGCGGCTTTTCAGTGCGGTGAAGTCGACGGCAGTGTTCATGTTCAGGCTCCGTGTGCCGGCCGTGGCCGGCAGGTTGAGGGCGCCTCGCTGCACGGAATGCCGGCCTGGAAGCCCCGCACTCGGCGCCGTGGTTTCTTGTTGCCCGCCCCGGCCGGAGTGGCCGGGCACAGGTGGGCGGATTGTCGGAGCCGGCCGCTGGCGGCGTCCCGCCTGAGCGTCGGCCATTCTTGCCCGAGCGTCCGGATCTGCCCATTCATCGCCTGGCCGGCCGGGCCGCCCGCGCGTGACCACACTCAGGAGACAGGTTCCGGCGTGGAGAACGGCCATGACGAACCAGGACATCGCCACCGCGCTGCGGCGGCTGGAGACGGTGCTGGCGCGCCGTCCCGAGATGGGGATGCACCCGGACGTGCCGGCGCTGGCCCGCTGGCAGGGCGGCACCCGGGTGGAGGTTTGCCATGAAAGCGGTGCCCGGCTGCAGACCGACCTGCCGGTGGAGTTGGGGGGCAGCGGCGAGCAGGTCACCCCCGGCTGGCTGCTGCGCGCGGGGCTGGCCGCCTGTGCGGTGACCCGCCTGGCGATGAGCGCCGCCGGCGCCGGCATCGAGCTGGCCGCCCTGGAGGTGGAGGTCGCCAGCCAGTCCGACCTGCGCGGCCTGCTGGGCCTGGCTGATGGCGCCGGCAAGCCGCCGTCCGCCGGGCCGCAGCAGCTGACCCTGGTGCTGCGCCTGTCGGCGCCCGGGGTGCCGGCCGAACGTCTACGCGCCCTTGCCGAGGACAGCCAGCGCCTGTCGCCGGTGAGCTGCGCCCTGCAGGAGCCGGTGCCCATCGACCTGCGCATCGAGGTGCTCGGCGGCTGATGGACGCGCTGTCGGAAGCCCTGCGGGTGGTGCGCCTGGTCGGCGCCATCTTCATCAGTGCGCGCTTCAGTGCGCCCTGGTGCTACCAGTCGCCGCGTGCCGATTCGGTGGCGCCGCTGCTGGAGTCGGGCGCCGAGCGGGTGGTGATCTTTCATCTGATCACTGACGGCGAGTGCTACGTGGAACTGGGCAGCGAGGCGCCGGTGCATCTGGTGGCCGGCGACGCCATCGTATTTCCCCAGGGCGATGCCCACCGCATGACCTCAGAGCCGGGGCTGGCGCCGGCCAAGGGCGCGCGCCTGGACGCGGTGCTGGCACGCCGGCCGCGGTTGCTCGTCTATGGCGGCGGCGGGGCGGTGACCCGCCTGATCTGCGGCTACCTGGCCTGCGATGCGCGCTTCGCCGGGCTGCTACTGGCCGGGCTGCCGCCGCTGGTGCGGGTCAACGTACGCGGCTCCAGCGCTGGCGACTGGCTGGAGTCCTCGGTGCGCTACGCGCTGGCCGAGGCGCGCTCGCCGCGGCCGGGCGGCGCCGGGGTGCTGGCCAAGCTGGCCGAGGTGCTGTTCATCGAGGTGCTGCGCCTGTACATGCACGAGCAGGGCGAGGGGCGCACCGGCTGGCTGGCCGGCCTCAACGACCGCATCGTCGGCGCCGCGCTCAACGCCCTGCACCGCAAGCCGGCGCATGCCTGGACCCTCGACGAGCTGGCGCGTACCGCCGGCACCTCGCGTTCGGTGCTGGTCGAGCGCTTCCAGCTGCTGGTCGGCAACGCGCCCATGCAGTACCTGACCCAGTGGCGCATGCTGCTGGCCGCCAACCTGCTGCGCCACAGCACCGCGTCCTTGCTGCGCATCGCCGAGGAGGTCGGCTACAAGACCGACAGCGCCTTCAGCCGCGCCTTCCGCCGTGAGTACGGCCTGCCCCCGGCGGCCTGGCGGCGCGCCCAGGGCGCGGCAAGCGGGGCCTCGGCGTTCGGCCGTTAGCTGGGAAGACTCGACTGGGCGCGGGTGATCCGGCGCGGCGCTCGGGGCCTGCGGCTTGCCATCCGCCGGCGAAGCCGTTAACACTCCCCCGGCAGCCCTTCCAACGATTCCAATCAGGATGCACCCCGCCCATGCCCACTACTGCCGAAGTCGCCGAATTCATCCGCCGCGAGTTTCCCCAGGCCCGGGTCGTCATCGACGCCGTGGGCGACCGTTCCGCCACCGTGTCCCAGCAGGTCGAGGAAGCCGACCTGCGCCCCGGCGGCACCGTCTCCGGGCCGACCCTGATGGCCCTGGCCGATGTCGCCCTGTATGCCGCGGTGCTGGGGGAGATCGGCATAGTACCGCTGGCGGTGACCACCAGCCTGACCATCAACTTCCTGCGCCGCCCGGATGCCGATCGCCGGGTGATCGCCGTGTGCCGGCTGATGAAGGTGGGCAAGAGCCTCGCCATGGGCGAGGTGTCGCTCTATTCGGAAGGGCTCGAGGAACCGGTGGCCCACGCGGTGGGCACCTACGCGATTCCGCCCCAGCACCTGCGCTGAGCGGTTCGGCAGCGGACGGGGGGCGCCCGTCCGCCTAGGGAACGGCTCAGAACCACTGGTCGTTGCGCTTGCGCCGCACGCGCAGCAGGGTCGGCAGGATCAGCCCGGCGAACAGCCCGGCGCCGGCGATGCTGCCGCCGTAGACCATGTAGCGCATCAGCACTTGCTGCTGTTCCTCGCCTAGCTGGGCCTGCACCTCGCGCAGCTCGGCGCGTGCCTCGCTGAGCTCGGTATCCAGCGCCGAGCGCGCCGCCTGCAGTTCCTCGATCAGTGCCTTGCGGGCGTCCAGGGTTTCCTGCATGCCCTGCACGCGGGTCTTCCAGGTGTCGTTGATGTTGGCCAGCTCGGCGCTCAGGCGCTCCAGGCGGCGTTCTAGCTGCGGCAGGCGCTCGGCCTGGCCGGGCACTTCCTGCAGGTCGCGGCTGGGAATCCATACGGCCTTGCCGTTTTCGGTGCGCACCTGGCTGTAGTCGCCCTGGATGCGTAGCAGCTCCACCTTCTGCCCGGAGGTCAGGGTGCCGACGATCCGGTAGCCGTCGGTGGGACCGCTGCGCACATAGGTGCTCAGCTTGTCGCTGACCCAGCGCGCGTTGCTGGCGCCTTCCTCGCCGGAAGCCTCCTCGGCTTGCGCCGGGGCGTGGGCCAACAGGCCACCCAGCAGGCAGGCGGCGAGGGCACAGGAGCGGAGCGGGAAAGCACGGACGGGGAAATGACGGGATAGGGTCATGGGCAATCTTCACATGGCGATCGAAAAGGGAGCGGCGCAGCCGGCCAGATGAATGGTGTTATGTCGGACGGAGTCGGCATGGCGAAGGGCCATGTCGTCCGCCCGGGCGGCCGACGGAGGACAGACCGCAGGTGGCCGGGGGAGTTCACTGGCCGTGGGCGGCGGGGGATGAGCGGTCGTTTCGGGAGGAAGGGCACCGATCGATGCCGGGGCAGGGCGCCGGGAGACCGGCGCCCGGGCGGGTCAGATCACGAAGAAGCCGTGGGTGCCGTCGC
>Ga0182792_1002949_pt1 | contig 11451 bp, 10 predicted proteins | sample Passage237B_FD_130497 | JGI IMG/M metagenome (GOLD analysis project Ga0182792, IMG submission 130497) | Cellulose adapted compost microbial communities from Newby Island Compost Facility, Milpitas, CA, USA - Passage2 37B (version 2) (version 2) ...
AACTAAAAGGTGAAAGTCTAAGAAAAAAGAAGTAATTTTGTCAGTATAGGCTCCACAATGAGAACCTCCATAGAGGGGTCAACTTCCTCCGGAATGAGGGGTCAACATCACCAGTATGTCAATCTACGACAGAATAGCCAATGGCAGCTATTCTTTTCTCATGTTAAGAATGGCGAATGGACCTGTAAAACTTTATGACAATATCTCCACAAACAATATACAACTAATGTTTCCGCCTGGCTCTCCTGCAAGTATTACAATTGTTGAAAAACGTTTTTACATTGCAAAAAACAACAATGTGATCCAACTATCACGTTCTTCCTTCAGGTACGACTTAAAGAAAGAGTTTGCAGGTAATCAGAAAATTCTAAGCTTCATTGAAGAAATCAAGTATACAGATCTGATCAAAAACATAACCGAAATTATAAGCGACTACAATGACAACCTACTGAAAGGAACAATGTATACGAATTAAACACCACTTAACATTTTATGTAGATGATTTGATGCAAAGCAAATTTTTGACTACACTTTACAGCGCTATGCTGTTATTGAAAAACAACCTGAACAATACGAAGACCAACAGACAGTTTATATAAGATCGTACTACTAATTCATCCTTTAATATGAAAAAGGTATTCAGAATAGTTTTTATCGCATTCCTGATATTCTTTGTGCTCACTAATGTAGTGGCCATTTTTCATGGTTATAAATTCACTCACTTCTCCGAAGATTATCATAAAAAACCCAAAAGGCCGGAGGATCTTTCTTCAACAGAAAAACTTAAGATGATGCTACTTGGAGTTAAGATTCCTAAACCGGTGAACAATAGTGTACCGCAACAAAACTACCAGACCATAGTTCTTCAAAGTAATAAAAAAATAGAATGCTGGAGTATCAAAAGCCCTACGCCCATGGGCACAGTTATCCTCTTTCACGGATATGGAGGGAAAAAATCTTCCCTGATGGATAAAGCAACGATTATCCACAACCTGGGTTATAATGTATTGCTTGTTGATTTTATAGGTTCAGGAGGATCTGAAGGACTGCAAACAACCATTGGGTATAAGGAAGCTGAAAATGTTAAAACAGCCTATGATTACATTAAGCAACAGGGAGAAAAAAACATTATTCTGTTCGGAACATCGATGGGTGCAGCCGCAATCATGAAAGCTCTGGCCGACTATCCTTTGCAGCCTAAAGGCATAATCCTTGAATGTCCTTTTGCAACTATGTACGAAGCAGCCAGTGCAAGATTCAAAGCAGTTGGTGCCCCGGTATTTCCAATGGCGGGACTGGTTGTTTTCTGGGGAGGCATAACCAACGGATTCTGGGCTTTTTATCATAATCCTGTTGACTATGCATCAAAAATCAAATGTTCTACACTTTTACTTTATGGTGAACAGGATAACAGGGTAAGCAGAGAAGAAATTAATGCGATTTACTCCCGTCTTCAATGTTCAAAAGAACTTAAAACCTACCCTTTGGCAGGCCATGTCAACTATCTGCGGAACTATACAACAGAATGGACAAACGATATCAGAAACTTCCTTAACACTGCCAACCAGTCATCTAATTAGGAAATTAGTAAAACCAATATGTTTATCCGGACACATTAATGTTCTTTTTTAAACCTCTTAACTGTTGATACTACCCAATTCTTATTATAAAGTATTTTTCCGTGAGAAAACATTAAGAAAACGGGTAAACAAAATTAATTTTTCAGGTTAATTATGAGTAATTTGATACTTTATTCATTTTTGCTAAAAATGGAATAAAAATTTACACTTATTAGTTTAAACACTATACTACAATGGCACAGGATCAGGCTACAATTGACCAAAATCACAAAAAATTCATTCAACAGGTGGTTGAAACAGAACTGGTATGGGGACTTGAAACGGAAGACGGATTTGCAACCTCTTCCTCCATGGAATATGAAGATGCAGATGTTATTGCATTCTGGTCTGATGAAGCGTCTGCGGCTGCCTGCGCCGGAGAGGACTGGGCAGATTTCACCCCCTCCTCTATTCCCTTAAGCGAATTTCTTGAAAACTGGTGTATAGGTATGCAGGAAGATGGTCTGCTGGCTGGTACCAACTGGGATACCGACCTTTCAGGAAGAGAACTTGAACCGCTTGATCTTGCCCTTGAAATTTTGGACGAATTAAAAAACAAAGGCAAAAAAATTCAATTACAAGGGTTTGCATCTCAGGAACTATTTGCCGAAGAACTGAAAAAAGCCTGGGAAGAAACCGAAGGCGAATAAACATCCCGAAACAGCATTCTCACTTTTTGCATTATTGACATTCTACATGTTTTTCGCCAAATTGAAGAGCATGTAGAAGGTCTTATGCATGTAAAATTTATTTTACAATTTTACTTAACTACTAATACAAAAAAACTTGCTGGATCCTCCTACAAATATCCCCTAAGCTTCGAACCTTTACATACTTTACTAACATATTGAACGATGGATCACAGGCAGATTATTGATTTTATTGAGAAAAACTCCATTCAGAAAATAAAATTTGCATTTACGGATATAGATGGAGTACTCCGCGGGAAAATTATCCACCGGGAAAAATTTCTGAAAGGTCTGAAAGAAAACATTGGCTTTTGCGATGTGGTATTCGGATGGGACAGCGGAGATGTTTGTTATGATAATGTTAAGGTAACAGGATGGCATTCCGGATATCCTGATGCATCCTGCTCCATTGATCTTTCCACGTTTCGGAAAATCCCCTGGGAAAACGACCTTCCCTTTTTTATTGCAGATTTTGAAGGTAAAGCATCAGAAGTTTGCCCCAGAAGCTTATTGAAAAAAATTGAGCGCCAGTGTATAGAAATGGGTTTTCATGCTGAATTTGCGCAGGAATTTGAATGGTTCAATTTCAGAGAAACGCCCCAATCCCTTCAGGAAAAAGAATTTACCAAACTGACTCCTCTTACTCCCGGAATGTTCGGGTACTCCATTCTGAGACCTTCTTACGAAACTGCCTATTACCACAATTTATTTGACCTGCTACTCAAATTCGATGTTCCTCTGGAAGGACTACATACCGAAACAGGACCAGGAGTTTATGAAGCAGCCTTGCTCCATGACAGTGTTTTAAAAGCTGCTGATAAAGCTGCTTTATTTAAAACAGGTGTAAAAGAAATTGCCTACAAAAATGGCATACTGGCCACTTTTATGGCCAAATGGAACGAGCAGCTTCCAGGGTGTAGCGGACATATCCACCAGAGTCTCTGGAGCCTGGACCAGTCTGAAAATCTTTTCTTCGACCCAACCAGGGAGCACAACATGAGCGATCTGTTTAAACACTACCTGGCTGGTCAGCTTTACTGCCTTCCATTCCTTCTCCCCATGTATGCCCCTACCATCAATAGCTATAAAAGACTGGTAGAAGGAGCCTGGGCCCCCACTACAATCACATGGGGGATTGATAACCGGACAACCGCCCTGCGTGTATTAAATACTTCCCATCAACAGACCCGTCTCGAAACCAGAGTTCCGGGATCCGACAGTAACCCTTATCTGGCGATGGCAGCAGCACTTGCCTCCGGATTGTATGGGATCAAACATCAACTGAAACTTGAAATCCAGCCAACAAATGGTAACGGGTATCAAAACCTGGAAAACGGTAAACTCCCTTCGAACCTTTGGGAAGCCAGCCATGCCATGAAAAACAGTCCGGTAGCAAGGGAACTGTTTGGCGCCTCCTTTGTTGATCATTTTGTCAGCACCCGCGAATGGGAATGGAAACAGTTCGCTAAACATGTTACAGACTGGGAATTAAATAGATATTTTGAAATAATATAACAAGGCGTAAGGCATTAATTAATTATTAAGCGTTGTACCTCCTGTCATTGTGACTTATCAAGTCTGAAAATGAAAATCATAGACTATACGTTAATTATAAAAGAAGCCTGGAGCAACTTCGATGCATCCAAAACGATCGCAAAGATTGAAGATATCAGTGCAAAAGTATCTACCAACCACGTATTCAGGGTAACCTTTGAAGATGAAGACATTATTATCGCCAAACTTTCCTATTTCGGGAAGTATGAACACTTTAAAGAAGATCACCGCCTGATTCATGCACTTTCCAACAACCTTCTTTATCCGTTTGAAAATGTACTTGCCAAATCACTGGTAAAAAACAACAAGGTATATACTTACCGGTACCAGGAAGGACTTACAGATGCCTGGGTTGTATTTTATAATCCCATCAGGGTAATGGAAAAACTTCCACGGCGACTGGAAGAAGAACATATTGTAAAACTTGGAAAAGAGTGGGCCAAATTTCATAAAGCCTGTGCCAAGGTCAAAAATGTACTACCCAAATATTCCAAAACACTGGTATCGGATATTGAAGACCTCCTTCACATTCTCGATACAGAAGACGGACAATACGAGCACCGGATGCATGTAGACTATATTGAAAGTCAGTGTGCCATCTTTCTCAGGAATATTGAGCAACTCAACTATCAATCCTTTGAAAGTATTCCGGTATTTGTGGACTGGAACATCGGAAACTTTTCGGTAACAGACAAACTCGAACTTTTCTCCCGTTGGGATTATGACTGGTTCAGGGTAGGCCCACGGGTACTGGATTTCTACTTTTTCAGCAGGGTCGTTTCAGATATCGGAGACCGAACAGTATTCAGTTATGTAATCAATCCGCTCATGGAAGACCGTTTTATCCTCTTCCTGAAAGAATACCACAAAGTATATCCACTGACCAGGAATGAAATTCTGTTTATGAAGGAAGCTTACAGATTCTTCATTTTAAATTATGTAATCAAACATGGACGATATTTCTTTCATGAGCTCTATGCAACCAAACTCCAGAGAGAAGCTTATGAAACGTACCTGCCATCCATAGAAACAGAATTTAATGCAGATAAGATTTTAAAAGAGCTTAAGTTGTAAACACTTATCCCCGACACAAATCTTTACTTTATTTACTAAAACTTATTACGCAATATGGTGCAACTACAAAATTTCAAATCCATCGTTTCAAAATACAAGGTCATTTTTTTTGATGCATTTGGAGTTTTAAAGAATTACAAAGGGTTAATACCTGGTATAGAACAAACCTTCCATTATTTGCAAGAGCAGAATAAGGATTTTTACATCCTAACCAATGATGCCTCCAGAAGTCCTGAACAGCTGTCTGAATCCTATCACAAACTGGGCCTGTGCGCCATTACTCCTGACAGAATCATCTCCAGCGGAATGCTTGCGAAAGAATACCTTGATTTAAAAGTAAGCCATGGAACAGTTGCCTATCTTGGAACGGAGAATTCCGCTCATTACATTGAACGGTCGGGCCTAAAAACGTTACCAATCAACCAGCTCGAACTGGACGATATTTCAGAGATTAATGCCCTTGTGCTTCTTGACGACGAAGGGTTCGACTGGAATAAAGATTTAAATAAAACAGTTAACCTGCTTCGCAACAGAAACATACCCGTCATTGTAGCCAACACGGATACCACTTATCCTGTCTCACATTCCCAGGTAGCCATTGCCATTGGTGGCGTGGCAGAATTGATTGAAAATATTGTAGGGAAAAAATTTATACGGTTTGGTAAACCAGATTCCCAGCTATTCAATTTCGCTTTTGAACATGCCTGTACGAACTGTATCGTGGATAAAAACGATATCCTTATGGTGGGTGATACGCTGCACACCGACATTATGGGAGGCAACAAGTTTGGTTTTGACACGGCACTGATGCTTACCGGAATCACGCAGCCCGCAATGGCCGAACAACATATCAGAAGTACAGGAATAATTCCAACCTACATTTGCGAATCTGCCGTGATTAATTAAAAATTACGTGTTTGGGCAGCTTTAATAATGAAGTGCCATTCTTATTAAGCCTGAATAAAAAATGCCTGATGTTTCCATCAGGCATCTCAGTATATAAAAAAGTAACCCTAAAAATTCAGATTAAGCAGCTTTTAGCTTCAGTTTTTTAATCAACTCCTGCATAGTAGCATTGAACTTTCTGTCGGTGTCCATTAAGTCATTTACTGAAGTTAAAGCGTGAATAACGGTACTATGATCTCTGTTTCCAAAGTGCTGACCGATCGATTTTAAAGAAAGGTTAGTGTACTCTTTTGCAAAATACATTGCCACCTGTCTTGCTATCACGATCTCTCTTTTTCTGGTCTTAGCTTTAAGAGAATCAACAGTTACGTTAAAGAATTCGGCTACAAATTTCTGGATATAATCTATACCCACTTCCGATTCTATGTTTTGAACAATGCTCTGCAATGTCTGCTTTGCAAGTTCAAGGTCAATTTCTTTCTGAGTTAATGAAGATTGTGCAATTAAAGAGATTAATACACCTTCTAACTCTCTTACGTTGGTATCGATGCTGTAAGCAAGATATTCAACAACATTCTCAGCGATTTCAACACCTTCTGACTGCATTTTTTTGCGAATAATCGCAATTCTTGTTTCAAAATCAGGCTGCTGCAGATCTGCAGTCAATCCCCATTTGAATCTGGATAATAATCTTTCCTGTAATCCTTTCAAATCTTTTGGCGGGCAGTCGCTCGTCATTATGATTTGCTTACCTGACTGATGCAGGTGGTTGAAGATGTGGAAGAATATTTCCTGAGTTTTTTCTTTACCAGACAGGAACTGTACATCGTCTATTACGAGTACGTCTACCTGAAGATAGAAATTAGCAAATTCCTGGGTATTGTTGTTTTTGATTGCATCAAGAAATTGATTCGTAAATTTCTCTGATGATACATAAAGAACAAATTTGTCAGGACTGTTTTGCTTAATTCTGTTTCCTATCGCCTGTACGAGGTGTGTTTTCCCTAAACCTACACCACCGTAGATCATCAATGGATTGAAAGATGTTACTCCCGGTTTATTAGCAACTGCATATCCGGCCGAACGCGCAAGTCTGTTACAATCACCCTCAATGAACGTGTCAAACGTATAGTTTGCATTTAACTGTGAACTGAATGAAAACTTATCCAGCCCCTTTAAATCAAACGGACTTTTAACAGCATGAGGAGCGTTATAGTTTACATTTTTTGCATTACCATTCGGTTTTCCCTGAACCTGGTTTCCAAAAGATCTGGCCTGCTCCGACTCCTTTTCCATCATCAGAGAATACTCCAGCCTTCCATCAGGGCCCAGTTCAGTATCAATTGCTCTCCTTAAAACCTGAACATAATGCTCTTCAAGCCATTCATAAAAAAACTGACTAGGAACCTGAATTGTCAAAACGTCATTCTGTAACATTATAGGGACTATAGGCTCAAACCAGGTTTTAAAACTCTGCTCACCTACACTCTCCTTAATGATACGGAGACAGTTGTTCCATACTGTTTTACAGTCTTTTACAATTAGCATAATTAAAGGGTTTTTGAAAAAATCATCCTCCTTGATTTTGGAGGGGAGACAAATTTGTAAAAAAAATAATTAACAAAAAAATGAACTGGGGGCTTGACTTTTTCATATCCTTCAGGACTTGTAAATTACGAAATAATTCAGAAAATATTCCTAAAATAATCCAATCATTTCCTTGCAATATCCAACAAACAATTCGTTATAACATGTATAATTCCACGTAAAAAACGAAGGATTTTATAATCTTTTTCTCCCTTAGTTGATTTTTTTAATAGTTTTAAAAAAAAGTGCCTGTGGAACATATAGCAACACCTGACAACCTATTTAAAAAAACAGATAAAAACCTGTGGATCAATAAACTAAAAAAAGAATTGAAGCTTCAGGATATTGACTCCTTAGCACATAAAGCAGGGCAAAAAATAAATATTGATCCGTTTTATACGAAAGAAGATTTAAGTCGTATAAGGGTGTCATTTTTTGACAAAATTTTTGGCATTTGGAAAGTCGTCTATAAAATAAATTTCTCTGACCAAAATGCCTTAAAAAAAGAAATCGAAAAATCAAAAAAATTCAATGCAGATCATGTCGAAATTTGGATACAAGACACCCAAAACGTTGATTTGATTTCTGCAATTGATTTATTAACAGGGAAATCCTTCACCATAAAAACGTCAGACCCAAACGCAATTGGAGTTACAATTCCGGAAAATAGTTTTTTGCATTTCAATGCTGGAGACAAACTGATTAATAAAGCAGATTTAATACAAAAATTGGCCAGTGTTTTTTCTCAAAAAAACTCCCATGGATCTATTTTGGGCATTTCTTCCTCATTTAATGAAGATCCCGGGACGGAAATAGCTTTTTCGATTGCACGGGCGGTCGAATATTTTGATTTGCTGACGAAAAAAGGTGTTTCCAAAGAAGTGATTTTATCCAACATCCATTTTCATACCTCCATTGGAGACAATTTTATTATTGAAATTGCCAAACTGAGAGCTTTTCGCTCGTTGTGGGATAAAGTAAAAACACTTTTACTTTCCGACCATTCGGTTTATACCACATTCCACGCCGAACTTAATCCCTCAAAAGCTTCAGTAAAAAATGAAAACGACGAGGTGATTGCCAATACCGTTCAGTTTATTGCTGCTGCCCTTGGGAATTCCGATTATATTAAACTAAACAGCCAAACGTTGGCTTCCGCCCCTCTTGCCGATGACTTCTACCAGAGAATACGTTTAAACATTGCACATATAATAAGAGAAGAATCTTTTATGGATAAAGTTACAGATCCACTTGCCGGTTCTTACCTTATAGAAACGGTGACCTCAAAAATAAGTGAGGCGGCCTGGGAACACTTTAAAACCATCGAAGAAGCGGGTGGCTATTCTGAAGCAATACGTAAAGGGGGACTAATTTTATGAAACCAGATTTTTCCAAAATACACTACCATCAACTTCCCGATCTTTCGTCTAAACCAGCCAAAGATAAAGACACCTGGCTGACGTCTGAACAGATCGTTGTCAAAAATCAGTTCGGTCCAAAAGATCGTGAACAGTTTGTCTTTGATGATTTTCCGGCAGGCAGCCCTCCTTTCCTAAGAGGCCCCTATGCCAGCATGTATCTCGGAAAACCCTGGACAATACGCCAGTATGCAGGATTTTCCACTGCAGAAGAGTCCAATGCCTTCTACAGAAGAAACCTTGCCGCAGGGCAAAAGGGGTTGTCCGTGGCATTTGACCTGCCCACCCACAGAGGGTATGATTCGGATCACCCAAGGGTTACGGGAGACGTGGGAAAAGCCGGTGTTGCCGTGGATTCCGTTGAAGATATGAAAATGCTTTTCGAAGGAATTCCATTGGATCAAATGTCGGTTTCCATGACTATGAACGGAGCCGTTATTCCCATTCTCGCCTTTTATATTGTTGCGGCAGAAGAGCAGGGTGTAGCCCCTTCCAAACTGAGTGGCACCATTCAAAACGATATATTAAAGGAGTTTATGGTGCGGAACACCTACATCTATCCTCCCCTTCCTTCTATGAAGATCATTGGGGATATCTTTGAATACACCTCCCGCCACATGCCTAAATTCAACTCTATCAGCATTAGTGGCTATCACATGCAGGAAGCAGGGGCAACAGCCGATATCGAACTTGCCTATACCCTTGCAGATGGCCTGGAATACGTGCGAACAGGCTTAAAAGCAGGCATCGACATCGATAACTTTGCTCCCAGACTTTCATTCTTTTGGGGAATCGGAATGAACTTTTTTATGGAAATCGCCAAAATGCGTGCTGGCCGATACCTCTGGGCAAAAATACTGAAAGCATTTAATCCTAAAAATGAAAAGTCTCTTGCATTAAGAACACATTGTCAGACATCCGGGTGGAGCCTTACCCGACAGGATCCCTTTAATAATATCACAAGAACCTGTGTTGAAGCAATGGCAGCCGTGCTGGGACACACACAGTCCTTACATACCAATGCACTCGATGAAGCACTGGCATTACCTACAGACTATTCCGCCAAGATTGCGCGTGATACACAATTATATCTGCAAAAGCATACCGATCTGTGCAACTACATAGATCCATTTGGTGGTTCTTACTACCTGGAATACCTTACTCATGAACTCATCATCAGGGCAGAACAGCTTATTGATGAGATCGAAGCGCATGGAGGAATGGCCAAATCCATAGAAGCAGGAATTCCACAAAGCAGAATAGATCAGGCAGCTGCAAGAAAGCAGGCACGAATAGATTCGGGACAGGATGTTATAGTCGGAGTAAATAAATATACTGTTGAAGAAGAAGGTAAACTGGAACTGCTTGAAGTAGATAACTCACAGGTAAGAGAAAAACAAATTGAACGCCTCAACCGATTAAAAGCTCAGCGAAATCAGGAAGAGGTAAACAGGGCTCTGGACGCTATCACACAGGGTGCTGAGTCAGGAAAAGGAAACCTGCTGGAACTGGCTATCGAAGCAGCCAGAAAAAGAGCTACACTGGGAGAAATCTCCATGGCAATGGAAAAAGTTTTTGGAAGACACAAAGCTATGACCAGAACAACTACAGGTATTTATGGAAGAGAATCTTCTGACACTACGAATATAGAAAAAGCCAGAGCGCTATCGGATCAGTTTGCTGCCATAGACGGAAGAAGACCAAGGATTATTATAGGTAAACTCGGACAGGATGGTCACGATCGCGGAGCAAAAGTTATTGCAACTGCCTTTGCAGACCTTGGATTCGACGTTGACCTCGCGCCATTATTTCAAACACCGGAAGAACTTGCCAGAATGGGTGCTGAAAGCGATGTACACATTATTGGAGTATCCAGCCTTGCAGGAGGACATAAAACGCTTATTCCGGAATTAATTGAAGCATTGAAGAACCTTGGAAGAGAAGATATTATGGTAGTTGCCGGAGGAATTATTCCGCCAAACGATTACGATTTTCTTTATGAAAAAGGCGTATCCGGCATCTTTGGCCCGGGGACTGTTATTGCAATTGCAGCCCAGGATATACTAAAAAAATTGATAGACGAAATTAACTTATAATAATAACTGTTTGTAATCTTTTATTTTGAATTAAATAAAAGATTACAAATACTTCGGATACCCCTCTATATCAACACTTTTAATCTTTTCCGCTGTATATATACCGCTATCTGTCTTAATTATAAGCTTTCCTGATTTAGCTTTTACAAAGAAAGTAGAAGCATGATCTTTTCGCTTTGGCCTTTTCACTGCAGGCCCTTTAGTAGTTTTCTTCGAAAATTTTCTCATAATCCCTAAGAACTTTTTCACTTTTTAGTAAAGAAAATTTCTTTCTAATTATAAATATATGACTTTTTTCCTTAATAACCCTTAAATCAAATTCTGAATTCCCTTTTGTAGTGTAACTTAATATTAATGAATATACTTTGCAGCGTTTAGTAAAGTTATTGTAAGCCTCCCCATAAATCGGACAGTATAAAGTTAGAAAAATTTATTAACTTAATACTGAGATATGAAAAAGAGTAAATTTACAGAGAATCAAATTATTAAATCCTTGAAAGAACATGAA
>Ga0182792_1002953_pt1 | contig 11446 bp, 6 predicted proteins | sample Passage237B_FD_130497 | JGI IMG/M metagenome (GOLD analysis project Ga0182792, IMG submission 130497) | Cellulose adapted compost microbial communities from Newby Island Compost Facility, Milpitas, CA, USA - Passage2 37B (version 2) (version 2) ...
GTCCGCTTTCGGCAAAAAAACGGACCTCGAGACCATCCGGTTTTACCGAAACTGTCCGCGTGAACCGGGTGCCGTTTTGTGTCTCGATCGTCAAGGTGGCCAGTGCGGCACCGGCAGGCAGTGGGTAGTCCAGCAGGTAGTTGCCGCCACGTGTCCCCTTGATGAGCAGGGTGTCCCGACGTTGGTCAACCGTCAAAAAAGCGGTCAGGTCTTTCTTGTGCGCTTTGTCGATCATGGTCGGCATCAACTGCGCATGCAACCAATAGCGACCGGGTTCTTTTTCGTGGAGCTGAAAGGCCGTTACGGGGGTGTGATCGACTTCGGTAGCGGTCGGAAACAGGCGTACATAGCATTGGGCGATGAAATCCGCACCGAAGTTTTTGTTCCATTCCGTATATGCCCGGATCTGGTAAATCCCCTGGAGGTATGATTGCTCGAGCTGGAAGCTGCCTGACCCCATGCCGGCCGTCAATTTGATCCGTTTCCGTTGGATAACGCGTTCATCCGAAGCGATCAGTTCGACATGGAGCACCCCCGAAAGGGTACTTGGGCGAAGGCCCTGGGATGAAACCACAAGCGCATTGAACCAAATGGTCTGGTCGGTGGTATAGACCTCGGCATCGGTCTGCAGATATATTTTTTCTGCATAGGCCGCCGCGGAGATGATCGGCATTTCCTGGGCACGCACGCTTCCGCTCGATACCGAAGCCAGTACCAGCGCGAAAACGGCCGATCGGATGACGCTCGCATAATACATGTACTTCACAAAGTAACGTATTTCTTCCTGGTAAATCAACGGCGGGCACCAGTGCAAGCCTTTGCACCAACGTCTTCGCTGCTATTCAGGATAAGCGTTATATTCGCAAACGACAATCAACTATACGAAGGATGCTGAATTCGAAAATTCTCGCAATAACCCTCATCGTCTCATTATTGGGGGCGCTGCCATCGCAGGCGCAATCGGGCAAAGGCTTTGGAGACTACCGGCTCATCGCCCATCGGGGCGGTGTAGTAGACAGCACGACAGCCGAAAACAGTATTCAGGCTTTGGAAAAAGCGATTTCCGCGGGCTATGACCGTGTAGAGATTGACGTTCGCCTGAGTAAAGACAGCGTTTTTGTGGTACACCACGACCGGAATCTCTTGCGCTATTACCAGGTAGACAGTACGGTAGAGTCACTTCCGTGGTCCAGGTTGCGTACCCTTAAGGGCACCAAGGGCAACCGCGTTCACTCCCTCGATGAAATCCTTTCTGCGGCAAGCGGGCGCATCAACGTGATGGTGGACCTGAAGGTCGCGGGCAATGACACAGCACTGCACGGCAAGCTTGTAGCTGCTTTAGTCCGGTATGGTTTGCTTCGCGATGCGATGATGATCGGCACCGAAGCCTCGACTGATTTTTATCGGGGCAAAATCGCCCTGAGCTGTACCCGACAGCAGTTGGAGGAAAATGTAAAGCGGCCGGATTTCGACCCCAGGCAGTATTACCTGTTCTCGAGCAGTATCAGTACAGCCGATGTGCAATGGGCCTCCAATCTTGGTATTCCCGTTGTAGGAGTTATCAATGCATGGGCGCTGCGCGGCGATAAGCTGGCGGAAGGTGAAGCGGCAGCAAAGGCCCTGTTGGCCGCAGGGGTACGCTCGTTCCAGATTGACAGCATGTTTGACGTGTTTTTCCGATAGTTACCTTACGAAGGATAGGCTGCGCCCGAGGAGTCGCGTACGACTAAGCGACCAGTGGAAATCGTAATTTCGGAAGGGACATCGGTAAACCGCTTCTTGAGCAAATCCAGCATATTTTTGCCGGCCACCAGGCCGATTTCGTAGGGTTTCTGCTCGTAGGTCGTGAGGCCGGGTACGACAATGCATGCCGCGGGATCGTTGCCGAAACCGGTCACCGCCACGTCGGCAGGCACCTGCAACCCTTTCCCTTTGAGGACCTCCATGACCTGTATCGCACCGGCGTCATAGATTGTACAGATGGCGTCGGGGGGCTCGGGCAATGCCAGCCATTGGTCGACCGCGGCAACCACATGTTCGCGGAGGAATCGGGTGTGGGCGACATATTCGGGCTTGTAGGCTATCCCGTGCTGGCGTAGTGCCGCCATATACCCTTGCTGGCGCAACTTGCTTGCCAGCAAATGCTTGGGGCCCGCCAGCAAAGCGATACGCCGCCTACCCCGTTCGATTAGGTGCTGCGTAGTTGTGTACAGGCCGTTGAAATCGTCCTCGACCACTTTCGGAATGGGCAGTTCTTGGCATATCCTGGCAAAGGAAACCAACGGGAATCCCTTTTGATACAGCATCTTGATTTGGTCGAAATTGCGCGTATCGCGGGTATGGCATATCAGGAACCCATCCACCCGGCTCAGCATCAGCGCTTGGATGTTTTCCTTTTCGATTTGTGGCGACTCGTCCGACTGCGCGATGATCGTCCGGTATCCCATCCGGGCCACCGCATGCTGTATCCCGCTTACAATCGCTGCAAAAAAAGGTTTCTGGATATCGGGGATGATGACCCCCAACATGCGGGTCTCGTTTTTGATGAGGCCGAGGGCAAGCATGTTCGGCTGGTAATCCATCTCCTTGGCCATCTCTAGGATAGCCTTGCGGGTCTCTGGATTGACGTTCGGGTTATTGGTCAGGGCCCGCGAAACGGTGGATTTCGAAACGCCTAGTTTCTTGGCAATGTCGATGATGGTGACCTGATGCTTTTTCATAGCAGGTTACATGGGCTTATGATGCAAAAGTGTAAAAAAAATGTTTAAAAAAAAAGTGATATTGGGAACGGTTGTGGGAATGTTCCCAATACATAAATGGGAATATTTTGCTGTTAAATACTTGTTTATCAATAAAAAATGATATAGTTTAGCCTTCGATTATGAAACTATTTTAATTCTTAAACACATCATTTATTAAATGCAGTCCGATGCGTTAGCGTGTACTGTACCCATTTATTTTTTAAGATTTACATATGCAGTTTATTGAAGAAGCATCGAAGAAAATTCCCGTCTACGCCTCCCCAGACGTTTTGGTGGTAGGGGCTGGCCCTGCCGGAATCGGGGCCGCCATTTCCGCAGCGCGCAATGGCGCCAAGGTCATGCTCTTGGAGCGCTACGGCTTTTTGGGAGGCAACCTGACGATTGCCATGGTCAACCCTATGTTTACCTTCCATGATGTCAAGGGCAAGCAGGTCATCCGTGGGATTGCGGGAGAATTGGTGGACCGGCTCGTGGCGCTGAAATCTTCGCAAGGACACGTGACCGACCTTACCTTTGACAATGCGTCGATGACACCGTTCGATCCCGAAGGCATGAAATATTTGCTTTTCCAGATGGTTACGGAAGCCGGCGTGGAGTTGCTGCTGCATTCATGGGCCGTGGGGGTGACCCGCGAAGGCAGCCGGGTCACCTCGGTCATCATCGAGAACAAATCGGGCAGACAGGCCATTGCCCCCAAATACATCATCGACTGTTCGGCCGATGCCGACATTGCGGCCATGGCAGGCGCTCCGTTTGTAAAGGGCCGCGAAGAAGACGGCGCCATGCAGCCGGTAACGCTTTTTTTTCGTATCGGGGGCATTGACATGGCCAACCTGCGCCATTGGATGAAAAACAACCGGGATCTGTTAAAGGATTCGCCCACGGACGAAGAAATCGATTCGAGCAAGGCCATTGCGTTTCTGGGCTTGAAGCAGTTGGTCAAGATGGGTATGGAAAATGGCGAATTCCCGAAAGATGCGGCGCCGCGCATCCTGTTTTACGAGCTGCCTCAGGAAGGCCAGATTGCCGTTAACGCCACTAGGCTACAGGGCATCGATGGCACCAATGCCGCCGATTTGACGCGTGCCGAACTTGAAACACGTATCCAGGCCTGGGAAATACACAAATTCCTGCAGAAATATGTGGGTGGTTTCGAAGGATCGTACATCCTTGATACGGGGGCCCAGGTGGGGGTGCGCGAAACCCGCCACATCCGCGGCGACTACCAGCTTACCGAAGAGGACGTGCTGGCCAACCGGGCTTTCGACGATGGCATTGCCTGCGGTACCTTTGCCATTGATATCCACCCCCCCGAGGGCGAGCAGCAGGTGTTTACAGGATCGGGAAAGGCGGTTTACGAAGTGCCTTACCGTACACTCCTACCCCAGGGGCTCGACAACGTGTTGGTTGCCGGCAGGAGCATCTCGGCCACGCATGCCGCTTTCGGCTCGTCGAGGGTAATGGCGACCTGTATGGCCATCGGCCAAGGGGCGGGTATTGCCGTCACTCATTTGATTCCTGGCAATGGCGATGTCCGCAGCGTGGACGTGGCCAAGGTGAGGGAACAACTGGTTGCGCAGGGGCAATACCTGATCGGCATGGCCGATGATCAGCCGGCAGATCCCACGCTTGCATTGAACAAAGGAGAGGGCTCGGGAGCCACGGCATCCCATTACAATCCATTCAAAGACAAAACACATGGCTAAGCAAAAAGGCCATATCCGGTGGGGTGTAGCGGCCCTGTTGTTTTTTGCGTCGACCCTGAACTATTTGGACCGGCAGGTGCTCTCCGTGCTTGCGCCGACCATCCAGGCCGAGTTGGGCTTGACCGATGTCGACTACTCGTTTATCACCTCTTCGTTTCTGCTGAGCTATACGGTGATGTATGCGATCAGTGGGACGCTGGTCGACCGCCTTGGCACGCGCAAAAGCTTCTTATGGGCGGTAGGCGGCTGGTCCATTGCCAACATGCTGCATGCCTTCGCGAAAACGGCCATGCAGTTTTCGGCATTCCGGTTTCTGCTGGGGATTGCCGAGTCAGCCAACTTCCCGGCAGGGGTAAAAGCTGCCTCGGAGTGGTTCCCCCTGCGCGAACGTGCCCTCGCTATCGGCATGCTCAATGCAGGTTCGTCTGCGGGCGCGGCCATTGCCATACCCTTGGTGTCGGTCATCGCCCTGCAATTCAACTGGCAGGCAGCATTCGCCGTCACCGGGATATTGGGTTTGCTCTGGATGTTTTTCTGGCACCGCCAATATTTCCTCCCCCAAGACCATCCGCGCATTACCGCAGCGGAGCGCGAACTGATCTTGGAGGGACAGCCGCCGCAGCCTCCCGTAGCGGAGAAAACCAGTATCTGGCGCCTGCTGCGCATGCGGCAAGCGTGGGGTTGCCTTTGTGCCCGTATCTTCATCGATCCCGTGACGTATTTCTTGATTTTCTGGATACCCAAATACCTTCAGGAGCAGCAGGGGCTTTCGCTGGACCAGATGGGCTACTTTGCTTGGATTCCGTTTGTAATCCTGGCGGTGGGGACCCTATTGGGAGGCCTCATACCTAAGTGGTTCATCACCAACCGGGGCTGGTCACTCAACCGGTCGCGCAAATCCGTCATGCTCTTCGCGTCGCTGCTCGTGCCGGTTTGCTGCATCGCGCTGTTCCATGCTTCGGGGGTAGGCGTTGCGTTGATAGCCATTGCCGGTGTCATGCTCGGCCATGGGCTTTGGGGCAATATCACCATCCCGGCTGAAGTATTCCCACGCCATGTGCAGGGTACACTTACAGGCATTGGGGGTACCTTGGGAGGCATAGCGGGCATACTTTCCCAACTTTCGGTGGGGTGGACGGTCCAGCATTTTTCCTATGCTCCCATATTCATCGCCATCGGCATAGCCTACCTTTTTACGCTCCTGTGTGTGCAGTTGCTTACAGGTCGTTTAGGAGAAATTATTGTATTAACCAAATAACAAATCTAATGAGTAAACCAGTTTTTAAACCAATGTGGCTCCTTAGGGCATACAGTGTTGCCCTATTGCTGGCCATCAATGCCCTGTTGTTTGCGCAACAGCGCTCGGTCGTCACCGGCGTGGTCACGAACGATCAGGGAGAGCCCTTGGCGGGCGTCACCGTTGCACTTGGGGGGAGTGCAAACGCATTGACCACCACCGATACGGAGGGCAGATTCCAAGCCCAGGTAACGGGCCAAGCGACACTGATATTCTCCTTGATGGGGTACAACCGTGAAGAAGTGTCCATCCCGGCAGATGGGAAGCTGCGGGTGGTCATGACGCCGATGGTGTCGGATTTGGACGAGGTGGTCGTTGTTGGATTCGGTACGACCAAAAAGGTAAACCTTACAGGAGCGGTGACGGCGGTCTCGGGCGAGGAAGTCGCAAAACGCCAGGTGGGGCAGACCTCCATGGCCCTGCAAGGCATGGCGCCAGGTGTGACGGTGACCCAAGGTAGCGGGCAACCTGGTGTCGACGGGGGGTCCATCCGTATCCGAGGTATCGGTACGCTCAACAACTCGGACCCGCTCATCCTGGTCGACGGGGTGGTCATGTCGCTCGACCATATCGATGTCTCGTCTATCGAATCCATTTCGGTACTGAAAGACGCGGCCTCATCGGCCATCTATGGATCGCGGGCAGCTAATGGGGTTATTCTCATTACCACCAAGCGTGGCAAATCCGGCCAATTCTCCCTGACATACGACAGCTATGTCGGCAAACAAATGCCTACCGACCTTCCCAAGATGGTGAACGGCCTTGACCACATGAACCTGATCAACGAAGCCCACACGAACGTCGGCAGGTCCCCGCTGTTTTCTGAAGACTATATCCGCGATTACATCGCCAACCAAGCCACAAACCCCGACCGCTATCCGGATGTCGACTGGCAAAAGGAACTCCTCAAGGGGAGTGGCATCCAGCAAAACCACGCCGTGGGCATCATGGGCGGAACCGATAGGATCCAGTTTTTCGGCAGCTTCGGTTACCTCAACCAAGCGGGGATTATCGAAAACGTCAATTATCAGCGGTATTATTTCCGCCTGAACACCAATGTGCAGATTAATCCCAAACTGCGGGGGTCATTTGACCTGTATGTCCGCAACAACAACCGCAAATCAGTGGCCAGTGGATCGCCCTTTGCCGGACCGGCCGCGTTTTCTGCAAGTACTTCCACCGGGATGATTTTCGGCTTGATGAACAAACTGCCTGCCACCCAAGCCGTTCGCTACAGCAACGGGTTGTGGGCCGAGGGCCAAAACGGAGCCAATCCCGTGGCGATTGTCCACGATGGGGGATGGTGGCGGCAGACCAGCACACCCATTGCCGGGAATTTTGCGCTGGAATACAAGCCCCTGGAATACCTGACCGCCCGCGTAGCATATGCGCCCACCTATGAACAACCGGTTACACGGTCGTTCAGTAACGTGGTGAAGACCTATGATGAAAACGGGGGGCTCCGCTTTTCCGTGCCGGCGCTCAACGAGCTGAACGAAGATGCCGCCAATAGCCGGCTCGACCAGGTAGAAGCTACGCTCAACTTCAATAGGTCGTTCGGCGGCCACTCGCTTTCCGCATTAGGTGGTTACCAATACCTGACCGGCACCAACAGTGGGTTCAGCGCATTCCGCGACAATTTCCTTTTCCCTGACTATACCGTGCTTTCGGCAGGTTCGTCAGACAACATGCGCAACAACGGATATGCCAACGATTGGACGCTGATTTCGTATTTCGGGCGCATCAATTACGACTACGAAGGCAAGTACCTCTTTGAAGCGAACATCCGTTACGACGGCTCTTCGCGTTTTGCCGAAGGCAACAAATGGGGTACGTTTCCCTCATTTTCGGCGGGGTGGCGCCCGTTGGAGGAGAAGTTCCTGTCAGGGGGCAAGCACTACCTCGACGATTTGAAAATCCGGGCTTCGTGGGGGCGCTTGGGCAACCAGGAAATCGGGAACAACTATCCGTTTGCGCCGACGGTCGCCTTGACTCCACGCTATATCTCCAACGACGAGGTCCAGAATGGGGCTGCAATCATGAGTTTGGCCAACACCGCCATCTCATGGGAATCGACCGAAATGTCCAACGTTGGGCTAGATATCCGCCTTCTCGGCAACCTTTCCGTATCATTCGACTACTACAAGAAAGTGACCAGCGGCATCCTCCTGGAATTGAGTATCCCCAAGACCATGGGGGTGGACGCTCCGTTCCAGAATGCGGGGGTCGTCGAAAACAAAGGTTGGGACATTCAGGTGGATTACGCCAGGCAGCATGGCCGGTTCCGGTATTCGGCCACGGCCGTGCTATCCGATGTGCGCAACAAGGTGGTCGACCTGCGGGGTATCCAGCAGACGGGAACACTCGTCAACCGCGAGGGGTACGCCATGAATTCGCTTTTCCTGCTCCGCTCGCAGGGGCTGCTATCTTCGGCAGACTTCGGGCCTGATGGCCAGTACCTGCATGCCACACCCCAATTCGGCGTGGTGGCACCGGGCGATATCCGCTACCTGGATGCGGATGGCAACGACATCGTGAACAACAATGACCGCGAAGTGCTGGGTAGCACCATACCACGCTATACCTATAGCCTCAACCTATCGGTGGGATACGGTGATTTCGATCTTTCGGGATTGTTCCAGGGTGTCGGCAAACGCGACGGTTACCTGACCGGCAGCGCAATCCTGCCGTTCCTGGCGGGAGGTACGGCATATGAATACCAGAAAAACCGATGGACACCCGAGACGCCCAATGCGCAATTCCCGCGGTATGCGTTTGGTGAGACCCATAACCACCAGGCTTCCGATTTCTGGATGCGCAGCGCCGCTTACCTCCGCATCAAGAACTTGCAGCTGGGATATACCTTGCCCAAGTCGGCACTCCAGCGTATCGGCGTGCAGGGAGCAAGGCTCTATGTTTCTGGAGAAAACCTGTTCACGTTTGACAATTTCTGGCCAGGCTGGGACCCTGAGATTTCCGCCGCCAGCAATGGGGCCTACTACCCGCAGGTAACGACCTACAACATTGGATTGAACCTTAAATTATAACCTATCGGCCATGAAGAAATTATACTGCATTGCCATCGCGGCTTTATTGCTCGCGTGTAGCAAAGACTTGGATAAATATCCATTGGATGCTCCATCTACGGACACGTTTTTGAAAACCGAGGCTGAACTGAGGGCGGCCGTCGTAGGGGCCTTCAGCCCCCTGACCTTGCGATTTGGGGAAAACCCCTATCCGATTTGGTTCGAAATGTATTCGGACATCGCGGCAAACCGCGACCAGACTCCCCACAGCATGTGGGGGACGCCCACTGCAGGCAATGTGAATCAAATCTGGAATACCATGTATCAAATCATTGCCCGTTGCAACTTCATTCTGGACAACGTGGACCGGGTCGAATCGGCCAACGAGGCGGTAATCAGCCAATCCATCGGCGAGGCCAGGTTCCTGCGGGCGTATGCCTATTCCCTGCTTTCACAGCTTTACGGCGATGTGCCGTTGGTGACTACCACCCTGGACCTGTCGGAAGCTTACGTAACGCGCACACCCAAAAGCAGCGTCGTGGATTTTATCCTGGCTGAGTTCGAGGAAGCCTCTACGCTGCTGCCACCAGACAACAGGCCCAATACCATGGCTGTCTCACAGGGAGCTGCATGGGCACTCGCCTCTCGCGTTGCACTCTACAACGAACGCTGGGACGACGCCATTGCGGCAGCTACCAAGGTGATGCAGCAGGAGGGCTCCCAATTTGAGTTGCATCCAGATTATGGGAAAATCACGCACCGCTCGGGAAAGACCTCCAAAGAAATCATCTGGGCTATCCAATTCAACTATACCGATGTGTTCCACGAGACACCGGTATCTTACCGCTCCCGCATGTCCGGAGGATACAGCAACCGCATGCCTGTGCAGGCATTGGTCGACTCGTATGACTGCATCGACGGGCTTTCAATCGACGAATCACCATTGTATGACCCCGCAAAGCCATTCGAGAACCGCGACCCCCGCTTGGGCATGACGATTGCACTCCCCGGCTCAACATACTACGGCTACCAATTCGAAACGCACAAAGATAGCCTCCAATGCTGGAACTACAATGTGTCGCCAGCGGTGCGTGTGCCAAACTTGGATGCCACCCATACCTTCGCCAGTTTCTCCGGCTATTGCTGGCGGAAATACGCAGACCCTAGCGAAGAACACGCCACACGATCGGATATCAACCCGATCATTATCCGGTATGCCGAGGTACTGCTCAACTACGCCGAGGCTAAACTCGAAGCCAATAAAGTAGACGCTACGGTTTACCAAGCGCTGAACAAACTGCGCCTCCGCGTTGACATGCCCGAGATCGAAGAAGGCCAATCTTCCGATGCGCTGCGCACGATCATCCGCAAGGAACGCAAAGCCGAGCTTGCAGGTGAAGGCCTGCGCTACTTCGATATCATCCGGTGGCGGATTGCCGACCAGGTGCTCAACGGTCCCTGCTACGGCCGCATCCCCACAGGGTTGCTGTCATCCGCGCCTTCATTTGATGAAAATGGTACGCCAGACTATAGCCAAGTGGCCAATGCCGGACAGATGCGTGTCATCCAAACCCGCATTTTCAACCCAGCGGCCAACTACCTGTGGCCCATCCCAGACATCGAATTGCAAACCAATGAGAACCTGGAACCTAACCCGGGATATTAGTGATAGACAAAACAGCAAGATAAGTAGACCATGAAACGTTTTGCCACGAAAGCTGCACTCCTCGCCATCGGCTTGTATTTGGGCCTGAGCCTCCGCCTTGGGCAGGCTCAGGAGACCATCGTAAAAATAGGCATCCCCGATACGCTTGTCCAGGTCGATCCGATGATCTATGGGCAGATGCTGGAAAACGTCAATGACAGCATGATCTACGGCGGCGTGGCCGACCTGAGTGGGAATGTGCGCTGGCACCTCATCCCACACCTGCGCGAACTCAACATACCCATCATGAGGTGGCCGGGTGGTACCGTGGTATATGAATACCATTGGCGAAACGGAATTGGCCCAAGAAATGAGCGACCCACGGTATCCAACCTGGCTTGGGGAGGCATCGAAAACTACCAATTCGGTACCGATGAGTTCCTGCAATGGTGCAAGAAAGTGGGTACGACTCCCTATATCAACCTAAACATGAGCCTTCATCCCGATTACGAAGGGACGTTGGGAGAAGCACTCGACTGGATGGCATATGTAAACGGGGACAGGCATACTGGATACGGCAAGCTTCGGGCGGAAAATGGCCATGCCGAGCCGTACAATGTCCTGTATTGGTGCATCGGTAACGAGAACTACCTTCCCAGCAGATCGGCCCGTGTGCAGGAATCCGATGAGCAGTATGCCAGGAGACTGAACGTCTGGGCCAGCACGATCCGCCATTATCATCCGGATGTGAAGCTATTGGGTATCGGCCATACCAAGAAATGGAACCAGACCGTGCTTGAAGAAAGCGGGCATTTGATTGATTTCCTCACCCAGCATTATTACGTCAACGCACGTGTCAAGGGAGGCGAGATACAAAGCCCGCTGAGTACATTGTTCGCACCGGCGAAAATGGAAGCCCACTTGGCGCAACTCGGGGCCCAGCTGGCCGTGATGAACGGCAAGCTGGGACGTACCGACCACCCTATACGCCTCAGTGTCGATGAATGGAA
>Ga0182792_1002954_pt1 | contig 11445 bp, 10 predicted proteins | sample Passage237B_FD_130497 | JGI IMG/M metagenome (GOLD analysis project Ga0182792, IMG submission 130497) | Cellulose adapted compost microbial communities from Newby Island Compost Facility, Milpitas, CA, USA - Passage2 37B (version 2) (version 2) ...
ATATCGGAGCCGTGATGTACCCGGTGATGAGAAGGGGTATTGAAAATCCATTCAATGGGACGGGGAAAACGGCCTATAGCCTCGGTGTGAATCCAGTACTGGTACAACAGACTGATCGCCTGCATGAACATGACATCGACCGGATGAAATCCTACCAGCGGCATCCAAAGGTAAAATACAAAGCTGCCCGAAAGATTACCGGTCCAGGTCTGCCTGAGTGCGGTTCCCAGGTTATAGAAGACGGAAGAGTGGTGAACGACGTGCGAAGCCCAGAAGTAACGGACCTTGTGACTGCAACGATGGAACCAGTAATAACTGAAGTCATCCGAAAAAAACAGCAGCAGCCAGTACCACCAGCGGGCGCGGTCTGGCTCAAAGATTCGAAACTGGTACACCCACCAGAGTGCCGTAAAGACAAGAATTTTGGCCACGAAACCGGTTAGGACGTTACCTATTCCCATGGTCAGACTGCTGGCAGTATCTTTGGGATCGTAATGCTCCTGATGTTTACCAAGATGCCGATAGTAAAAAACTTCAATGGCCAGCGTCAGTATGAACACCGGTATGGCATATAGGATGATGTCCATAAATTTTACCCTCTTTTATATAACAAATTTAAGATAAAATCGGGAACTGATCATCATCCTGAAAAAAGCACGAAATTAGACGCCAAATCATCGAGTACCCGAACAGTAATGGCTGATAAACTACATAAATACGAAACATTAACACCCAAACAATTAGGTTTTGTCTTTCCTCCCGAATGGTATCCCCATAGAGCGACCTGGCTTACCTTCCCGCATACAGAAGCATCCTGGCAGGGTGACAAGCTGGCTAAAATGCGGCCTCAGTACCTGGCGTTTATAAAGGCCATCAGCCAGGGTGAAAAAGTAGGAATCGTAGCCCACGACGAAAAGCTCAGGGAGACAGTCAGGGAAGAACTGGAAGCCACCGGTGTAGACCTTTCAAAAATTGAATTTGTCATTACCCCCACAAATGATTCCTGGTGCCGTGATCACGGTCCGGCTTTCCTGATAAATCCATCAACCGGTAAAAGGATGATCGTCGACTGGGAATACAATGCCTGGGGTGGCAAATATCCGCCCTATCATAATGACAATGATATTCCCCAGGCCATCGCCCGCCACCTCGACCTGCTGTCGGTCAAACCTGGCATCGTCATGGAAGGCGGTTCGGTCGAATTTAACGGGGCAGGTTCGCTGCTCACCAGCCGGTCGTGCCTGTTAAACCCCAACCGCAACCCGGATCTGACTCAGGAAGAAATTGAACTTTATCTGTGCAATTACTACGGTGTCGAACAGGTTCTCTGGGTGGAAGCCGGGATAGTGGGTGACGATACTGACGGGCATATCGACGATACTACCCGCTTTGTAAATGAAGACACAGTAGTGGCCTGTGTGGAAGAGGACAGGACGGATGAAAATTACGAAGTACTTCAGGGTAACCTGAGTGAACTCCGGCAAATGCGCCTGTTGAATGGCAAACAGCTCAACATCATCGAGTTGCCCATGCCCAAACCGGTGGAAATCGACGGTTTCCGGACTCCCGGATCCTATGCCAATTTCCTGATTTGCAATGCGGGCGTTATTGTACCGGTATTCAACAATCCCCATGACGAAAAAGCGATTTCCATTCTGGAAGATGCATTCAAAGGGAAAAAAGTAATCCCCTTACTGGCGAATGAGATTATCTGGGGCCAAGGAAGTTTCCACTGTCTTTCCCAGCAGGAACCGGTGGCTGGAATTGTCGGTAAGGATTAAATGTAAGATTTGCTTCCAAAAAAGGGGAGGGTTTGCACCTTCCCCTTTTTCATTTTAAAAACATTCGCCAATCAATATAACTGGTTAAACAGCCAGCGGAAAGTACCGTGCGATTGGGCCCGGAACGTAATTTCCGGACCGAACGTAAGCAGTTTGCCCTTTCCGATCTGGGCTTCAAAGGCAGCCACGCCATTGTGCAGATAATGTTGGCCCCATGCCCAGCCACTGCGTAAGGGCTTTTCCCCATACCACGCCAGGGGCCTGACCGAGCCGTTGGCAATGGCCTCCGTACCAATCTGGAACACCGGGCTTTTGTCAAAATAAACGTCTGCCACACTCCCAAATCCGTAATTAGCCGGCTGAGTGGTGTCCACCTGTACCTGGAGGATACTTCCCGGGATATAATACTTCTCAGAAGGTAAATCTTTTTTCTGTCCCTCCGGACTGATTTCGGTCAGGGCATTCCATACAGGCAGATTGAGATGGTAGGCCAGGTTGGCACTGGTCCCTATCGTGATGACCTTGCCCCCCTCTTCCAGAAACGTTTTGATTTGAGGGACTGACTTACTGGAAGTCATTACACCCGCCCGGAATCGGTGTTCCTCCGGTAAATCCTCCGTTTTTACGGAGAGCAGCGGATTGCTTCCCACCAGGGGTACGGCCCGGGTAGGGAGAATCAGTACATCATATTTCTGCTTCAGATTACCCGAGTCGATCTCGGTTGGATAAACCACCTTGAAATCATATTCGAACTGCTCCAGCATCCAGCGCATCCAGCCCGAAGGCATGGACCCTCCATAGGTATCCCAGAGTCCGATACGCAAGGTTTTTTTGATCTCTTCCATCGGAAAGGCTGGCTTTCTTGCGGATAAGCGCTCAAAGGCTATCCCCAAATCCTGGTTCAGCTGCTGAAAAAACTGATCCGCCCCCGATGATTTGGGCACATAGAACGAGCCTGCTTTTTCTCCGGCAGTGATCCGGAACACCTGTACACCTGCCTTCAGTAATTTGTTGACTGCCACGAAACTGTCGTTTATCGATACGTCCAGCAGATAACCTCCGTTTCCGGCAACAAAGGGCTGGTCAGGCTTCTGGATTTCTCCATAGGGCAAGGTCACAAACGGACCGGAAAAGTCGTCGAGGCAACGGTCGAACTGTACGCCCATCTGGTAGGCAAGGGTCCAGCCGGCTGCATCATAGGGCGCCACCGGCGGGCCGCCCGGGTAAGCAAAATCATTGGGGTAATCCTGTGCTTCAAACATATCCAGCACATGCGGCCGGAAAGCCTGATCGGTTTTTACGATATACGATCCTGCCGGATATTCCTTACCGTTGACGGTAAAAGCCTGGGACGCCCGTTCGACGCGTATGCCCCCGCGTATAAGTGTATTGACGAACTTGACCGCGGTGGAGAAGTCCTTCTGCGAAGAAGGAATGATATACCCCCTCGGGTCACGGGTTTCGGGCTGCACCAGGACTGAATCATACAGTTTGGCTGGTAGCACCGCCCTGTTGGCCAGGGTTGTACCCTTGGGCTGCGATTTCAGATGAGCATCCTTTAGCTCCTTGATCCGTCTGGGATAATAGGTCCAGTTGTCGCGGCTACCTTTGTCAATGGAGTTTTTTCCCATGTGGTAGATGTTGTACAACAATTCGTCACTGTGCCGGGCGGCATAGTCCAGCACAGCATAGTTGAGGGAAACCGAATAATCGATGCTCTGCCGAAAATGCCATTTCTGCGGAGCTACCGGATTGGGTGTGTTGTTGTCAGGAATCAAACGGTCGGGTACCAGGGCGATATCCTCGGGTGTAGGCCCTCCGGCGATTTCCGTCAGCAGACCTATCATGTTGTGGAAATAGGTTGTGGTCCTCAGACCTCCGTTGTACCAGGTAGAAAAAACAGAGCCGCCCAATCGCGTGTATCCGGGTTTATTCTCCGTATTCAGACGGTTGTACATGGCCGCACCGATCGCATCGATACCGGTAATTACCAGGGGGTCGAACACGTGGTTGAACGGATCGCGATAGGGAGGTCCGGCCAGTACGGTACCTGCCGGTCCGCGCTGGTGATGGTTGTACATGATCTGAGGTATCCAGTCGACAAACAGCTGCTTACCGATATTCCGGGATTCCTTCATGTTGAACATATAGAAATCCCGGTTATTGTCATGACCTACATATTTCTGGTATAGTACGGGGAGATGGGAAAGGGATCGTTTTTTGGGGTCCTCGTGACGCATGTACCAGTTCGAGACGAGTTCATGGCCATCCGGATTGGCATGAACCAGCAGAATTACTACCTGGTCGAGAATTCGGCGGGTTTCGGCATCATTACGGCTTACCAGCTGCCAGGCCGTTTCGATCAGCTGATGCGTTGCCACGGTTTCAGTGGAATGGAGTCCTCCGTCGATCCAGACAATAGCCTTGCCCTCCAGGGCTAACCTGCGGGCTTCGTCCTCGGTGATGCCCTCGGCTCGGGCCATACGGACGGAGATCTCGCGGTACTTTTCGAGATTTTTATGGTTTTCCGGAGAAGTAATGATCAGCATGGGTTGGTCGCGCCCCTCCTCGGTTTTGCCGATACTCACATACTGGACACGGTCTGAAGCAGCCGCCAGTTTCCGGAAGTAGGCGTCGGTCTGCGTAAAAGTGGTAAGCTGGTAGTCATCCCCGATTTTAAAACCGAAATGTGCCTCGGGGGAAGGCAGCGACTGACCGAAGGTTTGCAAAGCCAGTGCCCAGAAAAGGATCAAGTAACTGATTTTTTTCATTTAGATTTTTTTAAGACACGATGTAGCTGGTAATGGAAAAAAAGCGGCCTCCGATTGAATAAGGCCGGATAACCCGATTTAATTATTTTTTTACCCATATCAAAATAACACGGAAGGCACAATTTGGTTATTTTGGCAGGTGCCTTCGGATCAAAAGTCGGGTGACAAGTAATCCGGATCCAACTGGAACTTTTAAGTGCTGAATCGAATTTACCTATAAAAGTTATATCAACATTATATTTAAAATATCATGGCAAAAGCAGCAGTAGAAGCTAACGACGATAACTTCAACGACCTGTTGGCAGGCGACAAACCCGTACTGGTTGATTTTTGGGCTGAATGGTGCGGACCTTGTAAGATGATCGGTCCTGTTGTAGAAGAACTGGCTCAGGATTATCAAGGTAAAGCAGTCGTAGCTAAGATGGACGTTGATATGAATGCGCAGGTTCCTGCACAGTTCGGTATCAGAAGTATCCCTACATTAATGATCTTTAAAAACGGACAGCTGGTCGATAAAGTGGTTGGGGTAGTTCCTAAGAGTGTTCTTGAAGACAAACTGAACGCACACGTATAAGCAAAAAAATCCGTGTAAAGCGGCATCCCCTCTTTACACGGATCAAATATTTTCAGGAGTACCCTGTCTCAGATTATATCGAGCGTACTCATATCCTTCACTTCTCCATTCTCACATTTCAGTACGCGGGCCGGGTAATTCTTCAGGAAGTCATAATTGTGGGTCGCCATCAGCACGGCCGTTCCGGTTTTGTTGATATTCCTGAATACCTGCATAATCTGTTCTCCCACGGTCGGGTCGAGATTACCGGTCGGTTCATCGCACATCAGGATTTTGGGTTCGTTGAGCATAGCCCGGGCTATTACCACCCGTTGCTGTTCTCCTCCCGATAACTGATGGGGCATCTTCTTTTGAACCAGTCCGAGACCAACCAGTTTAAGCACTTCGGTAATCCGGTCGGAGATCGCAAAAGGATCCCGCCAGCCGGTAGCCTTGAGTACGAAGGAAAGGTTTTCCTCTACGGTACGGTCGGTGAGCAGCTGGAAATCCTGGAATACGATACCGATTTTCCGCCGCAGAAAGGGAATATCCTTGTGACGTATCTTATGGAGTTCATAGCCGGAGACGACGGCCGAGCCTGTCTCCAGCCAGAGATCAGCATACAGGGTTTTCAGAAGTGAGCTTTTGCCACTCCCCGTCCGGCCAATCAGAAATACCCATTCACCTGGGGCGATCTTGAAATTTACGTCGTTCAGAATAGGCTTGTCACCCTGGTAAATATCGGCGCCTTCAACAATCACTACAGGCTCTTGCAATGTACTCATAACAACCGGTTAATCTGTATCAATGTTGGCCGGGACTAATTTCCCTTATCCGTTTACCTTTTTATAGTCAGCCAGGAATTTCTCCAGTCCTGAATCGGTCAATGGATGCTTCAGCAGCGCTACGATGGAACTGAGCGGACTGGTAATCACATCGGCTCCGATTTCGGCACATTGCAGGATATGAATAGGATTACGGATGGAAGCAGCCAGTACCTGGGTTCCAAAGTCGTAGTTCTGATATATGGTTACGATCTGCTCGATCAGTTCTACCCCGTTATACGAAATGTCATCCAGACGGCCGATGAACGGAGATACGTAAGTCGCTCCGGCTTTGGCGGCCAGCAGAGCTTGTCCCGCACCGAAAATCAGGGTACAGTTGGTACGGATACCTTTCTGTGAAAAATATTTGATCGCCTTGATACCGTCCCTGATCATGGGCACTTTCACGACAATGTGCTCATCTATGGCAGCCAGCTCCTCTCCTTCCCGGATAATTCCTTCAAAGTCAGTCGAAATTACCTCTGCACTCACATCACCATCCACGATTTCGCAAATCGCCTTGTAATGTGCCATAATATTTTCCTTCCCTGCAATCCCCTCCTTGGCCATTAACGATGGATTCGTCGTAACACCATCCAGAATACCAAGCTCCTGAGCTTCTCTGATTTCATTCAGATTAGCAGTATCGATAAAAAACTTCATGGAATTAAAATAATAAAAGTATTACTTGTTGTAGAATATTGTCCGATAACATCCGGACAAAAGTAGGGAAAGAAAGGCTTTAAACAAAAAAAGGCAAATCAAGAATCTCACCGCTACGACCACCTACCCTTGCTTCGGTCAGGACCTGGGGGATTCAGTAGGAGCTGGTAGTTCCGATTTGCCGGTGCAAAAATAATAAAAATCTCAATCCCCAATTCAATATTTTTGCTTTTCTTTGATTAATCAGAGGCCATTTCATCATAAAACGCTACCAATGAAATACTTACTTTTTTTTGCTTTGCTTATTTTTTCCTGTTCGAGTTCTTCAAACGCCTATTTGGAGAAAAGCAAGGCACTCTTGAAGGAGGGGAAGACGCAGGAAGCCCTAACATTTGTTAATAAGGCAATCGATAAAGATGCCGGCAATGCAGAGGCTTTCAATCTGCGGGGGGTAATAAACTTTGAACTGCAGAATTTCGATCAGGCCATGGCCGACTATGACCGGGCAGTGGAGCTTTCACCCAACGAATACCGCCCCTACTTCAACCGGGCCATCCTGCACACGGCCCGAAATGACTTTGAAAAGGCACTGGCCGATTACAATAAGGCCATCGACATCGCTCCGGATACTTCCGATATCTTACTCAATCGCGGACAGGTTCTCGCGTTTATGGACAGCTTACCGGCCGCTACACTCGATTTTGACAAGGCGGTGAAAATGCAGGACAACAATGTCCTGGCGTGGTACAACCTGGGCAACGCGCATTATCGGCAGCAGAATTATGAGCGGGCTGTGTCGGCGTTCAAACGGGCTACCCAACTCGATCCCAGGTTTGCCAAGGCCTACTACGGACTGGGAATGGCCCAGCATATGAGCGGCGAAAAGGAACTGGGCTGCATGTCGCTGAAGGAAGCCAGCCGATTAGGCTGGAAGGAAGCGAACGATGCCCTGTCGGAACTTTGTGAAGAATCTTCTAAATAAAAATGTTTAACCCTTTAATATCTTAACTGACTATGCGTGTGTTTGCCATTATCGCGGGGTTATGTTTTGTGTTAAGTGCCGCCGTGCAATACAACGACCCCGACCCCGAGTTCTGGATCCCGATCTATCTGTTACCCGCTATCGTGGCCTTCTACTTCCTGAAGAAGCGCCTGCCCTCGATCGTTTACCTGATTCTCGCCGTTGTCTATTTCATTATGGCCATCTATCAGTGGCCGCCTGAATTCGAAGGTTTCCTCTTCAATGAGGTTACCAAAATGCGTAATATGAACATCGAACTGGCCCGCGAGTCGTTCGGCCTCGGTATCGTAGCTGTCGCCATGACCGTATTCTGGCTTTATGGCAGAAGGGAAGACAAACTTGCCTGAATTATTCCCACACCCAGGATAGCTCCTGAATCCCGAAGGTCAGCTCCCGTCCGTCCACTTCGACGATCAGCCGGCCTTCGGGCGATACGTTCGTGACCGTTGCATAAATTTCATCTTCTTCCGTGCGGAATTTTCGTCGTTCGCCATGCCCGTACAATACACGAAGGTATTCTGCCCGGATACCCGCATATTGTTCTTCCATTAAAGCGATATAGTACTCTTCAATACAGAGCAACAGATCTTCAAGTTCTTCTTTCAGAACCAGTTCCCTGCCGGTCTCCTTTCCTACCGAAGTAGCGCGGGGGCTTTCAAATTCACGCTGATTCATATTTAGTCCAATGCCTGCCACCACAGCATGAATGCGGCTGCCACGGACACTGTTCTCAATCAGGAGCCCGGCTGTTTTATGGTGGCCGATGAATATGTCGTTGGGCCATTTTATCTTTACAGGCTGAAAAACTTTCGAAGCGACGTATTTCCGGACACCCAGCGCTATGGCCTGCGAAAGCTGGAATTGATGTTTTACGGGTAGATTCGGGGGGCGAAAGATGATGGAGAATGTGAAATTACGGTCCTTTTCGGTCACCCAGCTGCGCCCCCGCTGACCCCGCCCTGCGGTCTGCTCGCCGGCGATAATGATTTCCCCGTCACGGGCCGTGTCAGTCCGAACTTTATGTGCCGCTATGTCGTTAGTTGAATGACAACTTGTCACATATTGAATGAATTTACCGACAAATCGCGTTTTCAGTAAAGGTTTGTACACTTTTTGGGGTTAATTTTAATACTTTTACAATTTAACAAACACCCGTCCGTATTTTAGAATTAGCGGGACACAAATTTTCGAATGAAGCCACAAAAGAATAAAGTTTTTACCTCTTATGATTTATGCCAGGTAATTATCAAGGGCATGCATGAAAAGAAGGCCCAGGATGTAGTCATTCTGGATCTTCGAAATGTAAAAAATGCGGTAGCTGATTACTTTGTTATCTGTACGGGTACATCAGACACCCAAATCAGCGCGATTGCCGATTCGGTACAGGAAGAAGTAAGAAAGGCGATGAATTCGGAGGGATCACACTCCGAAGGTATGACCAATCGTGAATGGATACTGATCGATTACCTGGACGTGGTGGTACACGTGTTCAATCGTGACCGGAGAGCCTACTACGACCTGGAAAGCCTGTGGGGAGATGCGGTCCGTATCGAAGCACCCGATGTATTGGTTTAATCGCCTGGGACTATTTTTGAATCTATTACCATAAAAAAATAATGTCGGAAAACGAGAACAAACGAACGCCAATCAACCCGAAGGGTACTCCGAGGGGCTACCAGAGTTGGATTATCATCTCCCTGATAGCCGCTATCCTGATTATCACGTTCATGAACAAAAGTACTTCGACCGATATCAGCCAGAAGAAATTCGAAATGATGGTGGCTGACAAGGAAGTCGAAAAAGTCACTATTGTCAATGACAATCTGGTGGAGGTAACACTGACGGAAGAGGCGCTCAAAAGTGAAAAATATCAGCATCTGGTCCGGGACAATAACTACATTGGCCCCCGTTCCAGTCCGCATTTTCAGTTCCAGATAACTTCAGCTGAAACGTTCAAGAAAGATCTGGCGGAGATGCAGAAGGACGTACCGGACAATGAAAAGATCGAATACACGATCGACACCCGCAGCGACCTGATGAGCTGGCTGGCCAACTGGGGCATCTTTATCATCATGATCGTGGTGATGTATTTCCTCCTCAGCCGTATGACTGGCGGTGTGGGACCGGGCGGACAGATCTTCAATATTGGCCGTTCAAGGGCTACCCTCTTCGATGCCGAAAACAAGGTGAAGATTACCTTCGCGGATGTGGCAGGTCTGGACGAAGCCAAGGAAGAAATCAAGGAAATTGTCGACTACCTCAAGAGTGCCGACAAATTCAAGAAACTGGGCGCGAAAATCCCGAAAGGCGCTCTGCTGATCGGCCCTCCCGGAACCGGTAAAACCCTGCTTGCGAAAGCGGTCGCCGGGGAAGCGGGTGTACCCTTCTTTTCCCTGTCGGGTTCGGATTTCGTCGAAATGTTCGTAGGGGTCGGTGCCGCCCGGGTACGCGACCTTTTCAAACAGGCCAAGGAAAAAGCTCCCTGTATCATCTTTATTGATGAGATCGATGCAATCGGGCGTTCCCGCGGTCGGGGTGCCATGCCAGGTGCCAACGACGAAAGGGAAAACACCCTGAACTCCCTGCTGGTGGAAATGGATGGTTTTGCATCCGATTCGGGCATTATCATCCTGGCTGCTACGAACCGTCCCGACGTACTCGATTCTGCCCTGCTCCGCCCCGGCCGTTTTGACCGTCAGATTTCGGTCGACAAGCCCGACGTGATTGGAAGGGAAGCTATTTTCAAAGTTCATCTCCGCCCTCTGCACCTCAACGAGGATGTGGATGTTAAGAAACTGGCCGTTCAGACCCCTGGTTTTGCGGGAGCCGAAATTGCCAACGTATGTAATGAAGCCGCCCTCATCGCTGCCCGTCGTAACCGCGATTCGGTAACGATGCAGGATTTCCAGGATGCGATGGACCGGGTTATCGGTGGGCTTGAGAAAAAGAACAAACTCATTTCACCGGAGGAAAAGCAGATCGTTGCCTATCACGAAGCCGGTCACGCCGTGGCGGGTTGGTTCCTCGAACATGCCGATCCGTTGGTGAAAGTAACGATCGTGCCCCGTGGCGTAGCAGCCCTCGGTTATGCCCAATACCTGCCCCGGGAACAGTACCTATACCGTACCGAACAGCTGTTCGACGAAATGTGTATGACCCTGGGTGGCAGAGCGGCAGAAGACGTTATATTCGGTAAGATTTCGACGGGTGCCCTGAGCGACCTCGAAAGAGTAACCAAGGTAGCTTACAGCATGGTTACCATGTACGGGATGAACGATAAAATCGGAAATATTTCCTACTACGATTCAAAACAGTCGGAATACGCGTTCACCAAACCCTATTCGGAAGCTACGGCTGAAGCAATAGACCGGGAAGTCCGGCTGCTCGTAGACCAGGCCTACCAGCACGTTAAGCAGCTGCTGATCGATAAAAAGGAAGAACTCGAAAGAATTGCACAGGAACTCCTGAAAAAAGAAATACTCTTCCAGAGCGATCTGGAAGCCCTGATCGGAAAACGACCCTTCGAGAAAGAAACGACCTACCAGGCCTATCTGAATCGGAAAACGGAAGATGAGAGTGCCGGTAGTCCGGCTGACCAGGAAGAAAATCAGCCGTTAAATGAAAGTATCGTAGAGTCGACGTCGGATAACGAACCGACCAATTCCTGAAAAAAATCAACTGCCCGGGCAATCAAAATTGTCCGGGCAGTTCTGCAAATCAGTAATTCCTGATACGAATCGTACCACCGCATCAAACTATGCTGACCTTTATCAAGCGCACCCTGCAGGCTATCCTGTTGCTTGGACTGGCACTGCCGTCAACAGCCCAGAAA
>Ga0182792_1002963_pt1 | contig 11422 bp, 10 predicted proteins | sample Passage237B_FD_130497 | JGI IMG/M metagenome (GOLD analysis project Ga0182792, IMG submission 130497) | Cellulose adapted compost microbial communities from Newby Island Compost Facility, Milpitas, CA, USA - Passage2 37B (version 2) (version 2) ...
CCGCAGCTGGTCCGGGGGGGGGGGGTCGCGCGGGCGGGTGAGGGCCGGCGTGCCCCGCCACACCGGCTCGTAGGCCTGCCGGCCCAGGTCGTAGACCTGCGCCGGCAGCGGGGCGCGCCGGGCCACCGGATCACTGGCGCAGGCCGGCGCGTTCACAGCGTCCACTTCACTTCCGGGTGGGCGCGCAGGGCGGCGTGGGCCGCGTCCAGCTGCTCGCGGCTGGCGGCCTTGAAGCTGATCCGCACCGACACGTACTTGCCATTGGCCGAGTGCTTCCAGGAGATGCGCTCCTCCAGCACCTCCACGCCGGTGGTGGACAGCAGGCGCGGCAGCTCGGACTCCAGGTCCTTGCCGGCCAGGCCCATGGCCGCCAGCTCGAAGATGCCGGGGAACTGGAAGCCGTGGTCGGGATTGTCGGATTTGATTTCCATTGCTGCATTATCGGGCCGAGGGGAGCCGAACCCAAGCCGGACGCGGGCGCAACACTGCGTTGGGCGCGTGCTCCCCCCGGGCCGCGCCGCCGGATGGCCACGGGCGCACTGGGAAACCGCCATGCCCATGTCGTTCCGGTACCTGAACCCGGCCCTGGCCGGCGCCCTGCTCCTGCTGGCCACCCCGGCCCTGGCCGGCGAATGCGGCCACGGCCGCCTGGGCCAGACCCCGCCGGCGGTGAACCTGCGGGTGGACAACGACCTGTTCGGCGGCGAACGCCAGGACCAGGGCTATACCAATGGCGCCCAGCTCAGCCTGGTCTCGCCCAACCTCTACGACTACACCGACGACCCCTGCCTGCCGCGCCCGGCGCGCTGGCTCAACCGCCACCTCGAGCGCCTGCAGCCCGGGCACTACGACCAGCAGAACATGGTCTTTGCCCTGGGCCAGGGCCTGTTCACCCCCGAGGACGGCAGCCGCAGCGACCTGGTCGCCGACGACCGCCCCTACGCGGCCGTGCTGCTGGCCAGCTTCGGCTACAACGCGCGCAACCTGTCCCAGCTGCGCACCACCCAGCTGCAGGTCGGGCTGGTCGGGCCGGCGGCGCTGGGCCGCCAGGTGCAGGAGGCGGTGCACCGCATCACCGGCAGCGAGCAGTTCAGGGGCTGGGACCACCAGCTGCACAACGAGCCGCCTGGTGCACGAGCGCATGCGCCGCTGGCCCGGAGACGCGCAATTCAATGCCGATGGCTGGGCCTGGGACGCGATCGCGCACTGGGGCGGTGCCCTGGGCAACCTGGGCACCCATGCCAATGCCGGCGTGGAACTGCGCCTGGGCTGGAAGATCCCCGACGACTTCGGCAGCACCCCGCTGCGCCCGGCCGGCGAGAACACCGCGCCGCGGATCGCCGGGCGCCGACCGGGATGGTCGGCGCACCTGTTCCTGACCTCGGACGCGCGCTGGGTGCTGCGCGACATCACCCTGGACGGCAACACCTTCCGCCGCAGCCACCGGGTCCACAGGCGTCCGCTGGTGGGCGAGGCCGGCTACGGCCTGGCGGTGATGCACGGGCGCTGGAAGTTCGCCCTGGCCCGCTACCATCGCAGCCGCGAGTTCGAGCAGCAGCGCCAGGCGCCGGTATTCGGCAGCTTCACCATCAGCCGCATGCTCTGAAGGCCTGCGCAAACGGCACGGGCGACCCGGAGGTCGCCCGTGCACGGTCATTGCCCGGGATGGAGCGGCTTACTTGGCCAGCTCGGTCATGGTCGAGTTGACCCAGCCCTTGTTGCCCAGCTCGTCCTCCACTTCCCACATCACCCCTTCCTTGTTGCCGGTGGGGTAGAGCAGCATGCCCGGATCCAGCGAGCGCACGGCCGAGCCAGTGCCCTTGGCATTGGCCAGCAGGCGCGCCGGCTTGGTCACGCGCAGGGCCTGGGTGACATTGGCCTCGCTGGCGTTGTCCGGCAGGCCGCCCAGCTGGGCGACGATTTCGTTGAAGGCCTGCAGGTAGGCCAGGGTGATGACCTGGCCGATCTCGGTGTTGGCGTAGCCGCCCACGCCGGCGCCGCCCAGGCCACTGCCACCGAACAGCGCACCGCTGGCACCGAAGCCGATGTCGGTCTTCTTGGCCGAGCCTTCGGCCACGGCCACCTGCTCGGAGGAGCGCACGTCGGTCAGGGTCAGGACCACGTCGGCGGTCTTGCGCTTGAAGTTCAGGCCACCCAGCACCGCACCGGCACGGCCGCCCACCAGGCCGCCGATCAGGCCGCCGACGGCGTTGCCGCCGGCATTGGCATTGGCGCCGATCAGGTCCGGCACCAGCACGTAGTCGGCGGCCTTGATCTGGCCCTTGCCGACATTGGAACCGCGGCGCAGGTCACCCTCGGCCGCCAGCGCGCGCTCGGCCTGGGCCGCGGCCATGCCCTGGCCACGATCGACCAGGGTGAAGCAGCGCGACTTGCTCACGAACACCTTGATCAGCCGCGAGGGCGCGGGCAGCTGCTGCCCGGTCCACCAGTGGGTGGCGTCCTCCGGCTCGATCACCGAAACCGTGCCCAGCGGCTTGGCGCACTGGGGAATCTCGGCCATCTGCTGCTGGCGCATCTGCTGCGCGCTGGCCCGCTGTGCCTGCGCCGGGGCCGCGACCGCGGCCAGTGCAAGCATGCCAAAGGCCCAGGCGGCGGGCCGTCCAAAAGAATTCAACATCCCGATATCCCCTTATGCGTGTCCATACGATGCCACTCGGGCACCTGCCCTCCGGCGGGAAGGCCTGCGGATATTAGGGCAAGCACGGCGTGCCGCGCCAATGACAACGCTGGTCCCAGACGCGGACAGCCGGCGCAAGGCCGGCTGCCCATGGATCCATCGGGCGCGTGCTGCTCAGGATTCCCACCACATCCAGAACGCATCCCACAGGCGCTTGAAGAAACCGGCCTCCTCGACCGCATTGGCGGCCAGCAGCGGGGCCTCGGCCACCAGTTCGCCATCGAGGGTCACCTTGACCGTGCCCACCTGCTGGCCGGCGGCGATCGGCGCCACCAGCGAGCGCGGCACTTCCATGGCCGGCTTGAGGTCGGAATAGCGGCCACGCGGCAGGCTCACCAGCAGCGGCTCGCCCACGCCCAGCTGGACCTGGTCGGCCTTGCCCTTCCACACCTTCAGCTGCGCCACCGGCTTGCCCGGCTCGTACAGCTTGTGGGTCTCGTAGAAACGGAAACCCCAGTTGAGCAGGGCCAGGCTGTCATCGGCGCGCTGGCGCTCGGAGGACGAACCCATCACCACCGCGATCAGGCGCTGGTCACCACGCTTGGCCGAGCTCATCAGGCAGTAGCCGGCCCTGGAATGGTGGCCGGTCTTGATGCCATCGACGCTCGAATCGCGCCACAGCAGCAGGTTGCGATTGGGCTGGGTGATACCGTTGACCGTCAGCTCCTTGATGGAGTTGTAGGCGTAGGACTCGGGATAGTCCCGGATGAAGGCCCGGCCCAGCAGCGCCAGGTCGTAGGCGGTGCTGTAGTGGCCCTCGGCCGACAGGCCATGGGCGTTGACGAAGTGGCTGTTCTTCATGCCGATCTTCGCCGCATAGGCGTTCATCAGCTCGGCGAAGGCCTCCTGGGCGCCGGCCACGTGCTCGGCCAGGGCGATGGCCGCGTCGTTGCCCGACTGCACCGCCATGCCCTTCTCCATGTCCACCAGCGGCGCGCGCTGGTTGACCGGGAAGCCGCTGAAGCTGCCGTCGGTGCGCGCCCCGCCTTCGCGCCAGGCGCGTTCGCTCATCAGCACCTGGTCATCGGCCTTGACCCTGCCGGCGGCGATCTCGGCGGCGATCACGTAGGCGGTCATCACCTTGGTGATGCTGGCCGGCTCGACCTGGGCATCGATGTTCTCGCCGGCCAGGACCTGGCCGCTGGCGTAGTCCATCAACAGCCAGGCGCTGGCCTGGGCCGGGCGCGGCGCGGCGGGCACGGCCACCGGCGCGTCGACCGCGGGTGCGGCGGGAGCGGGGGCCGGCGCCTGGGCCGCGGCCAGGCCGGCGCCAAGGGTAGTGGCCAGGGCCAGTGCCACCAGCTTCATCGGGGTGGAACGGAACTTCATGCGGGAACTACTCCTGCTGGGCCCGGCATGCGGGCGGCGGATGCGGAAAAGGACAGTGGCGACTGCGGAACGGGATTGTATCGGCGCGCACCGTAACGCAGGCCTTACTCGCGCACCGGCTGCGGCGTGCCGAAGCCGAGGCTGGCGATGCGCCCGGCCAGCTCGGCCAGGTCCTGGCCGCTGGCGGGCACGCGCAGCCGCCACAGGATGCGGCCACCGGCCACCACATCCTCCAGGCGGGCGCCGGTGATGCCGGCCGCGTGCAGGCGCTGCAGCGCCCGCTGCGCATTGTCCTGGCTGGAATAGCTGGCCACCTGCAGCAGCGGACCACCGGCCACCGCAGGCACGGGCGCGGCGGCAGGCATGGCGGCGGCGGCGGGCGGCGCGGCCGGCGTGGTGGCCGGCAAGGCCTGGACCAGCTGGTCCAGGCCGGTGGCGGTGGCCGGGGTGGCCGGCGCGGTGGTGGCCGCCGGCCTGGCCCGCGAGGCCAGCGGCACGCCCTCCTCGCCCGGCACCAGCGCGCGCACCTCGACCTTGCCGGTGCCGCGGGCGACGATGCCCAGTTTCACCGCCGCCGCGTAGCTGAGGTCGATCACCCGGCCATCATGGAACGGGCCGCGGTCGTTGACCCGCACCACCACCGACTTGCCGTTCTCCAGGTTGGTCACCCGGGCGAAGCTGGGCAGCGGCAGGGTCTTGTGCGCGGCGCTGAAGGTGTACATGTCGTACACCTCCTGGTTGGAGGTACGGCGCCCGTGGAACTTGCTGCCGTAGTAGGAAGCGATGCCCTGCTCGACGTAGCCGTGCGGGCGCTCCAGCACGTGGTACTGCTTGCCCAGCACCGTGTACGGGGAACGGTTGCCCACCGGCGAACGCGGCAGGTCCACCACCTCGGGCTCGGGGATGCAGTCCACGTTGGGCACGTAATCCGGGGTGCGGTCGGGCACGCCGGGCTTGTACAGGCCACCGGCGGTGTAGTCGCCGCGGGTGGAGGGATCCTCCTGGGCCGGGGCATAGGGCGAGACCCCGGTGCAGCCCTCGGGCAGGCCCGATGCGGCCGGCGCCTGCGCCACCGCGCCGCCCTTGCCGGCGCCGCCGGAGGACTTCTTCGGCGCGCCGGCGCAGGCGGCCAGGAGCAGCAGCGCCAAGGCCGCCAGGGTCCGGGCCAGCAGCGGCGCGCGCGTGCTCATGCCGGCGGGATCTCGCGCCCGGCGATGGCCTCGGACAGCTGGAACACGGCCATCGCGTACATCTTGGAGATGTTGTAGCGGGTGATGGCGTAGTAGTTCTGCAGGCCCAGCCAGTACTGCGGACCCTTGCTGCCGGCCAGCGACACCGGGGTGGCGGTGACGCCCTCGGGCAGCGCCTGCAGCGGGGTGTAGCCGCGCCCGGCCAGCGCGGCCAGGCTGTGGTTGGGGGTCCAGTCCTCCGGGTCGAAGGGTTCGTGGCCCTCGGCCAGGGTGGCCGGCACCGCCACCGGCATGCCGCGCACCCAGCCGCCCTTCTTCACGAAGTAGTTGGCGATGGAGGCGAACACGTCGTCCAGGTTGCCGAACAGGTCGCGGCGGCCGTCGCCATCGCCGTCCACCGCGAACTGGCGGTAGCTGGAAGGCATGAACTGGCCCATGCCCATGGCGCCGGCGTAGCTGCCCTTGAGCGTGGCGATGTCCAGGTTCTCCTCGCGCGCCAGCGCGAACAGCTGGGCCAGCTCGTCGCGGAAGAACAGTTCGCGCCGCACCTCGCGCTCGAGCTTGGCCGGATCGCCGCTGCGCGGATAGCGGAAGGCCAGGGTGTAGAGCGCATCGAGCACCGAATAGCGGCCGGTGTTGGCGCCGTAGCTGGTCTCCACGCCGATGATCGCCACGATCACCTCGGCCGGGACCCCGGTCTGTTCCTGGACCCGCTCCAGCGCGGCGCGGTTCCTGGCCAGGAAGGCGCGCCCGCCCTCGATCCGGGCGGCGGTGATGAACATCGGCCGGTATTCGTGCCAGGGTTTGACCCGCTCGGCCGGGCGCGACATCGCCGCCACCACGCTGTCCAGGAAGCGGGCCTGGTCCAGGGTGGCGCGGATCTGCGCCTCGGGGATGCCAAAGCGCGCCGCGGTGTCACGGATGAAGTTGGCGCGCGCGGTCTCGAACGGCACCGGGGTCAGGTCCACCGGCGGCTGCTTCGGCGCCTCGGCGGCGGCCTCGCTGGGCGCGGCCGGGACGTTGTGCGGCACCAGCGCGTTCTGCGGCGGGGTCGGGGCGACGGCTTCCCTGGCGGCGCAGCCAAGCAGGCCGAGGGCGAACAGACAGCAAAGCGCGGGCTTGATCGTCATCGGCGGCAGATTAGCACGCGGCCTTTGCGCCGAGGAACGGCGAAAACCCCACTGATTCAGCTGTCGCAGGATCAACGGTAACCATGCACCGGGCGGTGCGCGCGCACCGCCATCACCAGGCCCAGGCCGGCCAGCAGCGACACCGCCGAGGTGCCGCCATAGCTGATCAGCGGCATCGGCACGCCCACCACCGGCATCGCCCCGGAGACCATGCCGCCGTTGACGAACACGTAGACGAAGAAGGCCAGGGCCAGCGATCCGGCCAGCAGGCGCGAGTAGGTGTCGCGCGCGTCCACCGCGATCCACAGGCAGCGGCCGATCACGAACAGGTACAGGGCCAGGATCGCCACCACCCCGGCCCAGCCGAATTCCTCGCTGAGCACGGCGAAGGCGAAGTCGGTGGTCTGCTCGGGGATGAAGTTCAGGTGCGACTGGCTGCCCTGGCCCCAGCCCTTGCCCCACAACCCGCCCGAGCCGATGGCGATCTTGGACTGGATGATGTTCCAGCCCGCGCCCAGCGGATCGGACTCCGGATCCAGGAAGGTGAGGATGCGGTCCTTCTGGTAGGGCCGCAGCAGCCAGAACCAGGCCACCGGCGCGGCCGCCGCCACGCCGGCCAGGGCCACCCCGACCCACCACCACGGCAGCCCGGCCAGGAGCAGGGCGAACACGCCCGATGAGGCCACCAGCATGGCGGTGCCGAAATCGGGCTGCTTGAGGATCAGCAGGGTGGGGATGCCGATCAGCACGCCGGTGGCCAGTACCGTGGGCACCCGTGGCGGCAGCGGGCGCTGGTGCAGGTACCAGGCCACCATCATCGGCAGGGCGATCTTCAGCAGCTCGGCCGGCTGCAGGTAGAACACGCCCAGGTTGAGCCAGTGCCGGCCGTGCTTGCCGGTGCCCACCAGCAGCACCGCCACCAGCGGCAGCAGCGAGAACAGGTACACCGGCGGCGACCAGGCGCGCAGGCGCACCACCGAGACCCGTGACAGCGCCCACATCGCCAGCAGGCCCACGGCAAAGCGCGCGCCCTGGGCCTTGATCAGGCCCGGCGCGCCGGTGGCGCCGCCGGCGCTGTGCAGCACCGCCAGGCCCATGGCCATCAGCGCCAGCAGGGCCAGGCACAGCGGCCAGTCCAGGGTGCGGGTGGCGCGCCCGCCGATGTCCACCAGCCAGCGCAGGAAATCCTTCATGGCTCCACTCCGTCGGGGGGCGGCGGCTGGTCCGGGCCGGGTTCGGCGGCCATCTCCGGCACCACGTCCACGGTGCCCGGCGGGGGCACGGCCACGGCCTCCGCGCTGGCCGTGCGCTCCGCGCCCTGCCCCGCCGCCTGCGCCGCAGCCGGGGTGGCGGCGGCCGCCACCAGGCCATGCCGGCGCGCCCAGCTACCCATGCCCTCGTCCAGCGCATTGCGCGGATCACGCACCGGCGCACCGGGACGCGGCGCGGCCGCGCACTCGGCCTCGTCCCCGGCGCAGGCCGGGCCGTCCAGCGGCTCCAGCCCCGGCGGCAGCTTGCCCAGCAGCCAGGCGTCGAAGATCGCGCGGGCGATCGGCGCGGCGGTGCTGCCGCCGTAACCGCCGCCTTCCACCGCCACCGCCACCGCGATCTGCGGATCGTCGGCCGGGGCGTAACCGATGAACAGTGCGCGGTGGCGCAGGTGCAGCGGCAGGCTGCGCGGATTGACCGCGGCCGTGCCCTTGCGGCTGACCACCTGGGCGGTGCCGGTCTTGCCGGCGATCCGGTACGGGGCGCCGACGCTGATCGCGCGCGCGGTGCCGCCGGGCCCGTGCACGGTCATCTCCATGCCCTCGCGCACCACCTGCAGGTTGTCCGGGTTGTCGGCGATCTGCGCCGGCGGCGGCTGCGGGACCGGGTCCCAGGGCGCGTCGAAACGGTCGCGGCGCGCCTGCACCAGGTGCGGCCGGCGCAGGTTGCCGTGGTCGGCCAGGCCGCCGGTGCCGCGCACCAGCTGCAGCGGAGTGACCTTCCAGTCGCCCTGGCCGATGGAGATGTTGACGGTATCGCCCGGGTACCAGCGCTCCTTGCGCTGCTTCATCTTCCACGCCGGGTTGGGCAGGATCCCGGGGATCTCGCCGGCCAGGTCGATGCCGCTGGGCTGGCCGAAGCCGTAGCGGGTCAGGTACTGCTCGATCCGCTCGATGCCCATGTCCAGGGCCAGCTGGTAGTAGTAGGTGTTGACCGAATCGGCGATGGACTTGCGCGCATCGGTCCAGCCGTGGCCGCCGCGGTGCGAGTCACCCCAGCCGCGGCTGTTGCCGGGCAGGTAGAACATGCCGCGGGAGAGGATCTTGTCCTCCGGCCGGCGCCCCCCGCTGTCCAGGCCGGCCAGGGCCAGGAACGGCTTGAGGGTGGAGCCGGGGGCCACGCCGCCGAGCACGGCGCGGTTGAACTGCGGGCGCGAGGGGTTGTCCATCAGCGCCCGGTAGTCCTTGCTGGAAATGCCGTTGACGAACAGGTTGGCGTCGAACGAGGGCAGGCTGACCATGGCCAGGATCTCGCCGGTGCGCGGGTCCATCGCCACCGCCGTGCCCTCCAGTTCGCCGAAGGCGGCCACCACCGCCCGCTGCAGTTCGGCATCGATGGACAGGCGCAGGTCCGATCCCGGCACCGCCGGCACCCGGCCCAGGCTGCGCAGGGCGCGGCCCTGGACGTTGGTCTCGATCTTCTCGTAGCCGACCTTGCCGCGCAGCAGCTCCTCGTAGGCGCGCTCCAGCCCGGTCTTGCCGATGTGGGTCAGGGCGGTGCCGCCCTCGCCCAGGGTCTCCAGGTCCTTCTCGTCGATCCGGCCGACGTAGCCGATCACATGGGCGAACAGGTCGCCATAGGGATAGTGCCGGGTCAGGTACGGCTCCATCTCCACGCCCGGGAAGCGCCAGCGGTTGACCGCGAAGGCGGCCATCTCCTCGTCGCTCAGGCGCAGCTTCAGGGTGATCGGGCGGAACCCGCGGCCGGACTTGCGCTCGCGCCGGAAGTGCTCGATCTCCTCCTCGCTCAGCGGGATGATCCGGCCCAGCTCGGCCAGCAGGATCTCGGTGTCGCCGGCCTTGTCCGGGGTCACGTCCAGGCGGAAGGCCGGCAGGTTCTCGGCCAGCAGCCGGCCCTGGCGGTCGTAGATCATCCCGCGCGCCGGCACCACCGGCCGCGGCTTGATCCGGTTGGCGTCGGACTGGGTGGCGTAGTCGGCGTGCTTGACCACCTGCAGGCGGAAGTAGTGCACGCCCAGCCCGACCAGGGCCAGCAGCACGCCGAGGAAGCCGACCGCCGCGCGGCGGCGGAACTGCTCGGCTTCGGCGTGCGGGTTCTTGGCGGGGGGGCGGCCGTGCATCATGCGCGCACCCGGTTCAGTCGCGCCGGCCCAGGCGCAGTGCGTCCAGCACCAGGAACAGCAGCGGCCACAGCAGCATGCCCACCAGCGGCGCCCACCAGTACTGCCAGGCCAGGGTCGGCTGCTCGGTGGCCAGGTGGATGGCCGCGTCCACGATGCGGTCGTTGAGCAGCAGCGCGCCGATGGCCAGGGCCTGCTGCCACAGCGGGAAGAAGCGCAGGCGGGCGCGGAAGCGCTGCAGGATGAAGGCCATGATCACCAGGCGCAGGGCCTGCTCGCCCAGCAGCCCGGCATAGACCACGTCGGCCAGCAGGCCGACGGCGAAGGCCAGCCCCAGGCCGGCACGCGAGGGCGTCTCGATCACCCAGTAGGCCAGGACCAGGGCCAGCCAGTAGGGGCGCAGCGGCTGCAGCAGCTGGTGCAGCGGCAGCAGGCCCAGGACCAGGGCCAGGAACAGGCTCAGCGGCAGGAACCAGCCGCCCAGGCGCAGGCGCGAGCTCATTGCGCCTCCTCCGGGGTGGCCGCGGCCGGAGCGGAGGCCGGCGCCTCCGCCGCGCCGGCGGGCCCATCGCCGGCCTGGGCATCATCCACTTCCTGCTCCGGCGGCCGGGTCACCGGGCGCAGCAGCAGCACGTCGCGGCCGCGGTCCAGCTGCGCGGCCGGCTTGAGTTCACCGACCAGGAAGGCCTGGCTGTCATCGGGATACATGCGCACGATGGTGGCCACCGGGAAGCCGGGCGGGAAGCGCCCGCCCAGGCCGGAGGTGACCAGCAGGTCACCCGGGCGCACATCGCGGTTGAGCGGCACGTCGCGCAGCTCCAGGCGGTCGCCGCGGCCATAGACGATCAGGCGCACGCCGTTGCGGGCCACGGTCACCGGCACGGCGTGGTCCGGATCGGTCAGCAGCAGCACCGTGGCCGTGCCCGGGGTCACTTCCACCACCTGGCCCAGCAGGCCGCCGGCGTCGATCACCGCCTGCCCCAGCTGCACGCCCTGGGCGCTGCCGGAGGCCAGCACCAGGCGCTGGCGGTACGGGGCCAGGTCGATGTCCAGGATTGGCGCCAGCTGCACGTCCAGGCCGCGGCGCTCGGCCGCGCCCAGCAGTTCGCGCAGCTGGGCGTTGTCCATGGCCGCATTGCGCATCCGGGTCAGGCGCGCCTGCGCCAGCAGCAGTTCGTTGCGCAGGCGCCGGTTCTCGGCAATCAGCTCGCCGCGCAGGGACAGGCCCTCCTTGAGGCTGCTGCCCAGGCGCCCGGGCAGTCCGGCCAGCTCCCACACCGGCTGGGCCAGGCGGGTGGCGTAGCCGCGCACCGCGCTCACCCAGCCGCCGCGGTGGTCCAGCACCAGCAAGGTGATGCCCAGGGCCAGGTAGGCCAGCAGGCGCAGGGTGCCGGCCGTGTCACCGGATCGCGCTGCATGAGGAGAGCCGGTGAAGGACGACACGGGACAGGATCAGTGGGAAGGAACGCGCGGATGGGCGGGACGGGCAACGGCGCCGCGGCCGCGCCAGGCGGGCGCGGGCACCACCGGATGGACGGGGCGGTCAGTCCGGGGCAAAGAACTCGTTGCCGTGCATGTCCACCAGCTCCAGCGCGCGGCCACCGCCGCGGGCCACGCAGGTGAGCGGGTCGTCGGCGACCTGCACGTGCAGGCCGGTCTCCTCGGAGATCAGCTTGTCCAGGTCGGCCAGCAGGGCGCCGCCGCCGGTCAGCACGATGCCGCGCTC
>Ga0182792_1002964_pt1 | contig 11417 bp, 15 predicted proteins | sample Passage237B_FD_130497 | JGI IMG/M metagenome (GOLD analysis project Ga0182792, IMG submission 130497) | Cellulose adapted compost microbial communities from Newby Island Compost Facility, Milpitas, CA, USA - Passage2 37B (version 2) (version 2) ...
GAGGCGAAGGAATTCGTCGACGCGTTCTTCGACGTGCTGCGCGAGGCGCTGCAGGGCGGGCGGCAGGTGAAGCTGTCCGGCTTCGGCAACTTCGACCTGCGCCGCAAGAACCAGCGCCCGGGCCGCAACCCCAAGACCGGCGAGGAGATCCCGATCTCCGCGCGCACCGTGGTCACCTTCCGCCCCGGCCAGAAGCTCAAGGAGCGCGTGGAAGCCTTCGCGGGAGTGGCGCCGAATGCTTGATCCGGGCAGCAACCGCGAGCTTCCGCCGATCCCCGCCAAGCGTTACTTCACCATCGGCGAGGTCAGCGAGCTGTGCGACGTCAAGCCGCACGTGCTGCGCTACTGGGAGACCGAGTTCCCCAGCCTCAGCCCGGTCAAGCGCCGCGGCAACCGCCGCTACTACCAGCGCCACGACGTGCTGATGGTGCGCCAGATCCGCGGCCTGCTCTACGAGCAGGGCTACACCATCGGCGGCGCGCGCCTGCGCCTGGAAGGCGAGGGCGCCCGCCAGGAATCGGCGCTCAGCACCCAGATCGTGCGCCAGGTGCGCATGGAGCTGGAGGAAGTGCTGCAGCTGCTGCGGCGCTGAAGCCGCGCTTCGCGGCCCTCGCCGCAGACCGGCCGGAACCGGTATAATCGCCGGCCCGCCTCGGCGGGAAAGCTACCTCGGGGTATAGCGCAGCCTGGTAGCGCACCAGTCTGGGGGACTGGTGGTCGTCGGTTCGAATCCGGCTACCCCGACCATCTTCGGCAAGAAACCGGCGGCCTGCGAGCGATGCGCGCAGGCCGCTTTTTTCTTTTCCCGTTCCCGACGCGTCATCGCCCGCCTGCAGCTTGGCTCCACGGTCCAACGGCAGCTTGTCGGCGGGCGTGGTGCGGGTCCTGCGCGGCCGCGGGCAGGCCACATCGAAGGTCGCGACCTGGCCCATGCAGGTGCGAACGCCGCCCCGACGGGCTGCGGCGGGGCGGAACGCGCGTTCGGGCGGGCGAGGACCGGCGGCAGCCGGTCGCCACTTGCTCAGTCGCCGCGGGGGCAGGGTTCGCCTTCGGCCTCGCCGGCGGTCAGGCCTGCCGACGCCAGCATGCAGTTGATGCGGCGGTGGATGTAGGCCTCGTGCTCGGGCGGCGGGTCGGCGGTGAGCGTGCGGGCTTCGCGGGCGAAGGTGTCCAGCGCCTGTTCGGGCACGTACTGCTGGACCAGTCCCGGCAGGTGCTTCTCCAGGCGCGCCAGTTCGGCGTCGATTTCGTTGCGTGTCTTCATGGCCCGGATCTTGCGACCGGGCCCGTGAATCGGGTGTCGAGGCCTGCGGGCCTCAGCCGGCGACGGTGCGCGCCGGCGACGTGGCGGCCAGCAGCTGCGGCCAGCGGGCGAGCACCGCGGCGCGGATGCCGGCGGCGTCGATGCCGGCCTCGGCCAGCAGGTCCTCGCGGCTGGCGTGGTGCTGGAAGGCGTCCGGCAGACCCAGTTGCAGCACGGGCAGCAGCACGCCTTCGGCATGCAGCAGCTCGGCCACGCCGGAGCCGGCGCCGCCGGCCACGACGTTGTCCTCGACCGTGGCGAAACCCTCGTGGCTGCGCGCCAGTTCCAGCACCAGCGCGCGGTCCAGCGGCTTGACGAAGCGCATGTTCACCACGGTCAGGCCCAGCTCGGCGCCCACCTGTTCGGCCGCGGCCACGGTGGCGCCGAAGGCGAGCAGGGCGATGCGGCTGCCGCTGCGCCGCAGCTGCGCCTTGCCCAGCGGCAGCGGGTCCAGCGCCGGGTCGACGGCCACGCCGGGGCCGGTGCCGCGCGGGTAGCGCACCGCGGCCGGGCCCGCATGGCGCAGGCCGGTGGTCAGCATCCTGCGGCACTCGTCCTCGTCGGCCGGCGCCATCACCACCATGTTCGGTACGCAGCGCAGGTAGCTCAGGTCCAGGTTGCCGGCGTGGGTCGCGCCGTCCGGGCCCACCACCCCGCCGCGGTCGATGGCGAACAGCACGTCCAGCTTCTGCGTGGCCACGTCGTGCACCAGCTGGTCGTAGCCGCGCTGCAGGAAGGTGGAGTAGATCGCCACCACCGGCTTGGCGCCCTGGGTGGCCATGCCGGCGGCCAGGGTCACCGCGTGCTGCTCGGCGATGGCCACGTCGAAGTAGCGGTCGGGATATTCCCTGGAGAAGCGCACCAGGCCCGAGCCCTCGCGCATGGCCGGGGTGATGCCCAGCAGGCGCGGCTCGGCGGCGGCCATGTCGCACAGCCAGTCGCCGAAGACGTCGGTGTAGGTGGGCTTCCTGGCGCCGGCCTTGGCCACCACGCCGCGCGCCGGGTCGAAGGGGCCCACGGCGTGGTAGCCGATCTGGTCGCCTTCGGCCAGCTCGTAGCCCTTGCCCTTGGTGGTGATGACGTGCAGCAGCTGCGGGCCCTTGAGCGTCTTGAGCGTCTTGAGCGCGCCCACCAGCGCCGGCAGGTCGTGGCCGTCGATGGGGCCGGTGTAGTGGAAGCCCATCTCCTCGAACAGGGTGGAGGGCACGAACATGCCCTTCCAGTGCTCTTCCCAGCGGCGCACGAAACGCGCCGGCGGCTTGTTCTTGTCGCCCAGCAGCTTCTTGCCGCCTTCGCGCAGCTTGTTGAGGGTGCGGCTGCCGGACAGCCGGCCGAGCATCTTGGTCAGGCCGCCGACGTTCTCGGAGATCGACATCCGGTTGTCGTTGAGGATGACCAGCAGGTCCGGTTCCGGGTCCATGCCGCCGGCGTGGTTCAGGGCCTCGTAGGCCATGCCGGCGGTCATCGCGCCGTCGCCGATCACCGCCACGACCTTGCGCGGGTCGCCGGCGTGGCGCAGCGCCACGGCCATGCCCAGCGCGGCGGAGATGGAAGTGGATGAGTGGCCGACGCCGAAGGTGTCGTACTCGCTTTCCTCGCGCTTGGGGAAGGGGGCCACGCCGTCCTTCTGCTTGACCGTGTGGATGCGGTCGCGGCGGCCGGTGAGGATCTTGTGGGGGTAGGTCTGGTGGCCGACGTCCCAGACCAGCTGGTCGACGGGGGGGTCGTACAGGTAGTGCAGGGCGACGGTCAGCTCGACCACGCCCAGGCCGGCGCCGAAATGGCCGCCGCTGCGGCCGACCGACTCGATCAGGTAGGCGCGCAGCTCCTCCGCGACCGCCGGCAGCTCGGCCTCGTCGAACTGGCGCAGGTCGGCGGGCGAGTCGATGCGCGCGAGGCGCGGATAGCGGGCGGAATCGATGCTCATCGGCTGGGACGCGGTACGGGTGGCCATTTTCCTCCCCGGGGGCGTGCAGGGGCAAGCAAGGCCGTTCAGGCGGCGAGCGGCGGGCGGCGGCGGCGTGGTCGTGGGATGGAATCGGGCACCTGCGACGCACCCTAGCGGGTGGCGCGCGGTCGCCGCGGCGCCCGGGTTGCGGGGCCTGGCGGGGGAAGGCTATGGCGACAGCTTGGAGCGCTTGGGCAGTTGCGCCTTCAGGAAGGCCATCTGGTCGGCGAGGATGTTGCGGTTGGAGAGGATCAGGTGCTCGATCCAGCTCGGCCGGTAGGGGACGGCCAGCAGCGGCATGTGCGCCTGCTGCGGGGTGCGGTTGCCCTTGCGCGAGTTGCAGTGGAAGCAGGCGGTGACCACGTTCTCCCACACGTCGCGGCCGCCCCGGGACAGGGGCAGGACGTGGTCGCGGGTCAGGTGCGGGCGGGTGAACTGGCGCCCGCAGTACAGGCACAGGTGGGCGTCGCGCGCGAACAGCGCGGCGTTGGTCAGCGCCGGCGTCGGGTCCAGGGCGCGGGCGCTCGCCTGGCCGCGGGTGGCGACGATGGGGTGCAGTTCGATCACGCTGCGGCTGCCGGTCAGGCGGCAGGTGCCGCCGTGCACGCGCAGGCAGGGTTCGCCCAGGGTCCAGGCCACGGCGTCGCGGGCGTAGAGGCAGGTCGCGTCCTGCCAGTGGATCCAGTCCATCGCCCGGCCGTGGGCGTCGAGGGAAAGGACGCGCAGCGCCGGTGCGAAGGCGCGCACCGGAGGCGGGGTCGCCGCCGGTGCGTGGGCTCCGGCGCAGATCAGACCTAGCGTCGCTGTGTCCGTCTCCATCGGGAATCGAGCTTATACCCGATTGGTGACGGTTTGTGTACGGCGCTCAGCGCAGCACGCCGTCCAGGCCGGGCGCGGGATTGAGCGAGCTGCGGTCGTCGATCTCGAACTCGCGCGGCTTGCTGGCCTCCTCGGGCGTGGCCGAGACGGTGCCCTCGAGCCGGTAGGAGAGCGAGCGCCTGCCTGCGAGCGCATCGGCCGCCGCCATGCGCGCCATCGGCTGCGGGCGCAGCGTGGCCTTGACCACGTCGGCCGAGGTCGGCCCGATGGACAGGCCGGGCGTGGCCTGCAGGGTCCCGGCCACGTGCTCGTCCACGCTCACCTCCAGCCGCACCTGCTCGAAGCGCATGGGCACGCTGCTGTAGTTGTGCAGGCGCAGGTCCACCGTCCAGCTGCCATCGGCCTGGACGGTGAGCTGCTGGATCGCGGCCGCGGGGGGCGACACGCGCCGGGTGTTGCCGTTGCAGCCCGCGAGGGCGCCCAGCGCCGCGAGCAGCGCCAGCAGGGCGAAGGTGTGCAGGAACCGCTTCATGCCGCCTCCGTATCGGGTGGGGCGGCAGGATACTACGGCGCGGCGGGCGGCTCGCGCAGCGGCGCGGCGACCACCAGCGGCGCCAGGTCGTAGCCCATGGCGGTGGCCTGGGCGCGCAGCCGGTCGAACAGCGCGCGCTCCATCGACGGTTCGCGCGACAGGATCCAGAGGTACTCGCGGTCCGGATCGCCCACCACCGCCCACTGGTAGCCCGGGTCCAGGGCGATGACCCAGTAGTCGGCCCACACCATCGGCAGCCACGACAGCCAGTCCGGCGCGAAACGCACCTGCAGTCGGCCGGGATGGCCCGGCACCGGCCGGCCCACGCCCTCGGCGGCGGCCAGCTCGCCGCCGTGGGTGCGGCAGGCGTTGCGCACGCCGATGGAGCCGTCGCTGCGCAGCGTGTAGTGGGCGGTGATGTCGCCGGCGCACTTGCGCTGGAACGAGACCGGCAGGTGTGCGATCTCGTACCACTGGCCGGCGTAGCGCGACAGGTCCAGTTCCGGCACCGACGCCACCGGTTCGTCGGCCAGGGCGGCCGCGGCCGGCATCGCCAGGCACAGCAGCAGGAGCGAAGACAGCGCGCGCATGGAGCCTCCGTCGGGGCGACCTGGGGCCGATGCTAGCACCGGCGGCAGGGCGCCCCGTCGGGCCGCGCTCAGATCGGCAGCGGCCGCGGCGGCTGGCCGTAGCGGCTCAGCTGGACGACCACCGGCGGCCCGTCGCGCAGGCGGCTGGCCTCCGCCAGCAGGCGTGCCAGCTCCAGCGCGGGGCCGAGGCTGGGATACGAAGCCAGGGGGCGGCCGTTGTCGAACAGGGTGCAGCCGCGGTGATCCTTGGCGAGGGTCAGCAGGCGACGCTCCATGGCGGATCGGTTCGGGTTGGCGTGGGGCGGCCGTCGCAGGCCGCGGCCGCGGCCGGCAATCTGCCCGGTGCAGGGGCCGCCGCCAATCGGCGCCCGACGGATCCGGGCGTAGGAAAAGTCCGGCAACGAAAAAGGGCCTTGCGGCCCTTCCTGCGTGCATCGATGCGATGGTGGCCGGGGAGGGAATCGAACCCCCGACACGGGGATTTTCAATCCCTCATCCGTGTCTAGCCAAGTTCGCTTTAGTTCCGTGTAAGTCTGTCAACCTCCTTGGTAGACAACTACTTAGCTTGACATTACGGGGATAACGAGGGAATCTGATTGCGCCCCGAGCGACTTACACAACTACTGACATGGCTAGGTTCGAGCTGACACGCGAGTTTGTGGATTCCCTGCCCGTCCCGGGTGAGACCCGCATCCGCCTGTACCACGACGCCAACCCCGACGCCCCTACCGGCTTCGCCCTGCGCGTCACGCCGAACGGCGCCAAAGCTTGGGTGTTGAGCTATCTGGCGGACGGCCGCCAGCGCCGAGCTACGCTCGGGGCCTACAGCCAGGCCAAGGGCGATGCCGGCCTCACGCCTACCGCCGCAAGGAAGCGCGCGCGCGAGCTGCAGAACGCGATCAAGCGGGACGGCGCCGACCCAGTGGGCGAGAAAGAGGCCAAGCGGGCGGCGGTGCGCCAGGCACTGGAGGATCGGCGCCACCAGCAGGAGGGCAGCTTGGAAGCGCTGCTGAGGGCCTACGCGGGGCACCTCAGCGCTGCCGGCAAGAAAAGCCACCAGGCCGTCGCCCGCGCCTTCGAGCGAAACGTCATCCAACCTTTCCCTGCCCTCGCCGCGCGGCTGGCGTCCACCATTGAGCGCGCAGACTTCATGCCCACCCTTTCCCGCCTCACGAAGGCTGGCAAGTTCCGCGAGGCCGAGAAGCTCAAGGCGTACTTGTCAGCAGCCTACCGCTGCGCGGTGCGGGCCGAGTTCGACGCCACCCTCGCAGAGGACTTCGGCAAGTTTCGGGTGCGGATCAACCCGATTCAGGAAGTGACCGTAACCCGACGCGAGGAGCCCGAGGCATCCCCCCGCCTGTGGGCGCTGTCAGAGGCGCAGCTGGCGGCTTACTGGCGGCGAATCGAGGCCATGCCGGATCCCCGCGGCGCGCTGCTGCGGTTCCACCTGCTGACCGGCGCCCAGCGCGTGGAGCAGCTGACCCGGCTCACCACCGCCGACTACGACGCAGACCTGGACGCCATCCGCATCCTGGACGGCAAGGGCCGCCGCAAGAAGGCCCGGGTGCACCTGGTGCCCCTGATCCCCGCCGCCCGTCGCGCCATGGAGCTCATGAGCGATGGCGGCCCCCACCTCTTCACCGTGTCCAACGGCCGTGAGGGCGCGGTTTACCACACGCTGCGCGATGCCGTGCTGGACGTCGCCAAGGCCATGGTGGAGGCCGGCGAGATTGACCGCACCTTCACCCCTGGCATCCTGCGCAAGACCGTGGAAACCCGTCTGGCGGCCGCTGGCGTGTCCAAGGACATACGCGCGCAGCTGCAATCCCACGGCATCGGAGGCGTACAGGACAAGCACTACGACGCCCACGACTACCTGCCCGAGAAGCGGGCCGCACTCACCCAGCTGCGCCGCCTGTGCGAGCCGCGGCCCGACAACGTGTCGAGCATCGACGAGGCCCGCAAGAAATCCGGCACCCGCCGGTAAACGCCGGCCGGTGCGCGAACACCGACCGACTTCCACACCGTCACCACTGAGGAATGACGACATGGCAAACGAGACTGTAACCCTGAACGACCTTGGCGCCCGCCTGGAAGATGCGCGCACCGTCCTGGACTTCATGACCGACGTGGGGCCGGGCGACAGCGCGGAAGCGCAACAGCTGCACCGCGGCGCGCTGACCGCGTTCCGGCTGGTGGCCGATGCGTTGGAGACGCTGGAAGCGATCGAGGCGAGGGGCTGAGCGTGGCGAACCTTCCGGCCAGCTTCTCGGGCGGGTTGCAGGTGTTGATTGAGCGCCTGCAGTCCGGCATGGCCAACGAAGCGGACCAAGCATGGGCCGCCAAGCTGCTGGCGGCCGCGGAGAGGTCGATTGGCGCAAAGGCGCGCCGGGCCTACGTCGACACGCGCGAAGCGCGCGACCATCACATCTATTTGGACGTGTGCGCGGAGCTTGCGCGCGTCGGCGACGATGACGTGCAGCGCGCCTGTGCAGTGGTGGCGGCACGCTTCCGCGTGATGCGCGAGAGGGTGGATTCGGGTGCGGAGGAAATGCACCCGACGATGCATCCGGCCACCGTGGAAAAAATCTACGAAGAGCAGCGGCAGCTGGAATTGACTCTGGCGGACTGGCGTCGCCAGTCGCCACTGATGCAGAGCCTGACGGCAGAAGAGCATGGCGTCCTGGACCGCCTGCGCTTGGAGAGAGCACGCGAGGCGGAGGGGGCGACGGAGCCTGCGTCCCTGCCTTGGACAGCTGGCGGCACGGAGCCACCCGGCTGGCTGGAGGTGCTGGCCGCCTATGTGGCCGACAACGCTAAATGACGCGGTTAGCGTGGTGACGAACTTAGGCGCACCCGAACGCAACGAGGTGCGCCATGCAACAGACCGACTCTCCCCCCCTCCTCTCCGATTACATCGACCGGCAAGCCCTTGCCGCTGAGCTGAAAGTCACCACCCGGACGCTCGACAAATGGGCGTGGCTCAAGAAGGGGCCGCGCAAGATCCGCATCGGCTCCCGCTGCTACTACCACCGCCAGGACGTGCTCGACTGGCTCGATGAGCAGCGCAAGGAGGCCGCGTGATGGCCGCCGCCGATCGCGAGCTGTCCGACGCCGAGATCACGCGGCTGGTGCGGGAAGCGACCTACAAGAACCAACGCGCGCTCTTCGACTTCCCCGCGAAGCACGTCGAGGGCCGCAAGCTGCTGCGTGAGCAACTGGCGACGGGCAAGCGGATTCTCAAGGAACGGGACAAGTGGGCGCTCGAGGACCTGCTTTGGGCCGAGTGGATGGTCGCCCGGATCACGAAGGCGCTCGACGCCAACAAGCGCAAGGCACCGCGCGCAAAGCTGCACGTCACCCGCCACGAGCTGGCGCGGCTGCGGGACATGGCCGAGCGGATCGAGAGCCTGATCGGTGCGGCAGCGTGGGACGAGCACAAGAAAAGCCGGTCGCAGCACGCCGACGACGCCCGCGAAGCGTGGTATCTCGCGCGACGCATCAGCAAGCTTGCGGGAGGTGGCCGCCATGACTGACCTTCGCCGCCGTACGGCGATGCTCGACCAGCTCGCCACCTTCACCGATGCCGAGCGCCTGGACCTGCTGCGCTGTGTCGTCGACGACCTGTTCCGGTTCGGCCTGACGCTGGCCGATGTCGGCGAGTGCATGGCTCGCAACGTGGCCCGGATTCACGCCCTTGGCGTGCCATCGAAAGGGGGCAGCGCATGACGGAACCCCGGACACAGAAAAGCCCGGCTTGCACCGGGCTTTCCCAAAGCGATGAAGCGGGCGGCTTCGCGGACAACTCTAGCGCCAAGGTGGCGACCATGCAAGGCGGTGCGCCATGACCCGGCCCATCGACCATGTATTGGCCCGACTGGACCGCTACAAGGCATACGGGCGCGGCCAGTGGATGGCACGTTGCCCGGCGCACGATGATCGCAACCCGTCCCTGTCCATCAAGGAGGGCGAGAACGGGGCCGTCCTGCTGAAGTGCTTTGCCGGCTGCGAGACGGCGGACGTGGTGGCGGCCATGGGGCTGGAGATGTCCGCCCTGTTCCCGCCCAAGGACAGCGCCAGCAGGGGCAACAGCGTCGTGCATCGCAACTTCACCCGTCCGCCGGGCGAGCGGCCGGAGCGGCTGCCGCCGATTAGGGAGGACCAGCCATGCGAAGGGCCTGCGCTTGAACGAGTGCCACTGGCCAACGTGATGGCGACGCCTGACGGGGCTTGGCCGCATGTGATGGACTACTACCTGCCTTGCCGTGCCGTCACGCTTTTGGGCGGGCATGGGGGCTTGGGCAAGTCGATGCTTGCGCTCACGCTGGCCGACCATGTCGCCTGCGGTCGCGGGTGGGGGCCGTTCGACGTAACTCAGGCCCGCGTGGTGTTCCTGTCCTTCGAGGATGAGGGCGCGATCCTGCTGCGCCGGCTGCGCCGCATTATCGAGGTATACGGATTGCCGCCGGCGGAGGTATCGGAGGGCCTGGCGATCTTCGACGGATCCGATGCCGAAACGGAGCTGGCCATCGAGAGCGGGGACGGCCGTGGCCTCGAGTTCACGCCAATGATGGGCTTGGTATCCGAGACCGCCCGAGGGGCCGGCCTGGTCATCGTGGACAACGCCAGCGACACCTACGGCGCCAATGAAGTGGCCCGACGCATGGTCAGGCGCTTCATCCGCCGGCTTGCGCAGGACGCCAAGGCCAACGACGGCGCCGTCCTGCTGCTCGCCCACATCGACAAGCAAGCGGCCAAGGGCAACGCCCAAGGCAACAACTACAGCGGCAGCACGCAGTGGCACAACAGCGTGCGATCCCGGCTGGCACTGGTCAAGTCAGAGGAACGCGGGATCGAGCTTCTGCACGAAAAGGCCAACTATGGCCCTACGGCGGAGCCAGTGGCCCTGCAGCGCGGGGCAGGTGGCGTGCTTGAGCACGTATCCCGCGAGGCCGCAGACGCGGCCAGGGCGACTGCGCAGGCGTTGATGGCCCAGTCGGATGCCGAGGAGGTGCTCAGGGTCTTAGAGGGCGTGCTTGGCGACGGTCAGACGGTTACGACAGCCATGCAGGGCGCTGCGACGACGTGGCACGTTCTATGCCGCGTGCCGGAGCTGCCCAAGCACTTCCGGGACCGGGCAGGACGCAAGCGCCTGGAGGCTGCGTTGATGGCGCTGGAGCGTGGCGGCGCGATCTTCCGCGAGACCTACAAGAAGCCCAATCGGCACGAGGGCGAGCGGTGGCGACTGGCGCACCAGCGGCAGGAAAAGGCCGCCTAAAGTGCGCGCGTCAATCCCCCCATACCCCCCTTGGCGCACTGGCGCACCTGGGGTGCGCGCCAGTACCGCCATAGGGGATTGGCGCAGCACTGGCGCAGCACTGGCGCATTAGCGCAGCGGAGGCCGGGCACCGCAGGGAAGCGGTGCTGGCCTGTCGATTGGTCGCGAGGAATTATCCACAGCAAAAACGCCCGTCAAATCAATGACTTGCGGCACTTTGGAGGCTTATTCTCACGCCCGATGCGACATCACGGGGATACGGAATCCCCGTGTTGTGTCAATAATTTCCTTTACTATCAACATCTTGTCTCTGCGATTCTCTGGTGTCAGCGCGCTTGTAAGAGGATAATGGTCCGCACACCCAAATTGCGGAAATCACCATGGCAAAGCCCCGCTGGCGCCACGGCTTCACTGACATCCCGCCCGATAGCGCGGGCTCCCTCGCCCTCACCTTCGGCCGCCCGTCCGAGCGCCTGGCAGGCGCTACCGGCCATGCACTGGAGGAAGCTCGGCACGCCCACCAGATGGCGGCCAGCACCTGGAGCGAGATCTACCGCCGCCACGGCCGCCTGCTGGCCAACGAGACCATGACGCCGGCTGCGCGGCTGCAGGTCTCGGCCGAAACGAACCGCAAGAGCTGGGCCGCCGCAAAAAAGCGGCTGGAGGCAGCGATGGCTGACGTCGCGGACCTTGGCGCCCAGGTGCACAAGCGCATCACCACCGCCACGGCGGCTCCCGCCAGTCCCGGTGCAGCCGCCATCGATGCGGAGGTGAGGGCTTGGCTGAGAGGGCTGGATTCCGATGCCCGTCTGGCCACGCTCCAGAGCGCCCGCGAGAGCGGCGACACCACCATCCTGCGCGCGGTGAGCACCGCCCCCGCCCCGCTGTCCGGTCTGGCGCCCGAGGTGCACCAGGCGTACCAGCAGACCTATACCGAGCTTGTGGCC
>Ga0182792_1002965_pt1 | contig 11415 bp, 8 predicted proteins | sample Passage237B_FD_130497 | JGI IMG/M metagenome (GOLD analysis project Ga0182792, IMG submission 130497) | Cellulose adapted compost microbial communities from Newby Island Compost Facility, Milpitas, CA, USA - Passage2 37B (version 2) (version 2) ...
AGGCGCAGGCACTCGGCCGCCGCGCCGCCGTAGGCGCGGACCAGGCCGCCGGCGCCGAGCTTGATCCCGCCGAACCAGCGGGTCACCACCACCGCCACGCGGTCGTAGCCCTGGCCGTCGATCGCGGCCAGGATCGGGCGGCCGGCGGTCCCGGCCGGTTCGCCGTCGTCGCTGGATCGGTAGTCCTGGCCGATGCGGTAGGCCCAGCAGTTGTGGGTGGCATCGGCGTGGGACGCGGAGGCCACGAACTCCAGTGCCTGCTCCGGGGTGGCCACGGGCGCGGCATTGGCCAGGAACCGGCTGTGCTTGACCTCGAGCAGGTGGCTGGCGGGCGCGGCGAGGGTATCGGTCATCGCCGCCATTCTAACCGGCGCGTGTGCACGCGCCGGTCGCACTCACGGCGCCTGTTCGAGCAACGGCCGCAGGTCCTCGGGCACTTCCAGCTGCGGGTGCTCGCGCACGAACCATTGCAGGCTCGCGCGTGCGCCTTCGATGTCGCCGTCGGCCTGCAGCCCGCGGATCCACTGCAGCCATTCCTGCGGATCGGCCAGGGCCATGGCCACCGGCGGTGGCCCGTCCTCGATCGCGGCCGCGGATACCGGCGCCGATGCCGGAGGCGGTGGCGGGGCGGCGATCGCCTGCCGCGGCGCCATCGCAGGCGCAGGGCGCATTGCACTGGCCTCCTGGCGGGAACGTTCGGCAGCGCGGCGCGCGGCCCCCTGCGCCTGGCGGGCGCGGGCCATGTCCTGCGCCGCACGCGCGGCTTCCGCGGCCGCGGCCACCTCGGCAGCTGGCGAGGCCGCGGGCGCCGGTTCCGCCATTGCCGCGACCGGCGCCGGAGCGGCCGGCAAGGGCGCGCGCGGCATCGCCACGGCAGCGTCGTCCGCTGGCGGCGGCGGCAGCTTGCGCGCGACCGCGGCGGCGGGGCGCTGCACCGCCGGGGTGGCGGCGGAATCCGCGGCACCCGCATCCGCGGCCGGCGCCGCCTCCTCTGCTGCCGGTGCATGCACGGCCTGCGCCGCGGCTGGTGCAGAGCGGTCGGCAGCCGCCGGCGCTGCCGCCGGCAACGCCTGGCCGGGCACCGGCGGTTCGCGCAACTGCCAGGCCACGCCGAACGCCAGCACCAGCGATGCCGCCAGCCCCAGCGGAGCAATCCAGCGCCGCCGCCGCGCACGCCGCCAGCCGCGGGCCACCGGCGCCGTGGCGGTTGCCGGGTGCGCAGGGGGAGCCGCGGCCTGGCGCGCCGCGGCGAGGACGCGTGCATCCAGTTGCGGCGACGGCCCCGGGCCGGCAGCCGCCTCGAGCTGGCGCCGCAGTTCCAGTTCCTCCGGGGTCAGGGGGGCGTGCCGGCTCATGCTTGCAGCCTCCCGCGCAGGCGGTCCATGGCATAGCGCAGCCGCGACTTCACCGTCTCCCGGCCGACCCCGGTGATGCGGCCGATCTCCTCCAGCGGCAGTTCGCCATGCAGGCGCAGCAGCAGCGCCTCGCGCTGCTCGGCCGGCAGCTCGTCCAGCGCCCGGTACAGGCGCGCGGCCTGCTGCGAACGGCTGGCGTGCCGCTCCGGGTCGTCCGGGTCCGCCAGCGCGGTGGTGCGCTCGTCGGCGTCGGCCGGCGCCGGCGGCCGGTGCTTCAGCGCGCGCCAGTGGTCGGCCAGTCGGTTGTGGGCGATGCGATACAGCCAGGCCGCGAACGGCGCGTCCGGGCGCCAGCCGTCGCGTGCGGCCACCACCCGCTGCCACACGTCCTGGAACAGCTCCTCGGCCAGGGCGCGGTCATGCAGCTGGCCCAGCAGGAAGCGGAACAGCGGCAGGCGGTGGCGCGCGTACAGGGCCTCGAACGCGGCAACGTCGCCCGCGGCCCAGGCCTGCATCAGGATCTCGTCTCCGGGTGGGTCCACCGCCTGCTCCATGTGCGGCACCCTAGCGCGCCCGGCGCCGGACGCAAGCGGCACCGCGGCGGGCAGGGGCAGGGCGGCGGCGGCGGGGCACGTGCTCATGTTGGATACAACGCACAGAACAGTGCGTTGGGGTCGAGAAATCGGCGGGGCGGACCGTTATGCTGGCGCCCGCCGTTGCCGGCAAGCTCGATCCAGGACAGATGATCCATTGCAGTGGCCTTGAGGGTGCGGCACCGGCCGCCGGTGCCGCCGTGCCCGATGGGCCCGGGCGGACCTGGGCCGTGCTTGCGTCCCTGCTACCGGAGGCAGGGTGGATGGCCCTGGGCTGGCAGGCCGCGGGCCTGGCCACCTGCGCCGGTGCCAGCGACGGTGAGGCCTGGGCGCGGCTGCAGCAGGTGCTGGACGGCGGCCCGGTGCCCGACGGGGTCCTGGGCGCGGCCTGGGACGAGGGCGAGGCCCGGCTGGCCGCGCTGGCCGGGTGTCCGGACACGCTGGAACCGGCGCGCCGGCAGGCCTGGTGCGCGGCGGCGCGCACCCTGCTGGAAGCGGAGCTGCACGAGCGCCGGCTGCAGGCCCGGGTGCAGGAACTGGAACAGTCGCGGCGGCTGCAGCAGGCGCTGTACGAGATCGCCGACCTGGCCGGCGGCGAGGTCGAGATGCAGGAAGTGCTGGCGCGCCTGCACGGCATCATCGGCACGCTGATGTACGCGCCCAGTTGCTACATCGTCGAGTACGACGAGCGGCGCGGCAGCCTGCGCTTCCTCTATTACGCCGACGACCGCGACCCGCAACTGGCGGACGGCGGCCGCGAGTGGCCGGTGCAGGAGATGGCCGACAGCCTCACCCTGGCCCTGCTGCGCCACGGCCGCGCCCTGCGCGGGCCCTCGGCCGGGATCCGCCGCGCCCTGGGCCTGCCGCAGCGCAGCCGGCGCCATGGCTCGGACAGCCTGGACTGGCTGGGCGTGCCGCTGCGCCGCGGCGAGCGCGTATGCGGCGCGATCGTGGTGCAGAGCTACGACCGCGCCGGTTGCTACAGCGAGGAGGACCGCGCGCTGCTGGGCTTCGTCGCCCAGCACGTGCAGACCATGCTGGACCGGCGCCAGGCCCAGGTGGAACTGGAGCGCCGGGTGCTGGAGCGCACCCTGGAACTGGAACGGGCCAACCGCGAGCTGCAGGAGGAGGTGCTCGAGCGCCAGCGCGCCGAGCGCCTGCAGCACGCGCTGTACCGCATCGCTGAGATGGCGGTCAGTTCGCAGGGGCCGGAGCAGTACTACGCCAAGGTCCACGCCGCGGTGGACGACCTGCTGTACGCGCGCAACTTCTACATCGCCCTGCTCGCCGAGGACCAGCAGACCATCGAGTTCGTGTACTCGGTGGACCAGGGCGGCGACCACCGCCCGCCGCGGCGTACGGGCAAGGGCCTGACCGAGTACGTGATGCGCACCGGCACGACCCTGCTGGCGCACCGCGCGGACATCGACCGCCTGATCGCCGCCGGCGAGGTGCACGACCCCGGCCCGGTGCGGGCCAGCAGCTGGCTGGGCGTGCCGCTGCGCCGCGACGGCGAGGTGGTGGGCGTGATCGCGGTGCAGAGCTACGACCCGAAGATCAGCTTCAGCAGCGACGACGAACGCCTGCTCTCGTTCGTGGCCCACAACATCGGCACCGGCCTGGCCCGGCAGGCGGCGCAGGAACGGCTGCGCCTGGCCCATGCGGACCTGGAGCGGCGCGTGGCCGAGCGCACCAGCGAGCTGGAGCGGGCCAACGAGCAGCTGCTGGCGCAGATCGGCGAGCGCCTGCGCGCCGAGCAGCGGCTCACCCACCAGGCCCTGCACGACGCCCTGACCGGGCTGCCCAACCGCGCCTGCCTGCTGGATTCGCTGGGCGCCGCGCTGCGGCGCGCCGGCGATGGCGCCGGGCACGCCTTCGCCGTGCTGTTCCTTGACCTGGACCGGTTCAAGGTGGTCAACGACAGCATCGGCCACGCCGCAGGCGACGAGTTGCTGGTGGAGGTGGCGCGGCGGCTGGTGTCGGCCATGCGCCCCGGCGACGTGGTCGCGCGCCTGGGCGGGGACGAGTTCGCGGTGCTGGCCGCCTGCCCGGACGGGCACGATGAGGTGCGCGAGCTGGCGCGCCGGCTGCTGGGCGTGATCGGCCAGCCACTATGGGTCGCCGGCCGCGAACTGTTCCCCTCGGCCAGCATGGGCATCGCCCTGTGGCACCCGCGCTACCGCAGCGGCGAGGAGCTCCTGCGCGACGCCGACGCGGCCATGTACCGGGCCAAGAACGAGGGCCGCGACCGCTACGCCATGTTCGACGAGGCCATGCGCGAGCAGGCCGTGCGCAGCCTGGACCTGGAGGCGGACCTGCGCCGGGCGATCCAGCGCCGCGAGTTCATCCCGTACTACCAGCCGATCGTGCGCCTGGAGGATGGCGCGGTGGTCGGCCACGAGGCCCTGCTGCGCTGGCGCCACGAGAAGCGCGGCCTGCTGTCGCCGGCGGCGTTCATCGCCCTGGGCGAGGAGAGCGGGCTGATCGAGCAGGTCGACTGGCTGCTGTACGAGCAGGTGATCGAGGAGCTGGCGCGCGGCGGCAGCGGCTACATCTCGGTCAACGTCTCGCCGCGCCACTTCCGTTCGCCGGGTTTCGCCCGCCGCCTGCTGGGCCTGCTGGACGGCGCCGGCGCCGACCCGGCGCGGCTGCGCCTGGAGATCACCGAGGTGGCGCTGATGGACGACGCGCCGCGCATCCGGCGCATGCTCGACAGCCTGCGCGCGCGCGGCGTGGGCGCCTTGCTGGACGATTTTGGCACCGGTTTCTCCGCGCTGTCGTACCTGCACCGGTTCCCGATCCTGGGGCTGAAGATCGACCGCAGCTTCGTCGCCGGCCTGGACGCCGAGGGCGGGCGCGAGGAAAGCCTGGCCCTGGTGCGCGCGATCCTGGCGCTGTCGCACAGCCTGGGCATGGAGACGGTGGGCGAGGGCATCGAGACCGAGGCCCAGCGCGCCACCCTGCTGGAGCTGGGCTGCAGCGCCGGGCAGGGCTACCTGCTGGGCCGGCCCTCGGCCTGCCGGGTGCGCTGAGCGCGGCGGCTCAGCTGCGGATCACCAGCAGCCGGATCTCGCTCATGTCCTCGATGGCGTACTTGACGCCCTCGCGGCCGAAGCCGGAATCCTTCACCCCGCCGTAGGGCATGTTGTCCATGCGGAAGCTGGGCACGTCGCCGACCACCACGCCGCCGACCTGCAGCCGGTCCCAGGCGCGCATGGCGTGGTCCAGGCTGTCGGTGAACACGCCGGCCTGCAGGCCGAAGTCCGAATCGTTGGCCGTCTCCAGGGCCGAATCGAAATCCTCGAAGCGCTGCAGCAGCGCCACCGGGCCGAACGCCTCCTGGCGCTGCAGCTCGCAATGCGCCGGCACGTCCTCCAGCAGGGTCGCCTCGAGCATGTTGCCCTTGCGGCCGCCACCGACGACGACCTTCGCCCCGGCCTTGCGCGCCGACTCGATCCAGCCTTCCAGCCGGCGCGCCGCGTCCTCGTCGATCATCGGGCCGATGAAGGTCTTCTCGTCCTTCGGGTCGCCGGCGACGAAAGTGGCGATCTTCGCCGCCAGCTTGTCCTTCAGCGCGTCGTAGACGTCGGCGTGGGCCAGGATCCGCTGCACGCTGATGCAGCTCTGCCCGGACTGGTAGTAGGCGCCGAAGGCCAGGCGCTCGACCACGTGGTCCAGGCACCCGCCCTGGTCGGCGTCGACGATGCAGGCGGCGTTGCCGCCCAGCTCCAGGGTAACCTTCTTGCGCCCGGCGCGGGCCTTGAAGTCCCAGCCGATGAGGCCGCCGGTGAAGGACAGCAGCTTGATCCGGTCGTCCTCGACCAGCGGCGCGGCCACCTCGTTGTCGCAGGCGAACACCGAGAATGCGCCCCTGGGCAGGTCGGTCTCGGCCAGGATCTCGGCGATGATCAGTGCGCCCACCGGGGTCTTGCCGGCCGGCTTGAGCACGAACGGGCAGCCGGCGGCGATCGCCGGGGCCACCTTGTGCGCCACCAGGTTGAGCGGGAAGTTGAACGGGGTGATGAAGCTGCACGGCCCGATCGGCACCCGCTTCCAGATCCCGCGGTAGCCGCGGCCGCGCTCGGAGATCTCCAGGTTCACGGTCTGGCCCTCGATCCGCACCGCCTCCTCGGCGGCGATGCGGAAGGTGTCGATCAGGCGGGTGACCTCGCCGCGGGCGTCCTTGATCGGCTTTCCCGCCTCGATGCACAGGGCCAGGGCCAGCTCCTCGGCGCGCTCGCGGAAGCGGGCGATGCAATGCTCCAGCACCGCCTGGCGGCGGAACGGGGGCAGGGCGGCCATGGCCGGGGCGGCCTCCACCGCCGCGGCGATCGCCCGTTCCACCGTGGCCGCGTCGGCCATGGCCACCCGGGTGGCGACCTCCCCGCTGTACTTGTCGCGGACTTCCAGGTCGGTATTGGGCGTTTCGGCGGCGTTGGCGACGTAGAGCGGGTAGCTGGGCTTGAGCATGGCGGTGTCCTGGGCGCGCGGGCCGGGTGCGACGAGTATGCCGCGGTCGGTGGCAAGGCCGCGTCGGCCGCCGGCCGGAATGCGCCGGTTCGGCCATGTTCGGCCGCGGGCGACTAGAATGCGCACATGCAGCACGATGCCGTCACCCAGCCCACGCCGCCGGCTTCCATCGGGCCCTGGCCGCGCCGTCCCACCCGCCAGGTCAACATCGGCGGCGTGCCGGTCGGCGGCGGTGCCCCGGTGGTCGTCCAGTCCATGACCAATACCGACACCGCGGACGTGGCGTCCTCGGTCAAGCAGGTGGCCGAACTGTGGCGCGCCGGCTCGGAGCTGGTGCGGCTGACGGTCAACACCCCGGAGGCGGCCGCGGCGATCCCGCGGATCCGCGAGAAGCTGCTGATGATGGGCATCGACGTGCCCCTGATCGGCGACTTCCACTACAACGGCCACCAGCTGCTGGCCGCCGAGCCGGCCTGCGCCGAGGCGCTGGCCAAGTACCGGATCAACCCGGGCAACGTCGGCTTCGGCAAGAAGAAGGACACCCAGTTCGCCGCGATCATCGAGAAGGCGATCGAGTACGGCAAGCCGGTGCGCATCGGCGCCAACTGGGGCTCGCTGGACCAGGCCCTGGCCGCGCGGCTGATGGACGAGAACAGCCAGCGCGCCGAACCCTGGGACGCCGGCCGGGTGCTGCGCGAGGCGCTGATCCGCTCGGCGGTGGATTCGGCCGACCGCGCGGTGGAGCTGGGCCTGCCGGCCGAGCGCATCGTGCTCAGCTGCAAGGTCAGCGGCGTGCAGGAGCTGATCGCGGTGTACCGCGACCTGGCTGCGCGTTGCGACTACGCCCTGCACCTGGGCCTGACCGAGGCCGGCATCGGCAGCAAGGGCATCGTGGCCTCCGCCGCGGCGCTGGCGGTGCTGCTGCAGGAAGGCATCGGCGACACCATCCGCATCTCGCTGACGCCGGAGCCGGGCCAGCCGCGCACCCAGGAAGTGGTGGTGGCTCAGGAGCTGCTGCAGACCACCGGCCAGCGCGCCTTCACCCCGATGGTCACCGCCTGCCCGGGCTGCGGCCGCACCACCAGCACCTTCTTCCAGGAGCTGGCCAAGACCGTGCAGGAACACGTGCGGGCGAAGATGCCGGAATGGCGCGTGTCCCACCCCGGCGCCGAGAACCTGACCCTGGCGGTGATGGGCTGCGTGGTCAACGGCCCGGGCGAGTCGCGCCATGCCGACATCGGCATCTCCCTGCCGGGCACCGGCGAGGCGCCCTCGGCGCCGGTGTTCGTGGACGGGGAGAAGAAGGTCACGCTCAAGGGCGAGAACATCGCCGCCGAGTTCGTGGCCCTGATCGACGAGTACGTCGAGACCCGGTATGCCCGGAAGGCCGGCTGAGCCGCCTCCGGGAGACTCCGCGGCGCCGGTGCTGCCGCCGCGCCGCAGGCTGGGCCTGCTGCTGTTGCTGTTCCTCGGGGTGCTGGCCCCGCTGTGGCTGTTCGCCGAGCTGGCCGACGAGGTCCACGAGCTGGAGGAAATGGTGCACGCCGACGAGGCGCTGCTGCGCTGGCTCAACGGCCTGGCCGGGCCGCGCCTGGACGCGTTCTTCGTCGCCGTCACCCATGCCGGCTACGAGCACGGGGTGATCCCGCTCGACGTGCTGCTGTCGCTGGTCCTGCTGCTGAAGCGCAAGTGGCGCGAGGCGACCTTCGCGGTGGTGTCCTTCGTCGGCTCGGCGCTGCTGAACCTGGCCGCCAAGCACAGCTTCCAGCGCGCGCGCCCGGACCTGTGGGAATCGATCGCCCCGGAGACCACCTTCAGCTTCCCCAGCGGCCATGCCATGGGCTCGATGACCCTGGCCATGGTCGCGATCCTGCTGGCATGGCGCACCCGCTGGCGCTGGCCGGTGGTGGCGGCGGCGGCCGCGTTCGTGCTGCTGGTGGGGCTGTCGCGCCTGTACCTGGGCGTGCATTACCCCTCGGACGTGCTGGCCGGCTGGGCCGCGGGCCTGGCCTGGGTCGCCGGGAGCTACCTGGTGCTGTTCCGCGCACGGCGGCCGTGGCACCCGCGCTGGCGCTGAGTCAGTCACCGTCCCAGGGCGGGGGCAGGGCGTCGATGTGCGCGACCAGGGCCTCGCGCAGGCGGACATGGTCGGCCGCGGAGGGGTGCCAGTGGCAGGCCTGCATGTCCAGGCCGGATACCGGCAGGAAGCTGATCCTGCGGTCGCCCTCGCCAAGCAGCTTCATGGCGACCTGGCGCGCGTGGTCGCGGATCTCGCCGTCGACCGCATCGGTGGCCCACAGCACGAAGTGCGCCCGCGGCCAGCGCGCGCGCAGCTGGCGCACGAAGCGGGCATAGGTCCGCACGTAGTCCTCGCGCAGGGCGGCGCGGTCGGCCCAGGGCTCGCCTTCATGCAGGGCGGTGGAGAAGTCGTTGGTGCCCAGGGCGATGACGACCAGCTGCGGCTGCCAGGCGGTGTCCTCGTCCGGATGTCCGTGCGAAAGCAGCAGGTACGGCCAGGCGGCGGGCAGGGTGTCTCCGGCGTGGCCATCGTAGTTGCGCACCACGCCGCGGCCGGAAATGGCATGGATCCGGTAATCGGCGCCGTAGTGCCTGGCCACCTGCGGGCCGAAGGCGGCGCTGGTGTCCGTCGTTGCATCGACTTCCGCGCTGCTGCACTCGCGGGTGGTCGAGGTGTTGCCATAGCCGACCGTGTGCGAGTCGCCGATGAACTCGATCCGGCGCGCGCGCGCGGGCAGTTCCAGCGCGCGGCTGCCGCGCGGCAGCAGGAAGCCGCCGAACACGTGCGCCGCGGCCTGGTTCTCGCTGGCCGTCTCCAGGCGCAGCACGTGCCGGCCCGGGGCGAGGCCGTCCACGCGGTAGCGGCCCGGCGCCGGCTGGCGCAGGGTGGCGACGCGCTCCCCGTCCACCAGCACGTGCAGGGTCAGCGGTGGCGCCACCAGCTCGAACCCGGCCTGGTCGCCCTCGAACGCGGTCTCGAAATGGACCCCCGGCCACTGGTAGGCCAGGCCCGCCGGATGCGGCGCGGTGCGCCCGCCGATGGCCACGGGCGCGGGCGTGCCCTGCAGCGCGGCATCGGCGTGCACGCGCGGCTGCGCCTGCGCGCTGGCGGCAATGCCCAGCAGCAGGGCGAGGACGATCGCGGTGCGGCGTGCCATGGCTTCCCCTCCTGGCCAGGTCGGCGGAGCGCGGAGGATCGCAGCGGGAGCGCGGAAAGAACAAGGCCCGGGGATTGCCCGGGCCTTGACTGGAATATTGGTGGTGGGGCGGCAGCCCGCGCCAAACGACCGTTGAAAGTACGCGATACCGGCGTTCCGGCAAGTTGATAAGTCCTGCTGGCTGCTGCGAAAAGCGGGGGTTGACAGGCCAGAGGCAGCGGACGATCAAGCGGTTTTTCCCGTGGATCGGTCACCGATATGGCCGTTCAAATTCGTATGCTTCTCTGGTCCGGTTCGATTCCGGAATCGGGAATTGAACCCGCGTCCGTCCCCCCCGACCAAGAGCACACCCATTCACACCCATTCCGGGGTAAGGCAGCCCGGGGTGCGGGGAATCGCACCTTCTATCGCCGCATTATATGCGGTGAATAACTTGCGCATGCGGAGAATGAAGCCCATAATCTCCGCATGAACAGCGGCGATTACAAGTACATCTGGCAGGCCAGTGACTGGCCGGACTGGCGCTTCGACCTGGCGGCGCTCGCTGGCCCTATGGCGGATGTGAGTCGTGCTCAAGGGCTCTTGCTGGGGCGTCTGGCCGACGTGGGCATGGCGCTGCGCGATCAGGCCAGCCTGGCGGCGCTCACCGAAGACGTGGTCAAGACCAGCGAAATCGAGGGCGAGCAGCTCAACGTCGAGTCCGTGCGCTCAAGCATCGCTCGCCGGCTGGGCGTCGACATCGGGGCGTTGGCTCCAGTCGATCGTCATGTCGAAGGCGTGGTGGAGATGGTGCTCGACGCCACGGTCAACTGCGCGGCGCCGGTGACCCGCGAGCGGTTGTTCGGCTGGCACGCGGCGCTCTTTCCCACTGGTTACTCCGGCCTCTCCAGGATCGAGGTCGGCAGTTGGCGCGACGACGCCAGTGGCCCCATGCAGGTGGTCTCCGGCCCCATCGGCCGCCAGCGCGTGCATTTCGAGGCGCCGCCCGCCGATCGACTGGAGACCGAGACAGGTCGTTTCCTCGAATGGGTCAATGCGGACTCGGGTGAGCCACCGCTCGTCAAGGCGGGGCTTGCCCATCTGTGGTTCGTGACCTTGCACCCGTTCGACGACGGCAACGGCCGTATCGCCCGGGCCATCGGCGACCTGCTGTTGGCGCGCGCCGACGGCAGCCCGCAGCGCTTCTACAGCCTGTCGGCGCAGATCCAGCGGGAGCGCAAGGCCTACTACGATATTCTGGAGCGCACCCAGAAGCGGTCCATGGACGTCACCGAGTGGCTGGCCTGGTTCCTCGACACCCTGCATCGCGCCGTCGATCAGGCGCAGCACACCCTCGATGCCGTGCTGACCAAGGCACGCTTCTGGCAGCACTGGGCAGCCACACCTTTGAACGAGCGACAGGTGAAATTGCTCAACCGGCTACTCGATGGCTTTGAAGGTAAGCTCACCAGCAGCAAGTGGGCGGCCATCGCCAAATGCTCGCCAGACACGGCACTGCGCGACATCAACGACCTGCTCGCGCGCGGCGTGCTGCGGAAATCGAATGCGGGCGGGCGCAGTACCAGCTACGAGCTGAACGATCTCCCGTAGTAACCGCGCGTCTTCTGAATTGACTTGGCTGGCGGACCGAACAGCGCCTTCATGGACTCCTGCCAACTCATGCGGAAGGAGACCAAGATGGACGTCGTTCGCTTCAATCAAAAACAACTGGCTGCCCGCTGGAACATCAGCGAGGCCAGCCTCGAACGCTGGCGCAGCGTGGGGATAGGGCCCAAGTTCCTGAAGATCTGCGGCCGGGTGCTGTACCGCCAAGTCGACATC
>Ga0182792_1002966_pt1 | contig 11414 bp, 12 predicted proteins | sample Passage237B_FD_130497 | JGI IMG/M metagenome (GOLD analysis project Ga0182792, IMG submission 130497) | Cellulose adapted compost microbial communities from Newby Island Compost Facility, Milpitas, CA, USA - Passage2 37B (version 2) (version 2) ...
CCGCAAAAACAAAAGCATACCCGCCAGCGCCCATTGACGGTCCCCCCCCACTGACCGCGCCTTGCCCCCTTGAGCGGGTGGAGACCGACGCTCTTCAGAGCGGAGATCTGATCGAGCCGCGAGATCGAGTTCAGCTCGGCCAGCCGGCGTAGCGCCCGTGCTGCGTCCAGGCCCCGCAGGTTTGTCGTTCCGGTCTCGAATAGCCGCCGGCTCCCACGATTGCCCCAGCTCCGGATAGCCAATCTTGTATCTCCAGTTACTATTAGCTATTTTAGCTACTAATATATCTTCGGCAAGAACGGGTCATCTGTGGCTTCCATGAAAATTCCCGTGGATCTCGAGGTCTACAAGGCGTTGGAGGCGCGCCGGCAATCCTTCTCCGAGAGCCACAATGACATTCTCAGGCGGGCCTTGGGCATCCCGCCCAGGAGCACCGCGCGCTCGGAGGCACCCCCGATCGAGGAAGTCGTGGTCTGGCGTCGCAAAGGCGTGGGACTTCCCAAGGGGACGCGATGGAGGATGTCCACAGCGCAGGGCGAGCATAACGGCGACGTTGTCGAAGGCGGGTTTCGTCTGAAGGGTGAAGTCTTCTCGTCGCCCTCGCGCCTCGCGACCAGCATTTATCGTACCAGGTCGGGACAACGAACGAACCTGAACGGATGGCGATACATCGAGGTAAGACGTCCAGGCGATGCCGATTGGATCATGCTGAGCAGCCTTCTCAACAGCCTCTAAGCAGGGAGAAGGCTCTCGTCGGCCAACCTGGCTCCCCTTGCGTCAGCGTGGCCCCCGGCCCACATTGCACCCGAACGCAAAATCCCCCGACCGAGGCCCCATGGAAACGATGCTGAAAGGCGCCGCGCCGCAGGCTGCCCCCGCCGATCTCATCAAGGACAGCGACCAGACCAAGTTTGCCAAGGATGTTCTGGAAGCATCGCGCACGGTTCCCGTGATCGTCGACTTCTGGGCGCCGTGGTGCGGTCCCTGCAAGCAGCTCCAGCCGATCATCGAGAAGGTCGTCACGGCCGCCAAGGGCGCGGTGAAGCTGGTCAAGATCAACATCGACCAGAACCAGATGCTGGCCCAGCAGCTGCGTATCCAGTCCATCCCGGCCGTGTATGCCTTCTTCGGAGGCCGTCCCGTCGACGGCTTCATGGGCGCCGTGCCCGAGAGCCAGGTCAAGCAGTTCGTCGATCGTCTCGTCCAGGCGAGCGGCGGCGCGGCGGGCGGCCCCGGCGACGAGATCGCGGAGCTGCTGGAGCATGCCAAGGCCGCCGTGGCCCAGAACGACCAGGAGCTGGCGGCGCGCATCTACAGCGAGATCCTCGGCATCGAGCCGACGCATGCCACGGCACTCGCCGGCATGGCGCGCTACCACGTGACGACAGGCGATATCGAGCAGGCCAGGGAGCTGCTCGCCCAGGTCGAGCCCAAGGACAAGACGAACGCCGACGTCGTCGCGCTGCAGGCCGAGATCGACCTGGCGGAGAAAGCCAAGGAAGCCGGCCCGGTCGCCGAGCTGCAGGCCAAGGCGGCGGCCGACCCTGCGGATTCCCAGACGCGCCTCGACCTCGCGCTCGCCTACTGGGCGAATGGCATGCGCCAGGAAGCGATCGACGAGCTTCTGGCCATGATCAAGGCCGATCGCCAATGGAATGACGAGGCCGCCCGCAAGGAGCTGCTGAAGCTCTTCGAAGCGCTGGGATTCAGCGATCCCCTCGCCGTCGACGGCCGCAAGCGGTTGTCGAGCATCCTGTTCTCCTGAGCGGGCATCGCCGGTCATGACCGACCGCGCGCCCGGCCGCCGCCCGTTCGAACCAACGTTCGAGCAGCTTCCGGAGACGCTGCCGATCTTTCCCCTGTCGGGCGCGTTGCTGCTGCCCGGCGGCAGGTTGCCGCTCAACATCTTCGAGCCGCGCTATCTGGCGATGGTGTTCGATGCCCTGGCCGGACATCGCATGATCGGCATGGTCCAGCCCCTGCAGCCCGGTGGCTTCGCCGGCGACGGTCTCCCGACCGACGACGGTCCGCCCAAGGTACACCGCATCGGCTGCGCCGGCCGCATCGTGAGCTTCAGCGAGACCGAAGACGGACGGCTGATGCTTGTGCTGGCCGGCGTGTGCCGCTTCGAGATCGTACGCGAGCTGGAGCCCGCGCAGGGCGGCTACCGTCGCGTCTCCTCGGTCTTCTCGCCCTTCCGCGACGACCTCGATCATGCCGACGAGCATCCGGACCTCGACCGGGAGCGGCTGATGGCGGCCCTAGCGGCCTTCTTCCGCACCCGAAACCTGTCGACCGACTGGGAGGCGGTGAAGAAGGCTGCGGACGCCAACCTCGTGACCTCGCTGTCGATGGTGCTGCCCTTCGGCCCGGCAGAGAAGCAGGCGCTGCTCGAAGCTGCCGATTCGTCCGCCCGGGCCAAGCTCCTGATCGCGTTCCTGGAGATGAGCGCCTTCGATCCGTCACAGGGCGAAACGCCGCCACGGCGCACGAATTGATGATATAGTTCCTGTCGACGACCAACCGCCGGAACGACATGACCTCTCCACCAGACGAAGCTGCAGCCCCGCGCCGGAGCGGCGTCGATCCCAAGCTGCTGGAGATCCTGGTTTGCCCTGCCACGCACGGGCCGCTGGAGTACGATGCCGCAGCCGGGGAATTGATCAGCCGCAAGGCGGGCCTGGCCTATCCGATCCGGGATGGCATCCCGATCATGCTAGTGAGCGAGGCACGTCCCTTGCGCGACGTGCCGTGACCATGCCCGAGGCATTTCCCAAGTCGGTCCCCGACCAGGGCGGCTATGAGGCTCCGGGCGCACCGTGGCCGACCGAACTGCGGCTCGTCAAGGAAGAGGCCCGTCTGGAGATCGAGTACGACGACGGCGTGACACAGTCGCTGCCCGCCGAATATCTGCGTGTCGAAAGCCCGTCGGCCGAAGTGCAGGGCCACGGCCCCGGCCAGAAGAAGATCGTCAGCGGCCGCCGTCGCGTGAGGATCGCGGGTGTCGAGCCGGTCGGCCATTATGCCATCCGCATCCTGTTCGACGACGGTCACGACAGCGGCATCTACAGCTGGTCCTATCTGCGCGAGCTGGGGGACGGGCAGCGCGAGCGATGGGCCGCCTACGAGACCGCCCTGCAGGCCCGCGGCCTCACCCGCGACGCGTAGGAACCGTGAAGATCGTCATCGCCGGCGCCGGAATCGGCGGTCTCACCGCCGCGATGTGCCTGTCGCGTGCGGGCTTCGACGTGGACGTCTATGAGGCGGTTGCCGAGCTGCGCCCGCTGGGCGTCGGCATCAACATCCAGGCAGGCGCCGTGCGCATCCTGTCCGGGCTCGGCCTCGAGCCGGCCCTGGCCGCCACGGGCATCGAGACGCGCGAGCTTCGCTACGCCAACCGGCGCGGCCAGACGATCTGGGCGGATCCGCGTGGCCGCCATGCCGGCCTGCCCTGGCCGCAATTCTCGATCCATCGCGGCGAGTTGCAGATGATCCTGCTCGATGCGGCGCGCCGCATGCTGGGGGTGGAACACCTTCACTTCGGTCGACGCATCTCGGCCTTCGAGCAGAAGGGCAGCAGGGTCGTGGCGCGGTTCGCCGATCGCGACGGCAACCTCGTCGAGAGCGTGGAGGCTGATATCCTGATCGGCGCCGACGGCATCCACTCCGCGGTACGCGCCCATTTCCATCCGAACGAGGGCCCGCCGAAATGGCAGGGCATCCTGATGTGGCGCGGCGTGACCGTCGGAAGGCCGTTCCTCGACGGCGCCACCATGGTCCAGGCCGGCCATCACACGCAGAAATTCGTCTGCTACCCGATCAGCCGTCGTCATGCCGAGCGCGGCGAGGCGCTGATCAACTGGATCTGCGACCTGCATATGGGCGACAGCGCCATGCTGCCGCGCGAGGATTGGAACCGCCCCGGCAAGCTTGCCGACTTCCTGCCTCGCTTCGAGGACTGGAACTTCGGCTGGCTGGACGTGCCCGGCGTCATCCGCACGGCGCACACCATCCTCGAGTTCCCGATGGTCGATCGTGATCCCCTGCCGTGCTGGTCGCATGGCCGGATGACGCTGCTGGGCGACGCCGCGCATCCGATGTATCCGATCGGCTCCAACGGGGCTTCGCAGGCCATCCTTGACGGCGAGGCGATCGCCCAGGAGCTTTCGGCCGGCGGCGATCCCGAAACCGCCCTGCAGCGCTACGAGCAGCGCCGGCTGCCGCCCACGGCACGCATCGTCGACAGCAATCGCCGCAAGGGGATCGACATCATGCTCGATATCGTCGAGGCGCGTGCGCCTCAGGGCTTCTCGGACCTGGAGAGCGTTCTGCCGGCGGCGGAGCTCGAGCGCATCGTCGGCGACTACAAGAAGCTCGTCAGCCAGGACCGCGAGACGCTCCTGCGGCTGGCGCAGGCGCAATAAAAAACCGGCCCGCGAAGGACCGGCTGTGGCAGCGGTTTAGACCGGCCATTACATCGCCGGCCGCCACCGGAACCGACTATGGCATCGTACGATGACGGTATCATGGCAGTGAGATCGAGGTCGGGAACACCCGATTCCGCCCGCGCATCCTTGCCGATCGCGATGAAGATCGCCGCGCCATGACTCTCGGACGCGCCGTCGCCACGGTCGGCGGCTTCACCCTGCTCAGCCGCATCGTCGGCTTCCTGCGCGACATCGTCTTCTCGGCCGTGCTGGGATCGGGTGCCGTGGCGGACGCCTTCTTCGTGGCGTTCAGACTGCCCAACTTCTTCCGTCGCCTCTTCGCTGAAGGCGCGTTCTCGGCTGCGTTCGTGCCGATCTTCGCTCGCGAGCTGCAGGACCAGGGGCGCGAAGCGGCGCAACGCTTCGCGCGCGACGCCCACGTCGCGCTGCTCGTGGTGTTGCTGCCCTTCTCCGCCGTCCTGATGGCGGCCATGCCGATCGTGGTCGGCCTGATGGCGCCGGGCCTGCGCGACGATCCCGCGACCTTCTCCCTGTCCGTCGAGCTGGGACGCATCACCTTCCCCTACCTGCTCTTCATCTCGCTGACCGCGCTCTATGGCGGCGTCCTGAACAGCATCGAGCGCTTCGCCCATGTCGCGGCCACACCGGTCCTGCTCAACCTGGCGCTGATCGGTGCCGTGCTGGGTCTCACGCCTTTCCTGCCCAACAGCGGCTATGCTGCCGCGATCGGCGTTGCCGTCGCGGGCATGCTGCAATGGCTGTGGCTCCTCGCGGCCTGCGCGCGTGACGACATGCGCATCCGCCTCGTGCGGCCGCGCTGGACACCGCAGGTGGCGCGGCTGGTCAAGCTGGCGACGCCGGTCGCGATCGGCGGCGGCGTGCAGCAGATCAGCACGATCCTCGACCTGGTCTGGGCGTCGCTGCTGCCGGTCGGCACGATCTCCGCGCTCTACTATGCAGACCGCCTGGCGCAGCTGCCGCTGGGAGTCGTCGGCATCGCCGTCGGCACCGCGCTCCTGCCGCTGCTGGCGCGCCAGCTCCGCGCCGGCCAGGTCGAATCGGCGATGGCCAACCAGAATCGCGCCATCGAGACGGGCCTGCTGTTCAGCCTGCCGTCGGCCATCGCGCTCTGGCTGCTCGCGACGCCGATCATCCGCGTGCTTTTCGAGCGCGGCCAGTTCGGCCCCGAGGATACGTGGCGGGCGGCAGGTGCGCTGGCCGCCTATGCCGTGGGCCTTCCCGCCTTCGTGCTCGTGAAGGCGCTCACGCCCGGGTTCTTCGCCCGCGAGGACACGCGCACGCCGCTATACGTCGCCACCGCCGCCATCGCCGCGAACGTGGCCCTGAACGTCGCCTTCCTCTACGGCACCGACCTCGCCCATGTCGGGATCGCCCTGGCCTCGTCGCTGTCGGGCTGGCTGAACGCCTTCACGCTGGCTGCCATCCTGCGGCGCCGGCGCCACTGGATCGCCGACCGGCGGCTCGTCGCAAGGTCCGCGGGGATGCTGGCGGCGGCGGCCGGCATGGGGCTCGCGCTCTGGGCGGCCCTCTCCGCCGGCGGGTCGCTGCTGGCCGGCAGCGACCTTGCGGCGGTCGCGGGCCTTGCGGCGCTTTGCGCATCGGGCGCCGCCGTCTACGGCGCCCTGGGCGCCCTGTTCGGCATCGTCCGGCCGTCGGAGCTGCGCGCCCTCCTTCGCCGCTGACGTCTCAGGCGAGGCGCCCCAGCCGCACGATCGTGACGCCGGCGCGCAGCGGCCGCGTCACCGCCGGCATCACCAGCACGCAATCGTCATAGGGTGTCGTGACGGGCTCACCGTCGTCATGGCCGAGGATGGTGCCCGCCTTGGGAATGACTTCCTGTCCGCGGAAGCGACGCGCCGGCGTGAAGTTGCCGCGCTTGCTGGCAATCGCGTGCGTGACCTGCACGACGCGCTGCCGCTCGGGCGTCGGCTGGCGCCAGTCCGCCGGCAGGTCGGACGGCTCGGCCATGCCGGTCTCGACCAGGAACCGCCAGGTGACGTCCTTCGCGACGGCGACCGAGGAGGCGCGCCAGTGCTGTCCCGTCTCGATCAACAGCGCCGTCCTGTCGCTGCCGGAGTCGCCGAAGGCGCCGTAGTCGCGCATGCGCATGCCCGCGGCGTGGCCGCGATCGCGCACGATATCGGCCGGCGCGCCCAGCCGCTTCGCCAGATCGACGCCGCGGTCGAGGGGGCCGCACAGCATCAGCGGCACGCAGTCGTCGTGCATGGAGTGCAGGTCGAGCAGATAGTCCGCGCGCTCGACGAACGGCTTCACCACCTGCGCGCGGCGCGTCTCCAGGGTCGTCGCCGGCCGGTCCAGACGGCCCCACGTGCGGTTGAAGTCCTCGTCGACCATGCGCGACTTGAACGGATTGTTGGGGTCGAACCGCTGGTACGCCTCGAAATTGTTGAACGAGAGGATGAGCGTGCCCCGCCGCGGCCTCAATCCCTTCTCCAGCAGGGCGTCGACGACGACGGCTCCCGACACCTCGTTGCCGTGCGTCAGCGCCGCCACCATCACCGTCGGTCCCGGCGTGCCGCTCTCCCTGACGTGGATGTAGGGCGCGACGCCCTGCTCCCACCGGCTTATGTCGGGAAAGTCGTACTCGATCGGCGGATTGTCGGACATGAATGAGCTGCCTGTTGCCTTGCTGCTCTACTATGGACCGCGCCGTCGCGCCTGCGAAGGGCGGCGGATCCGGCTGTTCCGCTCCTGTCGCGTCCTTGATTCCCGGCGGCGCCTCGGTCATACCGCCCTGCCTCGCCCTCCACCGGCGGGGTGCGCGGAGGTCCAAACCTCGCGCCACATCATCAGTGACCGGAGTCCACATCCATGCCTGACGCCACTGTCTCGTCCGCGGACGCCCCGACGGGCAATCCGCACCTGGCGCCGTACAATGCACGAGGCCTGAAAGGCCGCATCCTTTCGGGCGTGCAACCGACCGGCAATCTGCATCTCGGCAACTATCTCGGCGCGATCCGCAACTTCGCGCGGCTGCAGGACGACTACGAGTGCCTCTACTGCGTGGTCGACCAGCACGCGATCACCGTGCCGCAGGATCCGGCCCTGCTGGCGAGCCAGACACGCGAGATCGCGGCCGCCTTCCTCGCCGCCGGCGTCGACGGCGGCAAGCAGATCATCTTCAACCAGTCGATGGTGCCGGCGCATGCCCAGCTTGCCTGGGTGTTCAACTGCGTGGCGCGCATGGGCTGGATGAGCCGCATGACGCAGTTCAAGGAGAAGGCCGGCAAGGACCGCGAGAACGTGTCGCTCGGCCTGTTCGCCTACCCGGCTCTGATGGCAGCCGACATCCTGATCTACAAGGCGACCCATGTGCCCGTCGGCGAGGACCAGAAGCAGCACCTCGAGCTGACACGCGACATCGCCATCAAGTTCAACAACGACTTCAACGCACCGGACTTCTTCCCGATCACCGAGCCGCTGATCTTCGGCGCGGCGACACGCGTCATGAGCCTGCGCGACGGCACAAAGAAGATGAGCAAGTCCGACCCGTCGGACCAGTCGCGCATCAACCTGACCGATGATGCCGATGCGATCGCGCTCAAGATCCGGCGCGCCAAGACCGACCCGCTGCCGATGCCGGAGAGCGAGGCCGACGCCGAGAAGCGGCCCGACGCCGACAATCTGCTGGGCATCTTCGCCGCGCTGGCCGATCGCGAGAAAACCGACGTGGTGTCCGAGTTCGCCGGCAAGCAGTTCTCGGAGTTCAAAGCGGCGCTGACGGAGCTCGCCGTCGCCAGGCTGGGCCCGGTGGGCGCCGAGATGCAGCGGCTGATGAAGGATCCGGGTCACGTGGACGCCGTGCTGCGCGACGGCGCCGCCCGCGCCCGCGCCCTCGCCGATCCGATCCTCGACGAGGTGTACAGGACGGTGGGCTTCCTGAAGCCGTAGCGTCGACGAAAGGTCAGCCTTCCATCCGGGTCAGCGCCCACTTCACCGTGGCGCCCTCGTACGGCACCTGGCCGACCAGCACGATCTGCTCGGTGCGCCGCAGCCGTCCCTCCTCGCCGAGATAGATGCTCTCCGCGAGGCCGACGCCGGCACCGGACGCGCGCAACCGCCAGCCGCGGCCGCTCGGCAGGCGCATGAGCACCGCCTGACCGCTCTGCGCCAGGGTCGCCTTGACCGCCGGATGCAGATGGAAGCGCACGATGAAGCGGCGGTCCGGCACGGTGACGGCCCGCCCGTCGGGGCCGGTGAAGGTGTCCTCGCCGCGCAGGTCGCCGCCATCGGCCGACAGCCAGAGGCGGCGGCGATGAATCATGCCGTACAGCGAGCGATAGCCGTCGTGACACATGTCGAGCCACTGAGCGCCGTCGTTCTCCGCCCGGTCGATCAGCACGTTGCCGGCGCGGTACTCGAGGGCGCCATGGTCGGTGATCTCGGTCGAGTTGGTGTCGTCGACGACGGCGGTCGAATGCGCCGCGGTGTAGCGCATGAAGCGGCGCCAGTCGCGCGGCGCCCCGGGATGGGTGCCACAGTTGACGATCAGCCGCTCGTGCGCGGCGCTCATCTCGAAGCTCAGCGTGCCGGCGTGCGCGATGCCGTCCATGCCGCGACCCGGCGGACTGCCGGAATCGACGATCACCAGCGAGGTGCCGGCGGTCAGCCGCTGGAAGCCGCTGACCAGCGCCGACATCGGTGCGCTCTCGCCCGAGCCCGATCGTGCCAGCACCAGGTCGACCACCGTGCGGTCGGCTTCCCATGAGCCGTTGAACAGCGCCAGCCCGCCGTCGCCGTGACGGAAGAAGCGCAGCATCGGCGCCATGCGGTCGACCGCGGCCGCCAGTTCGGCCGGCACGGGACGCTCGGCGGAGGCGATGGCGGCCTGCACATCGACCAGGTGGCGCAGCACGGCAAGCTGCAGGTGCGGCGCCCGCTCGGACACGATGCCGTCATGCAGCACGTAGCGCTTCACGAAGCGTCCCAGCCTGGCCAGCGACTGCTCGAGGCTTCGCTCGAAGCGCCTGCCGTCGCGCAGGAAGGCGAGATCGGCGAAGATCATCGCCTTCAGCGCCGCCACGGCCTCATGGCCCACCAGTCCCGCGCGCAACGCGCGCTTCAGGTGCCGCCGCTGCCGCGCCAGCGAAAAGACGAAGCGCGCCGGGAAGCCGGGATCGGCTGCCGCCGACAGCCAGTCATAGTGGCGGATCCAGGACACGATCCGCTCGGCCAGCACGTCGCGACGCCAGCTCGTCGTCGACCAGCGCCATTCGCGGTTGCTCCAGTCGTCGACCAGCCGCACGGCCAGCGTGGCAGCCGCCGGATCACCGCAGTCGCGCAGATCGCGCAGCCACGAGAAGCCGTTCAGCGCGTCGAGCCAGTGCCGCGCCGCAGAGGCGCGACGCCAGGGCGGATCGTCCGAATCGGGCGCCACCGCGCCCGCGCTGCCGCGCGCCAGCAGCTCGCCCATGATCAGGCGCTGGCCGACGGCGGGATCGCCGGGCCACGAATCGGGCGCGACCGCGAAGAAGGAGCGCGGCGAGCCGTAGCCCAGGGTGAGGGAATAGAGGCCCGATTCGAGCAGCCAATGGGCAGGACCTCGACCCGGGCGCCGGGCGGCGGCCCTGGCCGGGCGGGATTCCGTCGCAGCACGGCGGGCGCCCGCCATGGGCTCGCCCGGACGTCGCGCGTCTGAGGCAACCAGCGTCATCTGCTTCTATTCGTTGGCCCGCGGTCTTGCTGCTTCCGCCGGGCAGTTGAGGGGTCGTGCATTCTAGCGGAGCAGGGCGGCCATGGCGATGCCCCCGCGCCGTCCGTGTCAGCCGGCCGGCGGGCCCTTGAATGGGTGCCGCCGCATCCCAGATTCATTCCAAGGGAAAAGGCCTTTCAGTGGCTTTCCCGAACCCTCGCTCCTCGGAGGAGAGTTGATGAGCCGTGTATCGATGTTCAATTCGCCGCTCCTGCTGGGATTCGACCAGCTGGAGCGCACGCTGGACCGCCTCGCCAAGAGCGCCGAGGGCTATCCGCCCTACAATATCGAGCGTATCGGCGAGAACGGCCTGCGCATCACCTTGGCGGTTGCCGGCTTCACGGCGGACGACCTGGCGATCGAGCTGGTGGAGAATCAGCTCACGGTGCGTGGCAAGCAGGTCGACGATGTCGACCGGGTCTATCTCCACCGGGGCATTGCATCCCGCCAGTTCCAGAGGTCGTTCATGCTGGCGGAGGGGATCGAGGTGATGGGCGCACGGCTGGACAACGGCCTGCTCTCGATCGACCTCGCCCGGCCGGTCCAGGAACCACGCATGCGCCGGATCCGGATCGACGCCGGGAAGCCCGAGGGAAACATCGACAACACGATCGATATCGCGGCGCGCCGCAGCGGCTCCCGCTGAAGCGGCCACGGAGGTAGCCATGGAAAACCAGCAGACTTTCACCCCTCTCGCCGAAGAGGTGTTCCTGAACCTCGGCGCGCAGCAGATCGCCTATGTGAAGCCCGTCAACCTGCCCGACGGCGCGCATGCGATCGGCATCTTCTCGGCCGACGGCAAGCCGATGGCCGCCGCCGCCTCGATCGAGCTCGCGCAGGCCCTGATCCGCCAGCACGATCTCGAGCCGGCGCTGGTGCACTGATCCGATAAAACAGGACTAGGCGGCGCTCTGTGCCTGGACGGTATCGACCAGCAGGGCATAGAGCGCTTCGGCGCCTTCGGTGGCGCGCAGCTTCTCGACCAGGCTGCGATCGCGCAACAGTCGTGACACGCGCGCCAGCGCCTTGAGGTGATCGGCGCCGGCACCTTCGGCAGCCACCAGCAGGAAGACCACGTCGACCGGCCGCTCGTCGATGGCATCGAAATCGACCGGCTGGGCAAGGCGGGGGGAAAGGCCGCGCGGGGGGGTGGGCCCCGCCCCGCGGGGGGGGGGGGGGGGGGGGCGGCCGCCCCGGCCCGTCCGGGCGCGCCCGCCCCCCCGCCGGCGCGG
>Ga0182792_1002967_pt1 | contig 11408 bp, 8 predicted proteins | sample Passage237B_FD_130497 | JGI IMG/M metagenome (GOLD analysis project Ga0182792, IMG submission 130497) | Cellulose adapted compost microbial communities from Newby Island Compost Facility, Milpitas, CA, USA - Passage2 37B (version 2) (version 2) ...
AGCATGGGCGGACTCGTCGCCCGCGCCGCCGTTCACCACGGCGCCGGCGAAAAACTCGCGCGCCTCGTCATGCTCGGCACGCCCAACTACGGTTCGTTCGCTCCCGCGATGGTGTATCGCTGCGCCTATCCGTTTCTCAACAAGATCGCCGTCTTCGACCTGAAAAACTCCGCCGCCGACCTCGCCGGCCGCGTCTTCAACACCCACCCGGGTCTCGCGCAAATGCTGCCGCACCGCAGCAAGTTCGACCGCATCGATCTCTACGACGTCCAGAACTGGCCCCGCCAGGGCGTGCGTCCGCTCCACCCCATCCTCTCCGCGGCGCCCGGCGTCCAACAACAACTCGCGATCCTCCCCGCCAAATTCGTCATGATCGCCGGCGTCGACCGCGAAACCACCGTCGGCCTCTCGCTCTCCGACAAAAAGGACGAGTTCGTCTTTCAACGCTCCCGCGCCGGCGACGGCACCGTGCCGCTCGATCTCGCCGTGCTGCCCGACGTCCTCACCTATTACTGCGCCGAGGATCACGGGGCGCTGCCGAAGAACGCCACGGTCCAAAAAGCGGTCGGCGAAATCATCCGCAATGGCACCACGTCGCTCCTCGCCGACAACTGGGTCCGCACCCGCGCCGATGCCGTGGTCGAACTCGGCGAGTCGGAGATGCGACAGCGCGCCGCCGCGCAGGTGAAACGCAGCGTCACCGATTTCAGCGCGTCCGACCTCCGCGGCGTCATCAGCGAGTTCGCCGCCCCCGCCACGCTCGCCGCCAGCGCGCCGCCGGTCGTTCCGCTTGTCGGCTCCTCGACCATCGCCGAGCCCGATTGGAAATCCCTCTTCGTCGGCCGCCGCAACCAGCGCCGCATCGAGGTCCAGCTCGCGCGCGGCAGTCTCACGCAGGTGAAGAGCCGGGCCTATCTCATCGGCGTTTTCCAAAACGTCGAACCCGGCGGCGCCGCCCTCGCGATCGACAATCTCATGAACGGCACCCTCCGCGAATTTCGCCAGCGTCGCATGTTCGCCGCCGGCGCCGGCGAGGTGCTGATCATTCCGACCGGCCGTTCGGAAGTCACCGCCGAGTTCGTTGTCGTCGCCGGACTCGGGCACTTCGAAGCGTTCAACACGCAGGTGCTCGAAACCATCGCGGAGAACGTCGCGCGCACGCTCGCCCGCATGGACATCGAAGAGTTCGCCACCGTCACGATCGGCTCGGGCACGGGATTGAACCTCGAGCAGTCGATGCGCGCGCTCCTGTGCGGCTTCTTCCGCGGGCTCGAGGACGCCGATCCCCGCCAACTGTTTCGGGCGATCACCTTCTGCGAGGTCGACGAGTCCCGCTTCAGCGAACTGAAATGGACGCTCTACAAGCTCTGGAGCACGTCGCTCTGCGAACGCGTCGAGGTCATTCTCAGCGAAGAACGTCTTCCCCCCGCGCCCACCATGCGCCGCGGCGGACGCCGGGATCTGCCGCCGTGCATGTATCTCGATGTGCGCGCGCGGCCCGCACCCGACGGTCGCAATCTCGTATTCGAAACGTCCCTACTTACGACCGGTGCGAAGGCCGCCGTTCTCGCCGGCTCGCTCCACGTCGATCCCCGCGCGCTCGCGGCCCATCTCGCGAAGATCGAAAAAGACGAGTTTCGCCACGCGTATCTCCCTGAATTCGGCACGACCTTGGCGCGCCTGATTCTTCCCGACGTCATCGCCGCCGGACTGGAAGGCTCGCCGCACAACCACCTCGTGATCGTTCACGATGCCGAAGCCTCGCGCATCCCGTGGGAAACGCTCTGCCTCAACGGAAAATTTCCCGCCCTCAACGGCGGCATGAGCCGGCGCTACCTCGCACCCAATCTCTCCGTCGCCAAATGGCTCGAGCAGCGGCGGCAGGACGCGACACTCGAGGTGCTTCTCGTCGTGAATCCGACGCGGGACCTCGACGGCGCCGAGGAGGAGGGCAAACGCATCGAAGCCTTGTTCGGCCCGCGTCCCGAGGTTCGGCTCACGATCATTCACGGCCATCAGGCCACCCGCGACCGGCTGCGCAAGGAATTCAGCTCGGGCAAATACGACATCCTGCACTACGCCGGCCACGCCGCGTTCGTCCCCTCGCAGCCCGCCCGCAGCGGCATCGTTTGCAGCGACGGTCCGCTCACCGGCGCCGAGCTCGTCGAGTTGGGAAACCTCCCGAGCGTCGTCTTCTTCAACGCCTGCGAATCCGCCCGCGTCCGCAAGCGCATCACTGACGAAGGTCCGCGCGTCACGCGCAGCATCCACGAACGCATCGAGCGCGGCGTCGGCCTCGCCGAGGCGTTCATGCGCGGCGGCGTTGCAAACTACATTGGCACGTATTGGCCCGTGGGTGACACGCCCGCCAAAACCTTCGCCTCGGTCTTCTACCGGAAGGTGCTCGAAGGCGACACCCTCGCGCAGGCGCTCTCCGCCGCCCGCTCCGAAATCGACAAGCTCCGCTCCGAAGATTGGGCCGACTACATCTACTACGGCAGCGTCGATTTCGCCGTGAAGGAAGCCGGCCCCCCCGTGTCGTAGCACCGCGCAGACCTCCCGCTGCTCCGCCGCGCGATCCCCACCCACCCGATTGGCTTTTATGCCTCAATTGAATCACGTCAGAGATGCTATGAAAAAGGCCATCGTTGCGCTTCTTGTCCTCGCCGCGCTCCAAGCGAACGCGGTCGCCCAGACGGTTTGGAAAGTCGATCCCGCGCACTCCCGAATCGCCTTCGCCATCACCCACCTCGGCATTTCCGAGATCACCGGCGCCTTCAAAGACTACGAGGTCACCGTTCGCTCCGCCAAACCCGACTTCAGCGACGCGGTCTTCGAGTTGAGCATCGAGGCCGCGTCGATCGACACGGCCGTTCAAAAACGTGACGACCACCTCCGCAGCGCGGACTTCTTCGAGGTCGAGAAATACCCGAAAATCGCGTTTCAAAGCACCTCGATCGCGCCCGCCGGCAAGGATCGCTACAAACTCACCGGTGATCTCACGATCCGCGGCCAAACCAAACGCGTCACCATGGACCTCTGGTTTCGCGGCACGACCGTGAACCAGAAGAACACCACCTCCGGCTTTCAGCTCACCGGCATATTGAAGCGCTCCGATTTCGGCGTCGGCCCGAAATTCCCCGCGCCGATGATCTCCGACGAACTCTCGATCAAAGCCGACGGCGAGTTCATCAAGCAGTAGGCGACCGTTTTAATCGAGTCATCACCCGCACCCCAAAGCCGCGGCTTCCGGCCCGGAGCTTGTTCACGTTTCGGCTCCCCGCCGTCCGATCAGCATCGCTTCTTCGTGATCGAGCAACTGCTGCAGCGGGCGGTGCACCTCATCGTCGATCACGTTCTCGCGCCACAAACGATCGATGGCGTCTCGCTCCGCTTCCAATGCCGCGCAGCGAAACCGCTTCTCCGCCGCCCGCCGCTCGCGCGCATGATCGCGCGTTTCCCCCGCGGTGCCCAACTCCGACAAACGCTGCTCATATTCCGCGATCACCTGCCGCAACGCCGCGCTTTCCTCCGCACGCAGCATCGGCGTCTCCGCCGCTCGCAAAATTTTCAATCCCGCCTCCACCGCCGTCGCACGCGCCAGCCGATCCTCGCGTTCGCGCGATCCGTCTTCACGCAATCCGAGCCGGCGGATAAACCACTCCATCGTCGTGCCCTGCACGAGCAGCGTCGCCACCACCACGCCGCTCGCGAGGAAGATCACGATGTGCCGCGCCGGAAAATCCTCTCCTCCCGGCAACGTGTGCGGAATCGACAGCGCCGCCGCGAGTGTCACCGTGCCGCGCAGTCGCCCCCGCACCCCCACCAAAACCGCACCCCGAACAGTTGCTCCGCCACGCCGTCCACCCCCCGCCGGGACGCGCACCCCGCCGCCCCTCCCCCCCCCCCCCCCCACGAACCCCGCCCGCCACGATGGACGCTCGTCGGTCGTCCGCACCTTCCGCGAAACCCAATACGGCAAAAACGACGCCGGAAACACCCACAGCAGCCGCAGCGCCATCGTGAGCACCGCGACGACCGCCATATATCCCGCCAGCTTCAGGTCCGAATATTCCCCGCGCACCTGCTCGATCACCCGCGGCAACTGCAACCCGAGCAGCACGAACGCCAGCCCGTTCAACCAAAACGCCACGGTGTTCCACACGTTCCACATGCTCGCCCGCGTCTGCGCATCCGTGCGCACCGGATCGCGTCCGCCAGAATACAATCCCGCCGCCGCCACCGCCATGATCCCCGACGTCCCCACCGCGTTCGCCGCGAGATACGCCGCAAACGGCGTCAGCAGCGACAGCGTCGTCTCGATCAACGGATCCGCCTGATCGTCCCCCCGCAAAACGTCCCGCACGCGCCCGATCCCATACGCCACCGCCAGTCCGATCCCCAATCCGCCCGCCGCCACAAACACGAAATCGCCCGCCACCCGCATCGTCGAAAACGATCCCGCCACCATCGCCGCGATCGCGAACTTGAACGCCACCAATCCCGTCGCGTCGTTCAACAGGCTCTCGCCGTTCAACACGATCCGCAGCCGCGCCGGCAGCGCGAGCCGCTCGGTGATCGCCGCCACCGCGACCGCATCCGTCGGCGACACCACCGCGCCCAACGCAAACGCCATCGCCAGCGGCATCGTCGGAATCAACCAGTGCGTCGCCAGGCCGACGCCCACGATCGTGAACGCCACCAGCCCCGTCGCGAGCAGCAGGATCTGCCCCTTCGCCTTCGCAAACTCCCGCAGCGGCATCATCCATCCGTCGAAAAACAGCAGCGGCGGCAGGAAACAGAGAAAGAAGAAATTCGGATCGAGCTCGACCTTCGGAAAGAACGGCACCCACGCCATGCCGAGCCCCGCGAGCAGATAAACGATCGGCCGCGGCCACGGTATCCACCGCGACACGACGCTCGCGCCCGTCACCACCAGCAGCAACGCCAGCGCATGCTCGATTCCGCTCATCCCGACGACCGATATCCGCGTCCTCTCGGGCGATCAAGCGAGCCTTCGCCGCCGCGTTTCATTTCGCGGGCGCCAGCGCCTCCGCCCGCCGACGCGTTTTCATGAACGCCACCAACGCATCCACTTCGTCCGGACGCAGCGTGTTGCCGTAAGCCGGCATGTTCCCCCCCCCGTTCACGATCCGGATGATCATGTCCATCTCCGTGAGCCGATCGCCGACAAACGTCAGGTCCGGCCCGCGCCGTCCGCCATATCCGGAAATCAAGTGGCAATTCAGACACGCCCGTTCGTGAAACAACCGCGCGCCTTCGACCACAAGACGGTTGTCCGATTTCACGATGCCCGCCGGCAGCGGCTCCGCTTCAAAGTTCGGCGACCACGGCGCCCGCGCGCCCGCGATCCACAGCGTCGCGATCATCACCACCACCATCGTCACCACGCCGATCGACCACGGCCGCTTCGTCCAATGCCGCTCGCCTTTGTGTCCGATGATCGGCGCGAGCAATATCACGAAGCCGATCAGCACCGGCCCCAGAATCATCACCACGCCTTCGAGCCGCTCCGGAATCATCGCGAGCACCGCGAAATACCACAGCAGATACCAATCTGGCCGCGGATCCGCCTCGAGAATGCTCGGATCCGGCGGCTTCTCGATCGGCGGCGGCCCCCACACGATCGCCGCCATGACGATCGCCAGCACCATCGTCGTGCCGAAAACGAAATCCCGCCACGCGCCATCCGGCCAGAACGGCACGCCCGTGCGCTTCAACTCTTCGTTATACTCCTGCCGATACGTCGCCGGATTCACCGGCTTTCCGGGCTTCGGCGGATCCGAGATCCCATGCCGCAACACCAGCCACAGGTGCAGCCCGATGAACGCGAACATGATCCCCGGAATCACGAACACGTGAATCGCAAAGAACCGGCTCAGCGTCGCCCCGCCGAGCGTCGTTCCGCCCAGGATGAATTGTGCCAGCCACCCCCCGATCAGCGGCACCCGCCCCGCCTGCTGCGCCGCCACCACCACCGACCACGCGGCCGTCTGATCCCAGCGGAGCAATTGCCCCGTGAAACCCATGATCAGCGTGAACAACAACAGCAGCGCGCCCGTCGACCACGTCATCTCCCGCGGAAACTTGTAGGCGCCGAACAGAAAGGTTTGCGCCATGTGCGCGCCCACCATCAGCACCATCGCCGACGCCCCATAATAATGCAGCCCGCGCATGAACGCCCCAAACGGGGCCTCCTCGCTGATAAACACCAGCGTGTCGAACGCCTGCGCCGACGACGGCACATACGAAAACGCCAGCGCCACGCCCGTCACCACCTGGATGATGAACGCCACCAGCGTCGCGCTCCCGAACACATACCACCACGTCGCATCGCGCGGCACCAGGTGCTTCAGCGACGGCCCGAAGAGATCGACCAATCCCAGTCGATCGTCCAACCACCGCCAAACCGCCACGCTCCATCGCTTCATAGGCTCGTCGTGATCGGCAGCGCCGTCGCCTTGATCTGCACGTCGTCGTCAACGACCCGCACGTCGTATCGGAATAACGGATGCGGCGGCGGTCCCGCCGCCACCGAGCCGTCGCCGTAGTAAACTCCGCCGTGACACGGACAGAGGAAGAGATTCGCCCCCGGCATCCACCGCACGGGACACCCGAGATGCGTGCACGTCGCCGAGAACGCGATAAACTCGTCGTCCGAAACCCGCCGCAGCCACGCCGCCGCCCGCGCTGTCACGCCCGCCCACGGCAACGGCGAAGGATCCTCGAAGACCACGCTCACCGTCTCGCCCAACACAAAATCGTCCTTCCGTCCCACCGTCCGCCACGTGTCCGCCACCTTGTGCAACAACGGCGCCAGCACGAAGGCCGTCGCCGGCACGCCGATGATCGCCGCCGAAATCCCCGCGAGTCCGAGCGACACCCGCGTCAAAAATCGCCTCCGTGAGATCAACGCCTCCATCTCGCGCGTCGGCACCTCCGGAGGACGATGCGGATCAGGCGTGTGGGTGGTGTCGTTCATGGCGAATCTTGTTGATCCATCCCGCCAGCGACGCGGTCATCAGCAGCCCGCCGATCACGATCAGCACCCACGAGGCGATCAGCCCCCAGAACACCAGCGTCACCGCGAGCGCAAAACCCGACGGCCACGCCGTCGGCGCCGGTAAATGCTCCAGCGGCAGCGGCGTCCAACCCGGCGGAACATGCGCCGGAGCCGCATCGGTGTCCGTGGCGTTTTCCATTTTCATGGCACCTTTTCCTCCACCGCGCGCTGCCCTCCGAACCAGCGATTCAACTCGAACAAAATCGCCGCGACATACACCGAGCACATCGGCACCCACATCAGCAGCCCGCCGATTTGCCGGTCGCGTTCGAATCCGACCACTTCACGCAACGCCGTCCACCGCGCCGCATGCGCCGCGCCCGGACCAAACGCCGGACACACCTCGACCGGCGTCAGCGTCAGCAAAATCCCCAGTGCCGTGCATGCCACGCAGGCCGTGAACAAATAGACAATCCCCGCCGCCGGTCCGAGCCGTCGCCGTTCATCCGGGAAGAGAATGGGCGACCAAAACAAGAACCCCGCACCCAGCAGCGACAGCGTCTGCATCGCACGCACCGCCCCGTTCATCGCCGCCGCATCGCAAAGCGCCGGCACATGCCAGAACCACATCGCACCGATCCCCGCCGTCCATCCCAGCGCAGCCGGCCACCGCCCGCGCCTCGCGCCGCCCGATCGCAAATCCCGCGGCAACGCCAGCAGCACCAACGCCGGCGCGATCAGCAGCAGCAGGATATGCTGCGTCATGTGCGCGCTGAAGAGCACGCCCGACGCGAGCGCATCCAACGGCGAAACCAGCGCCAGCAACACCACCGCCACCGTCGCCGCCCACCAACCCCAACGCACGCGCCCGCCATATTTCACCGCCAACCCGAACGTCGCGAGCGCACACCCGCCCAGCACAAGCGGATTCCAGTTCCACGGTCCGGCCAGCATTGATCCGAATGCATTCATAGGATGCGCGGCAGCACGTAAACGGTCGCGAGCACCGCGACCCACACGATGTCGACGAAGTGCCAATAGAGTCCGATCGCCACGAGCGGCGACCGCCGCTCCCGAAAGTCACCCGCCATCGCGAGTCCGAGCACGATCCCCATCGCGATCAACCCACCGATCACGTGCAGCCCGTGAAAACCCGTCACGAGATAAAAACTCGAGGCGAAGAGATTCGCCGTCACGTCGACGCCATGACGATACAGCTCCCAATACTCGAACGCCTGCCCGCCCATGAAAACCGCGCCGAGCGCGATCGTGAACCCAAGCCACCCGATAAACCCGCCGCGATTCCCCCGCGCCTCCGCGACTTCCGCCCGCCACAGCGTGAAACTGCTCGCAAACAGACACACGCTGAAGATCCCCGTCGTGAAGAGATCGAGGGAGTTCGACGCATTCGGCCCCGGCCGCGGCTGCACGTTGAAATACGCGAACACGATCAGCAGCGTCCCGAAAAACGCCGCCTCCGACGCGATCAACGTCCACATCGAGCTCTTCAACCGGTCCGGCGAGCGCACCGCATCGTCGCCTATTTTCGGATCCGGCCGGTCCGGATTCGCGACATCCCACAACGGCCGTCGTCCGCGAATCGGCGGTAGCGCGTCGAAATTGTGCACCGGCGGGGGCGAGCTTGTCGCCCACTCGAGCGTCCACGCATTCCACGGATTGTCGCCCGCGACCGCTCCGCGGCGCAGGCTGCGCAGCATGTTGAACACCAGCGTCAGCGCCGCCACGCCCATCAGGCACGCTCCGACCGTCGAGACGAAGTTCATCCAGCCCCAGTGTTCAAAATCCGGATACGTATAGACCCGTCGCGGCATCCCGATGAACCCGAGATAATGCTGGATCATGAACGTCCCGTTGAACCCCAGCACCATCAGCCAGAAGGTCCATTTCCCGAGCCGCTCATCGAGCATGCGGCCCGTCATCTTCGGGAACCAATACGTCACCGCCCCCAGCAGCGCGAACACCACGCCGCCCACGATCACGTAGTGGAAATGCGCGACGAGGTAGTAGCTGTTCTTCGTCTGCCAATCCAGCGCCGGCGACGCATGCGTCACGCCGCTCAGACCGCCCAGCGTGAACTGCAGCAGAAACGCGATCGCATACATCATCGGCACGGTCGTGATCACGCGTCCGCGAAACATCGTCGCGCTCCAGTTGAGCACTTTCACCCCCGTCGGAATCGCGATCAGCATCGACGCGATCGCGAAGAACAGGTCCGCCGTGTGGCCCAGCCCGACGGTAAACATGTGATGCGCCCACACGCCGAAACTCAGAAACCCGATCGCCACCGACGACCCGACCACGAACTCGTATCCAAAAATCGGTTTCCGCGAAAACACCGGCACGATTTCCGAGATCATCGCAAACGCCGGCAGCGCCAGGATGTAAACCTCCGGATGCCCAAACGCCCAAAAGATGTGCTGCCACAGCACCGGCGACCCGCCTTCGCGCGCGAGGAAGAAATTCGTTCCGAGCTGTCGGTCCATCAGCAGCATCACCAGCCCCGCGTTCAACACCGGCAGCGCGAACACCACGATGAACGACGCCACCGTGTTGATCCACACGAACAGCGGCATCCGTTTCAGCGTCATGCCCGGTGCGCGCATCGTGAAAACCGTCACGATGATGTTCACCGCCGTCGCCACCGATCCGATGCCCAGCACGAGCAGCGCCACGATCCAGTAGTCCACGCCGAGCGACGTGCTGTAGGCGCGACTGCTCAGCGGCGGATACGCGAACCAGCCCGCCTTTGGCACATCGGTGAACACCGAGAAATGCAGCAGCGCGCCGCCGAGCGGAATGATCCACAGGCTCAGCGCATTCAGCCGCGGAAACGCCATATCCCGCGCGCCGATCATCAGCGGGATCAGGTAATTCGCGAAACCGAACACCGCCGGCATCGCGACGAGAAAGATCATCGTCGTGCCGTGCATCGTGAACAACGCGTTGAAGGTGTCCGGCGACACCAACGTGTTGTTCGGCACCGCCAGTTGCAGCCGGATGAACAGCGCCTCCAGCCCGCCGACCACGAAAAACAACAGCGCGAACAACAGATACAGAATTCCAATCCGCTTGTGATCGACCGTCGACAACCACGCCAGCCGCCAGTCGGCCTTTTCGGCCGCGATGATCTCGGGCGTAAGCGCGGAGGATGTCGCGGCGTGGTTCATCGCAGCGTCGCGAGATACGCGAGCAGGTCATCCATCTCCTGCTCCGTGAGTTTGAAGTTCGGCATCGACGCTCCCGGTTTCACTTCCTGCGGATCACGGAGCCACCGTCGAAGATTCTCCGGCGTGTTCGGCACGATCCCCGCGCCGAGATATCGCCGGCTCGCCAAATGCGTGAGATCCGGCCCCGCGTTGCTCGTGCCGCCGTGGCCCTGCACGACGTGACAATTGATGCACGTCATCGTCCGGAAAAGTTCCCGCCCCCGCGCCGCCGCCCCGCTCGTCGTTCCCGCCGGTCGTTGCTGTTGCCGCAGCCACGCCTCGAACTGCTCCGGCGGCTCCGCCACCACTTCGAAACGCATCCACGCGTGCTGCGTGCCGCAAAACTCCGAGCACACGCCTTGGTAAATTCCCGGCCGCTCCGCCTGCATCCACACGTGGTTCGCCTGCCCCGGCACCGTCGTCATCTTCCGCGTGAGCTGCGGCACCCAAAACTCGTGCAACACATCCGCCGTCTCCAGCCGCACCGAAATCGGCTGCCCGACCGGAATGTGAATCTCGTTCGCCGCCACGTAGCCGAGTCGCGGATGGTGCACCTCCCACCACCACTGATGACCGATGATCACCAAATCCGCCTCCCGCGGCGGCGGCGCCGGCGGATCGGCCGCGCGCATCGCCCGCATCGTGAGCGCGAACAACACCAGCACGATCAGGAACGGAATGATCGTCCAGACGATCTCCACCCGCTTGTTGCCCGCGACCTGATCCGGATCGATCTGCCCGGGTCGATTTCCGTAGCGGGCGTAACTATAACCGACCAGCCCTGCGACCGCCGCAAAGATCACCGCACAAATCCAGAGCGTGGTGATGAACAGATCCGCGATCGCACGCGCTTCGGGCGCAGCAGGATCGAAGATGGATCCGGACGGCCCGTTCATGCCGCCCAGCGTGCGAAAGCGTCACGTCCTTACAACGAGCCCGCCAAGCGAAACTCCCCGAAATCCCCGTCGGAAAAATGTCCGAGCATTCCGCCAACGGAGGCGCGGTGCCCCCACCGTGCGTTCTCACTCCCCACCCGTCGGCACCCGCGCCATTTCCGCCCCCCGCCCGATCGCGTCGTTCACCGCGCCGACGAGTTTCACCGCCTCATACGGTTTCGGCACCATCCCGCAAAAACCGTGCTGACGATAATTCGCCAG
>Ga0182792_1002969_pt1 | contig 11399 bp, 12 predicted proteins | sample Passage237B_FD_130497 | JGI IMG/M metagenome (GOLD analysis project Ga0182792, IMG submission 130497) | Cellulose adapted compost microbial communities from Newby Island Compost Facility, Milpitas, CA, USA - Passage2 37B (version 2) (version 2) ...
GCCGTTCCCGAGCCGGCTCCCGCCGTAACGGCGGCGCCGACGCCGGCACCGGCGACCGAGACAGGCCCGAGCATTGCCAGTCTGATCGAGAACATGTCCGGGCCGACAGGCGGATGGCGTGTCCAGGTCGCCTCGGTCAAGAACGAGGATGCCGCCAAGTCGACCTGGGCGCGGCTGCAGAGCGCGCATGGCGACGTGATGGCCAGCCTGCGCATGCAGGCTGTGCGTGTCGATCTCGGCGACCGGGGCGTATGGTACCGCGTGCAGGCGGGTCCTCTCGACGAGAAGCAGGCACAGACCGTCTGCAGCACGCTGAAGCGCCGAAAGGCCGACTGCGTCACGGTGCCTCCGGCCCGCTGACCCTTGTCGCCCAGAGCCGTCATCTTCGGGTGCGCCGGTCCGGATCTCTCGGCCGGCGAACGCGCCTTCTTTCGCGACGCCGATCCGCTGGGCTTCATTCTGTTCGCACGCAACATCGATACGCCGGAGCGTACGCTCCGACTGGTCGATGATCTGCGGTCGTCGGTGGGGCGCGCCGATGCGCCGGTGCTGATCGACCAGGAGGGCGGGCGCGTGGCGCGGCTCAGACCGCCGCATTGGCGCAAGGCGCCGCCGGCGCGTCTGCTGGGTGACCTCTATGCACGTGATCCCGAAGCGGGGCTGGAAGCGACGCGGCTGAATGCACGCCTGCTGGCAGCCGACGTGGCTTCTATCGGCTGCGACGTCGACTGCCTACCGGTGCTCGACATTGCTTTTCCCGAGACCCATGCCGTGATCGGCGATCGTGCCTATGCCGATCGTCCCGAGCCGGTGGCGGCGCTGGGCCGCGCCGCGGCGGAGGGACTGCTGGCTGAAGGCGTCATGCCGGTGATCAAGCATATCCCCGGACATGGCCGCGCTACCGTCGACAGTCATGAGGCGCTGCCGCGGGTCGCGGCTGCCCGCGAGGAACTGGAGCGTACGGACTTCGTGCCGTTCCGACTGCTTTCCGATCTGCCCTGGGCGATGACCGGCCACCTTCTGTTCGAGGCGATCGATCCGGCTGCAGTCATCACGGTATCTGCGCATGGAGTGCGAGAAATAATCCGCGGTCACATCGGTTTTGACGGCTTGCTGCTGTCGGACGATCTTTCCATGCAGGCCCTGGGCGGGTCGCTGGGCGAGCGGGCGGCGCGGGCCTTGGCCGCGGGCTGCGACATTGCCCTGCACTGCAACGGGCGGATGGACGAGATGACCGAGATCGCCGGCTGCACCGGTGTCATGTCGACGGCCGCGTGGCGACGTTTCGAAGACGGCAGGTCCGCCCTCGCGCGCCATCGTGCGCCCGCCGGCCGGGCGGGGCTCGCCGATGCCGCCCGGCGCCTGGCCTCCCTGCTGCCGGAATGGGGATAAGGGCGGGGCAAATCCTGTGGCGGTGCCCCGCGTCGCTGGACTAAACCGGGGCTGCATGAGCGAGCCCCAGAGCCCTGCCGCTGCCTCTCACGCCACCGATCCGCCTGCCGACAGCTTCGTTGCCGCGGGACCGGATGTCATTGCGCCGGGCGAAGGCGAGCTGATCGTCAACCTCGAAGGCTTCGAGGGTCCGCTCGACCTGCTGCTGACCCTGGCGCGGGACCAGAAGGTCGATCTGCGGCGCATCTCCATGGTGGCGTTGGTCGACCAGTACCTGGCCCACGTCGCACAGGCCCGCCGCTTGCGGTTGGAGTTGGCCGCCGACTACCTCGTGATGGCGGCGTGGCTGGCCTACCTGAAATCGCGCCTGCTCCTGCCTGAGCCGCCGGCGGACGAGCAGCCCACCGGCCAGGAAATGGCAGATGCCCTGCAATGGCAACTGCGCCGCCTGGAAGCCATGCAGGAGGCCGGCGTGCGCCTGATGGCTCGGCCGCAGCTTGGAAAGGACGTCTTTCCGCGGGGCCAGCCCGAGGGCGTAATTGTCGTGCGGCGCACCGTCTGGGACGTGAAGCTCTACGACCTGCTCGCCGCCTACGGCCAGCAGGTGCGACCCAAGGACGCTGACACCTACCAGATCGAGCCGATGCAGTTCTTCTCGGTCGAGGAAGCGGCGGAGCGGCTCGGCCGCATGCTGGGCATCGCCATCGACTGGCAGGCGCTTGAGGCCTTCCTGCCCGCGGGGCTGACCGATCCGACCAAGCGTCGGTCGGCCATCGCCTCGACTTTCGTGGCCGGCCTGCAGCTCGCCAAGGACGGCTCCGTCGAGCTGCGCCAGACCGAGCGGTTCGGGCCGATCTTCCTGCGCAAGCGTACCGAGCAACCGTGACGGGGCTCCGATGTCAGAGTCTGAACAGTCAAAGAACCCCGAGAAGGCAGCCGCGGATGAGCGAGCCGCCGCCGAGCAGACGGTTCCTGCGGGAACGGTCGTGAAGGACGTGAGCCCCGCGGAGCAAGCGCCTGACGAAACCGGCGAGTCTGTCGTTGAAACCCAGGTGGTTGCTGAAAGAGATGCGGCTGAGAACGAGTCGGCAGCGGTAGAGATCGTCGTTGAAGAGTCTGGTGCTGTTGAAGCGGCAGCAGCCGACGAGGAAGACGAAGAAGACGACGACGAAGCTGAAGAAGACGAAGACGAAGAAGACGAAGAAGACGAGCCGGAGGAAGACGCAGAAGACGAAGACCGGGAAGACGAGCGAGCGACCGCGGTCGCGGAAGAATCGACGGTGACGGAAACGGTGACCGTGACGGCGACGGAAGACGGCGTGACGGTTACGGAGAATGTCGTCGTCAGCGAGAGTGTCACCGACGTCGTTCCGGCCGACCACGGCCAGAACCTGCGGCTGCTGGAGGCGCTGGTCTTCGCCGGCACCCAGGCGCTCGACGAGAAGGCGCTGGCCGAACGGCTGCCCGAGGGCGCCGATGTCGCGCAACTGCTCGCCGATCTCGCCGAGATGTATGCCGGGCGCGGCGTCAACCTGGTGAAGGTGGCCGGCGGCTATGCCTTCCGCACGGCGCCGGACCTCGCCGAGAGGCTCAAGATCGAGCGGCCGGTGACGCGTAAGCTGTCGCGCGCCTCGGTCGAGACGTTGGCCATCATCGCCTATCACCAGCCGGTGACACGTGCCGAGATCGAGCAGGTGCGCGGCGTCGGCCTGAGCAAGGGCACGCTCGACCTGTTGTTCGAGCAGAACTGGATCAAGCCCATGGGGCGCCGGCGGGCGCCCGGCAAGCCCGTGACCTGGGGAACGACCGACTTCTTCCTGGAGCATTTCGGCCTGCCGAGCCTCGACGACCTTCCGGGCCAGGAGGAACTAAAAGCTGCGGGCCTCTTGGACCCGCGCGCTCAGCCCCCCATATTCCGTCCGGAGGAGCCCGACCTGCCGCTCGAACCGGCCGAAGACGAAGCCGACGAGCCGCTGGCTGTCGAAGAACCGGGGCGGTGAGCCCTCAAAGAGCCTTATTCGACTTGTTGCCGGGCCTTCCGGCGGGGTGCCATAATCGGTCCGCGCCGAACGCAATCGCATTGGGAGTCTTTCGAGATGGGTAGCTTGAGCATATGGCACTGGCTGATCGTGCTGGCCGTCGTGCTGCTCCTGTTCGGCGGTCGAGGCAAGATCTCGCAGCTCATGGGCGACTTCGGCAAGGGCCTGTCGGCCTTCAAGAAGGGCGTGGGCGGCGAGGAGGCTCCGCCGCAGCAGGCGGGCCAGCCGGGTGATTCGGCCAAGCCGATCTCCGCGCAGGCCACAACGACGCCGGGATCGGGTGGGCAGGTCCACCAGGACACCGCCGCCAAGGTGTGACGGAACGGCGGTCGCACCGGTCTGCGGCAAGGCCTGAACGCCGATGTTTGGTATCGACAGTCCCGAGCTCCTGATCATCGCGATAGTGGCGTTGATCGTGATCGGACCCAAGGAACTTCCGAGCCTGCTGCGGAGCTGGGGACGGTGGATGACCCAGATGCGCGGCATGGCCTCGGAGTTCCGCGGCCATGTCGACGAGATGGTTCGCCAGTCCGAGCTCGACGAGGTCAAGAAGCAGCTCGAGGCGGCGCCGGGTCTCGATCTGCAGGCGCTCGACCCGACGAAGCAGATCAAGAGCGCCATCCAGGAGGGTATGGCGGAGGGCGAGAAGGCGCTGGCCGATGCCAGGAGCACGCTCGATAATCCTCTGGCCGAGCCGGAATCGGCGCCGCAGATTGCAGCCGAGCCGCAGCCGCCGGTCGAGTCCCTCAAATCCGAAACCGTCGCTACGGAGAGCGCCGTGCCCGAGGTCGCGCCCGGCGCGGTCTCGTCCGGGGTACCGCCGGTCGCTGCCGGCGAGGCGCCGGCGCCCGGCAGCGAAGCGGCGAAGCCTTCGAAGGTCGCCGCCGCCGAGTAGTGCCGCCCTCCTTTCCACGTCGTCCCGTTGTGAGGAAGCGAAGTGCCAATTAGCGCTTTGAATTGCCTGTCAAAGGGCGGCATAAGGCGGCACTGACGCCGCGGAAGCCCGCATTGACCCAAGTTCACGACGGACCCGAAGACGACAAGCCGATGCCGCTGCTCGATCACCTGATCGAGCTGCGCAAGCGCCTGATCTACGCGCTGGTCGGCTTCATGCTGGTCTTCTTCATCTGCTTCTATTTCGCCAAGCCGATCTTCTCGTTCCTGATCCAGCCGGCGCTCCGCGACGGCTACAAGGTCATCGTCCTCGACATCTTCGAGTTCTTCTTCGTCACGGTGAAGCTGTCGGCGTTCCTGTCGCTGATCGTGGGCTTCCCGCTGATCGCGTCGCAGATCTGGATGTTCGTGGCCCCGGGCCTCTACCGGCACGAGAAGCGCGCGCTGCTGCCGTTCCTGGTGGCCACGCCGTTCATGTTCTATGCCGGCTGCGCGGTCATGTACTACATCGTGATGCCGTACGTGATCAACTTCATGCTCACGCAGTACGCGCCGCCCGACATCGAGAAGACGCTGCGATCCTCGGACTATCTCGAGCGCGTCCTGCAGCTCGTCTTCGCGTTCGGCTTCGCCTTCGAGGTGCCGGTGCTGCTGACCCTGCTGGTCAGGGTGGGTATCGTCACGGCCGAGGGCCTGCGCAGCAAGCGGCGCTATGCGGTCGTCATCGCCTTCGTCATCGCCGCGGTCCTGACGCCCCCCGACGTGGTGAGCCAGCTCGCGCTCGCCATCCCGCTGATCGCGTTCTACGAGATCAGCATCCTGATCGGCAGCTGGATCGAGCGCAAGCGCGAGGAAGAGGACAGGAAGGCCGAGGAAGCCGAGAATTCCACGACCTCGAGCGGCAGCTAGACCATGCACGACATCCGATTCATCCGGGAGAATCCCGAAGCCTTCGACGCGGGCCTGCGCAAGCGCAATCTCGCGCCGCTGTCGGCCGAGCTGCTCGACATCGACAAGCGCCGCCGCGCCGCCATCTCGGAGAGCGAGGCGGCGCAGGCGAAGCGCAAGGCGCTCAGCCGCCAGATCGGCATCGCCAAGGGCAAGGGCGAGCCGGCCGAGGCGCTGATGGCGGAGGTCGCCGCGCTCGAGGCGGGTCTCAAGGCCGGCGAGGCCGAGGCGCAGCGTCTCGACGAGGAGCTGACGCGCCGGCTGGAGGTGCTGCCAAACCTGCCGTTCGACGACGTGCCGGACGGCGTCGACGAGACCGGCAACGTCGAGCTGCGGCGCGTCGGCAGCCAGCGCAACTTCGCCTTTCCGGCCAGGGATCACGTGGCGCTGGGCGAGGCGACGGGCGAGATGGACTTCGCCGCCGCCGCGAAGATCTCCGGCGCCCGCTTTGTATACCTGCGGCGGCATCTGGCGCGGCTGGAACGCGCCATCGCGCAGTTCATGCTCGACCTGCACACCAGCGAGGAAGGCGGCTACACCGAGATCAGCCCGCCGCTGCTGGTGCGCGACAACGCCGCCTACGGCGTCGGCCAGCTGCCGCGCTTCGCCGAGGACATGTTCCACACCGACAATGGCTTCTGGCTGATCCCGACGGCCGAGGTGCCGCTCACCAACCTGGTGAACGACACCATCGTCGAGGAGAAGGACCTGCCGCTGCGCTTCACGGCCTTCACGCCCTGCTTCCGGTCCGAGGCGGGCGCGGCCGGCAAGGACACGCGCGGCATGATCCGCCAGCACCAGTTCCCCAAGGTCGAGCTGGTCAGCATCACCACGCCGGAGCAGTCCGCCGCGGAACATGAGCGGATGACCGGCCGCGCCGAGGAGGTGCTGAGGCGGCTCGGGCTGCCGTTCCGGACCATCGTGCTGTGCGGCGGCGACATGGGACCGGCCTCGCGCAAGACCTTCGACATCGAGGTGTGGCTGCCGGGCCAGAGTGCCTATCGCGAGATCTCGAGCTGCTCCAACTGCGGCGACTACCAGGCGCGTCGCATGAACGCGCGCTACCGGCCGAAGGAAGGCCCGAAAGGCAAGGGGGGCGGCACCCGTTTCGTGCATACGCTGAACGGCTCCGGCCTGGCGGTCGGCCGTACGCTGATCGCGGTGCTGGAGAACTACCAGAACGAGGACGGCTCGGTGACCGTGCCCGAGGCGTTGAGGCCGTACATGGGCGGTCTGGCGACGCTGCCCGGGCCGGGGGGGCGCCCGTGACGCCCGAGCAGATCGCGCGCAAGCGCATCCTGGTCACCAATGACGACGGCATCAACGCCCCCGGCCTGGAGGCGATGATCGACATCGCCACCCAGATCTCCAAGGACGTGTGGGTGGTGGCGCCCGAATACAATCAGAGCGGTGCCGGACACTCGCTGTCGCTCACCCATCCGGTGCGCGCCCGCCAGATCACAGAGACCAAGTTCGCGCTGGAAGGCACGCCGACCGACTGCGTGCTGTTCGCCGTCAAGCACCTGCTGAGGGACCGCAAGCCCGACATCGTGCTGTCGGGCGTCAACCGCGGCGGCAACATGTCCGACGACGTGACCTATTCGGGCACCATCGCCGGCGCCATGGAAGGCTGCCTGCTGGGCCTGCCGTCGATCGCCTTCAGCCAGCCCTACACCCATCCGCACCCGCCGCGGTGGGAGACCGCCACGCAGTTCGGCGCCGACGTCGCGCGCCGGGCACTGGCGATGGAATGGCCGCGCAACGTGCTGATCAACGTGAATTTCCCCGACGTGGCGGCGTCGGACGTCAGGGGCGTGCGCGTGACGCGCCAGGGCGTGCGCGGCTTCGGCGGGCACATCGTCGAGCGTATCGATCCGCGCGGCGGCACCTACTACTGGATCGCCTACGCGCCGGGCGAGCACGAGCATGACGAGGAGAGCGACATCACCTCGGTGCGGGCCGGCTATATCTCCGTGACGCCCCTTCACCTCGATCTCACGCACGAGGCGACGCGCCGCAAGCTCGCCCGGCAGTTCGCGGCCTCTCCTGCGGTGGACTGATGGCGGGCCGGCGGTGAACGTCCCGGCCATGCAACGCCTGCTCGCCGAGCTGCGCCAGTCGGGCATCTCGGACGAGCGCGTGCTGGCGGCGGTCGGCGCGATCGATCGCGAGCGCTTCGTGTCGCCGACCTTCGCCGAGCGCGCCTGGGAGAACACGGCCCTGCCGATCGCCTTCGGTCAGACCATCAGCCAGCCGCTGGTGGTGGCCGCCATGACCGAGGCGCTGAAGGTCGGGCCGCGCATGAAGGTGCTCGAGATCGGCACCGGCTCGGGCTACCAGGCCGCGGTGCTCGCCAAGCTGGCGCGGCGCATCTACACCGTGGAGCGCTACAAGCCGCTGTCGCGCGAGGCCGAGCGGCTGCTGCTCGACCTGCGCATCCACAACGTCGTGTTCGACGTCGGCGACGGCAGCCGCGGCTGGCCCGGCCAGGCGCCCTTCGACCGCATCATCGTGACGGCCGCCGCCGAGGAGCGGCCGCAGGCATTGATCGACCAGCTCGCGGTGGGCGGCATCCTGATCGTCCCCGTGGGACGTGATCCCACGGCGCAGGTCGTCGAGCGCATCGTCAAGAGCGAGCGCGGGCTGCAGCGCGATACGCTGATGCCCGTACGCTTCGTGCCCCTGGTCAGCGGCGCCCTCCCGGAACTGGGCGGCCAGGGCTAGAGCGGGGCAAGATTTCGACAGCAGCCCGATTCCCGCCGGAATCCTGATGCAGTACAATGGAGACATGAAAAGAGCCCCTCGCTTCCCCTCGCGATGGGCCGGCCGGTTGCGCGCGCTGGGCATCACCACGGCGCTGTCGGTCGCGCTCGGCGCTTGCGGCAATATATTCGGCGCTCCCGGCGGCACCATGGAATATCCCGGATCAGGCGCCGGTCCGAACGCGGTGGCGGTCTATGTCGTCAACCAGGGCGACACGGTCGAGAGCATCTCCCAGCGCTACGGCGTGCCGACCCAGACCATCATCGACCGCAACAAGCTGAAATCGCCCTACAAGCTCAAGGAAGGCCAGTATGTCGAGCTGCCGGGGGCACGCTTCGTCGCCGACAGGACGGGCGGCGGCGGCGCCACCCAGGCGGCCGCCGCATCGGCGCCCGGCCCCGTGAAGAGCGAGAGCCTCGCCCCGCCACCGGGCCAGTCCGAGACGAAGGGCGAGCCACCCGCCTCGGCCGCACCGGTGCGTGAGTCGACGGCTGCCCAGCCGACGCCGCTCAGTCCGCCGGCGAAGGAGACCAAGACGGCCAGCACTGCCGCGCCCCGGTTCATCTGGCCGCTGCACGGCAAGGTCCTGGTGCCTTACGGCACCGGCTCCGGTGGCCAGAAGAACGACGGCATCGACATTCAGGCCACGGTGGGCGAGCCCGTGAAAGCGGCCGACGGAGGCACGGTGATCTATGCCGGCAGCGACGTCGCCCATCTCGGCAACCTGCTGCTGGTCCAGCATCCGGGCGGCTACATCACCGCCTACGGCAACAACGAGGCGCTGCTGGCGAAGAAGGGCGACAAGGTCAAGAAAGGGCAGGTCATTGCGAAGGCGGGCAGCTCCGGCGGCGTGCCTGGCCCGCGTCTGCATTTCGAGGTCCGTCGCGGCAGCAAGACCGTCGATCCGGTGTCGGTGCTGCCGTCGCAGTAAGTGCGAGCGGGACGCTCGCGGTCCGAGAGATCCGGTCGTCGTCTTGTGGGACTGCGAGCCTCCGGCTCGCTCATGGGTCCGGGAGACTCAGACGATCCTGCCGTCGAGCTTGTACGCCCCCTTGCGGTCCTCGATCTCGACCACCCAGACGTCGGGGTCGCGCGCCACCTGCCGGGCGATATAAGCATCCGCATCTGCCTCTTTCACCGGCGTCGGTCCCGTGCCGCGGCTCCACGCCGGCTCGCCGTCGAGCGTGCTGGCCTGGGTATAGACCGTCACCCCCGCCTCGAAGCGGTTGACCTTGAGCAGCACCGTGCCGGCGTCGGGGTCGCCGCGCCGCACCACCGCCGCCGGAATGAAGGCGCGGTCGCACAGGCGCACCTGTCCACTCACCCACAGCGCGGTCGTCAGCCCCATCACCATCGTGCGACACTCCTACACCAACCGGGCGCGCGATGTGAGGTATCCTTTTCCCGATCATGGCAGCACCTCCGATCCTCGCCCTCGACGGCATCCGCTATCGCCTGGGCGGCCAGACCATCCTCGACGGCGTCGAGTTCGGCATCGCGCCGGGCGAACGCCTGACGCTGGTCGGCCGCAACGGCGCGGGCAAGTCGACGCTGCTGCGCATCCTGGCCGGCGAGCCGATCGCAGACGCCGGCACGCGCTTCGTGCAGCCCGGCGCGACCATCGCCACGCTGCCGCAGGAGCCCGACTTCGCCGGCCATCCGACGGTCGCGCACTATGTCGCCTCCGCGCTCGCGGACTCGCTCGGTCCGGGCGACTGGCGCGTGATGGCGCTGCTGTCCGAGGTCAAGCTCGACGGCGGCCGCGATCCCGGCCAGCTCTCGGGCGGCGAGGCGCGCCGTGCAGCGTTGGCCCGGGCGCTGATCGCCGAGCCCGACGTGCTGCTGCTCGACGAGCCGACCAACCATCTCGACCTGCCGACCATCGAGTGGCTCGAGGAGAGACTTTCCGCCTGGAAGGGCGCCTACGTGCTGGTGAGCCACGACCGGCGCTTCCTCGCGACCCTGGCGCGCGCCGTGCTGTGGCTCGATCGCGGGATCGTGCGCCGCCTCGACAGGGGCTACGAGGCGTTCGACGAATGGTCGAGCGGCATCCTGGAACGTGAGGCGACGGAACGGCACAAGCTCGACCGGCTGATCGAGCGCGAGACCGAGTGGGCCGGCAGGAGCATACGGGCCCGGCGCACGCGCAACGAAGGTCGCCTGCGCCAGCTCGCCGAATTGCGCAAGCAGCGCCGCCAGCAGATCGGTCCGGTTGGCCGCGCGACCATCGAGACGGGGACGGCCGAACAGTCGGGAGCACTCGCCATTACGGCGCGCAACATCTCCAAGCATTTCGGCGAGCGCACGGTCGTGTGCGACTTCTCGACCCGCATCTTCCGCCGCGACCGCGTCGGGCTGATCGGCCCCAACGGCGCGGGCAAGACGACGCTGCTGCGCATGCTGATCGGCGAGCTCGAGCCGGACACCGGCTCGGTCAAGCTCGGCGCCAACCTCATGCCCGTGGTGATCGACCAGAAACGCATCGCGCTGGATCCCGACAAGACGCCCTGGGAGACGCTGGCCGATCGCAACGACCATCTGCTGGTGCGTGGCCGGCAGATGCACGTCATGAGCTACCTGCGCGAATATCTGTTCCGCGACGAGCAGGCGCGCCAGCCCGTCCGCACGCTGTCGGGCGGCGAGCGCAACCGGCTGCTGCTGGCGAAGGCGCTGGCCGCGCCGTCGAACCTGCTGGTGCTGGACGAGCCGACCAACGACCTCGACGCCGACACGCTCGACCTGCTGCAGGAGGCGCTGTCGGACTATGACGGCACCGTGCTGCTGGTCAGCCACGACCGCGATTTCCTCGACCGGCTGGTGACGTCGACCATCGCGCTGGAGGGCGACGGCGCGGCGATCGAGTATGCCGGCGGCTACAGCGACTACCTCCTGCAGCGCGGACCGCGCGAGACGGTTGTCCCCACCGCGCCGGCCACGCGGAAGGACAGGCCCGCCGCCCCTGCGAAGGAGCCCGCAGTGCCCCGGCAGCGTCTCGGCTACAAGCGCGAGCGCCAGCTCGCCGAGCTGCCGAAGAGGATCGAGGCCCTGCAGGCGGAGATGGCGGCACTCAACGAAGCGTTGGCGGACCCTGGCTTGTACGGCCGCGATGCCGACGGATTCACCGCCAGGACCGCGCGCCTGGCGGCGGCGCAAGCGGAGCTCGACGCTGCGGAGACGGAATGGCTGGAACTGGAAATGCTGAAGGAGGAGCTGGAGCAGCGCTAGCAGGGGCTACCGTGCTCTTCCTGCCGGAATCCGTCAGTTCTCGTCCTCGCGGTGGACGTCGTGGACGACGATGCCGGCGCCGGGGGACATGGCCAGCCAGTCCTTGCGGCGCAAGGTGCGCTTGGTGTCCTCGTAGCC
>Ga0182792_1002970_pt1 | contig 11399 bp, 11 predicted proteins | sample Passage237B_FD_130497 | JGI IMG/M metagenome (GOLD analysis project Ga0182792, IMG submission 130497) | Cellulose adapted compost microbial communities from Newby Island Compost Facility, Milpitas, CA, USA - Passage2 37B (version 2) (version 2) ...
AACGAGGACACGCCCATGATCTGGCGCGGTCCCATGGTCTCCAGTGCGCTCGAGCAGATGCTGCGCGACGTGCAGTGGGGAGAGCTCGACGTGCTGGTGGTGGACATGCCGCCGGGCACCGGCGACGCCCAGCTCACGCTGGCCCAGCGGGTGGCCCTGGCCGGTGCGGTGATCGTGTCCACGCCTCAGGACATCGCCCTGGTGGACGCCCGCAAGGGCCTGAACATGTTCCGCAAGGTCGCCGTGCCGGTCCTCGGCTTCGTCGAGAACATGAGCTTCTTCCTCTGCCCTCATTGCGGCGGGCGGTCCGACATCTTCGGCCATGGCGGCGCACGCGAGGAGGCCGAGAAGCTCGGCGTCCCCTTTCTGGGCGAGGTGCCCCTGCATCTCGACATCCGCACCACATCGGATGCCGGGCATCCGATCGTCGTCGCCCAGCCCGACAGCCAGCACGCGCAGATCTACAAGAACATCGCCGGACGCGTCTGGAAGCGGCTCTCCGCCAGCCAGCGCGGCCCGAGGGCGGCGCCGAAGATCGTGGTGCGCTGACCGCCGATTCGCTCCCGGCCCTATGGGCGCTTTTTCCTGCGCCCCGCGGCGGCAGCCTTGCGCGGCTCCCATTTGCCGATCATGCCGTGCACGCCGATCATCGAGCCGGCGACCAGCTCCAGCGCGAGGAAACGCCGATCCTCCACCCATCCCGGCAGCTGGATGTTGAGCGCGAGGTCGCGGCGGAAGCCGAACTGGTTGTAGTATTCGGGATCACCCACCAGGATGATGCGACTGTGGCCCAGCATGCGTGCCTGGGCCATGGCGTGCCACATCAGCGCCTTGCCATAGCCCATGCCGCGCAGCTCCGGGGAGATCGCCAGCGGACCCAGCAGGACGGCCGGCCAGCGCTCGTTGATCAGGATCGGCCAATTGCGGATCGAGGCGACCATACGGTCCTTCTGGTCGATGGCCACGAAGCAGAGCTCGCGGATCGGCTTCACGTCCTCGCGCAGCCGATAGACGGTCTTGTGATGCCGGTCGGGGCCGAAGGCCGCCTCGTTCATCTCCTCTATGGCGGCGGCATCGCGCGGCCGCTCCCGGAGCAGCCGCAGCCGTCCCGGATCGTCCCTAGCCAAGGCCCAGCACCGCCGCCAGCTCGCGCCATTCGCGCGGATTGAGGCCACTCGATTTCTGGTCGATCTTCTCGCCGGCGATCATGCGTTTCACCGCGGCCAGCCCGGTCTTCGACAGGTGCGCGCCGCCCAGCCGGTACTCCATGAAGGCGTCGTGGCTCATCGGACACCAGCGCCGCAGCGTATCGAGCATCACCTCGGCATAGGCCCGGATCTCGTACTGGGCATGCGCGTCGGCACGCAGCGACAGGAAATGCATCAGATTGTGGAGGTTGGTCTTCCAGTACCACTGCGTATAGAAGGCCAGCGACAGATTCATGCGCGCGAGCTCGCGCGCCAGGCCCGAGCGCTCGGGATCGAGCGGCTGGCCCTCGATGCCCTCGTTCAGCATCTCCATGTAGTGCTCGTAGACCAGCTCGGCGTCCTTCCTGAGCAGTTGGAAGACCCGCTCGGCCTCCTGGCCCGACAGCACCTGGTCCCGCCCCTGCCGGTTCGCCTTGCTCTGGGCGGCCAGATGCTCGGGGCGTGGGACGTAGTACTCGTTGTCCAGGATCGAGTAGCGCGCCGAGTACTCGTTGACGTTGGCGGTCCGGTGGCGGATCCACTGCCGCGCCACGAAGATGGGCAGCTTCACGTGGTATTTGATCTCGCACATCTCGAACGGCGTCGTATGGCGGTGCCGCATGAGATAGTTGATCAGGCCGCGGTCCTCGCTGACCTTCTTGGTGCCCCGGCCGTAGCTCACGCGGGCCGCCTGCACGACCGCGGCGTCGTCGCCCATGTAGTCGACGACACGGACGAAGCCATGGTCGAGGACGGGCACCGCCCGGAACAGGATTTCTTCGAGAGCGGGGGAGCAGGGCCGCAGCGTCGACTGTGCGGCGCCGCGTGCCTGATCGATCTCGGCCTGCTGGTCGCTGGAGAGGGGCATTGTTGATTGTCCTTCGTTGGCCGGGGACTCTATGGGCCGGAGCGCGGCGGTTCCATGGGGAAATTCGGCCGATTCCAGCCCCTCCACGGCTTCAAACGGAGCCTCGGACCGCCTATATATCGGGCGTCGGGAAACCGACTATGGCGATAAACGCCGCGTGGCATAAGCGTATCGGACCCGGGGGCAGTACCCGGCGCCTCCACCATCTCCTCCCGCCCGCCGAGGGCCGGAGCCGAAGGGGGCGAACTAGGATCGACGAGCGTGGTAAAGGCGCGGTTTTTGCCCGGTATGGTTCCGCCGTGACGGGCCATTCACAAGTGCCAACGATAACGACGTTGCACTCGCTGCTGCCGCCTAAACAGCGGACGTAAGCGCGGTTTCGGGAGGGCACCGGGCAACAGAAGCCCTCCCACTTCACCTGCGCTTCTCGCTTTGCGACGATTGACTCTAATGGTACGCGGGCGGATGCTTCGTGAAGAATCCGACAAGCCATGAACGATCGCTTTCACTACGACGCTCTCGTTGACGATGCGCTGCGCAGCGTGGTGCGTCGCGTGCTGACGCAGGTCGCCGACAAGGGCCTGCCGGGCTCGCACCATTTCTACATCTCGTTCCGCAGCAACGACCCCGGTGTCGTGCTGCCCGAGTACCTGCGCTCCAAGTACCCCGACGAGATGACGATCGTGCTGCAGCATCAGTACTGGGACCTGATCGTCGCGCCGGCGCACTTCGAGGTGACGGTCAGCTTCAACAAGCAGCAGGAACGCATCAAGGTGCCGTTCGCGGCACTCTCGGCCTTCGTCGATCCCTCGGTACGCTTCGGCTTGCAGTTCGATCGCAAGGACAAGCCGGCGGGCGAAACGACGGAAGCGTCGGCGACGCCGCCGGCTGCCCTGCCATCGGCTGAGAAGCGGCCGTCCCTTGGCCTCCCGGCCGATGCCGAAGCAGGGACGGAAGGTGATCCTGCCGCCCCGGCGGAGGACAATGCCGGTGAGGGCGGCGCCAAGGTCGTCAAGCTGGACAGCTTCCGCAAGAAGTAGCTGGACGATCCGCCGCGCTTGCGGCACGGATGCGCCCCTCTAAGCCGAAAACGCCATGTCGACGCCCAAGGGCCGATGCCGTGGGATCGACGCCATGGGACCGCCAGGAGAGAGTCATGCCTGAATTCCAGTTCCAGGAGATGTTTCCGCACGGTGAGGACACGACGCCCTACCGCAAGCTCTCCTCCGACCATGTCAGCACGGCCACGTTCAACGGCCGCGAGGTGCTGACGGTCGAGCCGGAAGCCCTGACGCTGCTGACGGCGGCCGCCTTCCACGACATCTCCCACCTGCTGCGCCCCGGCCATCTCGCCCAGCTCCGCCGGATCCTCGACGATTCCGAGGCTTCCTCCAACGACAAGTACGTCGCCCTCGAGCTGCTCAAGAACGCCAACATCGCGGCCGGCGGCGTGCTGCCGATGTGCCAGGATACCGGCACCGCGATCGTCATGGGCAAGAAAGGCCAGGCCGTCTGGACCGGCGGCGGCGACGAGGCCGCGATCTCGCGCGGCGTGTTCAAGACCTACACCGAGACCAACCTCCGCTACAGCCAGGTCTCGCCGCTGTCGATGTTCAAGGAGGTGCAGACCGGCACCAACCTGCCGGCACAGATCGACCTCTATGCGACCGACGGCGACGCCTACAAATTCCTGTTCATCGCCAAGGGCGGCGGCTCGGCCAACAAGAGCTATCTCTACCAGCAAACGCCGGCCGTGCTGAACGAGGCCGCCCTGCTCAAGTTCCTCGACACCCAGATCCGCACGCTGGGCACGGCCGCCTGCCCGCCCTATCACCTCGCCATCGTGGTCGGCGGCACCTCGGCCGAGATGAACCTCAAGACGGTGAAGCTCGCCTCGACGCGCTATCTCGACGACCTGCCGGACGTCGGCAACGACAAGGGCGTCGCGATCCGCGACCGCGAGATGGAGCAGAAGGTGCTCGAGCTGACCCGCCAGATGGGCATCGGCGCACAGTTCGGCGGCAAGTATTTCTGCCACGACGTGCGCGTGATCCGCCTGCCGCGCCACGGTGCCTCGGTGCCGGTCGGCATGGGTGTGAGCTGCTCGGCCGATCGCCAGGCGGTGGGCAAGATCACGAAGGACGGCATCTTCCTCGAACAGCTCGAGACCAATCCCGCGCACTTCCTGCCAGATGTCGAGCCGCAGCAGCTCTCGGGCGATGTCGTGTCGGTCGATCTGAACAAGGGCATGGCCCATACGCTGTCGGTCCTGACCCGGCACCCCGTGAAGACGCGCGTGAACCTCAGCGGCACGCTGATCGTCGCGCGGGACATCGCACACGCCAAGCTGAAGGAACGGCTCGACCGCGGCGAGGGCCTGCCCGACTATTTCAAGCAGTTCCCCGTCTACTACGCCGGCCCCGCCAAGACGCCGGACGGCATGCCGTCCGGCTCGTTCGGCCCGACCACGGCCGGCCGCATGGATTCCTACGTCGACCTGTTCCAGGCCAACGGCGGCTCGATGGTGATGCTTGCCAAGGGCAACCGCAGCCAGCAGGTCGTCGACGCCTGCCGCAAGCACAAGGGCTTCTATCTCGGTTCGATCGGCGGCCCGGCCGCCATCCTCGCCAGGAACTGCATCAGGAAGGTCGAGGTGCTCGAATATCCCGAGCTCGGCATGGAGGCGATCTGGCGCATCCAGGTCGAGAACTTCCCGGCCTTCATCGTCACCGACGACAAGGGCAACGACTTCTTCAGCGAGCTGAAGCTCTGACGAAGGAAGCCCCGGCAGGTCGCCCTGCCGGGTCCAGGCTGCTGTCCCACGGCGGGGCGCCACATCCCAGATGACGACCCGCCGCCCTTCCGAACTCTCGATTGCGGGCTAAGACGCGTTCCCGATCTAGGACCGGCAGCCCCCCTCACGGGCGCACCACCGGTCGATCCAGACGGTGCCGTGGCGGGCGTCGATGACCTGCAGCCAGCTTCCGCGGCAGCCCAGCACGCGGAATCTCATGTCGTCCCCTTCGATCGTCGCGAGCGCACGGCCCAGCAGGCCGGGCCGGTCGTAGACCGTGATCACGCCATCGACGCGCGCATCCACCGTCAGCAGGTCGGCCGGGACCCAGCCGTAGGCCCTGTCCGGCGCCTGACCGGCATGGAAGCCGGCAGCGGAGTCGAGCGCGATGCGCGCCCAGCCGCCCTGGCTACCGGTCATGGTGACGCTGCTGCGCGTCGGATCACCTCCCATCGGATCGCTGCTTCTCGGATGTCGACCCGAGAGGCTGCCGATCACCGGTGCCTGGGACGTCGGCTCGCTGCGTACAGCGATCGTCGCGCCCCGCTGCAGGAGGGCATATGCCTGCGTCGGCGCGCAGGACGCGGCCAGTCCCGTGCTGGCATCGACCGAACGTTCGAGCACGCCAAATCCCGCAAGCACGGTGACCGCGCCGATGATGGCCCGTAGCATACCGTTCCTTCCCACTTCATGTCGCGGCCGCTCCCCAGCGGACGCCCCTTCACCCGGCGGGGGTTCTAGCAACCGTTCGGCAAGCGAGTCGTGGCAGGGATTGTATGAGTTATTTCAGGTACAGTGCACATCATGAGACTCGCGAAGCAACATCTCGACGTCGGCCTCTTCTCGACCAGGCGGGACGAGCAGCTTGCCTTCTGGCAGGAGGCGGTCGGCCTTCCCTACGATCATATGGGCAAGCTGGGCGGCGGCGTGCAGCAGCATCGCCACCACATGAACGGCTCGATCCTCAAGATGAACCATTCACGCAATCCGCTGCCCGAACTGCCCCCCTCGGGCATCGTCGGCCTGCAGATCGCGCGCGACGACCTGGCCGCGCCGCGGCCGCTCGTCGATCCGGACGGCAACAAGGTGAGCCTGGTGCCGCGGGGGCTGGACGGCGTGGTGGGCATCGCCGTCCTGCTGCGGGTCAACGATCCGGCGGCGCACGATCGCTTCTGGACCCATGCCATGCAGTTCGAACGGGCGGGTGACGGCCGCTATCGCTGCGGCGATTCTCTGGTCGTGATCGCCGAGCGTGACAGGGTCGCGCGCAGCGCCGAGTGGCGTGGACCTGGTTACCGCTACATCACCGTGCAGGTCTGGGACTGCCTGGCCGAGTATGGCGGCATCCTCGCCCGCGGCGGCGCCTCCGGCGGCGAGCCGCAGGTGCTGGGCGACACGGTGCGCTACGCCTTCGTCTGCGATCCCGATGGCAATCACATCGAGATCAGCCAGCGGGCCTCCCTGACCGGAAGCCTCTGAAGCACGTTCCGGCCGGCCGAACCGGCCGGAATCCATCGTCCGTTGCTACTTCTTGCCCTTGCGGGTGCCGAAGCGGGCCATCAGCGCCGCCTTCTGGGCCGCCAGGCTGTCGGCCTGCTCGCGCTGGATGCGCTCCGCCTCGGCGGCGATCGCGGCCTCCTTGCGCGCCTTGCGGTCGGCGGCTTCCTGTTCGCGAGCCGCCTTGCGGGCGCGTCGGCGTTCCGCCTCGCGTTCCTCGCGGGCGCGCGCCGCGGCGACGCGCGCCTCCTGGCGAGCGGAAAATTCGGGATCCTTGGTGGGGTCCTTGGCCCGCGCCCTTTCGAGCAGGGCCTGCTTGGCCTTGGCGGCCGCGTCGAGCCGATCAGCGAAAGTGTCGTTCGTCTTCAAGGGTCGTCCTTAGTCCTCTTCCGTGGTCTTCCTACTCGGCAGCCGCGGCGGCCGCCTGCTTCTTGGCCCGCTTGCGATCCTCGGGATCGAGGAAGCGCTTGCGCAGCCGGATCGACTTGGGCGTCACCTCGACAAGCTCGTCGTCGTCGATATAGGCGATCGCCTGCTCGAGAGTCATCCGCCTTGGCGGCGTGAGGCGCACGGCCTCGTCCTTGCCCGCGGCACGGATATTGGTGAGCTGCTTGCCCTTCAGCACGTTGACGTCGAGATCGTTGCCGCGGCTGTGCTCGCCGATCAGCATGCCCTTGTACACGGCGGTGCCGGGTTCGATGAACATCGGCCCGCGCTCCTCGAGGTTCCACAGCGCGTATGCCACCGCGACGCCCTCGGCATTGGCGATCAAGGCGCCGTTGCGCCGGCCCGGGATCGGGCCGCGATACGGACCGTAGGAATGAAACACGCGATTCATGATGCCGGTGCCGCGCGTGTCGGTCAGGAACTCGCCGTGATAGCCGATCAGGCCGCGCGACGGCGCGTGGAACACCAGGCGCGTCTTGCCGGCACCCGAGGGGCGCATGTCCTGCAGCTCGCCCTTGCGGGTCGAGATCTGCTCGACCACGACGCCGGTATAGGCGTCGTCGACGTCGACCACGACCTCCTCGATCGGCTCCAGCCGCTGACCGGTCGCCGGGTCGGCCTGGAACAGCACGCGCGGCCGGCCGACGGCCAGCTCGAATCCCTCGCGGCGCATCGTCTCGATCAGCACGCCGAGCTGCAGCTCGCCACGGCCGGCGACCTCGTAGGCATCGGTGTTGTCGGTATCGCGCACGCGGATCGCCACGTTACCCTCGGCTTCGCGCATCAGCCGGGCGCGGATCATGCGCGTCGTCACCTTGTCGCCTTCGCGGCCGGCGAGCGGCGAATCGTTGACTGCGAAGGTCATGGCCAGCGTCGGCGGGTCGACCGGCTGCGCCGGCAGGGGCGCCGACACCGTCGTGTCGCCCAACGTGTCGGCCACGGTGGCGTTCTTGAAGCCGGCGATCGCCACGATGTCGCCCGCCTCGGCGAAGTCGATCGGCTGGCGCTCGAGGCCGCGGAAGGCCAGCAGCTTCGTCACGCGCGTCTGCTCGATCTCCTCACCGGCGGCGTTCAGCGCCTTGAGCGTGGCATTGGGCCTGATCGACCCCGACTGGATGCGGCCGGTCAGGATGCGGCCCAGGAACGAATCCGATTCCAGCGTCGTGACCAGCATGCGGAAGGCCGGATCGCTGTCGACCTTGGGCGGCGGCACGTGGCGCAGGATCAGGTCGAACAGGGGCGACATGTCCTTGTGCTCGTCCTCGATCGAGGGCGCCGCCCAGCCCTGCTTGGCCGAGGCGAACAGCGTCGGGAAGTCGAGCTGCTCGTCGGAGGCCTCCAGGGCGGCGAACAGGTCGAAGACCTCGTCGTGCACCTGATGCGCCCGCGCGTCGGGCCGATCGACCTTGTTGATCAGCACGATCGGCCGCAGGCCCAGTCGCAGCGCCTTGCCGAGGACGAACTTGGTCTGCGGCAGCGGCCCTTCGGCCGCATCGACCAGCAGGACGACGCCGTCGACCATCGACAGGATGCGCTCGACCTCGCCACCGAAATCGGCGTGGCCGGGTGTGTCGACGATGTTGACGCGCGTGCCCTTCCAGACGACCGACGTCGCCTTGGCGAGGATGGTGATGCCGCGCTCACGCTCCAGGTCGTTCGAATCCATGGCGCGCTCGACGACCTGCTGATTGTCGCGGAAGGTGCCGCTCTGCTTCAGAAGGCAGTCGACCAGCGTGGTCTTGCCATGATCGACGTGCGCGATGATCGCGACGTTACGGATGTCCATTCCATGTCCGAGGGGTTGTTGGGCGGGCTTATACGCACGCTCTGTGACGGCGGCAAGGCAGGTTGAGGCGGCGGCGTGCCGCTGCCACAGTCCGTCCATGCAGAAGCGCTCGGTCACGATCGACGGCCACCGCACCTCCGTCTCGCTGGAGGACGCCTTCTGGGGCGAGCTGACCGCGATCGCCCGGCGACGCGGCCTGTCGCTCAACGCCCTCGTCGCGGAGATCGATCACACGCGCAGCGCGGGCGGACCGGCGCCCGCCAACCTCTCGAGCGCCCTGCGCCTCTATGTGCTCGACGAGCTGCGTCGACGCATGATCAATCCAGCCTGAACCCCTTCTCACGCACGAATGCACCGAATCCGGCGCGCTCCGGCACCGAATATTGCCGGGCCTTGTCCTCGGACCAGCCGTAGTCGGCCGCTTCCCCGAACCTGTCGGTACGGCGCTGGGTCTTGTAGGGCTGGACGGCATCGCGGCGCCAGTCGTAGGACGCGATCTTCTCCCTGAGGCCGGTCTCGTCGTAGCGGTCATGGTGAATCGTGATGTCGAGGCCGAGCCGCGGGCTCATCACGCCCTCGAAGGAAGGCCAGCCGACACCGAGCGCGGCAACGGGAAAGACATGGTCGGGGAGACCCAGGATCTGCGACACGTCGCCCGGGTGGTTGCGGATGGCGCTGATCGGGCAGCTCCCGAGGCCGGCGCGGTCGGCGGCGGCGATGAAGGTCGCCAGCACGATGCCGGCATCGACCGCGGCGTTGAAGAACGGGTCGAGATGGTCGTTCACGAAGGGTTGGCCACGCCACTCGAACAGCAGGCGATGGCGACGGTTGTTGGCCAGGAACACCAGGAAGACCGGTGCTGCCCTGACCCAGGGATTGTCGGGCAGCAGCGCCTCCAGCTTCTCGCGCTGGCCGCAATCCGACACGATCACGATGTCGGCCTGCTGCAGGTCCGACTTGGACGGCGCGGAGAGCGCCACGGCACAGAGCGCCTCGACCAGCGCCGGATCGACCGGCTTGTCGAGGTAGCGCCGCATGACGCGGCGGTTGGCCATGTCGGCCAGCACCTCGGCGCCCTTCGGCGTCTCCTCCAGCGGCGGCGCTGAACCAAACCGTGCACGCAGCACGGACAGCAATCGATCGAGCAAGTTCACTCCTCAGCGGCCGAAGATGTTGGGAAGGGGAATCGGGATGTTGGGGATGGGTGAACGCGGCTGTTGCTGCTGCTGTCCCCCTCCCTGACCGCCCTGGCCGGGCAGGATGTTGCCGATGCCCGGGATGCTGCCCACACCGGGGATGTTGCCCACGCGCGGCAGGGTGCTGGCCATGCCCGGCGGATCCTTGGCCGTGCCGCGCGTCACATTGAACGACGGGGAGGACAGCGGACCGCGCGCCGTGGTGATGAGGTACGGCGCGGAGGTGTCCTCCGCGATCACGAAGTTGATCGTGGTGTCCGTGGTCGAGGCCGCCAGGTTGGTCCGTGTCGCGATATGAGCCGTCGCGCGATTGCCCTGCACGGCCAGCCCCTTGTCGGTCAGCACGCCGCCGGCGATATCGACATGGCCCGAGATCGGGCTGTCGTGATTGACGAAGCGGTTGAGCACCAGGGAGATCGCGTTCAGCATGTTCCCCACGCTGACGCCGCCGCGCTGCCCAACGATGCCCAGCGCACTGCCCAGGGTCTGATCGATCACGCCACTGGCCGCTCCGGCAGCCGCCGATCCCAGCACCTGCAGCGCCTTGTCGGCGCCGACGAAGATATGGCCGCCGAGTTGGGCGCCGCCGGAGAGCGAACGGCTGATCTGTTCGGAGGTGGTGCCGCTGCCGCGCACGGTGATTCCGGTGGCATTGAGCTTGCCGTCGATCGTGATCTTGACCGCGCCGCCGAACTGGTTGCTGCCGGACAGGGTGCGCAGCGCCTCGCCGACATAGATGCCGTTCACGTCGCCGCGCAGGTCGATCGCCAGCGCCGGCTGGCTGGCGTTGAGCGTGCCGGCAAGGTTGAGCGAGCCGCCGAGCAGGTTGCCCTTGACGTGCCCGATCGTGACCACGCCGTTCTTGAGACCGGCCACCAGCTCGGCATTGCCGATGCGCAGCGGCGCGGCGACCAGCGTCGTGGCGGCCAGGCGGACGTTGCCGTCGAAGCTGCGCAAGGGAGCCGTATCGATCGGCTTGGCCGCGGTCGGTTGCTTGCCGCGCCCCGCCGGTGCGCGCGCCGCAGCGCGGCCGCTGCCGCCGATCTTGTCGAGGTCGAGTGTTTCTGCCCGCAGGTCGGCATTGACCTGCGGCCTGCCCACAAGACTCGCGTCGATCGCCCCTTCGAGGGCCTGGCCGTTCACGAGCAGCTTGCCCTTGTAGGCCGCCGAGCGGAGTGTGCCCTGCGCCGCCCCGGGCAGCGATAGGCTGCCGGAAGCCTGCAGGCTCTGGCCCGCGGCGTTGACCGTGAACTCCCGCATGGCGATCTGTTCGATGCCGCCCGCCACCCCGCCGCTGGCCGTCACCGGCCCGAGCCCGACGGCGGCGACGCCGGCAAGCTTGAGCACGCGATCGATGTCAGGCGCCTCGAAGTTGAACGCGATGTCGGGCCGCGGCTGCGCCGAGGCATAGTTCGCGACGGTGCCGCGCACGGCGAGCCGTGCGCCGGCCAGGTTCGACACCTTGATGTCGGCCAGACGCAGGACCGTGCCGCGCAGCGCGACATCAACCTCGACGCCGCCGATCGCTTCCTTGTGCCAGATCAGCCGGTTCACTTTGGCCTTCAACCCGATCGTCGGGCCGGCCGCCACGGCCGCGGCTGACGGCGACGCCGCGGCGGGGCCC
>Ga0182792_1002971_pt1 | contig 11387 bp, 10 predicted proteins | sample Passage237B_FD_130497 | JGI IMG/M metagenome (GOLD analysis project Ga0182792, IMG submission 130497) | Cellulose adapted compost microbial communities from Newby Island Compost Facility, Milpitas, CA, USA - Passage2 37B (version 2) (version 2) ...
ACGAAACCGGCGGCCGAGGCCGCCGGTTTCATGGCCTTGCGTGCTGCCTTTCAGAGCGTGATGCGGTAGCGGCCGAAGCCGGCATCGCCGTCACCCGCCGCCTCTATCTTCACGCCCTTCACGTCGGCCAGGAACTGTTTGGCCTGCGGGCCGGTGTCGAACAGCACTGTGGCGCCTGGCGCCGGCGCGAAGGTCCAGTTGGCGTCGGCCGACGGGTTGATCGTGCCCTGCTCCACGATGTAGCGCACGATCACGTCGCGGTTGGTGTCGGGCGCCTCGACGATGATCTTGTCCGAGGTGATGTCCGGGAAGTTGCCGCCGCCGCCAGCGCGGTAGTTGTTGGTGGCCACCACGAACATCTGGTTCGGGTCGATCGGCTTGCCGTCGAACATGAGATCGACGATGCGCGACGAGTCGGGATTCGCGAGCTCGCCCTTGGGCGTGTACTTCGCCGGCCTGGTCAGGTCGATCCTGTAGGTCACGCCGTCGATCACGTCGTAGTTGTAGGACGGGAAGTCGGGGTTGATGAGCACCTGGTCGGGCTTGCCCGGCTCTATCTGGTTGAAGATGCCGGCCGACATTTCCAGCCATTCCTTGACCTGCGCGCCGGTGATGGCGACCGCCCGCACGGTGTTCGGATAGAGATAGAGGTCGGCGACGTTCTTGATGGCGATGTCGCCCGCCGGCACGTTGGTGTAGTAGTCGGGACCGCCCCGGCCACCGGCCTTGAAGGGCGCCGCCGCCGAGAGCACGGGCGTGTCCTTCCACTTCGGGTCGTCCTTGAGCAGTTCCTTGATGTACCAGGTCTGCGCCTGCGAGACGATCTGGACCGACGGGTCGTCGGCCACCAGCGCGAAGTAGGAGTAGAGCGGCGCCGACGTCTTGCCGACCGGACGCCGCACATAGGCCAGCGTCGCGTCGTGGTCCTCCTTCAGCGCATCCACGATCGGCTGGTAATCCTGCACGGTCGGCTGGTTCTTGTTGTCCACGCGCTCGAAGATCGGCCGCGCCTCGGTGGTGAAGGAGACAAGGCGCCAGCCGTTGCCGTCCTTCTCCAGCAGCAGGTCGACGAGACCCATGTGCGAGCCCCAGAAGCCGCCCATCACAGCCGGCTTGCCCTGCAGGGTTCCCTTTTGCGTGTCGACGCCCTCGAGGCCCTGGAAATCCTTCGGGCCGGGGAAGACGAGGTGCTGGTGGCCGGTGAAGACCACGTCGATGCCCTCGACGCCGGCCAGGAAGAAGGAGGCGTTCTCCATCATGTCGGTCTTGTTGACGTCGATGCCGGAGTGCGACAGCGCCACGACGATGTCGGCACCCTCCTCCTTCATCTGCGGCACCCAGGCCTGAGCGGCCTCGACGATGTCGCGGGTAATCACGTTGCCGACGAGGTTCTTCGAATCCCAGATCATGATCTGCGGCGGCACGAAGCCGATGAAGCCTACCCTGACCGGGCTCTCGGTGCCGGCGCCGTCCTTGATCATCTTTTCGACGATCACGTAGGGTTTCGCATAGAGCTTGTCGTCGCGCGGATTCGACGCCAGCTGGGTGCCGCGAACAAGGTTCGCGCAGACGAACGGGAAGTTGGCGCCGGCAATGACCTTGTCGAAGAACGACAGGCCGTAGTTGAATTCGTGGTTGCCGAAGGTGGACACTTCGTAGCCGAGCAGGTTCATGCCCTTCATGATCGGGTGGATGTCGCCTTCCTTCATGCCCTTTTCATAGGCGATGTAGTCGCCCATCGGGTTGCCCTGCAGGAAGTCGCCATTGTCGATCAGGATCGAATTGGTCGCCTCCGCCCGCACCGCCTCGATCAGGGTCGCCGTGCGCGACAGGCCCATCGTGTCATTGGGCTTGTCGGCGTAGTAGTCATAGGGCAGCAGGTTCACGTGGATGTCGGTCGTCTCCATCATGCGCAGATGCGCCTGGTTGGCCTGCGCACGCGCTGAGAAGGGGTGCAGCATGATCAGGGCGCCGGTGGCCGCCGTGCCGGCAAGGAACGAGCGCCGCGAAATGGATGTAAGCATCGCGTTCATGGCAGGTATCTCCCTCTGGACATTCTGATTGGCCCGCAAGCGCAATAACTGTCGCGCCGAATTCGGGCGCCGTCCAGAGGTTTCGCATGAGGCTGGAATGAGGCTGCTGCCGCGAGAATCGCAGCGGATACCGGCCGCGGGTCAGCCTGGCGCCCGGCCGCGCTCGCCTGCCTCGCCCTGGGTGATCAGGCGCGCGCTGCGCTGGCCGGTGGCATAGATCCACAGCCACGACAAAGCGACCGCCAGCCGGTAGCGCAGGCCGATCAGGAAGTAGATGTGGGCGAGCCCCCACAGCCACCATGCCGGCCAGCCGGTGAGCCTGATCCAGCCGAAATCGACCACGGCCGCGCGCTTGCCGATGGTGGCGAGGTCGCCCTCGTTGCGATAGCGGAAAGGCGCGGCGGGCCCCTTCCCTCCAAGCCGATCACGGATCACGCGGGCGACGTAGCGGCCCTGCTGCTTGGCGGCGGGGGCGACGCCCGGCACCGGCTTTCCATCCTCCGAAACCACATGGGCGGTGTCGCCGATTACGAAGATTTCGGGATGGCCGGGGGCGGTGAGGTCCCGTTCGACATTGACCCGTCCTGCCCTGTCGGCCGCAACACCAAGCCATCCGGCCGCGGGCGAAGCCGCCACGCCCGCTGCCCAGATTACCGTGCGCGCCGGCAGCCGCATGCCGTCAACGGTCACGCCATCCGCATCGACTTGCGTGACCGACTTGCCGAGCATGACCTCGACGCCCAGCTTCTCCAGCGCACGCCTTGCATAGTCGGAAAGTTCGGCGCGGAAATTGGAAAGCACGCGCGGTCCCGCCTCGACCAGGACGACCCGGGCCTCGGCCGGCTCGATCCGGCGAAATTCGCCGGTGAGCGTGTCGTGCGCCAGATCGGCGATGGTGCCGGCAAGCTCCACGCCCGTCGGCCCTCCGCCGATGATGACGAGGGTGAGCAGCGCATTTCGCTTCTCGGCATCGGGCTCGCGCTCCGCCCGCTCGAAGGCGAGCAGAATGCGCCGGCGAATCGTGGTGGCGTCCTCCAGCGTCTTCAGACCGGGCGCGAACGGCTCCCATTCGTCGTGGCCGAAATAGGCGTGGCGGGCCCCGGTGGCGATCACCAGCGTGTCGTAGGGCACGGTCTCGCCGTCCTCCAGCAGCACGCGGCGCGCCTGCCTGTCGATGCCGACTACCGTGCCGAGCAGCGTGGTGACGTCCTTGCGCCGGCGCAGCAGCTGCCGCACCGGCCAGGCGATCTCGGAGGTTGCCAGCGAGGTCGTCGCGACCTGATAGAGAAGCGGCTGGAAGAGATGATGGTTGCGCTGGTCGATGAGCGTGATGTCGAGGCCGGCGGACTTGAGCGCCTTCACCAGTTCGAGGCCGCCGAACCCGGCGCCGATCACCACCAGGCGGTGTCCTTGCGCATTCCGGTTCATGGACATGACCTTTCATGTCGCTCCCAAACCGGAGATAAGTCTCTTTGTGCGCTGCAACAAGGCAGCGCATTGGCTCTGGTCAGGCAACGCGCTGTGCCACGACCTCGGCTCCCTCCCTTGGTCCCAGATAGCCGGCGAATGCGATCGAGATCAGCGGCAGCGGTATGAACAGCGCGAAAGCGACGCGCAGTCCGAACCACTCGGCCAGCGCTCCAAATACGGGTGGCCCGAGAAAGCCCATCACTGTCGACAAGGTGGCGAAGGCGGCCATGCTTTCGGCGGCCGGACGGTCGCCCCACCGGGCGGCCGCCGAGAACGCCTGCGGCAGCACGGTGCTGACGCCGACGCCAATCAGCGCGAAACCCGCCAGAACCATGCCAGTCACCGGCGCCATCACGATGACGATCAGGCCGGCAAGAAGGGCCACTGCCACCAGGCGCCCGGATGTTGCTGCTCCCAGCCTCTCGATCAAGCCGTCACCGGCGAACCGACCGACAGTCTGGGTGACGACGATAGCCGGCAGCGCCAGCGCGGCAATCCAGTCTGCAGCGCCGAACAGGTCGCGCACATAGATCACCGACCAGCTGCGCGTGGTCCCTTCCAGAACCACCCCGGCCAGCGCGAAGCCGCCGATCAGCAGCGTGCCCCTGCCCGGCAGGGCAAACCGCCGCCGGCTCGACGCGCCCCCTGCCCTTGCGCGGCTTTCGGGCAGCGGCACGAGGAAGGCCGGAACCAACGCGGCAAGCATCGCCGTGACAGCCACGAATTGCGCCACCGGCGGCACGCCGACGCGTATCAGCCCGGCCGACACCAGTGCCGTAGCGAGGAATCCCAGCGCCCACCACCCATGGCAGCGGCTCATGATGCGCCGGTCCTCGGCGGCTTCGACCCGGTCGGCCTCGACATTGAGTGCGACGTTGCTGGTCGCGAAAGCCAGTCCGAACGCAAACAGCGCCATACACAGCGTCACCGCCGACCAGGCCGCCGTCGTCAACATTGAGACGGCGGCGATCAGCGGCGTACCAAGCATGATGAGACGCTTCGGCCCCCACGTCTCGACCACCGGCGAGATCAGGATCGAGCCGAGCACGACGCCGGCCGGCATTCCCATCAGCACGAGGCCGAACGTCGCTTCCGGCAGCGCCAGCGCCTTCTGGATTTCCGGCAGGCGTGCGAACACGCTGCCGACCGTGGTCGCGTGCAGTGCAAACGCCGCCATCACGCGACCGCCGATGTCGAGCCTTGCATTCATCACGCGAGGTCCGGCCGGATGCCCATCATCGTGCGGTCGATCACCTCGCGCAGCGCGAAGGACGAGTTGATCTTGGTCACGTGCGGCATCGCCGTCAGCCACTCCTTGTGGATGCGCTCGTAATCCTCGAGATCCTTTGCCGCGATGCGCAGGATGTAGTCGTACTCGCCTGACATCAGGTGGCACGACAATACATTGGGGCAGCGCTTGATCGCCGCCTCGAACTCCGACAGCGTCTTCTCGAACTGGCCCGACAGCGAGATGTGCACGATCGCGGTCATCTTGTGGCCGAGCGCGGCGTTCGACAGGCGTGCGTGATAACCGGCAATCACACCCGTCTTTTCCAGATTGTCGAGCCGCCGCGAACAGGCCGACTGTGACAGGCCGACCTTTTCCGCCAGCGCCGCATTGGAGATCCGCCCGTCCTTCTGGAGTGTGTCGAGAATGGCGATATCGATCCTGTCGAGTGCCATTTGATCGAAACTCCTTCCAATTTCCCCCACGGCTACGCAAGGAATAACGGCTGAACAGGCCCCATGCAAACGACTTTGCAAGCACCTGCGAGCCGGCTCCTGTTACGTTGCGTCATTCATCCATTCGGATATGCGGCGAGGAGAATCCGATGCGAGTCGGCTGCCCCAGGGAAATCAAGAATCACGAATACCGCGTCGGTCTCACGCCCGGCTCGGTGCGCGAATACGTCACGCACGGCCATGAGGTGCTGGTCGAGACGGGTGCCGGCGACGGCATCGGCGCGGACGACAACGCCTACCGCGCGGCAGGCGCGAAGATCGCGAAGACGGCCGCCGAGGTCTTCGAGAAGTCGGACATGGTCGTGAAGGTCAAGGAGCCGCAGCCGTCGGAATGGGTGCAGCTCCGCGAGGGCCAGATCCTCTACACCTACCTCCATCTCGCGCCGGACCCGGAGCAGACCAAGGGGCTCCTGGAGTCCGGCGTCACGGCGATCGCCTACGAAACCGTCACCGACGATCGTGGCGGCCTGCCGCTGCTCGCGCCGATGTCGGAGGTTGCCGGGCGGCTCGCCATCCAGGCGGGTGCCACGGCGCTGCAGAAGGTCCACGGCGGCCGCGGCGTGTTGCTGGGCGGCGTGCCGGGCGTGCTGCCGGCCAAGGTCACGATCATCGGCGGTGGCGTGGTCGGCCTCAACGCCGCGAAGATGGCCGTCGGGCTCGGCGCAGACGTCACCATCATCGACCGCTCGACCCCGCGCCTGCGCCAGCTGGACGACATCTTCAACGGCCGCGTACACACGCGTTACTCGACCGTCGAGGCGCTCGAGGAGGAGTGCTTCTCGGCCGATCTGGTGATCGGCGCCGTGCTGATCCCCGGTGCTGCCGCGCCGAAGCTGGTCAGCCGCGAAATGCTGTCGGGCATGAAGAAGGGGGCTGTGCTGGTCGACGTTGCCATCGACCAGGGCGGCTGCTTCGAGACCTCGCGCCCGACCACGCACTCCGACCCCACCTACGAGGTGGACGGCATCATCCACTACTGCGTCGCCAACATGCCAGGTGCCGTTCCCGTGACCTCGGCGCACGCGCTCAACAATGCGACGCTGCACTACGGCTTGCAGCTTGCCGATCGCGGGCTGAAGGCGATCATCGACGACCCGCATCTCAGGAATGGCCTCAACGTCCACAAGGGCCGCATTACCAACCGCGCGGTGGCCGAGGCGCTGGGCTACGAGATGGTTGAACCCAAGGCCGTGCTCGCCGCCTGACGCGACACGTACGCGTACCCGCGTACTCCTCACTTTCATGCCCGCCGGCCCACTGCCGGCGGGCTTCTTGTTTCGGCTGACGGCTTTCAGCCGCGCTCGATGCGCCACTGGTAGCAGTTGTTGCGCGACGACCGCACGTGGATGTAGGCGATCTCGGGCCGCGCCAGCAGTTCCTGTGCCCTCTCCACGATCGCCCCTGTCTCGGTCACCTTGCCGGTGCCATAGACGATACGGTCGTCATGTCCGTAGCCGCGCACAATGTAATCAGCGACGCCCGTGGCGATCGCCGGCAATTCCGCCCCGATCTCGGCCCGCTCGCATTTCTCGGCGTGCAGGAAGATCGGCCCGGTTTCGGCATAGGGCTGCAGTTCGGGAAATGGTCTGTAGGCGAGGATGAGGTACGGCGCGCCGGCCTCGACGGGCTTGAGGCAGTGCCGGCACGGCACGCCGGACCCGTCGGAAATCCGGCGCTCCGGCACGTTGCCGTAGGCGTCCGGCTCGCCGCGTTGGTAGGCGCGGGCCTGTTCGGTCGACATGGCTACGAATCTGATCTGCGGCATCGAACGTCTCCGGGCATTGCGGTTTGTCTGCCCGCATTGTCGGTCGTTGCAACCGTTTGCCGCCACCCGATTCCTGCCTGGCCTCGCTTGACCGGGTGGATGCGCCGCCTAGCTATGCGCCTCTGCACCTCGCGCGTGTTGGGCGCCGCAGCGAGGCAACAGAGGAGGACGAAATGCAACTCAGAACGATCCGTCTTGCATGTGCGGCAGTGCTTGCAGCCCTGCCCGCGGGGGCCGGTGCCGACGAGGCACAGGTCGCGCGCGGCAAGTACCTCGTGACCATCGGCGGCTGCACGGACTGCCACACGCCCGGCTATTTCCTCGGGGAACCGGACATGTCGCGCTATCTCGGCGGCTCCGACGTGGGATTCGAGGTGCCGGGGCTCGGGGTTTTCGTCGGCCGCAACCTGACGCCCGACAGGGAGACGGGCCTCGGCGACTGGACGGATGAGCAGATTGCCAAGGCGCTGACCACCGGCGAGCGGCCGGACGGGCGCCAGCTTGCGCCAATCATGCCCTATCATGCCTACGCCAACCTGACCGAGGAGGACGTGCAGGCGATCGTCGCCTTCCTGCGCAGCATCCCGCCCGTCAAGAACGAGGTGCCCGGGCCGTTCGGCCCCGGCGAGGAAGTGCCTACCTTCATGCTGCGCACGCTGCCGCCAGGCCAGACCGCGGCGGAGGCCCCCGGTTAGGCGCGGCCTGATTTCGCTTTGAAGCCCTCCCCGGTCGCGTCCGCGGCCGGGCACGGGCGGTTTCGGTTATCGCGGCTTGACCGAACGCAGCGCCCGCACGACTGCGTGGAAGGCGGGCTTGGGCTCGTTGTGAATGTCGAACAGGCAGGGTCGCGCGGAACTCGGCGGATTGCGGTGCGCCCATTTCGACCCGCCCTGCACGATCCAGTTGTCGTAGTCCGAGATGCCCCAGAAGCAGAGCCGCTTCACCGCCGGGTGCGCCAGCACGGTGGTCAGATAGCTTTCGTAGATGTCTGCCACCACCGCGTCGCGCGTCGCGATGTCTTCGGGCAAGTCGGAATCGTTGACGTCCATCTCCGAGATCCAGACCTCCAGCCCCAGCGAGGCCACTTCGTCGATGAATTCCAGCGTCTCTTGCGGCGCCACCGGCAGCTTGGAATAGAGATGGCTCTGGATGCCGAAGGCATGGATCGGCGTGCCCATCTCCTTCAGCCGCTTGAGCATCGCCAGCACGCCGACGCGCTTGTCGGCACACATCTCTTCGGCGCATTCGACCCAGTAGTCGTTGATGGCGAGGCGGGCCAGCGGCGAAGCGTCGAGCGCGGCGCGGAAGCAGAAATCGATGAAGTCGTAGCCGTATTCGCCCACAAGGTATTCCGTACGTAGCCGGGCGGTGTCGTCGTCGATCAGCTCGTTCATCACGTCCCAGGTCTCAACCTGGGGATAGCGCTCCATCACGGTGCGGATGTAGCCCCCATAGAGCCGTCTGGTCTCCTCGAAGTCGCGCCCGACTGCCCACTCGATCGGTTCGACCGCCCAGTAGAGCGTATGACCGTGCAGCTTCTGGCCGTTCGCGGCACAGAACCGGGCAAACTCATCCACGACCTCGAAACTGTAGGGATCCGAAGCGCGGCGCCGGATGTTCGGCGGCTTCATCTGCCATTCGGGCGTGATCACGCCGCAGTGCCGGGCGAGCAGCGCCCGGTATTTGGGGTGGGGATCGAGCGAGAAGGCGCTGCCGACCTCGATGCCGACGGCCGCGCCGAGCTCGCGCAACGCAGGCACGTCCTCCGCTCCCGCTGCCATTGCCTGAGGCGGCACGAGGCAGGCGGCGACTCCGGCAGCCATGAACTCGCGGCGGTTGATCATGCGATGCTTCTCCCTGCCCCGACTGAGCGGGCATCCGGCCTGCAGGGCCTGCCCGCGGTGGGTGACCCGATAGCCGCACATACTAGACCCCGCGCCTTAAGCGTCCGGAAACGGGCTTGCGGGGTGTGCTCCATGTTCTTAACAATTGCTGAACCCTGATTTTCGTAGACTCTGGCGAATGGAGGGACGGCTCACCGTCGAAACGATGGTCATTTCGCATACATCCCGAAAGCGATTCGTGGAGCGGCTGCGCCAACTCTTCGGCGGCACGCCTCCACGCGTGCAGGCGGCCGCCCTGCCGTGGCGGACGGGCGAGAAGGGCGTCGAGGTGATGCTGGTGACGAGCCGCGGCGCCGGGCGCTGGGTGCTGCCCAAGGGCTGGCCGGAGAACGACGAGCCGCTGAGCACGACCGCCGCGCGGGAGGCTGCCGAGGAGGCCGGTGTGACCGGCAGCGTTGCCCCACGCGAGATCGGCCGCTTCTACTACGGCAAGCAGCTTCCCTCCGGCCTCGAATGGCGCTGCGAGGTGCATGTCTTCCCGCTCGAAGTCGACCACGTCGCCGACAAGTGGCCGGAGCGGAAGAAGCGGATGCGCGCCTGGTTCAGCCCGGCCGAGGCGATAGCCCGGGTGCAGGAACCCGACCTCGGCGAACTGATCGGCGCATTCGCCGACAATCCACGAAAAATCGCCGCCTGAGACCAAGTGCCACTGCCATTTGCGGCCGCAAACGGTTATTGCCGGGCGGCAGACGAGCGGCGCCCGGCCGCTCTCCGCGATTTCCCGCGAGACCGGCGTCGCCCATGATCGACATTTCCGACAAGGCCCGCAAGGAAACGCTCGACAAGGACCTCGACAAGCTGGTCAACGTCGAGGAAGCGGCGGGCGTCATCAGCCGGCGGCTCGTCGCGCCCGGATTCGCCCTGCTCTTCCTGGCGCTCACGGCACTGCTGACGGCGATCTACGTCTCGGGCGAACCCGGCGCGATCGCGATCATCGCAGCGGCCGCGATCGGCGCCTACATGGCCCTCACCATCGGCGCCAACGACGTCGCCAACAATGTCGGCCCGGCGGTCGGCGCGAGGGCGCTGACCATGGCCGGCGCGCTGCTGATCGCGGCCATCTTCGAGGCTGCGGGCGCACTGATTGCCGGCGGCGACGTGGTCGAGACCATCTCCAAAGGGATCGTGGCGCCCGAGAGCATCGGCAACGCGCAGATCTTCATCCGCCTGATGATCGCGGCGCTGGTCTCCTCGGCGCTGTGGGTGCATCTCGCGACCTGGATCGGCGCGCCGGTATCGACCACGCACTCGGTGGTCGGCGGCGTCCTCGGCGCCGCCGTGGCGGCAGCCGGCTTCGCCTCCGTCGACTGGAGCGTGATCGGCGCGATCGCGGCAAGCTGGGTGATCTCGCCCGTCATCGGCGGCGTCGTCGCCGCGCTGTTCCTGGCCTTCATCAAGGCGGCCATCATCTATCAGGACGAAAAGATCGTCGCCGCCCGGCGCTGGGTGCCGCTGCTGATCGCGGTGATGGCGGGCACCTTCGTGGCCTATCTCGGCCTCAAGGGCCTCAAGCAGGTCGTCGACCTCGGCGGGGTCGCCATCGCATTGCTCGGCTTGGCCGTTTTCGGCCTCGCCTGGGTCGCATCCGCCCGCTACGTCGCCTGGCAGTCGCGCGGCATGGAGAACCGGAACCAGTCGCTGCGCAAGCTGTTCAACGTGCCGCTGATCATCTCCGCCGCGCTGCTGTCCTTCGCGCACGGCGCCAACGACGTGGCAAACGCCGTCGGCCCTGTCGCGGCGATCGTCGGGGTGGCCCGCAGCGGCAGCGTCGAAGGCGCGGTCGCCGTGCCCTTCTGGGTGATGATGATCGGCGCGGCCGGAATCTCGCTCGGGCTCCTGCTGTTCGGGCCGCGGCTGGTGCGGATGGTGGGCGAGCAGATCACCAAGCTCAACCCGATGCGCGCCTTCTGCGTGGCGTTGTCGGCCGCGCTCACCGTCATCGTCGCTTCGTGGTTCGGGCTGCCGGTGAGCTCGACGCACACTGCCGTGGGCGCCGTGTTCGGCGTCGGCTTCTTCCGCGAGTGGTACACCGCCAATTCGAAGCGCCGCCGCGCCTATCTGGAGCGCAAGATCAACCGCCAGCGAGCCGAACGCGAGGCCGCCAATGGTACGACCCAGGCCGCCGCGGCTGACGAGAACGATCTCGACGGCGAGCAGGACTCCGTTCCCCTGTCCCGCGAGGAAGCGATCCGTCGCCGGCTGGTGCGCCGCGCGCATGTGACGACGATCGTCGCGGCGTGGATTATCACCGTGCCAATCTCGGCGCTGCTTGCCGCCGGCATCTACTTCGCGCTGACGGCGCTGGCGTAGGCCCGCCCCCTCGCGAGAAGAACCCTCTTCGCAAACCTGTTCATCGCCACGCCCGGCATTCCAGCCGTCTGGCCATTGTCAAAGAGCTCCGGCCCAAAGGCCGGGAAGACGGGCGGCCGTTCGGTCGCTCATCTAAGCAAACAGTGCGACCTTGCGGCCGCC
>Ga0182792_1002972_pt1 | contig 11384 bp, 9 predicted proteins | sample Passage237B_FD_130497 | JGI IMG/M metagenome (GOLD analysis project Ga0182792, IMG submission 130497) | Cellulose adapted compost microbial communities from Newby Island Compost Facility, Milpitas, CA, USA - Passage2 37B (version 2) (version 2) ...
GCAGAAACCACCAGGATCGCCCCGTCCATCTGCGCCGCGCCCGTGATCATGTTCTTCACGTAGTCCGCGTGACCGGGGCAGTCCACGTGCGCGTAGTGGCGGTTGTCCGTCTCGTACTCGACGTGCGCCGTCGAGATCGTGATCCCGCGCTCCCGCTCCTCTGGCGCCTTGTCGATCTGGTCGTACGCCGTGAACGTCGCCCCGCCTGACTTCGCCAGCACCTTCGTGATCGCCGCCGTCAAAGACGTCTTCCCATGATCAACATGGCCGATCGTCCCGATGTTGCAGTGCGGCTTGTTCCGCTCGAATTTCGCCTTCGTCATGGTGTCGCGACCCTCGTGATGCTCTTCGACAGTACGGCCCACAGAACTGGAGCGGGTGAAGGGAATCGAACCCTCGTCATAAGCTTGGAAGGCTTCTGCTCTACCATTGAGCTACACCCGCAAAATCCTGAACAGGCCCAACCCCGCGCGCGCGGCGCGGTGGTGGAGGGGGAAGGATTCGAACCTTCGTAGACGCGAAGTCGGCAGATTTACAGTCTGCTGCCATTGACCGCTCGGCCACCCCTCCGAACCAGCGGTAAACGCGGCGCGAGATTAAGCCTTGTTCAGCCCGGAAACGGGCGCGCGTTGCTCGCAAATCCAATGGGTTACGTCAAGGGCAAATCCCCCTATACAGGCGCGATGCGTTCCCGCCCGCCGCGCCCCGCCCGCCCGTCCCGGGCCGGACACCAGTCCGTATGGCTGTACGGCCGCCACGCCGTGCTGGCCGCACTGGCCAATCCCGAGCGCCGGGTCGAGCGCATTCTCGCCACCCGGGAGTTCGCCGAACGGCATGCCGCGGAGCTCGCGGCCTTGCAGCCCGCGGGCCGGCCGGGCAGCCGCCTAGAACTGCTTTCCCGCGACGATCTTGGCCATCGCCTGCCGCCGGGAGCCGTCCATCAGGGCATCGCCGCCCTGGCGGCGCCGCTGGAGGAGCCCCAGCTCGACGACCTCCTGGCCCGCTGCGGCGAGCACGCCCTGGTCATCGCCCTGGATCAGGTCACCGACCCGCACAATGTCGGCGCCATATTGCGGTCGGCGGCAGCCTTCGGCGTGGCCGGCCTGATCGTGACCGAGCGCCACGCGCCGGCCGACACGGGCGTCCTGGCCAAGGCGGCCTCGGGCGCACTCGAGATCGTGCCGCTGGTGCGCGCCGTCAACCTCGCCCGCACGCTCGACGGCCTCAAGGCGGCCGGCTTCTGGCTCTACGGGCTGGACGAGCGCGGCGACGTCGTCATCGGCGGCCTCGATCTCGCCGGACGTGCCTGCATCGTGCTGGGCGCGGAGGGCGAGGGCCTGCGCCGGCTGACTGCCGAGAAATGCGACCGCCTGGTGACGATCCCCACCGATCCGCGGCTGGCGGCGCTCAACGTCTCCAATGCGGCGGCGGTCGCCGCCTATGAATGGGCACGCCGGCACACTTCGTGATAAGAGAGCCGACGTCGATCGGGCCGGGTTAGCACAGCGGTAGTGCAGCGGTTTTGTAAACCGAAGGTCGGGGGTTCAAATCCCTCACCCGGCACCATCCCGCTCTCAAGTCCATCGGCCGGCCGATCCGTCACCGCCGGATCAGCGTATCCCCCAGCACCAGCACGTCCATCTTGGTACGCAGGAAGCAGTCGATGGCTTCCTCCGGCCGACAGACGACCGGCTCGTTCTCGTTGAAGCTGGTGTTCAGCACCATGGGCACGCCGGTGATGTCGCGAAACGCCTGGATCAGGCGCGCATAGCGCGGATTGCCTGCCCAGGTGACGGTCTGCAGGCGGCCCGTGCCGTCGACATGGGTGACGGCGGGGATCTCGGCGCGCTTCGCTTCGCGGATCCTGAAGACCTGCATCATGAACGGCACGTCGGCATCCGTCTCGAACCACTCCGGCACGGCGTCGCGCAGGACCGACGGCGCAAAGGGGCGGAAGGACTCCCGCCGCTTGATCTTGAGGTTCAGGATATCCTTCATGTCGGCGCGCCGCGGATCGCCCAGGATCGAGCGGTTGCCGAGGGCGCGCGGCCCCCATTCTAGGCGGCCCTGGAACCAGCCGATCACCTTGCCCTGCGAGATCTCCTCGGCCGTGAGCCGGCAGAGCGTCGCCTCGTCGCCGACCCGCTCGATGCGGCAGCCCTCGGCCTCGAAGTCGGCGCGCCGCGCGGCGATGGCGGCGGCGATCTGCTCGGGCGTGAAGGACGGGCCCCAGTAGGCATGGTCCATCACGAAATGGCGCCGCGCGGAGGGTCCCGCCGTCCGGTGCCACACGGCGAAGGCGGCACCGATGGCCCCGCCCGCATCGCCGCCTGCCGACTGCACGTAGAGCCTCTTGAACGGCGAGCGTTCCAGCACCTTGCCGTTGGCGACGGAGTTGTAGGCACACCCTCCGGCCAGCACGAGCGCATCGACGCCGTACCGGCGATGCACGGCGCCCAGCAGGTTGAAGAAGACGTCCTCGTAGGTGGCCTGCACCGACCGCGCGATGTCGCGATGGCGATCCTCCAGCGCCGCCGACGGATCGCGCGCCGGCCCGAGCAGTTGCACGAGGGCCTCACCCCACAATGCCCCATAGCGCGGGATGCCATCCTCGACGCGATAGTCGATCTCCTCGGTCCGGGCATGGCGGAAATAGCGCAGGTCGAGCGCGAAGGAACCGTCCGGCCTCGGAAGGACGACCTGCTTCAGCGCGTCGACGAAGCGCGGCTCGCCGTAGGGCGCCAGCCCCATCACCTTGTATTCGTCGCCGTAGTGGGGGAAGCCGATGAACTGCGTCAACGCCTCGTAGAATACCCCCAGCGAATGCGGGAAGTAGACGCGTCCGCCCACCGCGATCGCGCTGCCCTCGCCCAGTCCCCAGGCCGCCGACGAGAAATCGCCGAAGCCGTCCACGGAAACGGCCACCGCCTTCTCGTACGGCGACACCAGGAACGCCGAAGCGAGATGGCAGAGATGGTGCTCCACGGCGTGCACCGTGCCGCGGAACTCCTGCTCCGGAAGGCCCTGCCGGAGGCCGCCCGTGACGTCCGCCCGTTCGCCGCGCTGGCGCAGGCGTCGCAACAGATAGGCCGGGCTGACGCGGGAGCGCAGCACATGGGCCAGCTTCCGCCATCGGGCGGCGCGGTTGTCGCTGTTGACCGCGACGTGCTCCACGTCCGCGAGCGAAATGCCCGCCTCCGCGAGGCAGTAGCGGATCGCTTCGCTGGGGAAGCCGCCCCAGTGCTTGATGCGCCGGAAGCGCTCCTCCTCGGCGGCAGCGACCAGGACGCCGTCCTTCACCAGGCACGCGGCCGCATCGGCATGATGGGCATTCAGCCCGAGAATATAGGTCATTCGACCGCCTTTGCCCCCAGCAAGCGGCCGATGTCCGCGCGCAGCAGGTGCATGGACAGGATCAGTTCGGCCGTCACGCGCTGCGCTGTATAGAGCAGGCCCGCCGCACCGTCGAACACCAGCCCCTTCACCAGGAGGCAGTGCACCGCCACCGCGGGCGGTCCCAGAAGCCGGGTGCGCCGGATGCGTCCGGACCAGTTGAGCTCCGCCCAGCGTCGATTCAGGATCTTCGCGGCCTCCTGCGCCTGATAGCGCGCCTGCGATTGCAGCCAGCGCTCCAGGCTCTTGCGGTCGTCGTGCAGCAGCCGTCCGCGCAGCGGCTGGACCGGACCATCGATGTGCAGCTTCTCGGTATGGCCGTCCTGTTCGAAGCGGCCGCGGCCGTGCCGGAACAGGACCGGCAGCGCCGGATACAGCGAGGCCCTCAAGGGCCGGCCGTCGATGCAATAGGTGAAGGCGATGCGGTAGGCCGCCACCCCTACATGGGGCGTCAGGACCGCGATCTCGTCTCGCAGCGCCGGTTCGAGCATGTAGTCCGCATCCAGGCGAAGGACCCAGCCGGTATCGATCCCCGTCTCCTCGACGGCGAAGCGCCATTGCTGGGCGTGGGTGTCGAACGGACGATGGAAGGTCTCGACGTTGGCGAAGCGCCCGGCGATCGCCAGGGTCTCGTCCGTCGAACCGCTGTCCACGATGACCACCCGCCGGGCCCACTGCAGACGCGCGAGCGAGCGGCCGATATTTGCCGCTTCGTTGTAGGTGAGGATGACGGGGGTGATGTCGGCCAGCACGGTGCCCAGGTGGCCTGAAATTGGCCTATGTGGTTGGTATAGGAGAGTTTTTTCCCGCCAACCACCGCTTTCCTCGGTCGCCGCCGACGGCCCGCGGAAAGCCGCGTCACCCGGGCGACTTGACGGCAAAGCGCGAGACGCGCAAACGGGCGGTCTCTGCGCGCCTGGCCTGGGCTGGCGGTCGGCGTCCCTTTGTGGACACCCCGTGCGGATACCCTGCCCGCGACCTCGCAAGTCTTTGAAGAATTGTATAAAAGCCCTCTCTTCGCGTGAAAGGCTCGTCAATGTCCAAGAATGATCTCGTGGTCGTCACCGGAGCCGGCGGCTTCATCGGCGGCCATCTGGTGAAGGTTTTGCAGCAGCGTGGCCACTCCAGGATCCGGGCGGTGGACGTCAAGCCGCTGGACGAGTGGTACCAGAAGACCCCCGGCGTCGAGAACCAGGTGGGCGATCTCGCCCTGCTCGAGCCCTGCCGCGCCGCTGCCAAGGACGCCCACACCATCTACAATCTCGCGGCCGACATGGGCGGCATGGGCTTCATCGAGACCCACAAGGCCGAATGCATGCTGTCGGTGCTGGTCAGCACCCACATGCTGGTCGCCGCCAAGGAGGCCGGCACCCAGCGCTTCTTCTATTCGTCCTCGGCGTGCGTCTACAACGGCGAGAAGCAGACCCGCCCCGACGTGACGGCCCTCAAGGAAGAGGACGCCTATCCCGCGATGCCGGAGGACGGCTATGGCTGGGAGAAGCTGTTCAGCGAGCGCATGGCCCGCCACTACCGCGAGGATTACGGCCTGGCGACCCGCGTGGCGCGCTACCACAACGTCTACGGGCCGGAAGGCACCTACGACGGCGGCCGCGAGAAGGCCCCGGCCGCGATCTGCCGCAAGGTCATCGCCGCCAAGCTGTCGGGCAAGCACGAGATCGAGATCTGGGGCGACGGCGAGCAGACGCGCTCGTTCATGTACATCGACGACTGCACGGACGGCACGATCCGCCTGCTCGAGAGCGACATCGTCGAGCCGCTGAACATCGGCAGCGACGAACTGGTGAGCATCAACCGGCTGGTCGACATCGTCGAGAAGATCGCCGGCGTGAAGCTGAAGCGCAGCTACAAGCTGGATGCGCCCAAGGGCGTGCGCGGCCGCAACAGCGACAACACGCTGATCAAGAAGCTGCTGGACTGGGCTCCCTCCATCCGCCTCGAGGACGGCATGGAGAAGACCTACAAGTGGATCCACGACGAGATGACCTCGGGCCGGCGGTCGGTCGTCAACGCCCTGCCCCGCGCCGTCGCGGCGCAGTAGCGGCAAAGCCTGCTTCGCTTCCCCCTCGCGGGATCCGCGGGGGGGGGGAGGAACTCGGTTTTCTAGCGGCCGACCCGGCTCACCTGCTCGTTGCCACGCAGCAGTTCGTCGAAATAGGCGATCGTCTTCTGGAGGCCCTCCTCCAGCGGAACCTTGGGCTCCCACTGCAGCTTTTCGCGCGCCAGCGTGATGTCCGGGCAGCGCTGCAGCGGATCGTCGACCGGCAGCGGCCGGGCCTGCACCAGCTTCGACTTGCCGCCGACCAGCTTCAGCACCGTCTCCGCCAGGTGCCGGATCGGCATCTCGACGGGATTGCCGAGATTGACCGGCCCGGTGAAGTCGTCGGGCGTATGGTCCATCAGCCGCAGCCAGCCATCGATCAGGTCGTCGACGTAGCAGAAGGCGCGCGTCTGCATGCCGTCGCCGTAGATCGTGATGTCCTCGCCCTTGAGAGCCTGGACGATGAAGTTCGACACCACGCGGCCGTCGTTGGGATGCATGCGCGGGCCGTAGGTGTTGAAGATCCGCGCCACCTTGATGCGCAGCTTGTGCTGCCGCCAGTAGTCGAAGAACAGCGTCTCCGCGCAACGCTTGCCCTCGTCGTAGCAGGCGCGCGGCCCCAAGGGGTTGACGTTGCCGCGATAGCCCTCGACCTGCGGATGGACTGTCGGATCGCCATAGACCTCGCTGGTGGAGGCCTGAAAGATCTTGGCGCGCGTGCGCTTGGCAAGCCCGAGCATGTTGATGGCGCCATGGACGCTGGTCTTCGTCGTCTGCACGGGATCGTGCTGATAATGGATGGGCGATGCGGGGCAGGCGAGGTTGTAGATCTCGTCGACCTCCACATACAGCGGGAAGGTCACGTCGTGGCGCATCAGCTCGAAACGGGGATTGCCGAGGCAGGCCAGCAGATTGCGCTTGGTGCCCGTGAAGTAGTTGTCGACGCACAGCACATCGTTGCCCGCGGCCAGCAGCCGCTCGCAGAGGTGCGAGCCGAGAAAGCCCGCGCCGCCCGTGACCAGAATCCTCTTGCTCATGCCGCCTCTTGACGATCCGCATGGTTGGGATCGCCGACAGTATGCCATCAACCCCTTGAAATCACTTGAAAACCGCTGACGCACGACCCGCAGGAGAGCTGCACGAGCCTTGCCGGGCAACCCGGCCACGCGCGGCGGGTCGACCGTCGCCTCTTGGCGCCGGCATGTGTTCGCGCCCCGGAACGCGACCGTCGCGCCGGCTGCCATGGAACGCTAGAACCACCCACGACCCTCAACGACCGATCGGCCGAAAAATGTCCCAGCTGCCCGACAACCTGACTCCCGTCCGCGCCGCCCATGCCTTCGACGAGGCACGACTCGCCGATTACCTCGGGGCGCATGTCGAGGGCTTCCGCGGGCCGCTGCGCGTGCTGCAGTTCGAAGGCGGGCAGAGCAACCCGACATTCCACCTGACCGACGGCGCAGGCCGCCAGTACGTGCTGCGCAAGAAGCCGCCGGGCAAGCTGCTGCCGTCGGCGCATCAGGTCGACCGCGAGTATCGCGTGATCAAGGCGTTGTCGGACCATACCGACGTGCCGGTGCCGAAGCCCTATGCCCTCTGCCAGGATGATGCGGTGATCGGCACGGCGTTCTACGTCATGGAGTTCCTGCCGGGCCGCATCTTCGCCGATCCGAAGATGCCCGGCGTCTCGCCCGCCGATCGCGGCAGGATCTTCGATTCGATGAACGACGTGCTCGCGCGCATCCACAACGTGGATTATCGCGCCGTCGGACTCGGCGACTACGGCCGGGAAGGTCAGTACGTCCAGCGCCAGATCGCCCGCTGGTCGAGCCAGTACGACCTCGCCCGCACCGAGCACATCGAATCCATGGAGTCCCTGAAGGAGTGGCTGCCGGCGAACATCCCGCCGGGCGACGAGACGCGCATCAATCATGGCGACTACCGGCTGGGCAACACCATCGTCCATCCGACGGAGCCGCGCATCATCGCGGTGCTCGACTGGGAGCTGAGCACGCTCGGCCACCCGCTGGCGGATCTCGGCTACAACTGCCTCATGTACCATTTCGGCGAAGGCTTCGGGGCCTCGGGCGGTTACGCCGGCGTCGACCTCAAGGCCTTCGGCATCCCCACCGAGCACGAATATCTCGCCGCCTACGCCGGGCGCACCGGCCGGAAGGAAGTGCCGTTCTTCGACTTCTTCCTCGCCTTCTCGCTGTTCCGGCTCGCGGCGATCGTGCAGGGCGTCTACAAGCGTGGCCTCGACGGCAACGCCTCCTCGGAGACGGCGACCAAGTACGGTAACCGCGCCCGGGGCATGGCCGACCTCGCCTGGTCGATGGTGGCCAAGCGGGCCTCGTAGCGTGCCCGCCTCTTGTCCGGCCCGCCGGCGGAACGCCCACCCCCGGTCCGACGCCGCCTACTCGTCGGTGTACGGCACCTTCGAGACGTCGTTGCCGCGCGGACAATTGTCGGTGTCGATCACCGTATTCTCCGGGTTGCGGAGACGCTCGATATTGTAGGGCGCCAGATCGCTCGGCGGCCTTGCCGGGGGCGTGCGCAGCGTCCAGGCCACGAGGCGCTTGATGACGCTGCCCAGGGCCTGATCGAACGCCTGGACGACCTTGGGGACGCTGTCCTCGCGGGCGCGCACGCAGCGCTCGAACGATCCGACGCCGATGATCTGCCGGTCCGGCATGCGCACGAGCTTGGCGATGATGCGCACCCGGATGATCGGCGGCTTGCCGTAGTAGTACATCGCCTCGAAGTTGCGCAGGTCGGACTGGAGCACGTAGTTCGCGCGTATGCCGATCGATTCGCGCGCCACCGCGACGATCTTGCGGGTGTTCTCGAACGAATCGACGATGCGGGTCTGCACCATCAGCGGCGCGCGGTCCGTCCAAGCCGCCTTCGCATAGTAGTCCGACGAGGTCGGCGTCATCGCGATGGCGATGCGGCCGGTGTTGATGTTCGCTGAGGCGCTCGGCACTTCGACCGCGAGCTGCCAGTAGACAGCCGGCAAACTGGGATCGAAGGTGCTCTTGGGCGTGACGGTATAGAGATCCTGCGGCTCGCTCGCGGCATTGATCAGCTCACAGCCCGACAGCACGGCGGCGGCCGCAAGGCAGGCGGCCAGACGGACGATCATTTCGGCGTGTATCCCTGCTTGCCGCTGAAGACGAAGCCCGCCGGATCGCGCTCGAGCCGGGTGGCGATGATGTTCAGGTTGGCGGTGAGCTGCCGCAGCTCCCGGATGGTGAGCGCAAGCTCGGCCAGCCCCGTCTCGGTGAACTGCTTGACCGGTCCGGTGCTGTCGCCCACCAGCTTGCCGAGCTGACTGGCGGCATTGTCGATGTTCTTCAGGGCCATGCGGGTCTCGACCAGCGTCTTGCGCAGCTCGCTCGGCTCCTTGCCGGCCAGTGCCTTCCGCGATTCGGCATCCTGCGGTCCCAGCTCGAGGGCGATCAGATTCAGCGAATCGCTCAGCGCGTTCACCTTGTCGAACGTCTTGCGGAACTCGGCGATCGCCAGCGGCAGGTCGGTGAGCGTCTTCTGGATCGCGTCATCGTGCTTGGCGATGGCCGCCGCCGTGGCGGAGAGGTTGCGCAGCGTGTCGCTGATCGCCCCGATATTGTCGGGACTGAGGAGCTCGTTCAGACGCTCGACCGTGACGCTTGCCTTGGCCAGGAGCTCCTGGGCCGAGGTCGAGGTCGCCTGCAGGAAGGAGGCGCCTTCGCGGATATCCGGATAGGGCGTCTGGCCCTGCCGCTTCTTGGGCTTGACCTGGTCCACCTCGAGCCTGCCGACGATCTGGATGTAGGGAGCCCCGGCGATGAACGGCTTCTCGAACACGGCGTAGGAGCGGTCGCGGATATCGATGTTCCAGTCCACCGCGACCGTCACCTCGATCTTCTCGGTCATCCGCTCGCGGCCCGTCGAGCGCTGCACGTCGACCCGCGAGGCGAGCTGGATGTTGGCGACCCGGCCGACCCGTAGCCCGCGGTAGAAGACCGGCGAATCGTTGGTCAGGCCCTGGACGTCGCCCGAGAAGTAGATGACGTAATAGGCATAGTTGGTGCGGTCTCCGGCGCGCAGCTTCCAGATGACGAATCCGGCGATGGCGACGATGAACAGGATCATTGCCGCGCCGATCAGCACATAGGGCGATCTTCTTTCCATCGGACGCCGCTCTACTCCTGCCGGGCCGCGGCCCGCCCGCGCGGCCCGTGGAAGTATTCCCGGACCCAGGGATGATCGTATGCCAGCAGCTCCTTTATCGTACCTACCACGACTCGCTTGTCGAGCAACACGGCGACCCGGTCGCAAATCGCGTACAGGCTGTCGAGATCGTGCGTCACCATCAGGATCGTGAGCCCGAGGCTGCGGCTGAGGCCCTTGACCAGCTCGTCGTAGTGGGAGGCGCCGATCGGATCGAGGCCGGCCGTCGGCTCGTCCAGGAACAGCAGCTCGGGGTCGAGCGCCAGGGCGCGGGCGAGGCTGGCGCGCTTGCGCATGCCGCCGGACAGCTCGGAAGGCTTCTTGTCGCCGGTATCGGGCGGGAGGCCGACCAGGGCGATCTTGAGGGCCGCGATCTCCCGCATCGTCTGCTCGTCCAGCTTGGCATGCTCGCGGATCGGCACGATGATGTTGTCGGTCACGGACAGCGACGAGAACAGCGCGCCGTCCTGGAACTGCACGCCGGTGCGGGCCTGCATGGCGCGCAGCGCCTGGCCGTGCAAGGTAGCGGTATCCACGCCCAGCATCTCGATGGTGCCCCGGGTGTGCCCGTTCAGGCCGATGATGGTCCGCAACAGCACGGATTTGCCCGTTCCGGAGCCGCCGACCAGTCCGACGATTTCGCCGCGAAATACGTCGAAATCGAGGTTGTCGTGGATGATGTTGTCGCCGAACTGGGTGCGGACCCCGCGCAGGCGCAGCACGACCTCGCGTCCGTCGCGGTGGTCGGCGAGCTGCCCGCCCTCGGCGAGGGCGGGCCGTCGTTCGAGCGTGGCGGCGTCGGCCATGTTCACACGTCCGCCAGCAGGAAGATGATGGAGAAGATGGCGTCGAGCACGATCACGCAGAAGATCGATTCGACCACGGATTTGGTGGTGAGTTGCCCGACGCTCTCGGCGCTTCCGCGCACCTGCAGCCCCTCGAAGCAGCCAATGATGGCGATCACGGCGCCGAATACCGGCGCCTTGATCATGCCGGTATAGAAGTGCCAGGGACCCACCGTGTCGCGCAAGCGGTCGAAGAACTGCACGAAGGTGAAGTCCAGGTAGATGGTACAGGCGACGGCGCCCCCCAGCACGCCCGTCATGTCGCCCCAGAAGGCGAGCAGCGGCATCGAGACGATCAGCGCCATGATGCGCGGCAGGACCAGCCACTCGATGGGATTGAGGCCGATCGTGCGCATGGCGTCGACCTCCTGGTTGACCTGCATCGTCCCGATCTGCGCGGTGAAGGCGCTGCCGGACCGGCCGGCCACGATGATGGCGGTGAGCAGCACGCCCAGCTCGCGGAACATGGCGATCCCGACGGCTTCCACGCTGAAAGTCTCGGCGCCGAACTGCCTGAGCTGCTGCACGCCCTGGTAGGCGATGACCACGCCGATGAGGAAGCAGAGTACGCCCACGATCACCAGGGCGCGCACCCACACTTCGTACATCTGGCGGACGACGGCCGCTATACGGAAGCGCCGGGGCCGCGCGCACGCCTCGGCAAAGACGACCAGGATCTCGCCGAAGAATGCCGCGAGGCTGATTCCCTGCTGGTAGAACTGGATGGCATTGCGCCCGATCTCCTCCAGCCAGTGGATCAGCCAGGCTTCGTGCTGCTCGGGCGGCGCCTCGCACATGTTCTTCTGCACGACCTCGAACAGGTCGGCGTAGCCCTTGTTCGCGGTCATGACCTGGGCGTCCGGCCCGCCCGC
>Ga0182792_1002975_pt1 | contig 11374 bp, 9 predicted proteins | sample Passage237B_FD_130497 | JGI IMG/M metagenome (GOLD analysis project Ga0182792, IMG submission 130497) | Cellulose adapted compost microbial communities from Newby Island Compost Facility, Milpitas, CA, USA - Passage2 37B (version 2) (version 2) ...
AAAAGCTGGAGCCGGATGGCACCGGGTTGTTCCGGCTGAAAAACCTACCGCGGCAGGATGTCCCCGGATTTAAGTGCCATGACATCGATGTGCGATTTTGCCTCACTTCGGAAATCAGTTCGATCTATAAACAGGGGGATAGGGTACGTAAAAACCACAATTGCGTATACGCCCCTGACTTCGATACCGTGGCCCGCATCAACGCCAAACTGGCGCAGATCGGCAACCTCGAAGCGGACGGACGCCCGATATTGGGATTGCCGTCGCGCGACCTGTTGGAAATCGTGCTGGAAACCCATGAGCACGCACACCTGATTCCCGCCCATATCTGGACGCCTTGGTTCTCGATGTTCGGCTCCAAGTCGGGCTATGACAGCGTGAAAGAATGTTTCCGTGACCTGTCCGACCATATCTTCGCTTTGGAGACCGGCCTGTCTTCCGATCCGGAGATGAACTGGCGCCTCAGCATGCTGGATGGTTATACACTGGTGTCCAACTCCGACGCACATTCTTCGCAAAAACTCGGCCGCGAGGCCAACCTTTTCCAGGCCGAACGAAGCTACTATGCCTTGTTCGACGCCCTGAAGACCAAGCAAGGTTTTTGGGTACGTATGAGTTTTTCCCGGAAGAGGGGAAGTACCACATGGATGGCCACCGCAAGTGCGATGTCTGCCTTGAACCCGAGGAGAGCCGCCGCCGCAACAACCTTTGCCCGAAATGCGGACAGCCCCTGACCATCGGCGTATTGCACCGGGTTACGGAATTGGCGGACCGTGCGCATCCGCAACGGCCGCACGGTGCCGCGGACTTCCATTACATCATCCCATTGCCGGAGATACTCTCCGAAGTGAGGAATGCGTCACCTTCCAGCAAGATGGTCAGCCAGCATTTCCAGCAAACGATTTCTTCGTTTGGCAACGAGTTTACGCTGCTCAACGAGGTACCCATCGAAGATATCGAGAAAAAGGCGGGCATCGTGTTAGCCGAAGCCATCAGAAGGATGCGTGCACACGAGGTAAATCCGCAAGGCGGCTACGACGGCGAATACGGTGTCATCCGGATTTTCAAAGAAGGGGAAGTCGCCCGCCTGACCGGCCAACTGAATTTCTTTGGCTTGGCCGATGGGTACCAATCCACCAAGCGTGAGCGTAAGGAAACCGTATTGGCCAAACCGCATCCTACGCCGGTGTCGGCTGAGAAAACGGTATCTGATACGCTCAATCTGGACCAAACGACGGCTTGTGAAACAGCAGGCTCTGTCTTGGTGACGGCCGGACCCGGAACCGGGAAAACCAAGACACTCATCCAGTGGATGGTGGATGGTATCCGGAAAAGAGGTGTCCGGCCGCATGAAGTGATGGCCGTGACCTTCACCAACAAAGCTGCGGACGAGGTGAAAACACGGTTGGCAGCCGAACTGGGCGCACAGGCAAATGACGTCATGCTGGGTACATTCCATTCCCTTTGTTTCGCCATCCTTCAGGCGCATGACGAGCGCCTTACCCACGTGTATGACGCGGAGAGCCGCCGCACCATCCTGAGCATGCTTTTCCCGGCGACGGATGAGAAGACCCTGAAAAGATGGGCCGACCGATTGGAAGATTATTTCGAGACAAACGGTACTGCAAGTGCCAATGAAATCCAGCAGGTGATTGCCGCATACCGGCAATTTGCGGCGCAGCACGGTGGCATCGATGTGGCTGATATCATCGGCGCTGTGGTCAGGTTCTGGAAAGCAGACCCCGTGCAGCTTGACCACTACCGGGGGCGCGTTCGCTGCATAGCTGTTGACGAACTGCAGGACATCAATCCCGTACAGTATGCGTTTTTGCTCCTATTGGCCAAAGATAAGCACGTGTTCGCCATCGGTGATCCTGACCAGGCCATCTACGGCTTCCGCGGGGCGGATGTGAAGTTGTTCTTCCGTTTTGCTGAGGACTTCGGGGCAAAGGAGGTCGCCCTCCGGCATAATTACCGTGCAACAGACACCTTGGTAAGGGCAGCCTGCCAGGTGATCCGTAACAATGTCCTGCACAAGGATACCGGTTTGCAGGCGCATCGGCCCGGAGGGGATCGCATTCGTGTATTCACGGCGGCAGACGAACACGAGGAAGCGGCTTTTGTGGTCAATGAAATCGAAAAGGCGGTAGGCGGGTTCAGTAACCTTACCGGTGATAACTCGTACCAACCCCAGTCGGAACGGGGCTTTTCGGATATCGCGGTGCTATTCCGCACACGTGCGATTGGCAGATACCTGTTGGCCGCGTTCCGGAAGGCCGGTATACCGGTCCGCTATGGCGACGCCACGCCTTTCCTCGCCACCTATCCTTTCCACCTGGTTACCGACGCCCTCAAGCTGTACCTCAATCCGGAGGATGTGATTGCACTGGACAGCTTGCTCACCCATGGTTTCGGCATGGACAGGCAAAGGAAACAGGCTTTCCTTGCCGCTCATCCTACAGATGAACGCTTTGCAGCCCTTTTTGGCCCATTGGAGGCGGCGGCTTTCGCCAAGCAAGGCGCCGAAGGCGCCGTCAGCTTCGTTTTTGAGCGACTGATTCTCGACAGCTTGCTGGATGAAGCCGGTTTGCTGCAAAAGGAGATGATCGTGAACTTGGCAAAGGAGTACGGGCCAGGCATCCGGCAGTTTCTCCATAAACTCTTGGTGGATACCTATACGGATGTAGCGCGGTTTAAAACGGATGCAGTGAACCTGCTGACGTTCCATGCAGCCAAAGGGCTCGAATTTCCTGTTGTATTTATCGTGGGGGCCGAAGAAGGCACTACGCCTTTGGCGACCGGTGACGCGGATATCGAGGAAGAACGGAGACTATTCTACGTCGCGCTCACACGGGCAAAGGAAAAACTGTTCATTAGCCATACTGCACGGCGGAAATCGTTCGACAAGACAATAGATAGGACGGTTTCGCGATTTGTCGGGGAAATCCCCTTGTCCATGAGGGAAAAAATACAAGGAAAGCAGCCCAAAGCCGAGCAGATGCGGCTGTTTTGACGAGGTTACCGCCGCTCACCGATTTGCTGCCGCCACATGGCGTAATACAAACCTTTCGCAGCCACCAGTTCATCATGTGTGCCGGTCTCGGCAACCTTGCCTTTTTCCAGCACGATGATGTTGTCGGCATGCATGATGGTCGACAACCGGTGTGCGATTAGGATGGTGATCTGCTCGCGTTCGCCGGATATGGCCCTCACGGTCTCGGTGATGGCTTCCTCGGTGAGGGAATCCAAGGCACTGGTTGCCTCGTCGAAAATCAGCAGCCGGGGATTGCGGATCAATGCACGGGCAATGGAAATGCGCTGCTTTTCGCCACCGGACAACTTCAGGCCGCCCTCGCCCAATACCGTGTCGATGCCTTTCTCGCTCCGGGCCAGCAACTGACTGCAACTGGCTTTGTGTAGTGCGGAAAGGATTTCGTCGTCCGTGGCTTCGGGTTGGACGAAAAGCAGGTTGTCCTTGATGGTGCCGGCAAACAGCTGCGTATCTTGCGTGACAAAGCCGATTTGCCTGCGCATTTCGTTGAACCGCACGTCTTCGGCGGGAATGTCATTGAACAAAATCCGGCCCGACACCGGCCGGTACAACCCTACCAATAGCTTGACCAACGTGGACTTGCCCGAGCCCGACGGGCCGACGAACGCGATGGTTTCGCCTGTTCGGGCAGCAAAAGAGATGCCGTCAATGGCATTCTGCGAAGCCGTTTTATGACGGAAAACAACTTGATCGAATACGATTTCCTCCAGCGGACCGATGGGCACCGGGTTTTCGGGCCGCCGCTCGATAGGCTTTTCCATCAGGTTATCGAACAATTGGATGGAGGCTTCGGCTTCCCGGTACTGTACGATGATGTTGCCGATATCCTGCAACGGCATGAAGATGGCCGTGGAAATGAATTGCATCGCAATCAGTTCACCGGGGGTAAGCACTTCCCTGAAGATGAGCCAAAGCAGCGTGAATAAAATGGATTGCCGTAGCAGGTTGAGCGTGGTCCCCTGAAGAAACGAGAGGAAACGCACCCGCCGCGTCTTGGTCATCTCCAGGTCGAAGATGGTTTGCGTATGCCCGCGCATGCGCCGGATTTCGGGGAAGGTAAGGCCGAGGCTCTTGACCAGTTCGATGTTGCGCAGGGATTCGGTGATGATGCCCGACATCCGCGTGGTTTCGCGGTTGATGCTCCGCTGGGTGGTCTTGATTTTCCGGCTGAGCATGCCCGTGATGGCGCCGATGACTACGAAGCCGATGAGGAAAATGGGTATCAGCGCCCAATGTTTGGTGATGGCATACCAGATGAGGAACCCGAAGCCCACCAACGATGAAAACACGATGTTGATGGCCGAACCGATGAACCGTTCGGTATCAGTGCGCACCTTTTGCAGTACCGCGAGCGTTTCGCCGCTTCGCTGCTCTTCAAATTCCTGAAACGACAGGCGTAGGGTCTGCCGCAGCCCGTCGTTGAAAATCTGCATGCCGAAGCGCTGCACCGCAAGCCGCATGACGTATTCCTGGAAGGAACGGCTCAGTCGTGCCAGTAAGGCGATGCCGATGGCAACGAACAACCAGAACAGCACGCCCTTGACCAGTTCCTGCTCGCTTCGACCGTTCCTATTATTTGCATAATCATCGATGATGTTGCCGAAAATAATGGGGTCTATCATGGACAGCAATTGGGCGATACCCGCCAATAGCAGCGCAGCGTAGATGTAGTTGCGCTGTGGCTTGAGGTACTTCCAGAGGATTCTCATGCCCGTTTCAGCTTCCGTTCACCCAACACCCAAGCGGCTTTTCTCGGCGGCTCCAGCTTGATGCTGGGCGACCCTTCGGCGTGTTTGCGGATGTGTGCAACTACCTCCTCTACCGAGTCGGTAAAGAGCAGGAGGTCCATATCTTCGGGACTGATGGTTTCCTCTTCCATCATGCGCTGCACGTGGGCGATGATTTCCCGGTGAAACCCGACCCCCATGACCACGATGGGAAACCGCTCGATCTTGCCGGTCTGGATAAGCGTGAGTGTCTCGAAGAATTCATCCAGCGTACCGAATCCGCCAGGTAAAACGACAAATGCAAAGGAATATTTGCGCAGGAGTTCCTTGCGGACGAAGAAGTATTCCATGGTCACGAACCGGTCGAGGTAGGGGTTGTGCGCTTGTTCGTGCGGCAACACGATATTGCAGCCCACGGACAGCGCTCCTACCTCCTTAGCCCCCCTGTTGGCGGCTTCCATGATACCCGGGCCGCCGCCGGTCATGATAGCGAAACCGAGCTTGCCGATTTCGGCAGACACTTGGCGCGCCAATTCGTAATAGGGATGGTCTTCCTTGAAGCGTGCCGACCCGAACACCGTCACGCAGGGGCCGATGAAATGCAGCGCCCTGAACCCCTTGAGGAATTGCATGACCACGCCGCCGACGTACTTGAGTTCCTTCCACCGGGCGCGGGCACCCTCCATAAATTTCTTCTCTTCCTTGAAAAACGCGTTGCTCATGGTGTCGTTGTATGTTGATGGTTAACCAATTCGATGGCTTCCTGGATAATACGTCTTTTTTTACGGGGGGCGCAGTCCAGCGAGTCCAACTGCGCTTCATCGTCGAGGATATCCTTCACCAATATGCATCCCTGTTTCAGGAGTTGGTCTTTCTCTGCTTTGTTGATGGTGGTCAGGCAGGTGAGCGGGTATAGGCCTGCGTTGTCGACCCGACGTTTGATACTGCTTTCGGCCGGATAGTCCCACGAGAGGAGGTTAAGTCCGTAGTATTGCGCGAATCGGATCGAATCGCTCGTCATATAGGCATTGGTGACCAGCCAGCCGGCAGTAAACTGCATCTGCCTGCCGAAAAAGGAAAACCCCAGCCCCTCGAAATCCTTTACCCGCGACAAAAAATACATGGGCGTGGTCACCGTGATCTTGGCATCTTCGGTATTCCGGAATTTACATTCCACCAGCAACAGCTCATCGCCCTTCTGCGCTACGACGTCCACCTCATGGGTTACGGCATTGCCAGCGAGCAACTGTCCGGTAATGGTCTGGTAGTGGGCATGGCCGAAGAGTTTCGCCACCCATTGTTCGAAGTAATAACCGGCAGGCCCGAGGTCTTTAAGTGCACGTTTGAGGCTGTAGCGCGCAGCGAGGGAGTTGGCTTCCCGTTTCAGCAACCGGAACGCCAGTTTGTAGAGGTCACGGGTACTGATGCCGTCATAGACCATGGGTTTCATGGCTTCCCATACCTCATCCACCACGTCGGGCGAAGCTCCCGATTTGGACAGGGAGCCTTTCAGTCGGTCGAGATCAAATGCTACGAGCTCACCGGAGAATTTTTTTACTTGCATATCCGAATGCCTTTTTATCCGAAGGTTTCAGGCAACTAATATGCAAAATTTTTGGCAAACGCTATCGATAGGTGCCGGGTGCAACCGGTTTCCATTGTTCCAGCAACTGCGGCAACTGGCTGAAGTCGCCGATTTCGGCATCCGATATGCCCAGTTCGTCGATGCCCCATTCTTCCCACCCTTCTACATTGAGCCATACCGTCTGGCAGCCGATTTCCTTGGACGGCAAGATGTCCCGGTTATATGAGTCGCCCACGGCCACACATTCTTCGGGGGCATATCCCAACCGTTTTACCCCTTGCTCATAGATCTCCGTGTTGAGGTGCGGAACGGTATTGGTGGTTTCCACGACGTCCGCGAAATATTGCCGGATGCCGAATTCCGTCAGCACGGCGTTGAGGTTGCCGTAAAAATTGGAAACCAGTACGATGGGAAAAGCTGTTGATAGGTTTTCCAGGATTCCCTTGGTTTTCCGTAACGTGCGAGCAGCCAGTTCGTTGCACTCCTTGGCAATGGTATTTACAACGGAATAATCCAAACCGTAGCCTTGCCCGATGAGGTAATCGAATTGCCGTTTGATTTTGTGGGTAAGCACATCCAGGAAAACATCAGACGGCCGGATGACTTCCTCAACAGCCAACGTATCTTCCGAATACGCATAGGCCTTGTTGAAGACTGATTTTTCAAGACCGATGACGTGCTTCTGGAAGTTGTGCCAAAGGATGGCCCCCCAATGCTGCCCATTGGTGTCGATGGTGCCTTCGTAGTTCAGTAAAATCCCTCTTGTTTGCATTGTTGTTCAATTGTATATGATATGGATGTGACAGACGATTTGACTTTTTTTGTTTATGAGTCAAATGTATAAAAATATTTCCGGTGTGTTATTCATCGTATTCCTGTAGACGAGAATAATGACCGATAAATTACAATCGTCCTGATAAATATTTTGATGACCATGATTATCAGCTGGTTTTGCGGTAGTTTGCTATTGCCCAGCTATTCAGGACAATGGCAAGACCCGATATCACGCCTAAGTGGGGCAGGATAGCCGTCCAACCGCTCCCTTTGAGGATAATCATCCGCATCACTTCCACGAGATAGCGTACGGGATTCAGTCCGGCGATGACTTTTGCCCATCCCGGCATGCTATCGACCGAGGTGAACAATCCACCCATGAGGATAAAAACCATCATGAAGAAAAACATGATAAACATGGCCTGTTGCTGTGTTTCCGTATAGGTGGAGACGAGTAGCCCGAAGCCCAGTACGGCTAATAGATAGACCCAGATGAAGCCGTACATCGCCAGGATATTGCCCTGCGGGAAGATGCCGTAGATGAGCCAAGAGACCAGCAATCCGAGCGTGAACACCACATTGCCCAATATCCAGAACGGAATGAGTTTGCCCAGGATGAAATGGTGCTTTTTGATGGGCGTTACGTTGATTTGCTCAATGGTGCCGATTTCCTTTTCCTTCACGATATTCAGCGCGGAAAGGAAGCCACCAACCATCGTCAGCAAGATCGCCAGGATACCCGGCACCATGAAAAACTGGTAGCTGAGCAGGGGATTGAAGCGATTGTTCGGCACTACTTCGATAGTGGGCATCGGTTGGAAGCGTGTGGGCACCATCCACTCCGTACGGATGTCCTGATTGTAGTCGCGGAGGATTTCGGACAGGTAGGCCCCGCCCAGTCCCGCCTTGGTCCCGTTGATGGCGTTGATGGCGACGAACACCTGCTGCGCACCTTCACGCGTGAGGTCGCGCTCAAATCCGTGCGGTATTTCCAGTACAAGATCGGCTTTATCCTGCTCAATGAGCCGATAGGCCTCCGCAAGCGATGCATGGTATCCTTGCAGCCTGAAGTACCCGGAAGCAGTGACTTTTGAAATCAGTTGCCGCGAATACGGCGAATGGTCATGATCAACAACGGATAAGTCGATGTTTTTCACTTCGTAATCAGCGGCCAAGGGCAGGATAATCAACTGCATCACCGGCATGGCCATGATGAGCATCAAAATCGCCCGGTTCCGGAAAATCTGCCGGAACTCCTTTTGCAACAGAAATTGGATCGTTCTCATGTTTTTTAGCTATCAGTTATCCGCCGTCAGCTTCATCCTCAAATCTTCAAATCGGCACATCATCAAATCAATCACTCCAACCGTATTTTGAAACTTTTCACACTGACCACGAAGAAAAACAGCGTGATACCGCACAGGATAAGCGTTTCTTTCCATATACCGGCGATACCCACCCCTTTGATCATGATGGCCTTCACGATGATGTAGAACCACTTAGCGGGCACGATGTTGGAGAAGACCTGGAACGGCATGGGCATGTTTTCGATGGGAAACATGAACCCGCTGAACATCAGGGTAGGTAACAACATGCCCATCAGCGAGATCAGCATGGCTACCTGTTGTGATTTCGTCTTGATTGAAATAAAAATCCCCAGTGTCAGGCAGGTAATGATGAACAGCGTGCTTTCGGCAAGCAGCAGCAGCCAACTGCCCTCCACGGGCAGTTGAAGTACGGATACGCTCATCAGTAAAATGGACAGCACGTTGACGAGCGATAGCAATAAGTAGGGGACTGCCTTGGACAGGATTACCCACACCGGCTTGAACGGCGAAACCAATAGGATTTCCATCGTGCCGGTTTCCTTTTCCCTGACAATGGAAATGGCGGTCATCATCACGGAAACTAGCATGAGTACCAAGGCCATCACGCCCGGCACAAAGTTGGGTGCACCTTTCAGCTGCGGGTTATATAGCATGCGAATCTGGGAGGTGATGCGGTAGGGTGGGGTCACGTCTTCATTCAGGTCCGTGAGGTAATCCTGGACAATGGACGAAACGTAGTTGGTCAGCGTCGTGGCATGGTTGGGATCAGACGCATCGGCAATCACCTGTATTTGTGCGTGGTTTTGGCGGACGAGGTCATTCCGGAAGTTGACGGGGAATACAATGCCCAGTTTGATTTTTCCTTCTTTGAAAGCCGCTTCCATCCGGCGCCTGTCTATTATATCCTCTTGGATCTCGAAATAGTTGCTGGCTGCTATCCGCTCGATGATACGTTGGGAACTTTCGTCCTTCGCGTAGTCCATAACCGCGATGCGGGCATTTTTCACTTCATTGGTCAACGCGAACCCGAAGATGAGAATTTGCGCGAGCGGCATGCCGAAGAGGATGAACAACGTCCGGCGATCGCGCAGTACATGGTAAAATTCCTTTTTTACGAATGTTGCGAACTGTTTCATGAATTAACCATTAACCATTAACCATTGACCATTAACCATTATTCTTCGCCCCGCGTGCTAGCCTGTAAAATACACTGTCCAATGATGGCTCATCCAACTGCGCTTTCAACTGCCGCGGTGTTCCCAACGCCTCGATGCGGCCGTCTACCATGATGGAGATGCGGTTGCAGTATTCGGCTTCGTCCATATAATGGGTGGTCACGAATACAGTGATGCCCCTGCTCGCCGCTTCATAGATCAGTGTCCAGAATTGCCGGCGGGTCACGGGATCCACACCACCGGTCGGTTCATCGAGGAATACAATCTTGGGATCGTGCAGGATGGACACGGAAAACGCCAATTTCTGTTTCCACCCGAGCGGCAACTCGCCGACCAGTTTCTTTGCTTCCGACTGCAATCCCAACCGTTCGACCAGCGTTTCGCTCTTCAATCGGAGCTGCGGCTTGGAGAGGCCGTATATCCCGCCGAAAAAACGGATGTTTTCCAACACGGTGAGGTCTTCATACAGCGAGAATTTCTGGCTCATATAGCCGATATGCCGCTTTATCTGCTCGGTTTGGCGGTAGATATCGAAACCCGCGACCGTCGCTGTTCCGGACGAAGGGGCGGACAGCCCGCAAAGCATCCGCATGGCGGTGGTTTTTCCCGCACCGTTGGCGCCGAGGAAGCCGAATATCTCCCCTTCGTGGACCTCGAACGTGATTTCGTCGGTGGCGACGAAATCGCCAAACCGTTTGGTCAATCTTTCCGTTTTGATGACGGGCGCTTTTGGTGTCATGATGTCAATAGTTTAATGAAGCAATCTTCGATCGTCGGTGTGATGCGGATGACCTCGACATCGGTGAGACCCGCATCGGCCACGAAGGATGCCAGGTTTGCAATCAAGCCTTCGCTACCGTTGGGTGGCGTATCGACGTGGATATACTCACCGAATATATAGCTGTTAAAAGGTGACCCATAGGTGGCTAATACCTGGATGAGACGTGGCATATCCGTGGCTTTTATCGCATATAGGTTGCTGGGGTAAGACCGCACCACTCCGTCGGGCGTGTCGATGGATAGGATCCTGCCGTGTTGGATCAATGCGATGCGGTCGCACAACGTGGCCTCATCCATATAGGGTGTGGAAACCACGATGGTGATGCCCTGTTGTTTCAGGCGTTGGAGCATTTCCCAAAACTCCTTGCGCGAAACGGGGTCTACCCCTGTTGTGGGCTCATCGAGGAAAAGCACCACGGGTTTGTGTATCAGCGCACAGCAAAGGGCCAATTTTTGCTTCATCCCACCCGATAGCTTACCGGCCCGTCGGCCTTTGAAGGGGGCGAGCTGCACATAGATGTCCTCGATGAGGTGATAGTTCTCTTCCACGGAGGTATTGAATAGCGTAGCAAAGAAACGCAGGTTTTCCTCGACGGTGAGGTCCTGGTACAAGGAAAACCTACCCGGCATATAGCCCACACTGCTGCGGATTTGCTGATAGCCTTTCACAATGTCATGACCGGCCACCGCAGCCGTGCCACTATCGGGCAAAAGGAGCGTGGTCAGCATCCGGAAGATGCTGCTCTTGCCCGCTCCATCCGGGCCGATGAGGCCGAACAGTTCGCCCTTTTCCACGGAAAAAGACACCTTGTCCACAGCCGTTACCGCCCCCTTGTTGTAGGTTTTCGTGATGTTGTTTAGTGTAACCATATCGTTATCCTGTCTTACCAATCACCGACCACTCATCGCCGACCACCATCAAACCGCACCTCTCCGTACATCCCGATTTTCAG